>JACXTT010005423.1_pt1 | contig 18527 bp, 15 predicted proteins | sample 9270951 | NCBI WGS metagenome assembly JACXTT01 (sample SAMN15532306, study PRJNA645909) | rock metagenome | isolation source: weathered quartz diorite | place: Puerto Rico | collected 2017-06-21 | reverse complement strand
GCGCGCGCGGTCAATATCCCGACCGACCAGCAGATCCTGCACGTGCTGCGCCAGGAATTCATCATCGATGGCCAGGAAGACGTGCGCGAGCCGATCGGCATGTCGGGCGTGCGCCTGGAAGTCAAGGTGCACATCGTCACCGGAGCGGTGTCGGCGGCGCAGAACATCATCAAGTGCGTGCGCCGCTGCGGCATCGAGGTGAAGGACCTCGTGCTGCAGCCCCTCGCCTCGTCGCGCGCGGCGCTCTCCGAGGACGAGAAGGACCTCGGCGTGTGCCTGCTCGACATCGGCGGCGGCACGACCGACATCGCCGTCTTCACGCATGGCGCGATACGCCACACCGCGGTGGTGCCGATCGCAGGGGACCAGATCACCAACGACATCGCCATGGCGTTGCGCACGCCGACGGCGGATGCCGAAGCGCTCAAGATCCGCCACGGCGTGGCGCTGCGCCAGCTCGCCGATCCGAACCAGATGCTGGAAGTGCCCGGCATCGGCGAGCGCGGCATGCGCACGCTCTCACGCCAGACGCTCGCCGAAGTGATCGAGCCGCGCGTCGAGGAGCTCTATTCGCTCGTGCAGCACGCGCTGCGCGACTCCGGTTTCGAGGAGCTGCTCTCGAGCGGCATCGTGCTGACCGGCGGCTCGGCCGTCATGCAGGGCATGGTCGAGCTCGGCGAAGAGATCTTCCACATGCCGGTGAGGATCGGCGTGCCGCGCTATGCGGGCGGCCTCGCCGACGTGGTGCGCGCGCCGCGCTACGCCACCGCGGTGGGGCTTTTGCTGGAGGGCGTTTCGCAGCTGCAGCACGGCCGGCTTTCGCGCCAGAGCGGCTCGGTACGAGCGGTGCTCGGGCGCATGCGGGAGTGGTTTCAGCGCAACTTTTGAAGTCAATAACAACGGCAAGGAGATAACAACATGTTCGAAATCGTAGAGAGCCAGGTAACGGGGCCCATCATCAAGGTGCTGGGCGTGGGCGGCGCCGGCGGCAACGCCATTAACCACATGATCGAGGAGGGCGTGCAGGGCGTGGAGTTCATCGCCGTCAACACCGACGCGCAGGTGCTGGCGCGCAACCGCTCGCCGAACCAGATCCGGCTCGGCACGAGCGGCCTGGGCGCCGGCGCGAAGCCCGAGGAAGCGCGCGCGGTGGCGCTCGCCGATCGCGACCGCATCGAGGAGGCGCTCGCCGGCGCGCACATGGTGTTCATCACCGCCGGCATGGGCGGCGGCACCGGCACCGGAGCGGCGCCGGTGATCGCCGAGGTGGCGCGCTCGCTCGGCATCCTGACCGTGGCGGTCGTGACCAAGCCCTTCACGTTCGAAGGCTCCAAGCGCATGAAGATCGCCGAGGGCGGGCTGGAAGCGCTCGGGCCGCATGTCGATTCGCTGATCGTGATCCTCAACGACAAGCTCGAAGAAGTGCTCGGCGAGGACGTCACCCAGGAAGATGCGTTCAAGGCGGCCGACGACGTGCTGAACAATGCCGTTGCGGGCATTGCCGAGATCATCAACAACCCGGGCCTCGTCAACGTCGACTTCCAGGACGTGCGCACCGTGATGTCCGAGCAAGGCATGGCGATGATGGGCTCGGCCAGCGCGAGCGGCATCGATCGCGCGCGCATCGCGGCGGAACAGGCGATCGCCTGCCCCCTGCTCGAAGGCGTGAATCTCGCCGGCGCGCGCGGCGTGCTGGTCAACATCACGGCATCGAAGTCGAGCCTCAAGCTGCGCGAGACTAAAGAGGTGATGAACATCATCCGCGCCTTTGCGGCCGAGGATGCGACCATCATCTACGGTGGCGTGTACGACGACGCGCTCGAAGACCAGCTGCGCGTCACGGTCGTGGCCACGGGTCTCGGCGCACCGGCGGCCGCGCGCGCTCCCAAGCCGCAGCTCGTGCTCAGTAACGTGACGGGGCAGAAGACCGGCACGGACAATCTTCCCGGACCGGTGGACTACAACCAGCTCGATGCGGTGCCCGCGGTGATACGGCGTAACCGCGCTTCCACGGTGGAGGCCTTGCAGCAAAGCGGCGTCGACAAGTACGACATACCGGCGTTTCTGCGCAAGCAGGCAGACTGATGCGGCGCATGTCTTTGCTAAAATCGGCCACTCCCTAGCGATGCTTCGACAACGCACTCTTAAGGCGCTTGTATCTGCCGCAGGCGTCGGGCTGCACACCGGGCAGAAAGTCCGCGTGACGCTGAGACCCGCGCCGCCTGATACGGGCGTCGTGTTCCGGCGCATCGACCTCGCCTCGCCGGTCGACATTCCAGCGCGCGCCGAGCTCGTTGGCGAGACGCGGCTTTCGTCCTGCCTGGTGCGCGACGGCGTGAAGATCTACACCGTGGAGCACTTGATGTCCGCGCTCGGCGGGCTCGGCGTCGACAACGCCTATGTCGATCTCGATGCCTCCGAGCTGCCGATCATGGACGGCAGCGCCTCGCCCTTTGTCTTGCTGATCCAGCAGGCGGGCGTGCTCGAGCAGGCAGCGCCCAAGCGCTTCCTGCGCGTGACGCGGCGCGTGGAAGTGAGCGACGGCGACAAATGGGCGCGCCTTGAGCCCTATGAGGGCTACAAGCTTTCCTTCTCCATCGATTTCCGCCATCCGGTGATCGAGCGCTCCACGCAGGCCGTGGAAGTCGATTTCGCCGAGACCTCATACCTCAAGGAGATCGCACGCGCTCGCACCTTCGGCTTCATGCACGAAGTGGAAGATCTGCGCGACAGCGGTCTCGCGCTCGGTGGCGGCTTGGACAACGCGGTGGTGCTCGACGAATATCGCGTGCTGAACGCGGAAGGCTTGCGCTTCGCCGACGAATTCATCCGCCACAAGCTGCTCGACGCGATCGGCGACCTGTATCTCCTCGGCAAGCCGCTGCTCGGCGCCTTCTCGGCGCACAAGTCCGGGCATGCGCTCAACAACCGACTGCTGCGCGCAGTGCTCGCGCAGCCGGGCGCCTTGGAGACCGTCAGCTTCGAGCGCCCCGAGGACACGCCGGCCGGCGTGGCGCGCCTAGCGACGCAATACGGTTAATCGCGCGGCAGCGCGCCGTGGCGGCGCAGCATTTTGTTTAGCGCGTCGCGTACCGGCGACGCTGGCAACCGCTCGTACAGCTCGCGCAACCGCTCGAGCGCAGGTGTGGAGAAATGCACGCTTTTTTGCGGGCCACAAGCCTTCTTAAGTGACTCGATCGGTTGCACCCTCACTGAAACTAAACTAACCTGCATTCGCCGTTCTTGGAGGAAGCGCGCAAGCGCTGGCGCGAGGAGCCGAAGCTTCGCAGCGACGGCGGAATTTGCGGCAAGAAGCGCAAGCTTTCCATCCTTGAAATTGGCGACGCGGGTCTGCTCGCGAAGCTCGGTAGTCAAGAAACTCTGGACGAGCCCGCTGAGCGCGCGCAGATCACGGGCCTTGGCAAGAACCGGTTGCAGGTCGCCTTCGGCCGCAAGGATCCGGTCGAGTTTGGTGGGCAGCAAAGGGAGCGTATCGGGAGGGAGACGTGCAGATTATCCTGATCTCGGATCGGCTGGCCAAGGCGAGGTCAGTCACGCTGTCCGCCATGCATCTCGTGGCGAGCGGAACCGTCCTGCTCCTCGTCGTGCTCGCCGCCACCGCCGCCGTCTATTGGCTGACGCTGCGCTATGCCGCAGACGTGCCGGTGCCGGCGCTCCAGCGCTTGGTGCTCGCCGCCCAGGAAACCGAGGCCGAACGCAGCCGCGCCTTCGTTCAGCAGAACCTGAACGCCATGGCGGTGAAGCTGGGCGAAATGCAAGCGCAGCTTACCCGCCTGGATGCCCTTGGCGAGCGCCTGGCCTCGCTTGCCGGCGTGAAAGACGTGCGCTTGAGCGAAGCGCCCGGCATCGGCGGCGCCGCACCGACGCTCATGCCGCCGCAGAATCTGTCGCTCGGTGATTTCAGCCAAAAGCTCCTCGAGCTCTCGCGTCAGCTCGAAAACCGCAACGACATGCTGGGCGTGCTCGAGTCGCAGCTCTTCGAGCAAGCGGTGAAGAAGAAGCTCATGCCGACCATGCTGCCGGTGAAGGCGCCCTTCAGCGCGTCGAGCTTCGGCCGGCGCATCGATCCCTTCACCGGCCAGTGGGCGATGCATGAGGGCATCGATTTTCTCGCCGACGCCGGCTCGCCGGTCGCGGCCGCCGCCGCGGGCGTGGTGGTGTTCGCCGGCTTTCATCCGCAGTACGGCTATGTGGTCGACATCGACCACGGCAACGACCTCGTCACACGCTACGCGCACTGCTCGAAGCTCTTCGTCAAGGAAGGCGATGTCGTCGCGCGCGGCCGCAAGATCGCCGAAGTAGGCTCCACCGGCCGCTCCACCGGGCCGCACCTGCATTTCGAAGTGCGTTTCCGCGGGGCGGCGCAGAACCCGACGAAGTTCCTGCTCGCGTCCGTGTCGCCGGCGCGCGCCGCCGCCAAGACAGCCGCCGCCGCCGCCGAGTAACGGCGCGCCGCGCCGAGGCACGCGCCTCGGCGTGATAACATCCTGCGCTTTCCCGGAGCTCGCTTTCCGCCGACCCGCGCGGGCCGGCGCCGTCATGGTGAAATTTCTCCAGTTCTTGCGCCGCGTCGCCGAAGTTCTCTGGAGGGTTCCGACGCGCGTCTTCGGCAGCCGCAACGAGCGGCTGCTCAAGCACTACGGGCACACGGTAGGCGAGATCAATGCGCTCGAGCCGCAGATCGCGGCGCTCTCCGACGCCGCGCTTGCCGGCAAGACCGGCGGGCTGCGCAAGCGCCATGCCGAGGGCGCAACGCTCGAGGAGCTCCTGCCCGAAGCGTTCGCCGTGGTGCGCGAAGCCGCCAAGCGCACGCTGCGCATGCGCCACTTCGACGTGCAGCTTCTCGGCGGCATGGTGCTGCACGCCGGGAAGATCGCGGAGATGAAGACGGGCGAGGGTAAGACGCTCGTCGCCACGCTTCCCGCCTATCTCAACGCGCTTACCGGCAAGGGCGTGCACATCGTCACGGTGAACGATTACCTCGCCAAGCGCGACGCCGAGTGGATGGGCAAGATCTACCGCTTCCTTGGCCTCAGCGTCGGCGTCAACGTGCCTTACCACGAGCTGCCGCTGGAAGAACGCAATGCAGCCAAGCGCGCCGCGTACGCTGCCGACATCACCTACGGCACTAACAACGAGTTCGGCTTCGATTACCTGCGCGACAACATGGCGATGCACGTCGAGGAACGCTTCCAGAGGGGGCTCCACTACGCCATCGTCGACGAGGTCGACTCGATCCTGATCGACGAGGCGCGCACGCCGCTCATCATCTCGGGCCAGGCGGAGGATCGCACCGAGATCTATCACAAGATGAACCAGGTGGCGCCGCTCCTCACCCGGCAGAAGGAAGAAAAGAAGAAGCCGGATGATCCCGAGCCGCCGGGCGACTTCTTCGTCGACGAAAAGAACCATCAGATCGTCCTGTCGGAGGCCGGGCACGAGAAGGCCGAGCAGATCCTCACGCGCATCGGCCTGCTGCCGCCCGGCGCGAGCCTCTACGAGCCGGCGTACATCAACCTCGTGCACCATCTCTACGCCGCTCTGCGCGCGCACCATCTCTTCCACCGCGACCAGCACTACGTGGTGCAGAACGACGAGGTGATCATCGTCGACGAATTCACCGGCCGCCTGATGATCGGCCGGCGCTGGTCCGAGGGCCTGCACCAGGCGGTCGAGGCGAAGGAGAGCGTGTCGATCCAGAACGAGAACCAGACGCTCGCCTCGATCACGTTCCAGAACTATTTCCGCATGTACGGCAAGCTCGCCGGCATGACCGGCACCGCGGATACCGAGGCCTACGAATTCCAGCAGATCTACGGCCTCGAGACGGTCGTAGTCCCGACCCACATGCCGATGGTCCGCGACGACCGCCAGGACCAGGTCTACCGCACCGCGAAGGAGAAGTACCGCGCCGTCATCAACGACATCCGCGAATGCTACGACCGCGGGCAGCCGGTGCTCGTCGGCACGACGTCCATCGAGAACAACGAGCTGCTCTCGGGCCTGCTGCAGAAGGAGAAGCTGCCGCACCAGCTGCTGAACGCGAAGCAGCACGAGCGCGAGGCGCAGATCGTCGCCCAGGCGGGCCGGCCGAAGATGATCACCATCGCCACCAACATGGCCGGCCGCGGCACCGACATCGTGCTCGGCGGCAACGTCGAGAAGCAGGTGGACTTCGTCCAGGCGGACGGCAAGCTGCCGCCGGAGGAGAAGGAGGCGCGCACCGACAAGCTGCGCGGCGAATGGCAGGCGCTGCACGAGCAGGTGGTGAAGGCCGGAGGGCTGCACATCATCGGCACCGAGCGCCACGAGTCGCGGCGCATCGACAACCAGCTGCGCGGCCGCTCGGGGCGGCAAGGCGACCCGGGCAGCTCGCGCTTCTACATGTCGCTGGAAGATCCGCTGCTCCGGATCTTCGCCGGCGAGCGCATCAACCGCATCATGGTGATGCTGAAGATGCCCGAAGGCGAGGCGATCGAGCACCCGATGGTGACGCGCTCCATCGAGAGCGCGCAGCGCAAGGTCGAGGCGCGCAACTTCGACATCCGCAAGCAGCTCCTCGAGTACGACGACGTCGCGAACGACCAGCGCAAGACCCTCTACGCGCTGCGTAATGAGGTCCTGGAGTCGCACGACGTCTCGGCGCGTATCTCGGACCTGCGCGCCGGCGTCATCAACGACATGTTCCGCATGTACGTGCCGGAGGAAAGCGTCGAGGAGCAGTGGGATATCGCCGGCCTCGAGCAGGCGCTCCGGAGCGAGTTCAACCTGAACCTGCCGGTGCGCGCGTGGCTCGACAGAGAGTCCGAGATCGGCGAAGAGGAAATCCTGCAGCGCATTGTGGCGGCGGCGGCGGAGGCCTACCGGGCGAAGGTGCCCGAGCCGGCGCGCGAGCAGTGGCGGCAGTTCGAGCGCTACCAGATGCTGCAGATCCTGGACGCGCATTGGCGCGAGCATCTGGCCGCGCTCGATCACCTGCGCCAGGGCATCCATCTGCGCGGCTACGCACAGAAGAACCCGAAGCAGGAATACAAGCGCGAGGCGTTCGAGCTCTTCGGCGCCATGGTCGAGTCGGTAAAACTCGAGGTGGTCAAGACGCTCACCTCGGTCGAGATCCGCACGCAGGAAGCGCTGCCCGAGGTGGACGATCGACAGCACGTCGAGAACGTCCGCCTGCAGCATGCCGACTACGAAGAGCCGGCGTTGGCGGACGGCAACGGCGACGTGGCGCTCGCCGAAGCCGCGACCAAGAAGAAGGCGCAGCCCGTCGTGCGCCACGCACAGAAAATCGGCCGCAACGATCCCTGCCCGTGCGGTTCGGGCAAGAAATACAAGCACTGCCACGGCAAGCTGACGTAGCGATGGCGGTCAATCTGCCGCCACCCGATCGCGCATCCCTGCTTCCGGTACCCGGCGTCGAGCTCGGCGTGGCGATGGCCGGGGTGCGCAAGGCGAACCGCAAGGACCTGCTGGTCATGCGCTTGACGCCCGGCAGCAGCGTGGCGGGCGTGTTCACGCAGAACCGTTTTTGCGCCGCACCGGTGGTCCTCGCGCGCAAGCACCTGCGCAACGAGGTGCATGCGCTCGTGGTCAACACCGGCAATGCCAATGCCGGCACGGGCAAGCAGGGGCTGGAGCGCGCGATGCTCGTCTGCGAGGCGCTCGCGAGCCACCTTGGCTGCGAGCCGCAGCAGATCCTGCCGTTCTCGACCGGTGTCATCATGGAGCCGCTGCCGGCGGAGCGCATCGTCGCCGCGCTGCCGCACGCGCTGCTGCACCAGGACGACTGGCTCTCCGCCGCCGAAGCCATCATGACCACCGATACGGTGCCCAAGGCCTATTCGCGCAGGGTGCGGCTCTCCGGCGGTGCCGCGAGCGTCACCGGCATCGCCAAGGGCGCCGGCATGATCCGCCCCGACATGGCCACCCTGCTCGCCTTCATCGCGACCGACGCGCGCGTCGAGAACCGCAGCCTGCAGGCGCTGCTGGAGCGCGTTGCCGAGCGCTCGTTCAATTGCGTCACGGTGGACGGCGACACCTCCACCAACGATTCCTTGATTCTTGCCGCCACCGGCGAGGGGCCGGCGGCCCGCACGCGGCGCGATCTGCTCAAGCTCGAGGTCGCGGTCGGCGAGGTGGCGCGCCACCTCGCGCAAGCGATCGTGCGCGACGCCGAGGGCGCCACCAAGTTTGTCACCATCGAAGTGCAGCGCGGCCGCGAGGTCGAGGAGTGCCGCCGCGTCGCCTATGCCATCGCTCATTCGCCGCTCGTGAAGACAGCGTTCTTTGCCTCCGATCCGAACCTGGGCCGCATCCTTGCCGCCATCGGCAACGCGCCGGTGAAGGGCCTCGACACGACGAAAGTCGAGCTCTATATCGACGCCGTGCGCGTCGCGCGGGGCGGCGCACGCGATCCCGACTATCGAGATGAGCTTGCCGCGGCAGCGATGCAGAAGCCCGAATTCGCCGTCCGCGTCTTGCTCCACCGGGGCACGGCAGCCGCGACCGTCTGGACTTGTGATCTGTCGTTCGACTACGTGAAAATCAACGCGGAATATAGGACGTAATGCGCCGCACTTGAACAAGGAACTCGAAGAGATCCTGCAGCGGCTGGGAGAGCTGCTGCCGCGCGCCGCGCCGCCCGCCGACTGGGCGGGCAGCATCGCTTTTCGCTGGCGCGCGGCGAGCCGGCGCGGCGCCGCCGGATACCTGCAGCCCGTGCGCCAGGTGCATCGCATTCGGCTTGCCGACCTGCGCGGCATCGATCGCCAGATCGAGCGCGTGGAGCAGAACACACGGCAATTCCTCACGGGCCTGCCGGCGAATAACGTGCTCCTCACCGGCGCCCGCGGCACGGGAAAGTCCTCCATCGTGAAGGGGCTGCTCAACAAATACGCCAAGCAGGGTCTGCGGCTCATCGAGGTCGAGAAGAACGATCTCGTCGACCTGCCGCAGATCGTCGACCAGGTGGCGCCGCGCCCCGAGCGGTTTCTGCTCTTCTGCGACGACTTGAGCTTCCACGGCGCCGAGGACGGCTACATCGCGCTGAAAGTCGCGCTCGACGGCTCGGTCTCCACCACCTCCGAAAACCTGCTGATTTACGCCACGTCAAACCGGCGCCATCTCATGCCCGAATACATGGCCGAGAACCTGGAGACCAAGTATCTGGGCGATGAGATTCATCCAGGCGAGACGGTGGAGGAGAAGATCTCGCTCTCGGAGCGCTTCGGCCTGTGGGTGACCTTCTACCCGTTCGACCAGGACGAGTACCTCGACATCGTGCAGCACTGGCTGAAGACGCTCGGCGCAAGATGGAGCGACGCTGCGCGCGAGGAAGCGCTGCAGTGGTCGCTGCAACGCGGCTCGCGGAGCGGCCGCGTCGCTTTTCAGTTCGCGCGCGACTGGACCGGCCGGCACTCGAAAAAGTGATTGAAGTCGCCGCGGCCGTGATCCAGCGCGCGGATGGCCGGTTCCTGCTCGCGCAGCGCCCGCCCGGCAAGGTCTACGCCGGCTACTGGGAATTTCCGGGCGGCAAGATCGAAGCCGGCGAGCCGCCGGAGCACGCGCTTGGGCGCGAGCTGCACGAGGAGCTCGGCATCGACATCGAGCGGGCTTACCCCTGGCTCACGCGCGAATACGTCTATCCGCATGGCCGCGTGCGGCTCAACTTCTTCCGCGTGCTCGCCTGGAAGGGCGAGCCGCAGCCACGCGAGGACCAGGCGATCGCCTGGCAGGCGCTCGAGGCACCCAGCGTTTCGCCGATGCTGCCGGCGAACGCGCCGGTGCTCGCCTCGCTCGCGCTGCCGCACGAGTATGCAATCACCGATGCAGGCGATCTGGGAACGGCGCGCATGCTCGCCGCCCTCGAGCGCCGTCTCGAGCAGGGATTGAAGCTCGTTCAGGTGCGCGAGCCCGGTCTGGATAGTGGCGAGCGCGAAGCGTTCACAAGCCAGGTGCTGGGCCTCGCGCATCGTTATGGCTGCAAGGTGCTAACGAAGCAGCAGGCGCCGGGCGCCGATGGCGTGCACTACACCGCTGCCGGGCTCATGCGTCTGGAGCGGCGTCCCGCCCACGGGCTGGCGGCGGCATCGTGCCATGCGCGCGCCGAGCTCGAGCGCGCCATGGCGCTCGAGCTCGATTTCGCGGTGCTCGGGCCGGTGCTGGAGAAGCGCGGTGCCGAGCCGCTCGGCTGGCCCGGCTTCGCCGCCATCGCCCGCCGAGCGAGCATTCCGGTGTATGCGATCGGCGGCCTCACGCCGGCCGATATGGAGCGCGCCTGGCGGGCCGGCGCGCACGGCCTGGCGATGATCCGCGGAAGCTGGCGCTAGCGCTTGTCGGGCGGCTGCTCGTCGGGCTTTGCGTCATCGCCCGCGACGCGATAGCGCTCGCTTGCCCACAGGCCGAGATCGATCAGCTTGCAACGCTCGCTGCAGAAAGGCCGCCACTCGTTCTGCGGACCGAAAGCCGCTAGCTGGCCGCAGCGCGGGCAGGGAACGTGCTTTACAGGTTGCAGAAGGTGAGCTCGAAAGGAATGTCCGCTTCCGCCGTGCGCTGAGAGCGCGGCTCCTCGCCGTTCTGCGAAAGGAAGCGGATGTTGAGCACGTACTTGTTGGCGCTGATCTCGGGCACGCAGGGGAGCTCGGGATCGATGCGCAGCCGCAGCATCTGCGCCGTCTTGCCGCCGAGCATCTGCTGGAACATGCCTTGCTGCGCGGTGAGCTGCTGCGCCCGGCCGGACTCGCGCAGGATGCGCAGGATGATCGCCGAGCCGTCGCGCAGCGGGTAAAGCGGCCCGGTCCAGCCGGCGAGCTGGCCGGTGCGCTCCTCGGCCGGCCGGTGCAGCCAGTAATGATACGAAGGCAGGTCGAATTCGCAGGCGCCGCCCGGGATGGCGGTGCGCTGCTTGATCGCCATCAGCCAGTCGTTCTCGCGCAGGTACTGGCCGATCCTGCCGGTCATGGAGAAAAGCGCGGCCGCCGCCTGCTCGATGTCGCGCAGCACGCTCGCGAGCGCGTCCTGCGCGATCTCCGGATTGTTGCGAAAGCCGAGCAGCACCTGCTTCTGGCGTTCGAGCTCCTGCAACAGATCGGACTTGAGATCGGCGCGGCTCACCACCTCGAGGATCTCGAACAGCGTGAGCAATGCCATGTGGTGGTCGTGCGGGTCGGTGCGCGCGATGAAATGCCGCGAGCGCTCGAACAGGTCCTCGAGCCGCAACAGCGTGCGGATGCGCTCGTTCAGCGGATACTCGTACGTGATCAAGCGGCTACTCAAGCGAAAAAACCTGGACGGATTCTGCGCGATTTGGTTGACCGGCACAACCTAGGCGCGCGCCTGCGCGGCCATTTTCAGGTAGCGCGCGTGCAGCGCCGCCACCTGAGCGCGCAGCGCGTCGAGCGTGCCGCTGTTGTCGATCACGTCGTCGGCCGCGGCGAGGCGCGCGCCGCGCGAGAGCTGCTGCGCCATGATGGCGCGCACCTCGCGCTCGGCCAGGCCGCTGCGGTCGCGCACGCGCTCAAGCTGCTGCACCTCGGGCGCGTCGACGACCAGCACGCGAGCGACGCGATTGCGGTAGTCGCCCGATTCCACGAGCAGCGGCACGACATAAATCACATATGGACCGCCTGCGCCGGCGATGCGCCGCTCGGCCTCGGCGCGGATCATCGGGTGCAGCAGCTTTTCGAGCGCGCGCTTCGCTTGCGGGTCGCTGAACACGCGCTGGCGCATCGCCTCTCGGTCCATCGCGCCGCTTGCGCTGATGAACGCATCGCCGAAGAGCGCCTTGATCTGCCCGAGCGCCGCTCCGCCCGGTGCAGTGAGCTCGCGCGCGATGGCGTCGGTGTCCACCACCGAGGCGCCGAGGCGCTCGAACTCGCGCGCGGCGGCGCTCTTGCCGCTGCCGATGCCGCCGGTGAGGCCGACCACGAAAGTCACAAGGGAAAGAGGATCAAAGGCGCTCGGCGTACCAGTGCAGGATCGGCGCGCCCCAGTAAAGCGCGATCAGCGCCGCGATCGCGATGTAGGGCCCGAAGTGAAAGCGAAAGCCGGCGTCCCAGCGGCCGCGCGCCGCGAACATCTGTGCCGCGCCGAAAAGGAGGCCCACCAGCGAGGAAAGCAGGATCACGAGCGGCAGCATCTTCCACCCGAGGAACGCGCCGACCGCGGCGTTCATCTTGAAGTCGCCGTAGCCCATGCCCTCTTTGCCGGTGGCGAGCTTGTAGCCCCAGTACACGAGCCAGAGCGCGACATAACCGGCGATAGCGCCGATCACCGCGTCGGCAAGCGGCACGAACGCGCCGCCGAGATTGAGCAGCAGGCCGATCCACACCAGGGGCAGCGTAAGGTCGTCCGGCAAAAGGCCGGTCTCCTGGTCGATGAAAGCGAGCACGATCGTGAACCAGACGAAAAGCGTCGCACCCACGGCGGCGAGCGATGCGCCGAAGCGCCAGAACGAATAAGCGGCGCCGATGCCGGCCAGCAGCTCGACCAGCGGGTAGCGTGCGCCGATGCGCGCGCCGCAGCTCGAGCACTTGCCGCGCAGCGCGATCCAGCTCACGAGGGGGATGTTCTGCAGCGCGCTGATGCCATGGCCGCAGGCCGGGCAACGCGAGCGAGGCGTGAAGAGGTTGAGTGGCGGCTCCTGGGGCGGCGCCTCGCCCGCAAGCGCGGCGCATTCGGCACGCCATTCGCGCTCCATCATCTTGGGCAGGCGGTGGATCACGACGTTCAGGAACGAGCCGATGCACAGCCCGAATAACAGTGCCAGCCAGGGAAGGACGGCTGGCTGTGCGAGCCAGCCGAGCGACGCCACGCTAGACAGCCTGTCCTATCTTGAAGATCGGCAGATACATGGCGATCACCATGCCGCCGATCAGGGTGCCGAGCACCACCATGATCATCGGCTCCATGAGCGAGGAGAGCGCTTCCACTGCGTCGTCGACCTCCTGCTCGTAGAAGTCGGCCACCTTGCCGAGCATGCTGTCGAGCGCGCCGGTCTCCTCGCCGATGGAGACCATCTGCAGCACCATGGTGGGGAACACATTGACGTTCTGCATGGCCACGGTGAGCGCCGTGCCCGAGGCCACCTCGCCCTGGATCTGTTTGGTCGCCGTCTGGTACACGTAATTGCCGGCCGCGCCGCCGACGGAGTCGAGCGCCTCGACCAGCGGCACGCCGGCCGCGAACATGGTGGAGAGCGTGCGCGTCCAGCGCGCGATCGAGGACTTCTTAACGAGGTCGCCGAATACCGGCACCCTCAGCATCAGCCGGTCCATGAAGATCTGCACCGCGAGCGAGCGCTTCCACGCGGCGAAAAAGCCGTAGATGCCGCCGCCCAGCACGCCGAAGATGATGTACCAGTACTGCACGAAAGCGTCGGACAGCGCCATCACGAACAGCGTCGGCGCCGGCAGGTCCGCGCCGAAGCTGGTAAACACCTGCTTGAAGGCGGGGATCACGAAAATCATGATCACCGCGGTGATGATGAATGCCACCGCGATGATCGCGATCGGATAGAACAGCGCGGCCTTGATCTTCGACTTGATGGCGAGGATCTTTTCCTTGTAGGTCGCCAGGCGGTCGAGCAGCTGCTCCAGAATGCCGGCCTGCTCGCCGGCGGCCACCAGGTTGCAGAACAGCGCGTCGAAGTGCAGCGGATATTTACGGAACGCGGCGGCGAGCGAGGAGCCGGTCTCGACGTCGGTCTTGATCTCGAAGAGAAGCTTCGCCACTGCGGGATTCGTCGCGCCCTTGCCCACGATGTCGAACGACTGCAGGAGCGGCACGCCCGCCTTCATCATCGTCGCAAGCTGGCGCGTGAAGAGCGAGATGTCTTTCTCCCTGACTTTGCCGCCCGAGCCGCGCTTCTGCTTCTTGACCTTCTGCACCATGATGCCCTGGCGGCGAAGCGTCGCGTTCACCGCCATTTCGCTCACGGCACGAAGCTCGCCGCGCACCGTCTTGCCGGCTTTGTCGCGGCCCTCCCAGCTGTAGACGAAGTCCTTCGGCCCTTTTGCTGCAGGCACTGCTACGGTTGCCATTCTCGAAATCCCTCCCTGCCGGCGAGCATCATGCCCGGGGCGGCAGTCTTTGTAAAGCCTGAAGTTCCCGCTCTAAGCCACTGAGGTCTCTGTACTTTCTACATCCGCAAGCGGGCGGAAAATCCGCACGGTCTTGATCGTCCGCCCCTGCGCATGAACGATCTCCATGGGCACGTTGCCGATCTTGATGGCGACATCCGCCTCGGGAATTTCCTGCAAATGTTCAACGATCAAGCCGTTCAGCGTCTTCGGACCGTCGGTCGGAAGCGACAGTCCGAGCGCGCGGTTCACCTCGCGCACCGGCATCGCGCCCTCGGCCGTGGCGGTGCCGTTTTCGTCCCAGGCGAGCGGCAGGGCGCTCGGCAGCGTGGTGGTGAACTTGCCGATGATCTCCTCGATGATGTCTTCCAGCGTCACGAGCCCCATCAGCTCGCCGTATTCATCCACCACCAGCGCGAGGCGCTCGCGGTTCTCCTGGAAGTACTGCAGCTGCGCGAGCGCCGAGGTGCTCGCCGGCACGTAGTAGGGCTCGTCGAGCACGGCGAGCAGCGCCTGCTCGTCGAGCGAGCCGGCGTGCAGCGCGCCGAGGATTCTGCGCACGTGCAGGATGCCAGCGATGTCGCCCTCGTGGTTGCGGAACACGGGCAGCCGCCGGTGGTAGGTGGTAGCGAGCTGCCGCGACACGGTCTGCATGCCGTCCTCGAGGCACACCGACTCGATGCGCGCGCGCGGCACCATGATGTCCTGCACCGTGATCGCGCCGACGTCGAAGAGATTCACGAGGATCGACAGGTGCTTCTTCGGCATGAAGCTGGAGGACTCGAGCACCAGCGTGCGGATCTCCTCCGGCGAGAGCTTCGGCTCGTCGCTCGGCCGGCCGGGTCGGATGCCGAGCATGAGCAGCAGCGGCCGCGCGAACAGGTTCACGAACCACGTGACTGGGTTCAGCAGCCACATGAGCGGCTTGAGCGCGTAAACCAGCAGGAGCGCGGTCCGCTCGGGGTACGTGGCGCCGATCACCTTGGGCGTGATCTCCGAGAACACGATGATCAGGAACGAGATGAGCAGCGTGCCGACCGCATAGGCGAGCTTGTCGTCGCCAAGCAGGCGCACCGCGACGAGGCTCGAGAGCGTGCTCGACGCGGCCACGACCAGCGTGTTGCCGATGAGGATGCCGCCCAGCAGCCGGTCGGTGCGCTTCAGGAGATCGGCGACCATCACGGCGCCGACATGCGCCTGGGCGACGAGATGGCGCAGGCGATAGCGGTTGAACGCCATCATCGCCGTCTCGGCGATGGAAAAGAACGCGGAGAGCGCGAGCAGCACGCCGAGCGCGGCGAACATCCAGCCGAGCGGGATTTCGGGCATCAGGCGCGGTGCAACAGCACTTCGAGCACGAAGCGGCTCCCCGGATAGGCGAGCATCAGCGCGACGAATCCGCTCACCGTCCAGCGCAGCGCCGTGCGCCCGCGCCAGCCGTAGCGCCAGCGCCCGGCGAGCAGCAGCCCGAAGATCAGCCACGAGAGCACGGCGAACACCGTCTTGTGCTCGAGGCGCATGGGTCGGCCGATGAACGACTCGGAATAGGCGATGCCGAGCACGAGCGTGACGGTCAGCACGACGAACGCGGCGCCGATCAGCGCGAACACCAGCCGCTCGAGCGACAGCAGCGGCGGCAGGCGCCCGAGCGGCCCATCGAGGCCGGCGCTCGCCTCGTGCAGCCGGCTCTCGACCCTGGCGATGAGCAGCGCATGCAGCAACGCCACGGTGAAGAGGCTATAGGCGAGCATGCCGGCCACGAGATGCAGCCGGAACTCGAACGACACCGCGTCGGGACTCACACGCCCGGGAAAGAAGGCAGGCAGCGGCGCGCAGACCGCGGCGGCAAGCAGCAGGATGAAGTAGAGCGCGTCGACCGGGAAGACGAAGCCTTCGATCCAGCACATCAGCACGGCGAGAAACATCATCACCGAGAGCGCCTGCGCGAAGCCGAAGCGCAGCTCGTGCGCGGCAAAGATGTCCGGGTAGAGCGCGAGCCCCTGCAGCGCGAGCGGCACGAGGATCGCGGCGCGCTCCCACGCGCGTAGCTGCGGCGCCGGCGCGCCTGCGCGCCAGCGGGTGTTCCAGAAGTGCCACGCGAGGCACAGGTACGCAGCGGCTGCGATCCCGTGAATTACAATGTCGGGCACCTCTTCAGTTTATCACCCATGCTCGAGAACCTGACCGCGCGCCTCGCCGGCATCGTGAAGCATATTCGCGGCGAAGCGCGCCTCACTGAAGCGAACATCCAGGAAGCGCTGCGCGAAGTGCGCATCGCGCTGCTGGAAGCCGATGTCGCGCTGCCCGTGGTGAAGCATTTCGTCGACGCGGTGCGCGCAAAAGCGCTCGGCGCCGAGGTGATCGGCAGCCTGACGCCGGGCCAGGCGCTGGTTGGCGTCGTGCATCGCAGCCTGAGCGCGCTGATGGGCGAAGCAAACGTGCCGCTCAACCTCGCGACGCAGCCGCCCGCCGTGATCCTGATGGCGGGCCTGCAGGGCTCGGGCAAGACCACCACCAGCGGCAAGCTCGCGCGCCTGCTTATCGAGCAGCAGAAGAAGAAGGTCGCGCTCGTCTCCTGCGACGTCTACCGGCCTGCCGCCATCGAGCAGCTGAAGACCGTGGCGGCGCAGGCGGGGGCGCAGTTCATATCCTCCGCGGTGGGCGAGAAGCCGGTCGACATCGCGCGCCGGGCGCTGGAATTCGCGCGCACGCACTACATCGACGTGCTGATCGTCGATACCGCCGGCCGCCTGGCGATCGACGAGCAGATGATGCGCGAGATCGCCGAGCTGCACGCGGCGCTCGAGCCGATCGAGACGCTCTTCATCGTCGACGCGATGCAGGGCCAGGACGCGGTGAACGTGGCGCGCGCGTTCAACGAGCGGCTGCCGCTCACGGGCGTGATCCTCACCAAGCTCGACGGCGATGCGCGCGGCGGCGCCGCGCTCTCCGTGCGCCACATGACCGGCAAGCCCATCAAGTTCGCGGGCGTCGGCGAGAAGCTCTCGGGCCTCGAGCCGTTCCATCCGGAGCGCATGGCGGCGCGCATCCTCGGCATGGGCGACATCCTGTCGCTCGTCGAGGAGGCGCACGCCAGGATCGACCTCGAGAGCGCCAAGCGCGTCGCCGAGAAGGTGAAGAAAGGCAAGGGCTTCGATCTCGAGGACTTCAGGGAGCAGGTGGCGCAGATGAAGAAGATGGGCGGTGTTGCCTCGCTCCTCGACAAGCTCCCGGCGCAGCTCGCCGGACAGGTCGACCCGGCGAAGCTCGCCGACGACAAGCAGTTGAAGCGCATCGAGGGCATCATCAATTCCATGACGCGCGAGGAACGCGCAAGACCGGAGCTGATCAAGGCTTCGCGCAAGCGCCGCATCGCCGCCGGCGCCGGCGTGCCGGTGCAGGCGGTGAACCAGCTGCTCAACCAGTTCGAGCAGATGCAGAAAATGATGAAGATGATGAAGGGCGGCAATCTGCAGCGCATGATGCGCAACCTGAAGGGCGTGCTGCCCGGCATGCGCTAGCTGACGGCGTGCTTTCTTACGCTGTGGTGTCAGCCAATCGCGGCTAACATGGCGCCGCGATGGGCACCGAACCCGCCGAGACGCCGCCGAGCGACAACCGCACGCTGATCGCCAGCGTGCTGTTCGTCGACATCGCCGGCTACTCGCGCTTCGGCGTCACCGAGCAGATCCGCTTGAAGCAGAGCTTCAACGACGTGCTGTCCGCGGCGCTGCAGGACACCGAGGCGCGCGAGCGCGTGGTCATCGACACGGGCGACGGCGCGGCGGTGGCATTCCTCGGCAACCCCGAGCGGGCGCTGTTCGCGGCGCTCGCCGTGTTCGACAACGTCGGCGAGCTGCCGGTGCGCATGGGCATCAACATGGGCCCGGTGCACGTCAGCCGCGACATCAACGGCCAGGAGAACGTGATCGGCGACGGCATCAACGTCGCGCAGCGCATCATGTCGTTCGCCGCCGCCGGCCAGCTGTTCGTGTCGCGCACGTTCTACGACGTGGTGCAGCTCCTCTCGGGCGAGTACGCGACCATGTTCCAGGCGGTCGGCGGGCGCACCGACAAGCACGCGCGCACGCACGAAGTCTTCGCAGTCAACCCGGCGGTGCGCGTCGCGCGCCGTGCCGCAGAGGCGCACCAGCGGCTGCGCACGCAGCGCCGGCCGGCAGCCGCTCCCGCTGCGCAGGGCCCGGCGACCATCTCGGATGCCGGCACGCATTTCATCGTCTCGGGACCGAGCCGCGAAAGCGTCGAGGCGGAGCTCGCGCGCCTGGGCGCCGAGGGCGCAACAGTGCTCGCCGCGCCGGCGCTGGTCGGCGCGACGTGGATGGCGACCTGCGAGAACCGGCGCGCGGCGATGCGCGTGAATGTCGAGAAGCTCGGCATGAAAAGCATCATCACCGGGGCGAGCCGCGA
>JACXTT010005422.1_pt1 | contig 18528 bp, 21 predicted proteins | sample 9270951 | NCBI WGS metagenome assembly JACXTT01 (sample SAMN15532306, study PRJNA645909) | rock metagenome | isolation source: weathered quartz diorite | place: Puerto Rico | collected 2017-06-21 | reverse complement strand
GACGTCTCGGTCACCCATGGCGCGACCAATCCCGTAAATGGTAGGAACCGCAAGCGCTCCACTCAGGGCGGACAGAAGCCTGAGCGTTCCTTCATCGTGGCCCAGCCCTACCCAGAAATGCAACAGCCAGTAGTAGAGTGGCGGCTTATTCTCAACTGCTGCTACCCAGTGCCAGATGTCCGAGAGGGAATGTTTCGTCGCCACCCATTCGCTGCCGGCTTCATCGGTCCAAAGTCCGGCAGCAGTGATGCCATAAAGGCGAAGTGCCGCCGCAAACAGAGTGACGCCGAGTACCAGCCACCACTCGGACTGTTGGGTTGAGGTACGGGTCGACCCTCTGGTCTGTGCGTGACGCGAGAACGGCACTTTGACTAGAGCGGGTGATTCCCGCACCGCGGCACCTTCATGGATTTTGCGGGTCTGGTCAGCAGACCCTGTACTGAGCACGCCTACGCTCCGCGGCAGACCGGAGATGGAATATCTGACGCCGTGTTCGTTACTGGCTCCTTCTGGGGATGCCTGCTACCCTGCAGGTAGTCTGTGAGTAGGGCGGAGACAAGCAATGTAGTAGGTGGCCAGGAGAAGCAGCTCAGGCTCGATGAGGTGGCGGAAACGCGGCTCGGGATGTGTGAGGTAATACGGCAGAGGGAAAATGGCCAACACCACGGCAAGCAGCCAGGCTTCGGGAACCCTCTTCTTGAAGGCGGCGACGAGGCCGGCGATTGCGAGAACCGATACGAGGGTGTAGAAGGCGAGCGACTCGAGGAGATGCCCCGGGAGAACGATTTCTCCGGTACCCGTCCAAAAGTACGCAATGCGCCTGAGAACCAGCATCGCAAATGTACCTGGGTGTGATGAGATAAACAGCCAGGCTTCGCGCCGCTTTTCGGCCATATAGGGGAGCTCCCCTATTAGGCGATACTTCTTCATTTCGGCGGGGTTGAAGGCTGGACCCAGCTGCCAGTCTCGCAACCCTGTTGCGCCCGGATGGTTGCCTTGGATGAGTTCAAGGCCGAGATTCGATCGTAGGACGAAGTGACCGAACACCAGCTTGTTTCGTGCGACCCACGGCATGAGGCCGAGCGCGAAGGCAAGGAGCGCCGCGGTTGCGAGCCGCCCCCATGTCACCCATGCCATACGTCGACGCCCGCACAGCCACCCGAGGGCAAAGGAAAAGAGCGACGCAACAGTCGTATTCGTCAGGACGGCCAGCGCCCACAGCAGACCCAAGCGTAGCCATCTGCTGACGTGTGGTGAATCCTGAACCGATACTGTGACGAGAAGGACGAGGGCAAGCAAGAATGTCGTGAGGCTGGTGTCCCACACCCACCTGTTCGGCCAGTACACCGCGTAAGGAAAGAAGGCCCACGTCCAACCTGCCCACACGCCGACTGTCTGACCAAAGACTCGTCTTCCGAGGGCGAAGATAGGGAGGCAAGTCAGCGCTGAGAATACACTGTTCAGGCTCAACATGACCCACGCCGAGGCCTGACTGTAGGTTCCGAACACCTTGAAAGCAGTCGCGAGAAGGAGAGGGTACACCGGCGCGACAATGGCGGTGGGCCCGCTCGGCTCGTGGAAGGGGGAACTGAACCCGCGGCCCGTGACAAGGGAGCGCGCGATCCTCCCCATTTCCGCGCCGAAAGCAAAATGATCCTGGTCGGAAGGAATATGGTAGGCGCCGGCGACCGTCAAGGCGAGCAACCGCACCGCCAATCCGGTAAACACCATCAAGGCCAGGCCTCCAGGATGAGGCCACCGGAATTTGCCTCTGTGCGCCACAGGTGGTTGGTTCGCCCCGGACGGCACCGCACCATCGTTGACAAGCGTCGCAAAACGTCATATAGCTGCGCAAAACTTTCATTCACTCGACTGAGCAAACGTGCGTTTGCTCGGACGGATGTTCACTATCAAACGTTCGCGCCCTCTGCAACTTCTCGACTAGAAATCCTCCATTCGATCAAAGGGGTAGGGTTAAGTTCAGCCGAAGGCGGGTAAAAACTATAATTCACACCTTTCTCCCAAGCTTTCCACAAAAGTCACCCGGGGGCAGGATGGGAGACGATCCGGCGGGTCTGATTGAGCGGCTAGCGGGCGTGACGTCCGCGGTTAACACTTTCGCACCCGAGGAGAGTGCTGAGTTCAGGCGGACGCTCGACGATCTCGCCGACCGGATGGAACATGCCGTCCAGCTTCTTCGCCACGTTGTGGAACGAATCAATCCCACGACCCCTGTGAAGGACCTGCATCTCACCCCGCGCGAGCTGGAAGTGCTGAGTAGCCTCGCCGAAGGCTTGAGTAATACAGAGATCGCCTCGCGGTGCTGGATTTCAGAGAACACGGTAAAGTTTCATTTGAAGAACCTCTTCAGAAAATTCGAGGTCCGCAATCGGGGACAGGCTATCATGCTCGCCAAGGTAATTCACCGCAGGATTAACCCCTCTCCCCATCGTCGGTGAGGGCCAACACCGTCCTGCTATGGCGCCTTTTCTGGGTGCTCGCCGTCCTTCAAGCCGCGGACCTTCTGACGACCTACCAGGTCCTCGCGTCGGGGGGCCACGAAGGCAACGTGTTCATGCGCGCCACGATTCTCACGCCCGCCGCGCCGATGCTGAAGACGCTGGCGCTCGTTTTCTTCGCCAGCCTCATCCTGATGAGTGCCCGCTGGGGCCGGCCTGCGCCCCGCCGGCTCCTGTTCGCCGCCTACGGCCTGATCGCTGTGTACGCCGTGATCGTCACAAATAATCTTGCCCAAGCGTTTATGGGTCGCTGATGGGCGGCGTGCCGTATTCCGCTCGCAGACTCTCCTACTCGGAGACTACCCCCTTTGGTAGTAACAATCCCGCGGGGAAGGTGCTACGGTGGACGCGCCGGAGACTCTTCCTCTGGACGTTGCGAGAAAGGAGGGTGCCGAATGTCGTTGCTGGCGTATTTCAAGGCCTGGGTCACGACGAGATTCCAACTGGACGAGCGCGGATGCGCAGCGCTCGAGTACGTCCTCGTGATCCTGGGCGTCGTGCTCTTCCTGGTGTTCGCAGCCTTTGCCTTGCAGGGTGTGTTGAACGGTGCGGTTACCAAGATCTCGAACTGGATCGGCAGCGTCAATCCGCCTCCGCCCTAGAGTCAGTCGAGATGCCGGGAAGGGGGGGCCGACGGCCTCCACTACATTTCTTTGCCGGCGCGAACCATCAGGAGCGGGCTTGGCCAGAAAGCAAGCCGCTCACCGCTCACGAGGCGTTGCGCCCTCCCTCCCGCTGTGCGGTCGGGACCGGGAAAGAAGTTGTTGACACCGGGACGTTTGGAGGAGGTAGCGGCAACAAGGCCGATCACCGAATGCTCGTGTTCAGCTGTTTATCGCTAAAGGGCCGGCCATCAACACGAGGGTCCTCGACGGTGGAGTTTGCCCTCATTCTTCCCACTTTCGTCGTGCTGTTGTTTCTGATCTTCGAGGTCGGCCGGCTGTTTGGTTCGTGGTTACTGATCACCCATGCTGCACGCGAGGGTGCGCGACTGGCATCGGCGTGTATGTCTGCGACCAGCGTGTGCATCTCGAACGCCGGGTCGCAAGTACAGTCAACTGCCCAGTTTCTCGTTGTCGATCCGGCCGTGAACTGCGCGAGCAACCAGATCCCCTCCGGCAAATCCTCTTGTGTGAAAGTAGTCTATTGCCAGAGCGGCGGGACCAACGACGGAATCTGTCCACAGGACAGCACGGGAGACAACTTCTACGTCGTGCTCGTGGAGTACCAGGTACAAACGCTTATGCCGATAAACGGGAAGTGGGTGCCGTTCCTCGGCACGATTAACTATCCGGGATTCGTACAGGTTACCGGGCTCTCGACGATGAGAGCGGAATAGGAGGCCAGGAGATGCAACGCAGGTGGGTGATCCCCGTCGTGGCGGCGGTTCTGGCGCTGGTGACGACAATGGCAATCGTGCAGTACCTGCAGGGTCTCCGCCAGCCGGTCACGGTCGTGCAGTCGGTCAGGTTGGAACCGGTTGTCGTGGCAAAGCTGGACATCGGCGCACGGACGGTGGTCAATGCCAATCAGGTCGAAGTTCGGCAGTTGCCCTTCACCGCCATCCATCCGAAGGCGGCGCGGCGGGTCGAAGATGTTGTCAACCGGGTGGCGGTGTCGCCCGTGTACGCCGACCAGCAGATCATCCAAACCGCCCTGGCGCCTGCCGGTGTGAACCCCGGCTTATCGTATGTGCTCCCCAAGGATAGGCGCGCGATGACGATTCCCGTGAACGAGGTCATCGACGTCGCCGGGTTCGTCTTCCCCGGAGACCGGGTCGACGTGATCGGGACGGTCTCCCTGCACGACCAGCCCGTTTCGAAGGTCTTCCTGCAAGATATTCCGGTTTTGGCGGTTTCCCAGATTGTTGAACAGAAGCCGGGCGAGCAGCCTCGCGTCACTACTTCGGCCACCCTTGCGCTGACGCCGGACCAGGCCGAGATTCTCACCCAGATTGACAACAATGGAAAAGTTCGCCTCGCCCTGCGCCCGGCAGGTGTACGGGCTGAGGTTGAGACCGCCGCCAAGACGACCGAGGCCGCACTCGGAGGGAGGCGCGCGTCCATACAGCCCTTGGTGCTGGCCAGCGGGCCTACCGGTCCTCACGGCGCGGCCACAGGGCTGCCGGTTGTGCTGCCCCCACCGAGCTCCGCGAGAGACCTGTACAGGGTTGAAATCTGGAGGGGCACACAGAAGACCGTTCAGAATTTCTGACGGAGGTGCGGGCTATGAAGTGGACGCCTCGAGGAAGAGGCGAGCGGGGGTTCGCGATCTTCATCGTGTCGGCTTGGCTGACGCTGCTACTCTTCGTCGGGATGTCTGTCGATTGGGGAATCCTGCTCAGATACCGGCGGGCCATGGAGAACGCCTGCGACAGCGGCGCGCTGGCGGGTGCGCTGTACCTGCGCGAGCAGTCCGCTTCCGCAGGTCCGGCCGCCGTCCGGTACGCCTCAAACGATCTCACACAGAACGCCATCGCCGCGAATACCCCCACCGCGACGCCCAAAAACTCGAACACCCGGCTGCAGGTTGATATCAACGCCACGGTGCCGACGTTTTTCTTTCGGCTCGTCAAGCCATCGGTCGGCGTCGCCGTCGAGTGCACGTCGACCGTCGAAGCGGTCGTCCAAACTACCGGTGTCGTCCCGGTGATCGTGGATTTGGCGGCGCTTCCCGCGCAGCCCTGCACGTTCGACACCTGCTCGGACGTCTTTATCGACGCCGGTCAAAACAAATGCGGATCGGGAAACTCTTGCCTCCTCGACCTCACCAATGCCTCATGTAGTGGGGGGGGCGCAAAACAGTGGGGCTGTGTTTTCGCCAACGGGACGGACCAAACCATCTGCAGTACCTCACCCAGTTGCAATCAGGTCGGCGCGCAACCCGGCACTAAGAACGGCGGCCTGGATAAGGGCATCCCTCCGCGTTGCGCGACCCCCGCCCCACCCGACCCGAGCTCACAATGGGTCGTCATGGTCCCCGTCGCCTCGGGCGTGTCCAACAGTAATTGCGGCGGCAAAAACTGTTCGTGGACCGTGAGTGCCTTTGCCGCCTTTCAGCTCGATTGCCCCAACATGCCGAGCAAGTTCACCGGCAACCAGGCGAAGATTCCCGGGAAGTTCGTCTACCTCACGGTCATGAACGCGGTGGGCAGTCTCACCGCTCCCGACTTCGGTCTCGAAACCGTGAGATTGATCCAGTAGGTGACGCCTGTGGCTGAGATTCTGCGGATTATTGTGGCGACGAACGGCGAGGCGTCACGACAATTGATCAAGCGGGTCGTGGGCCAGGATCCGGCCGCGCGTCTCGTCGCGGAGGTTGATTCGGATGCCGCGCTGCTGGACGCGGTGAACTATCGGCGGCCTCAACTCGTGTTCATCTCAACCGATCTATCTGACCTGCACGGGTTCGCTGCCGCCGCCAGGCTCTCTCGACAATTCCCTGGTCTGTATATGGTGATGGTTTCCCCCCGCGTCAATGACGTGGACGACCTGCGCCAGGCGATGAAGGCCGGTGCGCGGGAGTGTCTCTTCGAACCCCTAGCGGAAACGGACATCGTGCGCATCCTGCATGACGTAAGGGAGATCGGTCGGACGATCGACGAGAAGCGGGGGGCCATTATCGCCGTGACGTCGAGCAAGGGCGGCGTCGGGAAGAGCACGCTTGCCGTGAGCCTCGCGGTCGCATTGAAGCAGTTATCGGCCGGCCGCGTGGCGCTCGCCGATGCAGATCTCTACTTCGGCGACATCGCGACCCTGCTCAACATCAAGCCCGATCGAACAGTCTACGATCTCAACCAGGCGCTCGATGCCGAGGTCGCCGACCGGTTCCTGTACAAGCACGAGACCGGCGTCGAGGTGTTGCCTGCGCCGGCGCGCGTCGAACAGGCGGAAGAGATTGCCCCCGAGCGCTTTCGCTCGATCTTGCAGGTGCTGCAGACGCTGTACGACACGGTCGTGGTCGACGTCACGGTTTCAGCCTTCGACACGATGCTCACCACCTTTGACGTGGCTGACCTCGTGGTTTTGGTCACGACGTTGGACGTGCCCTGTCTCAAAGATATCGGCCAGATGCTGGTCATGCTCGATAAGATCCGCTTCCCTCATCAACATGTCATGCTGGTTGGCAACCGACAAGGCCGTGTGTCCTTGGACCCCAAAGACGCCGAGCGGGCCGTGGGGATGAGCTTCGCCGCCATTCTCCCTGAGGACGACCGTGTGACGGGCGCGGCAAATCGTGGCGTCCCAGCGATTTCCGCCGAGCCCGGTGTGCCCTTCACCCAAAAGCTTCGGGCCCTCGCCAAGATCGCCGCCGAACGGACGGGGAGGATCGATCGTGTCTCTGCGTAAGCGCTTTGAAGACTTTGACGGCGTCAGGACGTGGACGGAGCCATATCAGGACCTGAAGAACACCGTTCACCGCAATCTGATCGATGAATTAGGGCGCCGCGGCACGGGCACGGTCCCCAGGGACGAAATGGAACGGGAAGTGGCGCGCGCCTTGGACCACGAAAACAATCTCCTCACCCGTGAGGACCGCGCCCGGCTCATCATTGACATCACGAATGAGACGCTGGGATACGGCCCCATCGAACCGTTGATCCGGGATCCCGGGGTCACGGAAGTGATGGTCAACGGGCCCGCGCAAGTCTATGTCGAGCAGGAGGGGAAACTCTATCCGACAGACGTTCGGTTCCGCGATGACCACCACGTTATGCGCATCATCGAGAAAATCGTCTCCGAGGTCGGCCGGCGCATAGACGAGAGCCAGCCACACGTCGACGCCCGTCTCCCTGACGGTTCGCGGGTCAATGCGATTATTCCGCCTTTGGCGCTCAACGGACCCTGCCTGACCATTCGCAAGTTCGCGCGAGTCCCGTTTACCGATGAGGATTTGATCCGGTTTGGGTCGATGACCCCTGAGATCAGGGACATGTTTAGCGCGTGCGTGCGGCTGAAGCTCAATCTGCTGATTACCGGCGGGACTGGCTCCGGGAAGACGACCCTGCTCAACGTGTTGAGCTCGTACATTCCTGGGGCCGAGCGCATCCTCACCATCGAAGATGCGGCCGAACTGCAGCTGAAGCAAACCCACTGGGTGCGTTTGGAAACGCGGCCGCCCAATATCGAAGGGAAGGGCGCGGTCACGCAACGCGATCTCGTTCGTAACGCCCTGCGAATGCGTCCAGACCGGATCATTCTCGGCGAGGTGAGGGGGGCCGAGGCTCTGGACATGCTGCAGGCGATGAACACGGGACACGAAGGCGGGCTGACGACCGCGCATGCCAACACACCTCGTGACGGACTCTCGCGCGTCGAAACCATGGTTCTAATGGCCGGGATGGACCTGCCCTCCCGGGCGATCCGCGAGCAGATGGCGTCTGCCTTCCACCTCGTCGTTCACACCTCGCGGTACAGTGACGGCACGCGCAAGGTGGCGAGGGTGGCGGAGATCTCCGGGATGGAGGGCGACGTGGTCACGATGCAGGACGTCGTGGTCTTCGACCAGGCAGGCGTCGCCGCCGACGGGCGAGTGTTGGGCCAGCATATGTTTACCGGCATTCGTCCCCGGTTCTATGACCGCTTGAGCCTCGCGGGCATCCACTTGCCCCTGACGGTCTTCGTTCATTGAGGAGCCGCCGATGTGGATGATCGCGCTCCTGACGTTCGGCAGCAGCTTCTTGTTGGCCCTACTGTTCGTACGGGGAACGATTGCCCCCAGGCAGGCCGTCAACGAGAGGCTCGCCTATTACGCCCGGGGAATCAGTCCCGCCGCCAGGCTGGCGGGCCGGTGGAGCGGTATTCCCATAGCGGACCACTTCATGGCGAGGATGACGCTCGCCCGGACACTCGATCTCCTGCTCGATCAGGCCGATCTCCCCATCAAGCCGTTCGAGTTCGTCCTCATCATCGCGATATCGGCGCTGGCGATGGGCGTGGTGGGTGAGGTTCTGGGTCCCGCCGATGCGGTCGCACCCAAGATGGTGTTCGTGGCAGTGATGTTTGTGATCGGGGGTTTGTTGCCGGTCGTCGGGACCCACTTGCGGCGGAACCTCAGGGCTCAAGCCTTCACCCGCCAGCTGCCCGACGGCCTTCAGGCCCTCAGCAGCTCGTTGCGCGCGGGCTTCAGCCTCATCCAGGGGATGGATCTCGTTGCCACCGACCTCCCAGCTCCAATCTCGGTTGAGTTCGCGCGGGCGCTGCGCGAGATGAACCTCGGATCCACCTTCGAGCAAGTCCTGCAGAATATGGGCCGGCGGGTGCGGAGTCCCGATTTTGACCTGGCGGTGTCGGGGATCCTCATCAATCGCCAGGTGGGTGGCAATCTGTCTGAGCTCCTGGACAATATCGTGGCGACCTTGAGAGAACGCGTCAGGCTCAAGGCCTTTATTCGGGTCCTCACCGCTCAACACCGTCTGTCCGCATGGATCATCGCCGCGGTGCCGATGGTATTGCTGGTGATTCTCTTTCTGGGCATGCCTCAGTACACTAGATACCTACTGGTGACTCCCATCGGCCAGGTCATGCTGGTGGTCGCCCTCTGCATGCAGGTCCTTGGTGGGTACTTCATCCGACGAATCGTCTCGATCGATGTGTAGGAGGGCGCCGGCGTGTCATCCTTGTTAATCGCGCTACTGATCTTCGCGACGCTCTGGTTGGGAGCCCTCGCCCTGTTGCTGCACCGGACGGAGCGAGAGCTCGTGGGCGTGCGGCTCCGCGATATTGAAGGGCTGAGATCTTTACGCGAGTCGCGGCTGAGCTTACCGTTTTATCAGCGCGCCTTCGCCCCATTGGTGACGTCCAGCACACGGATGATCATGCGGCTGAGCCCGCAAAACGCCGTCGCCGCGGTGCGCCGCGAGCTGACGATGGCCGGTCGACGGCAGGCTGATCCGCTGGCATGGATTTTCCATAAGTGGATTGGCGCCGCGCTGCTGGGCGGAATAGCCCTGGCGGTCGGCCTGCTGAGGCACTGGCCCATCTCCACGCTCCTGGTGGCTACGGTGGCATGGGGTGGCATCGCCTACCTGTGGCCCGAGCTCAACATCCGCCGCGCCATCCGGCTGCGGCAGGCGCGTATCGTGAAGGACTTACCGGACACGCTCGACCTCTTGACGATCTCGGTCGAGGCTGGGCTAGGCCTGGACCAGGCCCTGGAGGTCGTTGCCAGCCGGCGGCCCGGGCCGCTCAGCGACGAGATCCGTGTGTATCTGGACGAGGTCCGGCTGGGGGCGGACCGATCGGAGGTCCTAAAGGCCATCGGCACGCGCAGCGGCGTCGAGGAGCTGATCTCCTTCACGTTCACGCTGGTCCAGGCTGTCGAGCTCGGGGTGAGCATCGCGAAGGTGCTGCGAGAGCAATCGCACGACGTGCGCACGCAGCGGCGCCAGCGGATCGAGGAACGAGCGATGAAAGCGACTGTCAAGCTCCTGTTCCCTCTCATCTTCTTGATCCTGCCTGCCCTGTTCGTGGTCGTGGCCGGTCCGGGGCTCATTCGAGCGTATACCGAATTCCTGGGCCCACAGCGTCCTGGAACGCTGGGTGCACCGCCCGGTGTACCCGCGAGATGAGAAGAGAAATGGCACCCGGCAGAGGCTGATGTACTCGTTCTAATGCGGGAAGGGGGATTCATTTTTATGAGGTTCGTTGCAGCGATCGTGCTCATGGCGGTGTCCATGGCCGCCATTGTCCCAAACGCGCACGCGGAACAAATGGTCGTGGTCCAAATCAACCACGGCAAGCTCCTGACGGTGAAACCCGTTGACCGGGTCGTCATCGCCGCTCCCGAGATCGCCGACGTCAACGTGATCACCCGAAGCCAGGTGATGCTCATCGCCAAGAAGCTCGGCGAGACGACAGTCAGCATGTGGAGCGGCCCAGCCATCACGACGTACCGGGTGCGAGTCGTCGGGGCCAACGTGGACGACGTGGGCGCGGCGCTGACAGAGGCCTTGGGGACGTCGAACATTCGTGTGCGGATGGTCGAGGACACCATCATCCTCGACGGCACGGTGAGGACGGACGTGGAAAAGGCGCGCGCGGAAAGCACCGCCTCCGCCTTTGGGAAGCGTGTCGTTAACCTCTTGACGATGGAACAACCCCCCGCCACTCCCGCCGTGGCGCTGGAGGGGGCGCTGCGCGCCGCTCTTAGGGACTATCCGGTTACGGTAAGCGCGCCCGCGCCTGATACCGTGCGGATCGAAGGGGTCGTGTCTACTCAGTTCGACCGGCAGAAAATCGAAGCGATTGCCAAGAGCTACGCGAAGAACGTCGTTCTCCTGATCCAGGTCCGTGCGCCGGTGCAGGTTCAGATCGCCACAATCGTGGCGGAGATCAACCGGACAGCCTTGAACCAGTTGGGCATCGAGTACGGGGGCGGCGACTCGACGAACCTGCTCGTCAACCCTTACATCTTCAACTTCGGCTACGTGACCAATGGTAACATCGCCCTGCAGCTTCTGGTGGCTCGCCTGCATCTACTCGAGCAGCGAAACGCGGCGAGGACGCTCGCTAATCCGCGGCTCGTCGTGCTGGACGGTCAAACGTCTAACCTGCTCGTCGGCGGCCAGGTCCCGATCCCGACCCTGGGTGCGCTCGGCCAAACCATTGTCACCTTCAAGGACTTCGGCGTGCGGTTGGAGTTCAAGCCGACCGTGCGGCCCGACGAGCCGATCACGCTGGAACTGCTGACCGAAGTCAGCAGCCTCAACTTTGCGCAGGCCATCGTTGCCAACGGGTTCACGATTCCCACGATCGACACCCGCCGGGTCCAAACTGTCGTCAGCCTGCGGCCTGGAGAGTTTCTGGCGATCGGGGGGTTGATCCAGCGCATCGACAACAAGATCGTCACAAAGATCCCTTTCTTGGGAGATATTCCGATCCTTGGCGCGCTCTTCCGCAGCACAAGTTTTCAGCGCGGAGAGACCGAGCTGGTCATCTTCGTCACGCCGTCCCTCGTGACGCCCACGACATCCCAGCCTGAGCTGCCCAAGGCTCCTAACCCGGATTCGCTGAACCCGTAGGTGATGGCGTTGGAGAACTCGACGGTCCTGGTCGTCAACCGAACGCGCGGCACATTGGTCGGCGTAGAGGTCACACGTGCGGATTCGTTCATTGCCCGGATGTGGGGCCTCTATGGACGGCGGATCATACTCGGAGACGGCGTGTGGCTCGTTCCCTGTAACAGCATCCACACGATCGGTATGAAGTACGAGATCGACGTCATCTTCCTCGATCGAGCGGGCCGAGTCTTGCGCATCCTCGAGTGCCTTCGCCCTGGCCGCCTCACGTGGTGGGTGCGGAGGGCGTACTCCACCCTTGAACTCCCGGCCGGCGCGGTGCAGAGCAGCGAAACAAGGGCGGGGGACGAGCTCGAGTTTATCGCGACATCGAGCATCTTCCCTTCGGCGGAGACCCTCGGCGCCGGCGCATCATTGCAACGGCAGGCGGCCGGGCCCGGTTCGGTGCGCGGGGAGGATGGCGGCCCGTAGCGTTGGCACCGCACGGGGGCGCGGGGCGGACCCCGTTACCGAGCTTCGGGGACATCATCTTCTTTTTCCCCGTCTACATGTTGCTCGTGTTGTTGCCGAACTTCGTCTTCAACGACGCGTCCACGGGCTGGCACCTTGTCACGGGACAGTACATCACCGACAATTTGCGGGTCCCGCATCAAGACCTGATTTCGTACACGTTCGCCCAGAAACGCTGGGTGCCTTACGAGTGGCTGTTTGATGCAGTCGCGGCGGTGCTTGTCAGGGTCGGCGGGCTTCAACTGCTCGCCGTTGCCACAGCCTCGTCAATCGCCTGGCTCTTCCTTTTAGTCTACGAGAGCGCGCGTCGCACCGGGTGTCATTTCCTCATCGTCCTGGCACTCATCGTAATCGGCTGTTTGACGTCATCCATCCACTGGCTGGCGCGCCCGCACCTGTTCACCTTTTTCGGCGTGTACGTGTACGCTCGATATCTCCGGGCATTCCATACCAACGAGATCTCGACGCTGCAACTGAACGTCATTCTTGGCGTGACCATGGTCGTGTGGGCAAACGCGCATCCGGGTTTTCTCTTCGGCTTCGCGATGATCGCCATCTATCTCATCAGCGAGGCTGTCTCCGCGCTGGCGCTCCCGCCGGGTGGGGAGCGGGGCGCTGCCAGGAAGCGAGCGGAAGGCCTCCTCGCCACACTGGCGATCGCGTCGGTGGGGTCATTGATCACTCCCCATGGCTTAGCGTTGTACCCGTACATCGGCGCGTTGTTGCGGCAGCCGGTCTTGGGCGGGATGCAAGAGTGGATGCCCCCGACGTTCCGTGGCCAGGTTCAGGTTCATGCTATGGCTCTTGAGTTGCTGTTCGCCGCCATCATTCTAGGCTTTGCCACCTCACGGCGGAGGCCCTGGTTGGGCCAGGTCCTGCTCGTGCTCGCGTTTGGGCACTTGGCGCTGACTTCAATGAGAAACGAACCCCTGTTCGTTATCGTCTCGCTCCCATTCATTGCCGGCCTATTTGCGGAAAGCAACCTGCTGGGATGGATCGCCGGCGGCAGCATGCAGAGCCCGGGCTGGCTCGAGCCGGCGAAGCGACGCTGGCAACGGCTGGCTCGTACAGTCGACGCAGTTGAGTCTGGTTGCAACATGCATCTGATTCCGCTCGCGGCCATCGCGATACTTGCCTTGTCCTGCATCGCCGCAGCCCGGGTCCCCGGGACCCACGCGCTGGTGTCATCCCGGTTCGACCCGAAGAACGTCCCGACAGGAACGCTCAGTTACATAAGCGAGAATCATCTGGCGTGGAACCGCGGGTTCAATTTTGACAATTGGGGTGGATACATTCGTTACGCAACCGGGCAACGGGTGTTCATCGATGACCGGGTGGATTTCTACGGTAGCGAATTCTATCTACGATACGTGCAAACGTCGGCGGTCAGGCCGGGCTGGAACAGGCTTTTCGACGAATACGGAGTCGAATGGGTCCTGATTCCAAAGAGCGCCCCGCTGGCCGATGCGCTCGGACGCTCCGCCGACTGGCAGCGCAGAGTCGAGGATCCGGCCGCCTATCTGTTCGTGCGAGAGCCTATGCGCGGACGCGCCAAGCTCCCGGCGGTCCCGCCCCGCTGATGGGGAGGGCCACCTGCTTGCCGGGGGTTGACGTTGTTCGCGACGTTTACCAGCGGTGGGCCAGGTCGTATGACCTGGAACAATGGCTTCCCGAGCGGGTCCTGCTGGCCGGCCTTCGACGCCGGTTGATCTCCAAGGCCCGCGGCGCGGTCCTCGAGGTGGGCATTGGGACCGGTGCCAACCTGCCGTACTATGGGAAGGACTGCCAAATCGTCGGCGTTGATCTAAGCCGGTCGATGCTGGAGCGCGCGGCGGCGCGGGCCCAAAGGCTCGGCGTCCGCCTCAGCATTGACACCACGGATGCCGAGGCGCTGCCGTATAAGGAAAGAACGTTCGATAGTGTAATCTCCACCTTTACCCTTTGCACGACTCCAGACCCGATTCGATTGCTCCGAGAAATGGCCCGCGTGTGCCAGCCCGACGGGCGCGTGCTGCTCCTCGAGCACGGCCTCGGCTCGGCGGCAACGGTCAACTGGCTCCTGCACCGGCTCGCCCGCCGGCATCTCGCGCGGTATGCGTGCCATCTCACGAGGAGCGTCGATGCGCTCCCGGAACAGGCAGGCCTCCGGGTGTTCAATCAGGAGCGGCATCTCTGGGGAATTTTGACGCTGACCGAGGCTTCCGGCTGAGATCCGGGCGGTCGAGGGACTCAGGGTCCGCCCTCGCGATCGGGGGGCAGGCCGTGATCGAAGGCGTGATGATGCGCTCGCCGCAGCTCGTCTCCGTAGTGACACGCGCCCCCGGAGGCGAGCTCCTCGCCAATACGTGGACGGCTCCTTCGTTGCTCCTTCGGCGGCCTTGGCTGCGGTTGCCGCTGCTTCGCGGCATCGTCGTGCTCTACGATGGTCTGCTGCTTGGTAGCAGGGCACTCATGATCTCCGCAGGCCGAACAGCCCCAAGTGGAGAGCCGCTCACACCGCGCCAGGTGGGGATCGCCCTCGTCCGGAGCCTCAGCCTCACCATTGCGCTGTTCTTTATTCTTCCGTCGGTGCTCGTTCGCATGGCTCAGGGCGCCCTGCGGCCAGGTCTCCCGCAGAACGTGGGCGAAGGGGCCTTACGTATCGGTCTAGTGCTCGCGTTCCTCGTCCTGGTCGGACGAATTCCGGCCATTCGCCGCGTCTTCCAGTACCACGGCGCAGAACACAAGGCAGTCAACGCGTTCGAGGCGGGAATCCCGCTCGTCGCCCAGTCTATCCGCGGATGTAGCCGCTTTCACCCGCGATGCGGGACCAGCTTTCTCATAGTAGTCCTACTCGTTGCAATGCTCTGGTATGCATTTCTGGGGCAGCCGTCCCTGGCGGCCCGATTAGTGGAGCGCATATTGCTTCTGCCCCTCGTAGCCGGAGCCAGTTTCGAAATCCTCCGACTCGGCATACGGGTTCGAATGTTTCGAGCCATCCTGGTCCCCGGGCTCTGGCTGCAGCAACTCACAACGCTCGAACCCGACGACTCACAACTCGAAGTCGCCATCCGGGCGCTACAGGAAGTGACCGGTGACGCCGTCCATCAGACGAGTACGCTTAGTACGAGCCCTCCAGTTTCGCCGGGCCGTTGAGCGCTTGAGCAAACGTAGCGTCAACGTAGTGCAGCATGATGTCCAGCCCGCCGGCATCCCCACCCGAGTTGCCGTCCGCCACCATGGTCAGGACGTTCCCCTGAGCGTCCCGGATTTCTACGCGCCCCCCGATATCTTCGTCCACGTGATTCCGGGTGATGAGGTTGGCTGCGTAGGCACTGTTCAGTTGTCGAGCGAGCCCCAGCGCTCGCGACCGCCATTCGATGGGCGAGTCCCGAAAGGCGTCCTTGGGCCACTCAAGTTGGATGACGCTGAGCTTCCCCTGGTAAAAGCACAGCACAACGTGCGCGAGGTATGGATACCCACCTAGAGGGGCCACCATCCGTGTCTCATAATTAACGGTAGGCACCGCCTTCACCGTGCCGCCTGCAGTTGGACACGGTGCCGAAGTCGGGCTCAGCGCCCGGTTGGCCGCGAGCGCGTCCCCGGTCGGCATCCCGAGCGTGAATGGGGGAGCGCCGGTAACAACCGTCTTCGGGACGCCCTGGGCGGCCGCGGATGCCGCCAGACCCGCAATGCAACAGGCCACTACGACAAACTTGACACTCGATCGCATAAGAACCCCCCCTTAATGCTACGAGACCCGCATGGTTGACAGGCCGGTGATCTGTATGACGGCGGGGAAATTCACGTTCCCTACCCACGGGATGGACCCTGTAATCGGGGTGAACGCGGAGATCCGATAGCGAACCAAGACGACGAGGATTGATTCGCCGGTCCCGCCACACACGGGGTAGTTCGGGTTTGGGCACGTGACCCGGGTAATGCCGATGCACGAAGCGGAGCCCGCAGGGGGCTGGTTATTTGAGCACGCCACCTTTTGCAGAGGGTTCGATTGCTCCAACCCCTGGGCGGTGTCGACAATCCGCTGCATGATGGCCGCATCGGCAGAGGGATCAAATGCCTGCGTGACGGCAAACCGGGCGCCCTCGCGCGCCGCATTGGTCACCACGACCCACTGCCAGTAAACGCGGCCGAACTCGAGTATGACGAAAACGATCACCATAAGGAGGGGCAGGAGCACGAGTAATTCCAGGGTAAATGAGCCCCGCTCGTCTCGCGCGTTCATCCTACCCACCCCCGGCCTGTCCATTGTGCGAGTACGCTGATTGGTTCTTTCCTGTTTGGGTTCATGGAAATCCTGCAATCAACCGTGCTGGCGCCGGCTTTCTTCATGGGGTTGAAGATACGTTTGATCCCACATTCCTGGGTAGTGTCCTCGATGTTGACCGTTATCATTTCGATATGAATCCTTCCTATCTTTTGGTTGAGAGCGCAGGTGTTCGATCGTCTTGCCGGCTTGCCCAGTTGGTGTCTCCAGCCAGAGGTGGAAGAGCGTGAGCCTTCGGCGGCATTTCCCTCTTGTCCTAACCTTGGCGCTGGCCGTCGTGCTCGACGGACAAGCCTGGGGACACCCTATCGCCTTCTTCCCCGGCCAAGCATTTTGTCCGCCTCGTACGCTGATCGTGGGAACTGTGATTATCCCGCAGCAGCAGTGCGTCTCGGTGTTCGTGATGCGCACTTCGCAGGGCGCCTTTCTTGGTTTCGTGCCCGCCGGCTTGTTTGTCGTCCCATTGGGGCAAAGCATAGGCTTCAGCACGTCGCTGGGCGCTCGCATCAGGGCGCGCACCTTGCTGGTTCTGCCGGTTGCCCTGCCGGTCTTTTTCGTGCCGATGAACGTGATCCGCCTTGAAGCCTTCCAGGTGGAAGATGTTGGCGGGCAGCTGGGGGTACGCCTCGCGGGAGAGCCCCATACTCTCGTACCCATAACGCTGTCTGGCCCTTCCGGTTCGGGCGGCGCGTCTATCGGCTCATCCGCCATGGCGGCTCCAGGCGATCTCCTTATCGAACCGCCGGGTCGCGATATTCCACCAGACGAGGCGGCGTTTTCCGGACGATGGAGCGGCCAGTGGAAAGGGGAGAGCACCATCGAGGGTCTCCCTCACTTCCTCGCTATCGAGCACATTGTCCGCGATGACACGTTTCTGAGAAACGAAAGGCGAGTTGCCGCAGTGTTCGGCTGGGGAAGGTCCTCGCGCTGGGATGTGCTCCCTGGGTGGTTGAGGGCCGACGGCGTGTTTCAACGGGGCGTCCTTTTCCTTACGCTCTCCGACGGGGCGCACGCCTCATATCGCATGAGCGTGGACGGGACGCTCGATGGGACCTACGAGAGCCCAGACTTCGGCGTGCTGCGGGCAGTGTTGTCTCGTGTGAGGTGAGCAGCGGCCCGTTCGTTGACCGCGGGCTCTCTGCCGGGCGCGAGCCCTGCGGCCGCAGGATGGAACGTATCGATGATGCGGGCAATGATCGGCACGTACCTGCGCGTGTAATCAGGATGATTCAGGGTTGAGCCGGTCACCACAAAGCCTCTCCGTCCGGCGGTAAAGTAGACCTGCACTTGATAGAGAACCCGCCCCGTGTTCGTTTGCCAGGTGTAGTACCGGTAAAATGCCGGCTGCTCGGCGATGGTGGCTGAGCCCTGCTGGATCGGCGTGTAGTCATGAAACACAGTTCTTAGCATTCGTTCGCTCAGAATGGCGTAAGTCTCTGGCGACATGGGCCTCGGGAGTTCCTCCACCACTACGTTGACAGATGCGGGGTTGGGTCCTCCCGGGGCGATCGCCACTCCCAGGACCGCGACCACACCGCTCTCCGGCTTGAGCACATGCCAATCTGCGGGAAAGTCAATGGTGAATCGGCCTTTAGGGTCGATGATCGACTGCATGGACCCCGATTGCGCGCCGGCAGGTGCAGGGATCACAGCCAGCAAAGCAAAGATAAGTCCGAAACAGAATCTGTCGAAACGCTTCATGCGATCCTCCTCCTCGCGCCAGGCCGCGCGAGGATAGGCACGTACATTGCACCACGCATGCGGAGCTCGCGGCACTACCGGTTAGGATAGTCTTCGGGTAGGCTCTCATTGGGAGCGTGATCCCTTGGTCAAGCCGGCCGACGGCCTGTACTTCGAGGACTTTTCGATCGGGCAACGCTTCGGTTCCCGTTCCCACGCGGTCGGCGCGGAGGAAATCAAGGAATTCGCCCGCACATGGGACCCGCAGCCGTTTCATCTCGACGAAGATGAGGCGGCGCGGACGATCTTTGGCGGGCTGGCGGCCAGCGGGTGGCACACGGCCGCCATCACCATGGGGCTCGTCGTGCGCGGGGAGTTCCGCCCGGTCAACGGCATCCTGGGCCTAGGAGTCGAGGATCTGCGCTGGCCGGCCGCCGTGCGCCCGGGGGATACGCTCCGCGTTGTGAGCGAGGTCGTCGAGGTGCGGCCGTCCATATCCAAGCCCGACTACGGCATCGTGAAGGTCAGAAACA
>JACXTT010005421.1_pt1 | contig 18528 bp, 15 predicted proteins | sample 9270951 | NCBI WGS metagenome assembly JACXTT01 (sample SAMN15532306, study PRJNA645909) | rock metagenome | isolation source: weathered quartz diorite | place: Puerto Rico | collected 2017-06-21 | reverse complement strand
TTTCGATTTTTTTTTCTCCGGTTTCGGTTTAGGGACGGGCTTTTTCCGGCTTGAAAAGGCGTTGAGGGTCTTTTTTTGGCTGGGGTTGCCCGCGTGGCTGGCGCGCAAGGTGTAATCGACGTTGGGATCCAGCCCATGAAACACATAGGTTCCCTGCGCCTGCGTGACGAAGGAGCGGATCTGCTGGTTCTTGGTGTTCTCCAGTTGAACCACGGCGCCCTCCACCGGCTTTTCGCCGGGATCTGTCACCGTACCACGGACAATCCGGGTTTTGTCGTCCTCGCCCTTCTTCTTCCCCTGAGCGAAGGCGCCGGCCATGAAAACGAGCCCCACAATCAAGGCGGCGAATAATCGGCGATACACGATTCCTGTTCCTCCAGTATTTTGGACGCTACCGGGCTGCCCCAAGTTGCGTAATCTCGACGCCCGACAGCCGCGGGAAGCCTTCTTTTATTTGACTATCCGGCAGCGAGCCACTGCCGGAAGGGAGAGGGTCAGCGCGCGCTAACTCCAGTCATCCTCCTCTTCCTCGGCTTCCTCATCGTCGTCGTCGTCGAAGTCATCCTCTTCTTCTACCTCTTCGTCGTCTTCGTCGGCCGATTCGATCTCCATCGGATTGACTCCAACAACCCGCAGGTCGGCGCCACACTCGTCGCAGCTCAGCGTATCCCCTTCATCGACGTCAGCTTCTTCCACATCGATTTCGCTATCGCAAACCGGACAAGTCACCATATGCGCGTCCCTCCCCGTCTACTATAAATTTCCAACTGGATTTTCACAACCGCACAATCAGGCTCTTTGTTTGGCCAAGCGCCGGCGTGTCGTGGCCGGAACGATGCCCTTTAATCGAAGATACATGAAAAGCTGCTGGCGGTGGGTCAGCTCATGCTCCTTGACGAACTGTAGCATTTCGAGCCGGGTAACCTGCTGCCCGTCGAAGCGGGTGACGATGCCGGACCAGAATTCCGGCTTCTGCGCCGCCAGCGCGGCGTTTTGCTGGTCGATCGACTTCCGGAGTTCACCGCTGAGCGTCCCGGCGTCGAGCTTTTCCGGAAGCACGGGCTTGTATTTGTCGATCAGGCCGCGGAATTGGGGGCCTTGCAGATTGTCCACGCCGTCCAGAATCATGCCCGTGAGGGCGTGGCTTGCGTCCAGAATGTGCCGCGCGATCTCGCCGAAGCCGGCCACGTCGTCGACGGGCTTGTAGTCGAAATCGTCCGCCGGGAAATCCTCCACCGCGGCGATGGTGTCCTGCCGAACGGTTTTCCAGGTTTCCAGGAACTTCTCAGGTCTTACCATAGGCTCATTGTTTACCACGCCTTCAGCGTGCCGCGCCACCCGTCGTGGGCATGGGTAAAGCACCGGGGGTACAGTAGAAAGACAACAAACATGAGCCTGTATTACGAAGATTTCCCCATCGGGCAGCAGCACGTGACGCGCGGCCGCACCATCACCGAGGCCGACATCGTCAACTTCGCCGGACTGTCCGGCGACTTCGTCGAGCTTCACACCAACGAGGAGTACGCGAAAAAAGGCCCGTTCGGACGCCGCATTGCACACGGCCTGCTGACGCTGAGTATTTCGAGCGGCCTGATGGTGCAGATGAACCTGGTGACTGACACAGTAGTGGCGTTTTACGGAATCGACAAATTGCGCTTCACCAAACCGGTGTACGCCGGAGATACCATCCGCGTGACCAAGAAGGTCGTCGAAGCGATGGAGAAAGGCAAGGTCGGAGTGATCACTTTCGAGACCAGCGTGCACAACCAGAACGGCGAGCTGGTGCTGACCTACCGGGACAAGCTGGTGGTCCAGAAGAGGCCCGCCGATGGCGACGCGGCTTCCGCCTGAAGGTTTGCCGCTTGAAGGCCTGTTGGTCCTGGACCTGACGCGGTTGCTGCCGGGCGCGGCGGCAACCCAGATGCTCCAGCAATTCGGCGCCGAAGTGATCAAAGTGGAAGAGCCCGGAGGCGGCGACTATGCGCGCTCCATGCCTCCGCTGAGGGATGGAGAAGGAGCGGTGTTCCGCGCGGTCAATCGCGGCAAGAAGAGCGTCGTTCTGGACTTGAAAAGCCGGGAAGGCATGCTGGCGTTTCGAAAGCTCGCAAGCCGGGCCGACGTGCTGATCGAAGGTTTCCGTCCGGGTGTGATGCGCCGGCTCGAGCTGGATTATCAGACGCTGCACGCAACGTATCCGGGCCTTATCTACGCGAGCCTGACCGGCTATGGCCAATCCGGTCCCCTGGCCGCGGCGGCCGGCCACGACGTCAACTACCTTGCCATCGGCGGCCTGCTGACGCCGCCGGCGATTCCGGCAGGGCAGATCGGCGATCTTGCCGGAGGGGCGATGCAAGCAGTGATCGGCATCCTGCTGGCCCTGCGCGCCCGCGAAAAAACCGGGGAAGGACAGCACGTGGATGTTTCGATGACCGACGGCATCGCCTGGATGATGGCGCTGCCACTGGCGTTCCGCGCGGCTACCGGTTCAACCGCTACGATGCTGACCGGCTCGTACGCCTGCTACAAACTCTACCGGGTGGCGGACGGGACGTGGCTTGCGGTGGGAGCGCTGGAGCCGAAGTTCTGGCGCGAAGTCTGCGAGGTTCTGGACCGCCCGGACCTCGGCGCGGATCAGTTTGCAGAAGGCGCGCGGCAGGCCGAGCTGATCGACGAGGTGACGCGAATTTTTTCCACGCGCACGTCGGAGGAATGGCTGGAGCGGTTCGCCGGCCGCGACTGCTGCGTGACGCCGGTGCTGGACGCGGAAGGAATGCTCGCCGAGCCGCAACTGCGGGAGCGGGAAACCATTGTAGAGATGGAAGGCGCGCCGGCTCCAGGAGTGATCCCCAAGCTCAGCGCCACGCCGGGACGCATCGGCGGTCCGCCGCCGCGGCTGGGACAACACAATGGGGAACTACTGTGATTCCTAAACACCAAGACAACAGCGGATACAGTCTGCCATGGAGAGCGGCACTATGGGTCACCCTTGTGTTGGCATCGGCTGGGGCCTTGTCCGCGCAGCAGAAACCATACGACTACTACCTCACCGGCAATCAAGCCGACGCGTCCCCGCGGACGCGGCCGGGCTTTGTCCTGGCAGGCGGCGGCAAAGATGTGGACGCCGCGATGCGGTGGCTGCTGGAGCGCTCCGGCGGCGGCGACATCGTCGTGCTGCGCGCTTCCGGCGGCGACGGCTACAACCGATATCTATTCGACCTGGCGCCGGTGGATTCGGTGGAGTCTATCGTTTTCAAGAGCCGGGAAGCGTCGAGCAATCCTTTTGTCCTGGACCGCATCCTCAAAGCCGAAGCCCTATTTTTCGCCGGCGGCGATCAGTGGCGCTATGTCGATCTGTGGCGCGGAACGCCGGTGGAACACGCGATCCACGAATTGATCCGGCGCGGAGTGCCGGTCGGAGGAACCAGCGCCGGCCTGGCCATTCTGGGCGAGTACGCGTTCTCGGCGGAGCACGACACCATCCACTCGCCGGAAGCCCTGGCCGATCCCTTTGACGGAAGGATTACACTGACGCGCGGCTTTCTGAAGATCCCGGCGCTGGTGCGAACCCTCACCGACAGCCATTTCGCCGCCCGCGACCGCATGGGCCGGCTGGCCGTGTTTCTGGCGCGGCTGATGGAATCGGGCGTGAAAGCGCCACGCGGCCTGGGAGTGGACGAGCGGACGGCGGTGCTGTTGGAGCCGGGCCAGACCATGCCTGGCCAGGCCATGCCGGGCCAGACCATGAAAGTGACCGGCGAAGGCGCGGCCTATGTGCTTACGCCGGGCACGCCGCCGGCATCGATGCGGCCGCTGACCTTCCGCGGCATCGGCGTCCGACGAATCGATTCGGCCGGCGAGTCGGCGTATACGGTGTCGGTGGAAGCCGGAAAGTTCGTGAGCCGCTATAAGTAGATAGGCTCGAGCTTGTTCACCACGTATGCGCCGGACCGCTCATAGCTCACGCGCGGGCCCTTGCGCGCGGTATCCAGGTCGACGCAGATCCAGCCCTTGAAGTTCATCTCTTTGAGCACTCGATGGCAGCCCGGGAAGTCGATCTCGCCGTCGCCGAGGTCGTAGATGCTGGAGAAGAATTTCGCTTCTTTCGAATCCTTGGGATGGACCTTGCCGTTGTCGAGCACGAAGTCGGAAGCGGGTGTAGTCCACTTCGCGTCCTTATAGTCCATGAACATGATCCGGTTCTTGTACTTCTGGAACATCTCGACCACGTTCGACCCGCCCAGGTGCAGGTGCGCGGTGTCAGGCGAAAAGTGGAACAGCTTCGGATCAGTCATCGCCATGCACTTGTGGACTTCCTCCGGACCTTCCACCATCTCATCCAGATGATTGTGCAGCCCGGCCTTGAAGCCCATCTCGCCGGCGGCTTCGCCGATGCGGTTGAAGCACTGGCACATCGCTTTGAATGACTTCTCCACGTCGGCACCGGCCTTGAGGCGTCCCGGCGGAAAGACCACCAGGTGTTTGGCTCCGAAGATCTTGAGGAAGTCCATCGCCTTTCTGGCGCTGGCGACGATATTGGCGTGCTGCATCGGGTCCTGCGCCGGGCCACCGAAGGAAATGGTCGCCACATAGAGGTTGCGCTTGGAGACCTCCTTCTCCATCTGGCTTGCGGTCAAATCGTAGGTGGTGAGGATGCCAGGGAACCCGGTCAGCCGGACGCCGATGAAACCGGTGTCCTTCATCACGTCGAGGATGTCGGTAAACGGGCCGCGGCGGAAATGACTCCACAGGCCGGCGCTGACCCCCCACTTCAGGTTCTTATTGGCGGGAAGGCGGTTGGCGGCGCGGGTGAGCGCAACCGAAAGGGAGGCGAGAAAAGCGCGACGGTTCATGGATCGGCTCCTTAAGCCACTCGATATTTTGACAGTGCGTCTTCGTCCAGGTCAATGCCGAGTCCCGGCTCCTGCGGGATGTCGAGGTAGCCGTCGCGCGCTCGGAGCCGCTGGCGCGTGATCATCTCGCGCAGGTTGGTCTTCTCCTCGGCGGCGAATTCGCAGATCAGGGCGTTGGGGACGGAGTTCAGCCAATGCAGCGCCGCAGTGACGTTGATGTACGTGGTGAAGCCGTGGTTGGCCACCGGCAGTCCGCGGTCCCAGGCCAACGCGGCGATCTTCATCGCCTCTGTGAAGCCGCCGCAGCGGGTGAGGTCCACTTGAACGACGTCGATCCGGCCGCGGTCCATCAGGTTGAGATAAGACTGGCGGCTGGATTCCTCCTCGCCGGCGGCGATGCGGATGTGCGTGGATTCGGCCAGCTTGCGATATCCGTCGTAGTCGTCCGGGCGCAACGGCTCTTCCAGCCAGAAGATATTGTGGTCGGCGAAGGCGCGGACGCGTTGCTGTGCGGTCTTCGAGTCCCAGACAAGGCCCGCGTCGATCAGCAGGTCGGCGTCGTCGCCGAGCCCTTTGCGGCCCTCGCGCACCAGGGCGATGTCGGTCTTTTCGTCGCGGCCCATCGGGTCCCAGCCGAACTTCACAGCGCCGAAGCCCTGGTCGCGGTAGCGGCGCGCCAGCTCCCCTGTGGCCTCCGGCGTGGGGCCGAACAGCGAACTGGCGTAGCACCGGATCTTCTTGTGAAAGCCGCCGCCGAGCAGCTTCCAGACGGGCATGCCGAGCGCCTTGCCTTTGATGTCCCACAACGCCATGTCGATCCCGCTCATGGCGTGGAAGCCGATGCCTTCCCGGCCGGCGTAAATGTTGGCGCGATACATCTTGTGCCAGAGGTGTTCGATTTCGAACGGGTCCTCGCCCGTGACCAGTTGCGCCAGGCCGCAGGTGATGGCGTGAGAGTAGGGTCCTTCGATAGCTCCCTTCACGGCCAGTGGCGCGGAGTCCACTTCGCCGATGCCGGTGATGCCGGCGTCGGTCTCGACGCGCACGATCAGCGCGTCCTGCCCGCTGTCGCACTGCAGTTTCACTTCGGGCAGGCGCACGTAGATGGCTTCGACTTTGGTGATCTTCATGGGAGAGGATATTCTATCGCGCCGGATCACTTTCGCAGCAGCACGACGGGGGCCTGCTCCGATCCGGCGATCCGGCCGAAGAATTCGCGCACTTGCGGGTGCTGATCCGGCGGTAGAGTCACGGGCTGCAATTCGAGCTTGCGAGTAAGGATCAGCTTGCCGTCCTTGTACTCACAGGCAGCCTCCCACGCGCCAAAAGCGGTTGCCAGCTTGACCGGCGGCGGAATTTCGTCCACCGTGAAACCTTTGGGGATCTCCACCCGCATCGTCTCGACGTACGCTCGGCCTCAATCACCAGCGGGTACTTGCGCTGAGTCTCGCTCAGCGCCGGGCGGTCGCGTGGAGCCAGAATCGACGAGCGGAAAATCAGCAACCGCCCTTGCATGATCTGGCTGTACTTGGGCGCCGCGAAATCTACCTCCAGCGCGAACTCGGCGGGCGCGGGTTCCCTGGCATCCACTTTGGCCACCGATGCCGCGGTCACGTCGTGCCCGATCCACCGCTCGATCACTTTGCCGTATTCGGCCGGCGTCCGAGTGTGGTAAAGCCGCCGGTTCTGGATGCCTGGCTCGCCGAGGTTCCGCTCGCGCAAGTGGACCGCGATGTCGCCGTCGGCGGAAAGGCTCACCTCGGTTGTGTGCTCCACGCGGTTTCGATCCGGCCCCAACAGCGGCAGCCGCAGCAGCGCCCCGCTCTCGCCGGCCACAATCAGCGCGTGGCTTCCCTGCTCATGCGCGGGCAGCCAGCCGACCGGCGTGTGCTCGTCGGTAGGGTCAAACAGCAGCAGCGCGCCAAGCTGCGGATGTTTCACCAGCGACAGCGCCTGGATGGCCGGCGAGACCTTCACCGCCACAATGGCGTGGTTGAACTGATGCGGAGAAGGCCAATCCGGGCGGACGTAAGTCCGGTCCCCCGAATAGATCGCGACGGGCCAGGCGTCGATGCCGGCCGCCTTCAGCATGGCGCGCATCAGGTTGGCTTTGTCTTTGCAATCTCCGTAGGCTTTGGCAAAGATTTCGGAAGCGGCATGCGGCTTGTACCCGCCGCCCCGGTTGAGTCCGGTCTGGATAGAGACGTAACGAATCGACTGCACGTACCGCCCAATGGCTTCGATGCGCTCCCATTCGTTCGCGCCCGAAGCGGCCAGCGCCCTGGCCTTGGCGGCGACCTTCTCGTCGGGAGCGGCCTGAGGATCGTTCAGCTCGCTAAGCCAGGTGGAGACGTCCGTCCATGTGGCAAAAGAACGGCCGGGCGCTCGGCCGCCCTTGGGTGGAAAAAAACTCACCGCGAGCCGGGGCGCGATCGACGTGATTTTGGGACCTGCTTCCTCGGGCTCGATCGGCGTCAGGTTTTGCAGTTGCCAGGCATAGCTCGATCCGGTGATCAGGGGCGCCACCTCGGGATGATTGAACGTGATGGCTTCGGCGCGCCAGCCTTCCGGCAGCTTCAACTCAAAACGCGAAGTGCGCGTGGGCAAGGTGTCCTGAAAATGCCATTCGAACTGTGTGAATACCGTCTTCTCCTCGGTGACCGCTTCAAAGCCGAACACGGCTCCGGGGTCCGCCCGGCCACTGCCGAGGATCACGCGCGCGCGCACCTCGTTGTACATGTCTTCGGTGACCAGCCCGACATCGGCGGTATCGCCTTTGCCGAATTTCTTGACTTCTCCCGAGGGATAGACGATCCATGCGTCCAGTTCCTTCACCTTGCCGCCGGTGTGATAGATCCTTCGCGCGACTGCGTGCGAGCGCCCTTCGCGGTTGAGAATGCGCACCGCGTAACGCGCCGCCGTAACTACTTTGCCGCTTTCGTCCACGGTGACCCGCTCTTCATTCAGGAGTACCGCTGCCGGCGTCTTCTTCCCGTAGTCCGGAAGCTTGGCGGTGGCTGCCTCGCGGAGCCAGGAGGGAGCCTCGTCGGCCAAAGCACTGGCGGCGAGCAGCGCGAGACAAACGGCGAGCCGCCTCACTTCGCGGCCGCCTGCTTGAGCGACACGGTATGGCTGTCCTGCTGGTGTACGAAGTCGAATGCGTTTTTGAGCGCCGGGTAGCTGCGGGCCGCGAACAGAATCAAGCCGTTCTCCCCGAAGCGGAGCTTGCGTGTATACACCAGGGAACCGCTGTCGCTGCCCAGGCGGACGTCGTAGCTGCCGACCTGGGCGAACTTGCCGGGCGAGGGCGCTTCGGCCATGTCCAGTTCCCAGCCCTCGGGCAGCCGGATCGTGACCTCGTCATCCTCCGACCAGGGATAGTTGAAGTAGATGGGATGCTGCCGCTGGCTGGTGGTGAACATCGCTTCCAGGTTCCGCTGGAAAAACGCCGGCTGCAGGAACAGGCGTTTCCCGGTGCGCTGGGCGTAGCCCGGAACCTTAATTCGATAGGCCAGCTTAAACGGCTTCGCCAGATCCCCAGCATCCTCCATGCAGACGCTGGTTACTTCCGCGGCTGAGGCGGCCCTTGATTCTATCCACCAGGTCTTCTTCCCGCTTCTGCGGCGAGATGCCGGCAAAGGCGAGCTTCTGCGAAACTTCCGAATGGCCGGTGTAGCTCACCTCCACGTCGCCGGCCAGCGTCCCGTCGTCGGAGAGCTGGAGCCTGGCCACCCGGCGCGTGACCGATTTTTCCGGACCCGACATTGGCGTGTTGACGAACACCGGCTCCCTCGGATCGCAGATCAGCGCCGGAACGCCCTCTTCCTGCCAGCGGAGCATTCCCGGCCGCACGTAGGACGACGCCGGATCGAAGAACCGCCAATTATCCCCGACTCTCACCGCGATGTCATATGCGCGAAGGAAATAGGAGTCCAGAAAATTGCGCTCGAAGAACTTGTCTCTCCGGTCGGCCAGTTTGGCGACGCGCACCTCGAAGCCCGCCGACGACGCCAGCGCGGCGAACAGCATGTTGATGTCGTAGCCGGTTCCCACGCCGTGTTTCAGCGTGTCTGAGGGCGATTTGTTGTCCTTGGCCGCCTCGCGTTCCTGAGCCGTGAGGCCGGAGCTCTCGTAGCGGACGTTCTTGACTGAAGCCCGGCAGTATTCCACCAGCCGGGCCAACTTATCTTCAGGAGCCGAGGCGTCGCCGATCGCCGTCTGCGCCGCCTTCTTGACGGCGTCGTTCACTTTAGTGGAGTTCTGGTGAACCTCTTTGCCGACGGTCTGCCAGTACTTGTCGCCCTGCAGATTCTTGTCCTCGGAATAGTAAATCAGCATCCACGCCATCACCTCGTCTTCCGGAGGCATTCTCGGCTCCTCGCGAAACGCCGGCACGTCGGAAACCGTGGCGAGGAAAAATCCGCCCTGCTCCGGCAGGAATCGAGCGGTTTGGAGCTGGAATGGGCGGTAGCGCATGGCATAAGGGAAGAACAGATTCGTCAGCGGCTTCACATGGTATCTCACCTGCCAGACCGGAATGTCGCGCTGGAAATAGAGACGCACATAGTTGGCAAGTTGATCGTTCCGGTTCTCTTTCCACTGGTATTCGATAATCGCTCCGGGTTCGACGCCCGGCATAGCGAAAGACTTGGTGCGCAATTTCACGCCGCCGATTTTGGCCGCCATTTTGTCCAGGACGGCGTCCTTCTTGAGCTCCAGAATCGTGCCGTCCGGCTTGATTGTGCGGCCCGCTACGTCGCTGATGCTTGTTTTACCCGCCGATTCGATACTTACCGTGCTCTGCGACTCCCGGCCGCGGTCGGTGAAAATCTTGATGCGGATGTAGTGGGAGAGGACGCTTTTGGGAGATCCGCCCTGGGCGTCGTCTTCCACGCGAACGTCCCAAAAGATCGCTTCCGCATCGGCGGCTTTGTCTACCTTTGGAGTTTTTAAAGCGAGGTGCTCCGGATCCAAGGGAAGCCAGTTGACCCCGAATACGGGAGAAAGAGGAAAAATTGTAACCAAGAGAAGCGTCGCGGCCCGCATTTCCATCCCCTTTTTCCCGGCAATCTTAGCCTGAATATCGGGCAAGTAGCAAGTGGCAAAGCGCGCCTCCACCCAAAAAAAGGCCACGACCGATACCGAACGGCTCGCCGCGGCACCCTCGCGTGCCCGCATGTGCCATGCGAGGTGCGCGGCGGCAACAGTTTTCAGCTCTAGTCGTGCAGGTCAATCGCCTTACTTCAGGAGAGGCGCTTCTGGATCTGGGCCAGGATTTCAGACGCCAGGAACGGTTTTCGCAGCATCACGAAATCGGCTTTGTCGCAGAAGGTCTGTTCCTCATTGGAGAGATCGAGGCCGGACATGATCAGCACCGACATTGCCGGATTGATCAGGCGCAGCTCGGCGCCCAGCTTGACGCCGTTCTCGTCGGGCAGCAGGTAATCGACAAGGGCTGCGTCGGGGCGCTCCAGCGCGGCCACTTCCAGCGCCTTTCGCGCCGAGGGAGCGGTGACCAGACGCCAGCCGGACTGCAGCATGTAACGGTCGAGGAAGCGAACCAGATCGCGATTGTCGTCGACCACCAGCACGGTGGGCGTGGCGGCTTCCCTGGAGTTTTCCGGAGACACTACCCGGATGTTCAGATCACCGCCTTCGGCGTCGACATAGACCGCGGCCCCGGGGTCCACCTGGCCGGTCGCCACGAGGGCGGCGATGGGCTGGGTGAGCTTGCGGTGAATGGTGCGGTTCAGCTCGCGCGCGCCGTACTGGGCGCTGGTGCCGAGTTCGAGCAGCTTCTCCCGGGCGGCTTCCGGCACGATGAGCCGGAATTGACGCGCGCCGAGCCGGGTGTTGACGTGCTTCTGAAGCTGCGCGATCTGCATGTCGAGAATGGTGCTGAGCGATTCGCCGGTGAGCGGATGATAGGTGATCACCTGGTCGATGCGGTTCACGAACTCGGGGGAAAACTTTTTGCGGACGGCGGTGAGGCCGATGCTCTGGAGTTTTCCGGTGAGGTCGGCGCGCTCCCGGGCGACGCCGGACTGAAATCCGAAGTCGGGATTGATCTCCTTCATCATTTCGCCCGCGCCGAGGTTGCTGGTGAGGAAAACCAGCGTCTTCTCGAAATTGACCGTGGCGTTATCGCCGAGCCGCAAAATCCCTTTGTCCAGTACGCCGAGCAACAGGCGCGTCATGGATGGCGCCGCTTTCTCGATCTCGTCAAATAAGACAATGGCCAAGCCGCACTTCTCGCTTACTACCGACTGCAGCTTCTGCTGCGTGAGGATGGGCTGGGTCTCGCGATGGCCGAGATATCCGGGAGGAGCTCCGATGAGCTTCGCCACTTCGTGCTCCATCTGAAATTCGCCGCAATCGACCTTGAGTAAACTCTTTTCGCTGCCGTGGAGAACTTCGGCCAGCGCCTCGACGGTCTTGGTCTTCCCGGTTCCGGTGGGACCGAGAAGAAGGAACACCCCTACCGGGCGCCCCTCCGGCGCCAGGCCTGCCTGAAACATCTGAACATACGGAACAATTGTCTCCGTCGCGGCCGTCTGACCGACGATCTTTCTGGCGAGTTGGCTTGCCAGATCTTCCGATGGCGCGACGGCCGGCTTCCGAGTCCGCACGTTCGGCTGAGTGTTCCTCATTGCCTCCTTCGCCTCTGCACCGATTATAGAAGCCGCCATGGTCATTCCCTCCCCTCTGCAACGCTCTACGGCGCGTGTCCCACGCCGGTTCCAAATTCCCAACTTACGCAAACTCACAGGCTTGCGAGCCCCCAAGTGTAAAGGGAAGTAAATATTTGTAACGGCGTGACCGCCTCATCTCTCCCCACTCAATGTTCGACCCATCCCTCCATTCGTCCACTCCGTCCGATGCCCTAGCCACTAACCCGAATCACCTCAGTACTTGCGGTACACTCGTCAGGAATGTACCAGACGATCATCTTCGATCTGGGCAAGGTGATCGTGCCCTTTGACTTCTCGCGCGGCTATCGGGCAATGGCGGAACACTCGCCGTATCCCGCTGAAGAGATTCCGAAAAGGATCGGCGAAACGGACCTGGTTCGCCGCTTCGAGTCGGGAAAGGTGGGCCCTAGGGATTTCGTGGCTCAGTTATGCGCGATGCTGGAGGCGGACATCGACTATGACCGCTTTTGCGAGATCTGGAGCAGCATTTTTCTTCCCGAAACGCTGATCCCGGAGAGCCTGCTGGAGGGTTTGCATCAAAGCTACCGGCTGCTGCTGCTATCCAACACCAACGCCATTCATTTCGAGATGGTGCGGCGCAACTACGCGCTGCTGCGCCACTTCGACGAGTACGTGCTCTCCCACGAGGTGGGAGCGCTGAAGCCATCGCCGGTGATTTACCGGGAAGCGATCGCGCGGGCGCGCTGCGCTCCGGGCGAGATCTTTTTCACTGACGATATCCCGGATTACGTCGATGCTGCGCGGGATGCGGGCATCGACGCGGTGCAGTTTCATAACGCCGGGCAGCTCACCGAGGAGCTGCGCCGGCGCGGAATCAAGTTGGGAGTCAACGAATGAATCGAAACACCGCACTTCGCCGTTTGCGGCTGGCTGCCGCGGCGGCCCCTCCGCCGGGCGATTCGCCCGGAGGTATGTTCGTTTCCAAAGTGGCGCTGTACCGGCTGAAGGAGCCGGGATCGGGCCGCGCGTACTCCGTGGTGCGCATCGCAACCCGCGGCGGGCTGGTGGGATATGGGGAATGCGGCGCGGTGACTCGGGACGATGTGGGCGCGGCGACGGGCGCGCTGTTCGGCCGGCCAGCGACGGCTTATGAATGGGTCCGCAAGCAGCTTGTGTCTACGCCGGCCATTGAGCCGGGCGTGACGATGGCGCTGCTGGACCTGATCGGCAAGCACACCAAAGCGCCGCTCTACCAGGTGCTGGGTGGGCCGACGCGCAACAAGGCGCGGGCGCTGGCGCGCCTGGACGGCTCGACGGACGAGGAGCTGCTGGATTCACTGAAGCAGGCCCATGCCTCCGGATTCCGCGCCTTCGCGGTTCCGGCGCAGACCCCGCCGTCGCCGAATTCGGGCCAAGCCTTCATTTATTCGATGAAGGCGCGTATGGATAAGTTGCGGGCGGCGGCGGGAGATTCGGACTTCGTGCTGGACGGCGGCGGCTCGCTGACGCCGGGGGACGCGGCCAGCCTGGCGGCGGCGCTGGAGCGGTTCCATCTACTCTGGTTCGACGAGCCGGCCGGATTGTCGGCGCACCGGGGCACGCTGCGTAAGATTTCGCAGGAGACGGTTACGCCGCTGGGGCTGGGCCGCGCGGCGGAGCGCGCGGCGGAATTTCAGGACATGCTGCGGGAGGAGGTCGTAGACATTCTGCGGCCGTCACTGGCGCGGCACGGGCTGGCTTCGCTGCGCAAGATCGCGGCGCTGGCGGAGACGTATTACGTCGCGGTGGCTCCGTATCATGACGGCGGTCCGATCGCGACGGCCGCGGCTCTGCACCTGGCGGCAAGCCTGCCTAATTTCTACATCCAGCAGATTCCCGTGCCGGCTTCGGCCGAGGACAGGAAGATGCGCGCGGACCTGGCTGGGGCGGGTGTGGAATCCGTGAAAGACGGTTTCGCGGCGCTGCCGACTGGGCCGGGGCTGGGCATTCAGGTGAGCGACGAGGCGTTGGAGAAGTACAAGGAGCGTGCGTGATGAAACGAAGGGAATTCTTAACAGCTCCGGCGGCTCTGGCGGCTCCGGCGGCGTTCGGCGCGACGAAACGAATTCAGGATTCGTGCGGGTGCGCTCCGGCGGCGCAGAATGCGTTGGGCGCGAACGCGTTCAGCGGCCTCGGCTCCAAGGTGAAAATTACCGGCGTGAAAGTGTTCGGCGTGTCGCTGACGCCGGACTCGGACCGTCCTTACGTTTTCGTCAAGCTGGAAACGGACGCGGGCGTGATCGGATGGGGCGAAGGGACGCTCGAAGGCAAGGCGGCGGCGGTGATGGCCTGCGTGAACGACTTCAAGGAGTTTTTGATCGGCAGCGATCCGATGCAGGTGGAGCATCACTGGCAGTCGATGTATGTTCATAGCTTTTATCGCGCGGGGCCGGTAATCGGATCGGCAATCTCAGGGATCGACCAGGCGTTGTGGGACCTGCGCGGAAAATTGCTGGGGCTGCCGGTTTATCAACTGTTGGGTGGACCCATCGACCGGCGGGGCGTCCGCGGCTATTACCACACGCGCGGCAGCAACCGCGAGGAGCTGCGCGAGCTGCGCGGCACGGCCCTGCAACAGGGCGTGTCGTGTTTCAAGAGCGGGATTCCGGGCTATTACGAGTGGATCGAATCGGCGAAGTCGATCGACCGGGCGGTGAAGCAGTTGCAAATGATGCGAGAGGCATTGGGGCCGGAGATCGACGTGGCAATCGATTTCCACGCGAAGACCAGTCCGGCGGTGGCGTCGATTATCGTTAAGGAGGTCGAGCCGCTTAATCTGCTTTTCATCGAAGAGCCGTGCCCGCCGGAAAACGTCAAGGCGATGGCGCGGATCGCGCGTCGGTCGACGACGCCGATCGCCACGGGCGAGCGGCTGATTACGGCTTACAATTGCCGCCAGCTGATTGAGATGGGCGTGGTGGATATTTTGCAGACGGACATCAATCACGTCGGGGGAATCACGGCGCTTTGGAAGACGGCCTCGTGCGCGGAGGCGGCGGGCATTTCGATGGCGCCGCATGCGTGCGAGGGGCCGATCGGCGGCATCGCGACCCTGCACGTGGATGCCTCGATCCCGAATTTTCTGGTGCAGGAGATTTGTTCGGGTGTGCAGCCGGAGATGAAAGAGAAAGTCTGGGAGGAGTGGTTCGGATTCCCGGCGATGCGAATGGTCAACGGGAGATTTCCGCTGCCACAGAAGCCGGGGTTGGGCTTCGAGCTGAGCGAGGACGCGCTGAAGAAGTTTCCGTTTGGCGGTACGCGTCCGATGGCCCGGGTGTTCCACACCGACGGGTCGGTGGCGGCGTGGTGAGGTAGAAGGCTCGGCGGTTGAGGCTCACGGTGGCTGAACGTCAATAAAAAAAATCGGGCCGGGTATGTCTGAAATACCCGGCCCAGCTTTGGCCACCGGCCGTTCGGAGTGGCGACCAGTGGGCGGAGGAAGATCGTTACGTTCTCATGACAGCAGGCCGCCGTGCCCAAGGCAGGCGACTTCCCATCCGGTGACCCGGTAGCGGGCCAGGAGAGGCGGGAGAATGAGGTCCACGACGTTAGGTTTAGCGGACCGGTAGCAGCCCGGCGCGGACATAATCGGGATCTCGTCTTTGTAGCCGAGCAGGAGCAGATTGCCCGGCTCGACCGGGGCAAGGAAACGCTCCATCAGGCATCCGGCTCGGGCCATGCCTCTGCCGACTACATCCTCAGGGCCCGCGGGGGCGGTGGTTGAGGCGATCATTATTACTGAAGGCCGGGACCGGGCCAGATGCAGCAGTGACCGGGCCACCGTGGCCTCTTCTTCCACGCAGGCCAGGGCAAATGCGGGCGTCACCCCGTAACGCTCCAACCGTTGCCGCATGATGCTCTCAAAGAGCTGGCGTGCCCGCTCGCCATTGACAGGATCGGTATACAACACCCCGACAGTGGGGCTGCGGACGGGGCGCGCCTGAAGAATCGGCCCGCGTTCTTTCAGCATGGAGATCAAGGTTTCCAACTGATCCCTCGCGATAGCGAAGGGCGCGCTCTTTACGGTGGCAATGCGCTGGCCGGCCAGGGCGAAGCTGAAGTTCACCGAAGTCGCGATCACCACGCTGGCGGTACAGTTGAGTTGCTTCAGCAGATTGTCGTCGACCAGGAGACAGCAGTTTTCGGTGGCCAGAAGATTCGCCCGGCCGCCCGCCGCCATGCGGATTTCATAACACCCGCAACCCATTTCGGTGGCAACCGCCGCCACGGCGTCATCCTCACCGATCTCGCCATCCTCCAACTCGGTCACCCAGACCTGATCCATTCCCTCTGATTCCAATACTCGAATGTCCTCATCGCTAATCGTGTGGCCTTTGGCCAGCAGTTTCTTCCCGCCAGGCCGGAAGACGGTACAGCACAGTATCCTTCCGGTGGAGCTTTTCACATCAACCGTTTGAGCTCTCATGAACCCTTTGTCCTTTCAAGGGCTAGATCCCCTCAATTCCTCACTAGCCCGATTCTACGTTTTCAGAGTGCGGATTAACCAGAACTATTCTCTTGAAATTGCAAGCTCTTTTGCGGATATTTAAATACCCGCAGATGGGGGTACGGCGTAACCATTGGAAGCCAGGAAGAAAACCCGGGCGCGCATTCGGTTTCCCCGCCGGTGGGGGCGAGCCGGATGGATTTTCCAGCGGAAGCGGAGGCCGTGCTTAAAAAACGTTGCGGCAGCTGACGGGAGGTCTTATCGGGCTAACTCCGGGATGGGCTTGGTCCACTTCCACAAGAGCGGTGTCCAGCCGTTCTTCAGGATGTCAGAGTCTAGTCCCGGCACGGCAGACTGAAATTTTGCGCCGCGCTCATCATGACCGGTTTTGCAGCGAAGCGGTGCAACCGTGCAAATCCGTTTTGCGTGGCCGAGCCATCCCCTGCAATCGGAAATCCGGATCAGGCGACGGCCTGGTTGCGGCGCGGGGGCAGAGTTTCGATGGCTTCGAACAGCTCTTCGTTGTCGAGGGGCTTGGAGACGTAGGCGTCCATGCCGGCGGCGAGGCACCGTTCGCGATCGCCTTTCATGGCGCTGGCGGTCATAGCCACGATGGGAATCCTTCCGCCGGCGCAATAGGAGCGGGAGCTCTCGCGGCGGCGGATTTCTTCGGTCGTCTCGAGGCCGCCCATGATCGGCATTTGGACGTCCATGAGAACCAGGTCGAAGGAACCGCCGCGGTCCAGGGTCTCCAGGGCTTCCACACCGTTGGCCGAAGTGGCCACCACGTGCCCGCGCTTTTCAAGCAGGCAGCAAACCAACCGTTGGTTGACGAGGTTGTCTTCCACCAGCAGAATGCGGAGTGTTCGCCCGGCGCCCACCGGGCTGACCGAGGGCGCCGGCGTCGGATCTGGAACAGGCGCCTCACGAATTCCGGTCAGCTCGAACGGCACCGAAAGCGTGAACGTGCTGCCCGCCCCATCCTCGCCATCAACCCAGATGGTTCCGCCCATCAGGCGCAGCAGGTGCTGGCAGATCGCAAGCCCAAGTCCGGTTCCGCCGTATTTCCGGGTGGTGGAACCATCCGCCTGCATGAAAGGCTGGAAGATGACTCCCCGTTTCTCGCGAGGAATGCCGATTCCGGTGTCCGACACCGAGATCTGCACACGGGCGCGTCCCGCCTCGACGCCCTCCAGCGCCGCCCGCACCGCCACTTCACCCTTGGCCGTGAACTTGATCGCGTTGCCGGTCAGATTCACAAGGATCTGCCTCAGCCGGCCGCTGTCGCCGACCAATTCGTCGGGGACATCCGGCGCCACTTCCCAGGAGAAGCGGAGTCCGCGCTCAAAAGCGCGCTGGGCAAGGGGTTTCAGAGCCGCATCGAAGGTTGAACGGAGCGAGTAGACGGAGTGCTCAAAATCCAGCTTTCCGGCTTCGATCTTTGAAAAATCCAGAATGTCGTTGAGCAGGGAGAGCAGTGAATCGGCTGAACTCTTGATGAGTGACACATACTCCCGCTGCTCCGACGTGAGATGGGTGTCGAGCGTGAGATCGGTCATGCCGAGAATGCCGGTCATCGGGGTGCGGATCTCATGGCTCATGTTGGCCACAAACTGGCTCTTCAGGCGGGCCGATTCGAGAGCGGCATCGCGCGCCTGGCCCAGTTCTTCGGCCGTGCGGGCGAGCTTGGCCGCCTGCGTCTCCAAACGTTTATTGGCCTGCTCGAGGTCGACAGCGTACTGGCGGCTGAGGGCTTCGGCGTGCTCCCGCAAGACGCCCTGCGCGATGGTGTCGGCGACGCCCGAGAGCGCGGTCAAGGTGGCTTCGGGAATGGGCCTGGGCGCATACATGGCCAGAACGCCGATCACGCGGGTCTCCACCACCAGAGGAATACCGGCCAATGAAAGCCCTTGATCCCGGTTCACCGCGACCGGCGTCCGCTCAGCCGCCACAACGCCGATGGGACCCTCTCCAACGCGGATGCGGGAATCCATCCGGTCGCGCCCGTTTTCCGGCCCCGCGCTGGCCTTGAGCTCCAGAAACGGGCCGTTCGCCTCGAGAATATAGATCCGCGCCAGCTCCGCGTTCAAATGTTCCACCATCGCCTGGGTCACGCCGGGCAGGTTGGTCCCATTCGTGAGGGCTCCGCGAACGTCGGCCACAAAGGCATCGCGCCGGGCCTGATCGGCCTGTTCAACTTCCTCCCTCCGGCGGCGGGCTACCAGAGCGGCGCTGACGCGCAGGCTCACAATCCAGGTGAAAAGCAGCAGGGACACTGCCAGTGCCACGGCCACCAGCATGAAACGGCCGCTTCCCCGGCGCGACTCCACCATCGCCTCGGTGTGCGTTCTCACCAGGGTGCCCAGCCGGGCTGCGGCGGTGGCCGCCTCCTCCTTGGCGTGCAAATACTCCGGGCTGAGCCGCAAGGCTTCGCTGTCGGCGGCCTGCACGTTGTGGGCCATTTCCACCGCCCGGTCCTCACACGCGGTCGATGGGCCGGCCCCGTCGAACCCCGCGGCAGCCGCCGCCCTCCCCCTCC
>JACXTT010005420.1_pt1 | contig 18529 bp, 15 predicted proteins | sample 9270951 | NCBI WGS metagenome assembly JACXTT01 (sample SAMN15532306, study PRJNA645909) | rock metagenome | isolation source: weathered quartz diorite | place: Puerto Rico | collected 2017-06-21 | reverse complement strand
AGCGAGGACCGCGAACTCGCTCCGGCCCAGCCGGCCGATGGGGTCAGACGTACGCCCGCGCGCCTGGAGGACGTGCGCCGCGTACGTGACCGCGACCGGTGGCGCCGCCAGTCGCGCGGGGTTGGCGTCCTGAGGGACCAGCTCGACGGCGAGCGCCACGCAGGCGAGCGGCGCGTGACGGCGGAACGCGTCCGATACGAGCTCGCGGGCGCGCCGCTCGAGCCCGCGCATCGTGTACAGCCCGCTTGCCGGCTCCACCGCGCCTTCGTCCAGCGCGTGATCGGTTTCGAGCTTGACGCGCGTGAACGCGTCGAGCTTCAGCGCCAGCTCCTCGCCATTGAGCACGAGGCTCAAGTAGTCCCAGGCTCCGGCCTCGAGCGCCGCGAGTCGCTGCTGCTTGGTCGCCGGAGTCGACGTGATCATGAAAATCGGCGTGTGCCAGGAGACCGCGCGGTTCTGGCGGAGTGCGCGGCACACCGCCAGGCTGTCCAGGTCCTGGAGGTTCGCGTCCATGAGGATCACGTCGGGCCGCGCGGCGGGCGCCCGGTCCAGGAGCTCGCGACCGCTCCCCACCGACACCACCCGATACCCCAGCGGCTCGAGCACGCTGTCGAGCGCCTGGTTGAGCCACGTGCCGGAGTTCGCGAGGAGCACGACGGGCGAACGGGTGAACGGCGCGCGCGGAGGCATGCCGCGTGAATGTGGCTACGACGAGGCGGGGGAGAACCCGGCAAAACCCTAGTTACATCCGGGAGATGACCCGGGTTAGGGAGTGATCAAGCCCTCGCGGATCGCGTACCGCACTAGTCCCGCGACATCGTGGATGTTCAACTTTTTCATCGACCGCGAGCGGTGAAACTCCGCGGTCTTGGGGGTGATCGCGAGCAGCGCAGCCACCTGCTTGGTCGACTTGCCTTCGGCCACGAGCTGCACGACCTGACGCTCCCGCGAGGTCAGCCGGCCTAAGTCCTCCGCCGCGGCGGCCCGGCAAGCATCCACCACGGCCTGAGAGACGCCCGCCCCCACGTAGAACCCGCCGCGCGACACCTGCTGGATGGCCTGCGCGAGGTCCTCTCCCGCCTGGGTCTTGAGCACGAACCCCCGCACGCCGGCGCGGACCGCCTCGGTGACCAAGCGCTCCTGCTCGAGCGCCGTGAGCATCACTATCTGGATTCCCGGTCGCGCCTCGACGATCTGACGCGCGGCATCGATGCCGTTCAGGAGCGGCATCATGATGTCGAGCACCGCGACGTCGGGCTCGTGCTCGCGCGCTACTTCGACCGCCGCCCTGCCGTCCGATGCCTCGGCCACTACCTCCAGGCCGTGCCGCTCGAGCAGGGCGCGCACGCCCTGACGCAGCACGACATGATCGTCGGCCAGCACTACGCGTAGCGACATGGTTCCTCCGCGGTTCCGCGCTCCTCTATACGGAGCGACACGGCCCCGCGTCAAGCGACCGGCGTCACGGCGAGCCGGAAGTAGGCGTCCGGTAGCGAGTTATCGGTTACTGTTCATTTATGTCTCCTGAGTCCCTGCGGCTCTCCAAGTCGCGCTATCTGTCCGGCCTGCAATGTCACAAGCAGTTGTGGTGGCGGGTGCATGAGCCCGAGGCCCCGGAGCTGACGCCTACGCCCGGGCAGCAGAACCTCTTCTCACAAGGGCAGGACGTGGGTGAGCGGGCGCGGCGTCACGTCCCCGGAGGCGAGCTGATCGATGTGCCGTTCTACCAGTACGACAACAAGGTGACGGCCACGCGCGAGGCCCTGAAGCGTGGCGTGCCGGCGATCTATGAGGCCTGGTTCCTGGCGGACGAGACCTACGTGGGCGTCGACATTCTGGAGCGTACGTCCCGCGGCCACACGGTGATCGAGGTGAAGGCGTCGAACAGTCGCAAGCCGGAGCACCTTCCCGATGCGGCCGTGCAGGTGCACGTGCTGCGGCGCGCCGGTCTCCAGGTGGAGCGCGCCGAGGTGATGCATCTCAACCCGGAATGCCGTTTTCCCGATCTGGCCAATCTCTTCATCCGCGAGGACGTGACGCCACTCGTCGAGGCCGCGCTGATCGGCGTGCCGGACGAGCTCGCGGCGCAGCAGCGCATGCTCGCGGGTCCGCTCCCGGACGTCCCGATAGGAGACCACTGCACGCGACCGTACGACTGCCCGTTCCTGGAGCGCTGCTGGCCTAAGCTCCCCGACCACCACGTGAGCAAGCTGTACCGCATTGAGCGTAAACGGGCGCTCGAGCTCGAGGCCGATGGGTATGCGACGATCTACGACCTACCATCGGACCTGGAGCTGTCCGTCATCCACGCGCGCCAGGTGAAGGCGGTGCAGGCCGGCCGGATGGTGGTGGAGCCCACGCTCGCGAGGGCACTCACCCATTTCACTCCGCCGCTCGCCTTCCTCGATTTCGAGACAGTCAGTCTCGCCATCCCGCGCTGGCCAAGGTGCCGGCCCTGGCAGCAGGTACCCGTGCAGTTCAGCGCGCATGTGGAGGAGCGGGGCGGCGGATGGGTGCATCATCAGTGGATCGCCGACGGGCCGGAGGATCCGCGGCCGGCGCTCGCCGAGGCGGTGGTCGCGGCGTGCGCGGGCGCGCGCCGGGTCGTGGCCTACCACGCGAGCTTCGAGCGCGAGTGCATCAAGCGTCTGCGGGAGGGGGCGCCGCACCTGGCCAAGGAGCTCGAACGAATCGAGAAACGCCTGGTGGACTTGCTGCCCACGATACGGAGTCATGTGTACCATCCGGACTTCGCGGGCGGGTTCAGCATCAAGAAGACGCTGCCGGCACTCGTGCCCGGTCTGTCCTATTCGCATCTGAAGGTGCAGGATGGAGAAATGGCGACGGTCGAGCTGCAGCGGCTGATGTTCCAGGGAGCCGAGATGCCTGGTGGAGAGCGGGCCGAGCTACGCGAAGCGCTGCTGCGGTACTGCGAGCGGGACACGTGGGCGATGGTGAAGCTGCTGGAAAAGCTCAGGGGCCTGGTGGCGTATCAGCTGGAGCTGTTTTGAGGGGCCTTGCGGAAACCGCCTATCACAACCCCATGCGACGGCGGATTTCCCGAAACCGCGGGTCACCCCGCAGCGGGGCGTACTCCGGTTCGCAGCTAACCGCGGCCGCCAAATTAACATCGCGCTCCTCGAACGCTCGCCGCAGCCAGGCTATGGACTCGTCAGGGTGGCCGAGTAGGATGTACTCGCGAGCGAAGGCCGCCGGTGGAACGAATCCGCGCTTCGCTCGCATCCGCAGCCGCTCGAGGGATCGGGTGGCCCCGAGCAAGCGCGCTGCTGTGTAGCCGGCGCTCCCCCGGCTACCGTGGATGAGACGCTGGTATACGGTGTCGCCATACTGGCGGGTGCCCGTCGCAAGCTCGTTCAGTGCTGCGTCGTAGTCTCCCTGGCTGGCGAGGGCTTTCGCGAGCTCAAAGTGGGCCGGCGGATAAATCGAGTCGAGAGCGAGCTGCTTCGCGAATTGCACAGCCGCGTCGGCCCGACGACCCGCGCACGCCAGAACCCGGCCCAGCTGATACGAGAAGTGGCGGGTCAGTGGATCCAGCTCGACGGCCCGACGCGTCTCGGCCTCGGCTTCGTCGAAGCGTCCGAGGGTCCGAAGATAGACGCCGAACATCTGGTGCGGCTCCGGGTCGTTCGGATCCAACTCTAGAGCGCGGCGAAACAGTGGTTCGGCGGCCGCCCACTGCCGATGGAAGTTCGCCGTCGCCTCTGCGACGATAGCGTACGCGAAGCCGAGCGTGGAGTCGATCTGGAGCGCGCGGCGGGCCGCAGCCTCCGCCAGGGGGAATGCATCGCGCGACGGCATGACCCAGTAGTACGCCAATGCCACGTACGAGTACCCCAGGCCGGCGTACGCGGCCGCGTAGACCGGGTCCCGCTCGATGGCCTGTGCGAACAGTCCGCGAGCTCGCGCGATCGATTCCCCGGATCGTCTCCCCAGGAAGTACCTGCCCTGGAGGTAGAGCAGGTAGGCCTCGGCGCTGGTGGTCGTTCGATGCAGCTGCCCCAGGTCGATCGAGTCGGCGGCGCGGGGTTGCAACTCCCGCACGACGTCGCCGACCACCCGCCCCTCGACGGCGAGCGCGCCCGACGCCGACAGTGGGAACTCCCTGGCCCACTGGCGCGCGCCCGCGGCCACGCGCCGCAACTCGACCGCCAGGACCAGGGAGTCCCCCTGGCGGCGCAGCGTCCAGGCGACCACCACGTCGGCATCTTGAACGGCCGGCTGTGCAACGCGAAGGCCGGGCATGCGCGACAGGGCAGCGGTTACACCCTGCGCCAGCCCGTCGGTGAGATACGTGAGCGCCGTGTCTCGCGTGGCATTACTGAGGCCAAGCACCGCGACCGAGGTTTGGTGCGGTCCCGAGGCCATCAGCCACCCGATCGTCGCGGTTGCCACTGCGCCCCCAACCACGGGCCATAACACCCGTCGCCAGGGACGACGACGTCGCGCCGGAGTGAGGGACGTCGCGATCGGTCGGGGAGCCGACGCGGCGGCGGCAAACGGAGTCTGGCGTGCCCGAATCGCCTGGATCCGCGCGTCGGTTTCGGGCGATGGCGTCGCATCATACTCCTGCTGTAAGCGGCGACGGAACGTCTCAAAGGCGCTCAGCGCGCCAGCACGATCCCCGGACCGGTCCAGCAGTGCGACGAGCCGCGCGAGCGCACTCTCGTCGTCAGGATCGAGGGCGATGGCTCGTCGCGCCGCATGCACCGCCGCCGGCAGGTCGCCCTCCCGCTCGGCGTGCTCCACCATGTCAGCCGCCGCCCGGACCGCGAGCTGGCCGAGACGCGTGCGCTCCGCCGTAATCCAGCGTTCCAGCTCCGGGGAGCCACCCGATACGAAACAGCCGTCGAGGAACGCGCCGCGATAGAGTTGCAGGGCTTGCGCGGCCTGCCCCGCCTTGCAGGCCTGTTCGAACGCCACCACGTCACACCATACCGTTGCGGGCTCGAACTCGATCGCTTCGTCACTATGGCCATTGAGGATGCCGTCACCGAGCTCGCGGCGGAGAAAGCGCAGCGATTGCCGCAGGGCCCCACGGGCGTGCGCCGTGTCGAGCTCGGGCCAAAACAGTGCAACCACGGAATCGCGGCGGGCACCGGCAGTGTGAACGGCGAGATAGGCGAGAAGGGCGAGGCGCTTCGGCTGAGCAAGGATGGAGTGGACCGCGCGTCCGTCGGTCCCCTTCAGGTCCAGTGTCCCCAGCATGCGCAACTCAATCATGCAGCCACCGCCGCGGCAGGTGCGCCGACGGGGCGGCCAAGTCACGCTCCAATCACGGCTGGGTCACTGGCCGGCGCTAGTCTGCTCAATGTACGCCGGCGGGAGGTACCCGCCAGAGCGTTTCCCGCGTGCGGTCGGGGCCGGCTCGCCCGCGGAGTTCGCTAACCGCCGTTCCCGATGGAGGTTCACATGTCGGGCCAGCTGCGGACGCGTCTTAAGAGCGCGAGTCTAGAGCATGCCAAGATTCAGTCGTCCGAAGAGCGCGGGATGGCCGCCGGTCCGGAGCATGGCGTGCAGCATCTCGTGCTTCACGACGCGCTCATCCAGGCGATAGCGACCGGCGATGAAGATGTCGCCCGTACTGACCCACTGTCCGGTGCAGAGCGAGTTGGCATTGTACTCCACAGCCGGGCAGGCGAAGCCCCGGGCCGGGGCATCGTGCCATACCAGGGCCTCGAGCGTCGTCTGCGGGACGCAGCCACAGGCCAGGACGAGCTCGTCCCACCAGCTGTCATACTGGACGGGCGCGATGTATTGGGGCGCGTTCTGAAACAGCCAAGTCATGTCGGCGCGGGCCGCGCTGCGCCCCTGCCCCACGCTCGGACCGACGCGGCCGACCAGGAGGAGCGTGGGAATGAGGAGAACTACGGCGGTCCCGATCGAGCGGGCTTGCATGGACGACTCCCTCGCGTATGGGCATATACGTATATACGTATAAGCGTATAACATCGCAAGAGAGGAACCGTATGGCCAGGAAGGGCCTGCAAGTGTTAGTTTGGAACTCCATGTCACCCGTCGTTTTGCGCGTTCGTGAAATGCGAGAGAAAAAGGGGTGGTCGCAAGCCGAGCTCGCGGAGGCCGCCGGCGTGCGTCAGGCGACGATCAGCCAGCTCGAGTCCGGCCGGGTGCAGCGGGCGAATTTCAGCGTGCTCGAGAAGGTGGCCGGCGCGCTCGGCGTGCCGACCCTGCGCCTGCTCCAGGAGGTGAAGGACAAGCGGTAAGCGATAACACCGACATCGTAGTCTCGACCATCGTCGTAGGACCCGGTGGGCATTCAGGTTGGCACTACCATCCCGGTCCAGTGCTGGTCATCGTCAAAACCGGAACGATCACGTTCTACATGGGGAACGATCCCGCCTGCTCTCCGCACGTTCACCCCGCCGGTACCACATTCTTTGAAAACGACGGGACGGCGGGGATGGCGCGCAACGAAGGAGTGGTAGCCGCCACCGTGGTGGCGACCTTCTTCGTGCCGGCGGGCGGTCCAACCAGTCTGGATGCGCCGGCACCGGGAAATTGTGCGTTTTGAGTAGAACCCGATCCAGAGACGGGCGGGCAGCTTCTAGTTGGAGGGCTGCTCGCCCTTCTCGGTCCTGCCGTCCTGCGACTCGAGCTCGTTGAGCGCCGCCCGCACGGCCGCGGCGTGGTCCCGCTCATGGCTGCGATAGACATCCTGGGTGCTGCTGCCCCGCACGACGCGATACTCGCGCGCGCCATTGCCGGTGGCGGCGGCATACTCGCGCACGTCCCAGGGCTCCTTCCCGCGGAACCGCGGGTAGCACTCTCCAAGCTGGGATAACTCTTCCGCGGTAAGGCTGGCGCCTTGCAGCTCCACGTGCGCGCGTAGCCGACTGGGAATGTCGCTGGACTCGGTGCTCATGTGATGGCCCTCCATCCCTGCAACGTGCTCCAATCACGGCCACCACGCACCGGCGCCGGCAGGTTCCTGAATCGACTACACACCCACGCTAGCCCGCCGGACGCTCAGCGGCAAGGCGCGGCTGATACCCATCAGCGGAGGTCGACGAGGTAAAGGGTCGATGGCTGAGGGGTCGGGATGCTGCCGGTACCGACGTACCCGATCAGGGTAATGCCGTCCGGCAACAGCGCCAGACGGTCGCGTGTGCCCCAACCCGGGACATAGTCTTGCTCGAGCAACACATTATCGGCGACGCGGCGCACGACGAAGCCCGGCCAGGGACCGGACGTCGTAGCGAGATACGCTCGCCTCGCATCGGCGGAGATCACCGTCGGGTCCACCCCAAACCGGTCGGGATCGGAGACGGAGTCCGCGGGGGACAGGTCCCCGGTGAAGAGCCGAGTGTCCACCAGGAACCGGTCGCCAGGGGTAGACGCTGATATCGAGAATACAGCGTAGCTGATGGTTCCGGTCGAGGGCCCAAAGGTCCCGGAGGACGCGCTGTACACTTGGCCTTTCACCGGACAACAGGCCCCCGCTTCGAGCAGGAGTACCCGGCTTCGGTCGTCGGCTCGCGCGAGCAACGTGTAGCTCTCGAGGGAACCCGCCGCGCCAACGTCGACCCTACGCTGCTGGGTGCCCGTGCCGAGGTCGTAGGACACCAGTTGAGCGCCGGCTCCGGATATGTTGCGGTCGGTCCCGACCACGAAAACTCGGCCGTCGCCCGCCACCCTTAGGCTGCCCGGGTGGTTCAACATCGCGGGGTTGAAGTCGAGGTGGACTGTGTCAATCACGCCGCTCACCAGGTTGACCACCGCAAACGAGCCGCGGTTCTCGAGCGCCACGAGCAGAGAATCCCCACCGGGGGTTAAGTCGAGCCCGCCAGCCACCCCGGGGAGCGTAATCGAAGCGCCGAGCGTGGCCGTGGCGGGATCGAGCACGGCGACCTGCGACATGCCGAACATGGAGAGGTATAGCCGGGCGCGTTTCCTGTCGTGCACCAGATCAAGCGCCGCGCTGGAGAGTGAGACCGCGCGAGTGCGTCGCCCGTGCACGGCGACGCTCATGACCGTGCCGAGATCTGCGGTCCCCACGTTCGTCCGGTCCCGCGCGAAAAGCGTGAGGGTACTCGACCCCGCCATCGCAGCCGTGACCGGGAGGGTGAAGATGGCGCTTGCGCTGGTGCCACTCGCCGGGATCGAATCCGTCCGGGGTGCGGGGCCGGTCAACCGGTACCCTATGAACCGGAGGTCACGCTCTTCCGTCGCGTTTACACTGATGTGAAGGGTGTCGCCCAAGAAGTAGAAGGTGGGCGTGAAGCTTCCGGTCACGCTGCCAGAGACGACGGGGGGGAAAAGGTCCGGCCGATCCCGGAGCAGCCGCCACGTGCCCCTGAGGTTGACGGTCACACCCTGCTGCGTGAGCGTGCAGACGACGGTGCCCCCGACGCTGTCCGGAGCGGAGCCGAACAGGGTACCGCTGTAGGGGCATGGCTCGATGCGGAAGTGCACGGTCGTACCCTCGATGGTCCCCGCGGTCATCTGGAACGAGTCTGAGAACACCTGGGTGCCAGCCGGCCCGGCGCAGGATCCGGCCTGGAGACCTGCGGCGCTGAAACGCGGCCCGTTTTGGGCTACCCGGACCCCGCCGCTGTCGAAGCAAAAAACGCCGGCGTTGGAGTCAGCAGGCAACTCCTCCCAATACCAGTCGCCGGACACATTGAAGGTCGTGGGACCGAGGGTCGTACCACTATCGGAGCCGCAGGCACAGAGGAGGGCGAGGGCGCAGCACACGACGAGGCGAAAGCGCGGGCCAGGAGACATACCAACTCGCGACAATAGTGCTGGCCGGCCAACAGGTCGTCAAGGCGGAGCGCGGAGTGCCTCAAAATCCTCCGGCGTATCCACGTCCACGAGCAGCGCTTCCGGCCGATCGATATACATGGCTTCGTGCTTGTGCGCCTGTACGACGGCCTTGCCGCACCCTTCTCCCGTCCACGCCAGCAGCTCGGCGAACAGGGCCCGCCGGAACAACAACGGCGGCGCGGTGACCTCACCGTAGCGCGACACCACGAGCGGGGCCTCGGTCCCGCGCGCCGCCGCGATCAACATGGCGAGCGTCTCGGTGGTCACGCGCACCATGTCGCCCAACATGACGACCACGGCGTCGACATCCGAGCTGAGCGCGTTCAGGCCCTGATGCAATGAGCCGCTGGTGGGACCGGTGTAAGCGGGATTGACCGCGAACACGAGAGGGAGATCCTTCAGCTCGGCGCGCAGCCGACCCGCCTCGTGGCCGACGACAACCACCAGCGGCGATAGACCAGCTACCAGCGCGCGCTTTGCCGCTCGCCGGACCAGCGATTCGCCGTCGAGCTCGAGCAGCATCTTGTTCTTGCCCATGCGGCGCGATGCGCCCGCTGCCAGGATCACGCCCGCGACGCGAAGCGGCTCAGTCGGTCGGGGCATGAATGGCAGCGCGGCGCTCCCGCAACGAACGGGCCCGCCGCCCGGAGCGCACCGCGAGGATCTCCGCGATGACGGCGAGGGCCACCTGCTCCGCGCCGTCGGTCCCGATGTCCAACCCCACGGGCCCGTACACCCGCCCCTCGTCCATCGGGCCCTCGGCGGCCAGGTTCCGCAGGATACGCTCGGTGCGTTGGCGCGGGCCCAGCATCCCGACGTAGCCGAGGGGCGTCTTCAAGAGCGCCCGCACGTACGCCTGATCGTCCGCGAAGTTGTGGTTCATCACGACGGCGTAGCATTCCGCGTCCAGGGATAGCGCGTTGTCCAGCTCGTCGCCCGCGCTGTGAATCAGCGCCGCCGCGGCCGGGAAGCGGTCGAGGGTGAGGTAGCCAGGCCGGCGATCGACCACCACCACGCGGAATCCCACATCGGCAGCAAACCGCACGAGCGGGCGGGCATCGTCGCCCGCGCCCAGGACGACCAGCTGCGGCGGAGGTACCAGCACATCGAAGAAAACCAAGCGGCCGCCGATCTCGTGGATTCCCGATTCGCCCGTGTCGAGCAGCTCCCGTGCCTTGTTCGCGACCCGCTGGTTCAGGTCCTTCGACCCGAGATCGCCTTCGGTGCGTTTTGCAGTGACGATGAGCCGTTCCCCTTTCCCCGGGATCGACCCGCAAGCCACGAACGGTTGGCGTTCATCGAGGAGCGCCCGCTCCCGCGTCCGGGGCTCCGCAGGCTCGAGGTAAACATCGACCTGCCCCTCGCACCCGACTCCCAAATCCCAGGCTGCGACCTCGTCGGCGCTCGAGCAATAGCTGCGGAGCTCCGGCTTTCCCGTGCGGATCACCTGCAGCGCCACCTCGCGCACGTCCTGCTCGAGACAGCCGCCGCTGACGTTGCCGGCCGTGCTGCCGTCCTCGGCGACCGCGAGCTTCGCCCCTTCGTGACGATACGCCGAGCCGCGCACCCGTACGACGGTGGCAAGCCCCACCCGCTTTCCCGCGGTGCGGGCGGCGGACAGGAAGTCCAGGACGGCGCGCGTCTCGAGCCACTGTTTCATTCCCGGAAATCTAGCTAGCGCGTCTTTCGCCGACGCGCGCCGCGAACTTCTCCCAGAAGCTCTCGGTGAGCTTCTTGGCGGTACCGGACAACAGGCGGGCCCCTACGCTCGCCACGGTGCCACGGACCTCCGAGATGGCGCTCCACTTCAGGCGGGACCGATTCGGGGAGATGAGCTCAATCTCGAGGGTGGTGCTCACATCCACACCCGACCCGGGTGCCTTGCCGTGGGCGGACATCTTGAGGCTCTTGGGTGGTTTCACATCCGACAGCTCGACGTCGAGCTGGAACTTCAGCTTCACGGCACCCACGCCGAACCCGGAAATCACCTTGAAGTGCCGGTCGTCGATCGGCTCCACCGACTCTACTCCGGGCGCCACCGACGCCACGAACTCGTGATCGAGCAGGCGCTTCCACACCTCGTCCGGGGGCGCCGCGATTTCAGGTGCGCCGGAAAAATCGAGTCGCATCGCGATAATATATGCCTTGCACCCCGGTGCGCCGCGCGTAGCTTCGCTGGGATACCAGCTCTGTGACTGAGGAGAGACCACTGTGAACCGTACCACCCGGCTGTTGCTGTCCGCCGCTCTGCCCCTAGGACTCCTGATGGCCCCCGCCCCCGCCCCTGCCCCCGCCCCGAGCGGCCCTGCAGATGAGTCGGTATTCGTGCGGGGCCTTCCCGCCGGCCAGCATGAGTCCGTGTTGTATGTCTGGACCAGCGACGCGGATCAGAAGGACCCCGACTTTCTGTCGGTGCTCGACGCCGACCCCGCGTCCCCAGGTTACGGAAAGGTGATCGCCACTGTGCCGACCGGCTCGCCGGGAAACGAAGCGCATCACTTCGGCTACACCGCGAACGCCGATCGGATTTTCGGGGGCGGCCTGTTCTCGAACGGGCTGTTCATTTATGACGTCGCCACCGACCCGAAGCACCCGAAGCTCATCAAGACAATCCCCGACCTCGCCGCGACCACCGGCTACTCCGGGCCACACACCTTCTACGCCGTGCCGGGGGGCGTGATGATCGCGATGCTCGGCGCGAAGGATGGTGGCGCGCCGGGCGCCCTGGTGAAGCTCGACAACGACGGCAAGTTCCTCGAAGCCCATCCCGCTCCCAACTACATGTACGACGTCGGGATCAAGCCGGAGCTGAACCTCATCGTCACCTCGAGCTGGGCGCATCCCCACGCCGTGAAAGCCGGCAATACGCCGATGGACCAGGTGGGGGACGAAGTCGTGGCGTGGGATTGGAAGACCGGCAAGGTCCTGCAGGTGGAGCACCTCGACAAATCACCGCTCGAGGTCCGCTGGCTGCACGGTCCGACGGCGCGCGGCGGCTTCATCAACTGCGCGTTCGGCAACAGCGTGTGGCATTGGCAGGTGGGAAATGACGGCAAGCTTGCGTTCCACCGCGTGATCAAGCTGGCCGACGGCTCGCTGCCGGCCGACATGCGCATCTCGTACGACAACAAGTTCCTGTTCGTATCGTTGTTCGGCGGCGGCGCGGTGCAACAGTACGATGTCGGCGATCCGATGGCGCCGAAACTCGTGAGCAGCGTGGCCATTCCGCAGGCGCAGATGATGAAGCTCACGCCCGACAACAAGCGGCTGTACGTGAGCAACTCGCTGCTCTCGAACCTGGACGGCAAGGTCCCCTACCGGGTGCGGCTCGTGAACGTGAGTCCCACCGGGATGACGCTCGACGCCAAGTTCGATGTGGACTTCGACCACTTCGCGACGGGGCAGGCTCGTCCGCACGACATGCTGCTCAAATAACAAAGGCGTCGAGCAAACACGTCGAGCAACAACGTAGCACGGAAGGCGTCACGCGGATTCGTAGGGGCGCAGCATGCTGCGCCCCTACTGCGTGATCTTAGAATCGGAAGCTCAGTCCGCTGTACAGCTGGTCATAACCGTCCACCCCGCCGCGCTGCCGCGTGACAGAGACCATCGCGTACCACGCCCGGGCAAGAGTGACGTCCGCATCGGCGCCCACCCACGTCACGGTCACCCTCCCAGGGCCCACCAGCGCGTCCTGCTCGGCGCGCAGGCCGCCGTTCAGCTCGAGACGCAAACGGTCACCTGGTGCGAACCCGAGCGCAGCCGACTGCAGCACCCCGGAGAGATTGGGAGACGTGTAATGGGTCGTCCGCGTCCGCAAGCCCATGCCGAGCCGCGTGAGCCGATCGGCACCGAACGACAGTGTGTAGGAGTTTGCCCCGCCGGCGGGGCCACCGCTGCTGGAGTGCGCGTCGAGGCCGAGCCGGAATCGTCGGGCGAGCTGCACCCACATCCCCGCCCATGCCCCCTGTCGGTACGTGTCGTCGAACGCCGTCTCGGGGTTCACGATGTCCCGATATAGCCGGACGTTGCGCCGGTTATCGAAGCCCGCGTCCAGCGTCACGTCCTGAGTCACGTGGTACTGAACGAACGCGAAGGTGCTGGTCAGCGAGACCGGCTTCATTCCGGGTAAGAGCTTCCACGAACGGTAGTAGTCGACCTCCTGCGTGATGAAGGTCGAGAAGCGCCGGCTGAAATAGGAGCCCTGCGCGAAGGCGAATTCCCGGTTGGCGTGCGCAGCCTGATAGGAGCCGGCCGCCCCGAGCGTCACGGTCCAGTGCGACGCCGCTCCCGGGCGGCTATGGCGCTGCGCGTAGCCTCCCAGCTCGAGCACCGAGCTCGAGAAGCCGAGCCCGAGCGGCTCTGGTTGGCTGCCGGTGAACACGCCCGTGCTCCAGTCCGGCTGGTTCAGCTCGGCCAGGAGGCCGTCGAACAGGCCGACCGAGGCCAGGTTCCCAGAGATCTGGCGCCCGAGCGTGACGCGAGTCGGCGATCCGGGAGTGTTCACGGACACGGCCGCCTGGTACACCCGATTGCGGCCGTCGGTGACCGCGCTTCCATCAGCCAGGATCGAATAGGTGCGCCGGGCTCGCGTGTCGATCGCCAAGTTGACGGAGGACCCGCCCAGCGGCCCATCGAGCCGGAAGTCGATGGCGGGCTCCGAGACCCTGCCCCCCGTGCCGGCATGTTGTTGCGTGAGGAAATACGCAACCCCCGCCCGCCCTCGCAGGCTGCGGCCCGACTCGCCGCCGCGCGATGGCGGGGTGGTCGACGCGCGGTAGGCGACGGTCGAGTCCCGCGGCGCCGCGGCCGCCACGAAGCGCACCGAGTCGCCCACCGCGAGCGCCGCGGCGGTGCTCACGACGTCGCACGACGCCCGATGGGACGCGAGGTACGCGACCTTCAACACGCCAATGATCTTCCCCCCGCGCACCACGTCCACCCGTCCTGCTTCGCGCAAACCGTCCAGCCTCCCTGCATCGACGTACGCCGTCTTGCCCGCGAGGTACGTGACGTGCGCGATTTTCGCTTGCACCGCGGCTGAATCCTGGGCGGCGGCCGGCGCGGCGAGCGCCAGGAGGCATGCGAGCCATCCGCCCCACCCCCCTCCTATCCAACGCGGGCGGTCCATCACCGGTGATGGCAGCTGTAGCAGTTGGTGCTGTTCCACACGTATCCGCCAACGCCCGAATGTTTTGGATCCGTCTGGGCCTGGGTATGGCACACCGTACAGGTGAAGCTCGCATAGCTCGACGCGTTGGTGTGACAGTCGCTGCACTGGGCCGAGTGATGCGGAATCTGGAACCACGTGTGGTTGAATGCCGCGCCCGTCCAGCCCGCCGTGGTGTGGCAGTCCTGGCAGGTGGTCGGGAACGCCGCCGCCGCGTGATTGGGGTTGGTGGTGGCGTTGTAGTCCTGCTGGTGACACGACACGCAGGCCGTGCTCTTGCCGGCGTACACGCCGTCGCCGTGGCACTGCAGGCATGTGACGGTGCGGTGCTTCCCAGTCAGGGGGAATGGCGTCGCGTCGTGATTGAAGCGGGCGTTGGTCCAGACCGTCGGCGAGTGGCACGGACTGCAGTTCTGCGAGAACCCGCCCGCAACGTGGTCGGGGTTTTTGGCCGTCTGGAACTGCGGCAGGTGACACTCGACGCACTGCGTCGGCAGGTTCACGAACGTCAGGCGCCCCTGCGGCATCGGCGTGTGGCACTGCTCGCAGTCCACGGTGAGATGCGACCCGCTGAGCGGAAAACGCGTCAACTGATGGGCCCGCACCATGATCGAGCGGTCGAGAAAGTTGCGCGGCGTGTGGCAGCGGGCGCAGTCCGTGCCGAGCTCGCTATGGTGCACGTCCTTGTGACACGAGGCGCAATCGCTCGGCGTGCCGTGAAAGTCGAGCGACGCGTGACAGGAGCGGCAGGCGGCCTGCGCGTGCGCCCCCACGAGCGCGAAGCCCTTCTTCGCGTGATCGAACTTGGAGCTCACGCGCGCGGGCGTCCACGTTTCCGGGCTGTGACACACGGCGCACTCTTCCTGCAGTTTGCCGTGGGGGTTCTTGGTCGGCTGCTGCGCGCCGGCGGTCGGGCACCCGAGCCACACCAGGGCGGCGGCAATTGCGACGCTTGAAGGTCTCATGATCCCCTCCGAACGCTCTCGCCGTGGCACGTCTCGCACTTGCCCGACAAGGGACGATAGACCACGAAGCTCCTGCCAGCGGCGTCGCGGCTCGACACATGGCAGCGGTTGCAGGCGACCCCGGCGTGCGCGCCCTTGAGCGTGAACGTCGCGTCGCGATCGTGATCGAACCGTGTCGCCGGCCGGAACGTGTCCGTGCCATGGCAGGTCTCGCACGCTCCCCGGTCGGCGCGGGTCGCGAACTGGCGGCCGTGCGGGGTCGCGTGGCAGCCCTCGCAGCCACCCTTCGGAGCCGCGAACAGCAGGCGCGGGAACGACCAGCGCGCCAGAACCAGGGATGAAGGCGTCGCCGGGTGCTTCATCTCGGCGTGACAATCCACGCACGCGACCGCGGCGTGAGCTTCGTCGAGCGGGAACTTGTATCGCTTGTGAGCGGCGATGTCGACCGTGGACGGCCGGAACGTCCGCAGGCCGTGGCAGTCGGCGCACTTGGGGTATCGCCCGTCGTGCGGGTCGACATGGCAGGCCACGCACTCGAGTTCTTTCAGCTTGAACGCCACCCCGGCCTTCCCGATCACCTGTATCCCGGGCAGGGCCGGCAAGCTCTTGCGATCGGGCCCATGGCAGGCGCTGCACTCGATCTCCGCATGTCGCCCTTCGAGGCGTAGCCGCAGGCTCGCGTGAGCCGCCACGGTGAACGTACTCGGTGTCCAGCCCGTCATGCGGTGGCAGGCATCGCACGCCCCCCGATCGGGGCGGCTGGCCAGCTGGTTGCCGTGGTCTTCCCCATGGCAGTCGCGACACACGTTCGCCGCCGGCCGCATCCACACGCCCGCGGAGCCCAGCTGCGTGGCCGGTACCCCCGTCGGATGCTTCACGTGACAGTCCGCGCACTTCACCTGCTGGTGGCGCCCCTCGAGCGGATACTTCGCCTGCCGGTGCTGCGCCACCGTGTACGTCGAGGGCCGCCAGTCGTCGACCACGTGACACGAGGCGCAGTCCACGATCCGGCCGGCGAGGGTGGCGCTGCCGGCGTGAGCGTCGCGGTGACAGTCGGTGCAATTCGCGAAGCGAGGACTGGATGCGACCTTGCCTCCGGAGAAGTCATGGCACTTCTCGCACGCAACCGCGCGATGGCGCACCCGCAGCGGATACTTGGTTTTTTCGTGATCGAACTTCCCGCGGTTGATCGTGGTCCAGTTGGTGGTTGCGTGGCAGTCATTGCACGCCGCGCCCAGGCGTCCCCGGTGCGGGTCGTTGTGGCAGGTCACGCAGGTGCCCTCGAGCCCCACCCAGCCCCAGTCGGGTCCCCGCCGCTCGGACAGCTTCGCCGCCCGCGACACGCGAAACGCCCCCTTGTGACAGTCGAGGCATTTCGTCTTCACGTGGCCCCCGTCGAGCGGCCAACCGGCGCGGGCATGGTCGAACCGATTGCGGTCGCCGCCAGGCCAGCTGACCAGCGCAAACTCGCGCCCGGCATGATCGGGGTGGCAGCTGGCGCAGCGCTGGTCGCGCACGCCGGCGTGGAACCCCCGGCCGCGCTGCACCAGCCAGGCGATCTCCTTGTGGCACTCGAGGCAGCGGGCGGTCATTTGCTCCTTACGCCCCCCGCCGTGGCACTGCACGCACTGCAGTGCACCCTCCAGATACTGATGCGGCTTGGCGAGGGGACCCGGCGAGATCTGGGCGGCGAGGGAACGGCCAAAGCAAGCGAGCGCCAGCGCGACGAGGCCATATCTCACCACAGCCAGGTCGCGCCAAGGGCGACTACGACGGCTACATGGATGAGCACCGCCAGCAGCGCCGCGATCGCCACCGGCCGATGCAGCACGTGCCAGTAGCGGAACACGTCGTGGGTGGCATCGAGCATGCGGGCCTGCTGCGCCAGCGCCATCTCACGACGGGCGAGCCGCAGCATCGCCCGCAGCATTTGCCGATCGTTCTTGCGCCGGCGGAAGCCACGCGCTTCCCACAGTCGGCGCAGCCTGCGCGCGGCCCGGCGGCGGGCGAGGTCATCGGCGACCATCCGCCACAGGGTGCCCCACAGTCCGCGGCGCGCCGCGGGCGCCTGCCCGGCGGCCAGCGTCGTATCGATCAGCTCGGGCGTGAGCCCGCTGGCGCGCGCGATCTCGTCGAGCAGCTCCTTGCGCCGTGCCCCGATCTCCTCGATGGTCAGCTCGACGCCCAGTTTGCTCCGGGGGATGCGTGCGTAGATGTAGCGGCCGGCCAATCCGCTCGCCCACACGACCATCATGGACCAGAAGCCGAGGCCGATCAGCCCGGTAAAGCGCCAGGCGGCGTGGATCGCGACGAGCAACGGCAACCCCAAGGCCGCCAGCACGTGCACGTTCAGCCAGCGGGCGATGGTCCCGGTGAACGCGAGCCAGCGGAATTTCTTGCGCACCGGGTACAGCCAGAGGAAGATGAAGATCGCGAGCGCCAGGATCCCAGCACTCTGCCCGATGTACCCGGAGGGTTTCAGCCACGGGTGCAGCGGGCTCCGCACCCGCGCGGCCATGGGCGAGGCGTAGTACGACCATCCTCCAATACAGATCGCGCCCAGCATAAAGAGGAAGAGCTTGAGCGGCCAGCGGCTGGGACCAGGCTCGCGGACCGGCACCGGTGGACGCACCGCCTGCACGCGCACCGGCGGGCGGCCGGACGGATTGGAGCGGCGCTCGATCCGCGGATCGAGCCCCGGGAGAGGTCCAGAATGAGACATGAATCGTGTTTACTCCACCTGACGCGCCAAAGCGGTGATGCACACCACGGTCTCCCCGGGCACCCGCTAGCCAAGATTCGATAGCGCAAGCTGCAACGAGGCGCGGCAAGGAGTGGATGGCAAACACCCTGATGTACATCGCGTTCGCGCTGCTTCTCATCTTCTTCATGACGACGCATGTCCGGCGCCTGCAGAAGAAGGAAGCAGCCGCCCGAGCGGCGGCGGAGCACGGTAAGCTGTTCTCCGATGGCCCTCGGGCTCAGCATCCCCACATCGACGCGATCCAATGCATCGGGTGCGGCGCCTGCGTCGAAGTCTGCCCGGAAGGCGATGTCCTGGCCGTCATCGGCGGGAAGGCGGCCATCGTCAACGGCCACAAGTGCATCGGCCACGGCCTGTGCGCCGAGGCCTGTCCCGTGGGGGCCATCACGATCGTGATGGCGAGTCCGAGTGTCGGGGCCGATATGCCTGCGCTCACCCCGGAGCACGAGACCAACGTCCCGAACATGTTCATCATCGGTGAGCTGGGCGGCCTCGCGCTCATCAAGAACGCGGTCAACCAGGGTCGCGACTGTGTCGACACCATTGCGGGCCGACTCGCGAAAGTCAGAGGCGGACGAGCCGAGGCGGGCGTGCACGACGTGTGCGTGGTCGGCGCCGGGCCGGGTGGGATCAGTGCTTCGCTGCGCGCGATCGAGCGTAAGCTCAGCCACGTGACGCTCGAGCAAGACGAGTTCGGCGGCACCGTCGCGAAATACCCGCGCCAGAAGCTCGTGATGACGAGCCCGGTGGAGTTCCCGCTGCACGGCAAGTTCACGAAGCTCAAGATCTCCAAGGAGGACCTGCTGCGGTTCTGGCAGAAGCTCC
>JACXTT010005419.1_pt1 | contig 18531 bp, 15 predicted proteins | sample 9270951 | NCBI WGS metagenome assembly JACXTT01 (sample SAMN15532306, study PRJNA645909) | rock metagenome | isolation source: weathered quartz diorite | place: Puerto Rico | collected 2017-06-21 | reverse complement strand
AGAAGTATCCCCTTCTGTTCCTGACGGCTCGGGCTCCTGGCCACAGCGAATTACCTAAGAAGATTTTTCTCGATCTAGTTGAGGCGAATCGCCGCCAGTTGCTCGCCGTGGGAGTATCGGCGAAGCACATCAGCGCATCACCCCTCTGTACCGCATGCCGCACCGACCTGCTGTTTTCTTATCGGGCAGAAAGGGGAGTGACCGGGCGAATGATGGCCGTTGCCGGAATTCGATCGCAATCCTCCCGAAGGCACTCTCGGACATGACGTTGAAACCTTCCCATTCAATGGTCCGATCGCTTGCACTCTTGCTGGCAAGTCTGGTCATATCGCACATTCGTGTGGCGGCCGGCGAGCGAGGACCGGAGCAGATTGGCCAGGTCTTTGCTGGGTTGCAATCGACGCGCGCGCCCGGAGCGGCCGTCCTCGTCCTCAAGGATGGGCGTGTGGTTTTTGAACGCGGCTATGGGGTTTCCGATTTGCGTTCGCTGCGGAAAATCAACGCACACACCAATTTTCGTCTGGCGTCGTGCACCAAGCAGTTCACGGCCATGGCCATCATGCTTCTGGTACATGACGGAAGACTCCACTACGAAGATCACCTCACGGACGTCTTCCCTGGCTTTCCCGAGTATGGAAAGTCCATCACCATTCGCCATCTTCTGAACCATACCTCTGGCCTTCTCGACTATGAAGATCTGATGGAGAAGCTTCCCCCTGACGCCCCGGCGGAAAGGGTGCCTCAGATCAAAGACGCCGGCGTGCTGGAACTATTGGAGCAGCAGAAGACCACGAAATTCCCTCCCGGCACAAAATGGGATTACAGCAACTCTGGCTACGCAGTGCTGGCCATGGTGGTGGGCAAAGTTTCGGCCCGGCCGTTCGGCGATTTTCTTCACGATCGCATCTTCACGCCGTTGCAGATGAATTCGACCATCGCTTACGAAAAAGACAAGAACACAGTCCCCAACCGTGCCTACGGTCATACCCAGCACGGCGGCAACTCTCAGCAGACGGCCTGGCATGAGATGGACCAGAGTTCGACTTCGGCGGTGCTCGGTGATGGTGGCGTCTATTCTTCGCTCGCCGATCTCGCCAAGTGGGATCAGGCGCTAATGCGCCACACGCTGTTGAGCGAGGAGGAGATGAAATCGGCCCTGACTCCCGTGGTCGTTTCGGGTGGCGGTGTCCAGGAACCCGACGGAACGCCTGCGGCTTATGGCTTCGGATGGTTCTTGAACCCGTACCACAACCATTCCCGTATGTGGCACTACGGCGAGACGGTTGGATTCCGCACGACCATTCAGCGCTTTGTGGATGAGAAGCTCACCATTATCGTGCTCTGTAATCGCGATGACTTGGTTCCGGCAAATCTTGCTCTCAGGGTGGCCGATCTTTTTCTCGTCCGACCGCAGGGAAGCCGGAGATTGCAGTAAGATTCCAACACGCCCTATGAGGCTGCCATTCTTCCGGCTGTCCCGAGGGCGTCTCTCTCTTGGTTCAGCCAGGGAACGCACGCTGCCCAGGCGCCAGAGCCGGAAGAAATTCAGGATCTAAGAATGCTCATGTCTGAAGTTGTCGACAAGCCGGCCGAGAATCCGAACTCCGAGCCCGCCGCCCCGCCTTCGGTCGAAGTTTACGCCGTCTATGGAGTCGAGCCTGAAATTCAGGCGTACGCCATGGCCAAGTACTCGCGCTCGGCGCTCTCCATGAAGGAGTCGCTGCGGGAAATCAGCCAGCAGAAAGCGGAGAAGTTTCTCAACACGTTCTACTTCCAGTACGGGCACCGCTCCATCGCCGATTTGGCGCATATTGCGCTCGCCATCGAACGGCTGTCCATTCTCGCCGCCGTCGCAGTCGCCGACGAGCAGCGCTGGGACGGCCAGGAACGTTCCACCCGCTATCAGGATTTCAACCAGAGCGGCTACCACACTCCGGACTTCGACAAACCCCAGGCCAAACAGTTGTATCGGGAGACCGTGGACTCCCTCTTCGCCGAATACGAGTCGCTTTCCGAGAGCATGTTCGCCTATCTGGCCGGCGTTACGCCCAAGCCGGCGGAGATGAAGCAGGAAACCTATGACCGCACGCTGCATGCTCGGGCGTTCGACTTCTCACGCTACCTGCTTCCCCTGGCCGCCCATACCTCGCTGGGACAAATCGTCAACGCCCGCACCCTCGAAAACCAGGTTTCGCGCCTGCTGGCGCACACTCACAAAGAAGTCCGGCAGTTGGGGGAATGGCTGAAAAAAGCAGCGACTTCTCCCGCTTACAACGTGAATCAGGAGTCGTTGCAGAAACTGGTCGAGCAGATTCGCGCGGCTTCACCAGAGTTGGGCGCTCGCGCCCAGCAGGAACTGCTGCGCGAAGTCCGGGTCGCGCCCACCTTGGTGAAATATGCCGATCCCAACCAGTACGAAATCGAAACCCGACACACCATGAGGCAGATCGCTTCCGAGCTAATGGGCGAGTTGCCCATCGCCCCGGCAGCGACGGTCGATCTTCTGGAAGAGGAGCCGCTCGAAGTCGAACTGGCCTCGACTTTGATTTACGAGCACAGCCACTACTCCTACCGTCAGATTCGGCTGGCTATTCAAGCGGCGGGCGAGGCCATTCGCCGCGAGATCATCGATCTCGGACTACGCCATCGTGGCCGCCACGACGAGATGCTGCGCGCCTTCTGCGCCGGACAGGCATTCCGCTTCGATATCCTGATGGATATTGGCGGCTTTCGCGACATGCACCGCCACCGCCGCTGCATTCAAATCGGGCAGGACTTCACCACCCAGCACGGATACGACGCACCCGAGGAACTACAGGCCGCCGGCGTTCGGCAAAATTACGATGCGGTGATGCAGCGAACCATGAAGGCGGTTGATCAGTTGGTATCACAAGGCGGAACGGAGGCACAGGAAAGCTCGCAATACGCAATCCCCTTGGGGTTTCGCAAGCGAACCCTATTCAAAATGGATTTTGCCGAAGTGGTCTACATCTCGGAACTGAGGACCGGGTCGGCGGGGCACTTCTCCTATCGCAACGTGGCTTACGCGATGTACGAGGCCGTGGCGAAGAAATATCCCGCGCTGGCGAAATACTTGCGAGTGCAAGATGTGAGGCAACCAACAGATCTGCTGAAGCGGTAGCACCCACCGCTAAGGACACGCAGGATGACTGAAAATCAATTTTTTGGGTTTTCTCAGTGGCTCCTTAGTGAAACGGTCACGTGTACAACACCTTCCGGTCCCCCTTCACAATCCGCCCCACGGTAAAAGCCTTTTCTCCAGCTCGCTCCAGCACCGTCTGAGCCTTCTTAAATTTCTTCGACGGCACCACCAGTAGCATGCCAATTCCCATGTTGAAGGTTCGCAGCATTTCGTCCTGGGGGACGTTTCCCAATTGCTGCAAGTGCTCGAAGATTGGCGGCACCTGCCAGGATCCCATCTCGATAACGGCGGCAACGCCACGCGGTAGCACGCGCGGCAGATTTTCCGTAATGCCTCCCCCCGTGACGTGGGCCATGGCGGAGACGCACTCGCCATCGACGAGGCGCTTGATGGATGGCCAATAGCTCTTGTGGGTACGCAAGAGTTCGTTGCCGACCTTGCCTTTCAGTTCGTTAACGTAGGAGTCGAGGGTGTACCGTCCGACCTCGAAGAGCAGCTTGCGGGCTAGCGAATAGCCGTTGGTGTGCAAGCCGTTTGAGGCCAGCCCTAGAATGACGTCTCCGACTTCGACAGTCTTGCCGTTGATGACGCGCTCCCGCTCGACGGCGCCAACGATGAATCCCGCCAAATCGTACTCGCCATCGGCGTAAAAGCCCGGCATTTCGGCAGTTTCGCCGCCGATCAGGGCGCACCCATTATGTTTGCAGGCCTCGGCCAGACCTTCGACCACTTTTTCCGCGATCTCTGGCTCGAGTTTGCCGGTGGCTAGATAGTCCATGAAAAACAGCGGCGTGGCTCCCTGCACCGCAATGTCATTGACGCAGTGATTCACCAGGTCCGCGCCGATCGTGTGGTGGACGTCCATTTCGAAAGCAATCCTCAGTTTGGTCCCCACACCGTCCACACTCGACACCAGAATCGGGTCCACCCACTTCTGTTTGTCCACGGCAAACAGGCCGCCAAAGCCACCGATTTCGCTTAGCACGCTGCGCGTGAAAGTCTTGTGAGCCAAATACTTGATGCGCTTTTTGGTGCGATTGGCGCGGTCAATATCCACACCGGCATCGGCGTAGGTGACAGCGCTCTTCGAGGGATCGTGGGCCACAGGAATCAGTGCTTCTCAGCTAAGTGGGGATTCGCCAGCGCGTAGCTAACCGGGCAAACCGCGATTGTAGCACGGTCGCCGAAAGGCGCAGCGGCACTGCGCGGGAGCGAGCAAATCGGGAGCGAGAAACGGCGTTGTCGGCGGCACCATGAACTTCTCCACCGTGAGCGTCGCGGAATTGTGTTCGCGCAGGAACTACTGCGTGAGGTACGCCGATGCGTAGTAAACCAGCACGCCGAACAGCGCTAGGCCCGACACCGCATATGCGGTGAGAACCCAAACGTTGCGGCCTTCATGCGGCCGGGTGACAGAAGATGAACTGGCGGTGGTCGAATTTCCCAGGGCTCGATCCTGCATGAAGCCTCCACGGACTTGGTGGACTCAGAGGGCGCCGGAGCGGCCTCCGCTACCCGAAGGCAGTATTGATGCGGCGCATTTTACTACGGTTGGCTGGCGCTTGGCATAGAAAAATCAAAGGGCTTGGGGCTGACGTACACCTCGAGGTCTTGCGGCTCTGTCTCCTACCTTTGAGTCGGTCGCCCTACCCAGACGGCCAGCGATCGCGGTGCCAAATCTCCATGCCGGGCATGACGTAAGTAATGGCAAGATCGAGGCTTGTTGTCGAAGTAGCCAGAGAGCCCTCCTATAATGCCGACACCGGCTTGAGGGCACTGGTAGTTGAGGCATTGGGGATGCGATTCAGGAATAGCGCCGTGGACCCGAGCAGGGTCGGTTCTACCATCTTTTTTCTGCTGGTGGCTTTCTTTGCCACGGAGAGTTTCTCACAGACGGCCCAACCCGTACCGGAGCATCCGACGGCAAACCAAGCTCAGGGTCAGAGTGACCTTTCGGAGGCGGCAGAACGGGCGCGGATGGAGCGCGATCGGGAACGGGCCCGGCGCTCCTCGAACTCCGAAGCGGTTAACGAAATGGCCGGCGAGCTCGAAGACTCTACCCAGCCCGACCCGAGGGGTGCCCCCGTCGGCTTTCGCTTTTACAACTTTAAAGAGGGCAATTATTCCATCCTGGTGCCGGCCGATGCGGAGATTCAGGGGCGCGACCAGTATGGCCTGAAGTTGCTTTCTTCGGACGCGATGGGTTCTCGAACCGTAGTCATGCTGGGCCAACCCATTCCCGCTGAAGGCGACACGCCGGAGCACATCTTGCGCAATGCGTTCAGCGCCTATTTTCCCGGATGCAGGATGGGAGGCGGCCTGGGCGAGCCGGTCAATGGGCATCCTACGGCCAAGGCTGGGTTCAGCATGTGTTCCCTCAACCGGGAGGTGTCAGGCTACGCGGAGTTCATTTTGGGCGACGGCTACGTCATGCCGCTGATCTGCGGCTACCCATTCCTGCCGGAAGACCTCGATCCGAACGCGAACCTGCACCTTCCACTGGCCGCTTTAGAGAAAAAATATGACCGGCAAAGAAATGGTTTTCGGGCCTGCGATGTGATCTTCCCGTCTTTGCGTTTTAACGAGCGCAGTTCGAACTGGCAGCCCAAGAAAACTCTGAATTCACCTCCAAAGGCGGCTGTGACAAACGCACTTCTCAACCAGACAGCCCCGAATGATTCAGGAGCGGATGAGGCATCGCTCGGGAATGTGGCCCGGCGGCAAAAGAGGGTTGCGGTTAAGGAAGCAGTCGAGGAAATCAAGCATGAAGCGCCGGGATTCGACCAGTTCGCATTCAACTATTGCGGCAAGCAGGAGTGCTTTGAAGCCTCACTGCTGATTCCGGTGAAGGCGCGTAAAGACGAGCAGTTCCGCATGGATGTGGTCGGGCTCTTTGAGTTCGAAGTACCGATTGCCAACTCGGTGGCGGTGATCGAAGCTCGGATGGGCGCTCCCTCGGACCCCGCTTTCTTGACACGAGAGCAATTCATCAATAGCAAAGTTAACTGGTGGATCGACAATACACCCGCCGGGTACTACAGCCCTCCGGGGAAGGCCGAAGTATTCTCCGAAGAGTTGACCACCTACAACGGGATGCCGGTCCGCACGACAACATTTCGAACCGTCACCCGTCTACTACCCGTGGTTACACAACAGGTCGCCTACATGGCGCCGGGGAAGTTTGTGCAAATTCGCTGCTCCGCACCTGAAAATATTTACGCCGATGCGCAAGCCATGTGCGAGCAGGTAGTTCGCTCCCTGGAAGTACCCAAGGCACGTCTCCAAGGCCAGGAACTGGAGCGCGATGATCCATAGAGGTCCAAGGTTGGTACGCCGGGTCGCCCTCCATTGCTTGTTGCTCCTTGCCGTCATCGCCCGCGCCGAGGATGCACCTGATGGCTCAAGCCGTCCGCTGGGAGATGTAGTCCGGCAACAAAAATCCGCCAGCCAGCACGGCAAGACGGCCAGGCGCGTGCTGAACGACGACGACATTGCGCCCAGCCACACTCACTGGATGGTGGGGTGGGCGGCCACGACCAAGATCATTCCCGCCATCAAGATTTCAGGACTGGTCCCCGATGGTCTTCCGGATCTTGCCACCACTGCGCCACAGGGGAAGCAGAAGATACACATTGGGTTCGGACCGGAGATCTCCAACGGCTATTCGTGCGCGGATGACGGCTTCGACTGCGCCGAGCAGATTTTTGTCGAGGGACTGCAGCGGGGAGGTTCGCTTGGCAGGGCAGCGCGGATTCTGTTTGATTCCGACGGTGAAGTTCAGGGTTTCAGGGCACGAGTAGCCCACTTTGAAGTGCGGCACGAAGTTCAAGGAAGGATGGTGGGGACATTGGTGATAGTTTCGGTCCCGCCGACCGTGGTAGTGGCCTCCTGCATGTATCGGGAATTGGACAGGGCCGAAGTTGAGCCGCAATGTGACCGGTTTGTTTCTTCTCTTCGCATTGAAGCTCCCAAAAAATTCATCTACGTGGAACACAACTACTGACATGAAGCCTCGCTCTATGTGTCTTGTGGCGATAGTTTGGGGGACGCTCTGGTGTCAGGCCCAGACGCACTCGCCTGCCCCTCTCTCAGCACGCTGGGTTCCCGGGCAGGGTGCGCGCTATGAACTGGAAGGCTTGGTGCACTTCACCTCCGGCCATGAGAGCGACGTGAAGCTGAATATCGCCGATTCTTGTTCCTACGGTCTCCACGCCGTGGTGCAGGTTGACGTCGAGCAAGCCAGCGTAAGCGGGGCGCTTGGTGGTCATGTTTTCTTCCAGGCAGTCCGACTTAGCGCGTGGGACTGTGCGAAGGCCCCCAAGCCGGACTTGGTTCAGGCGTTGCGCAATCTGGAAACAAGAGGAGTGGAGTTTCAGATCAACCCCGCAGGCGATGTTCGGTTGCAGAGGCCGGCCGGCGCCGGCAACCAATTTGAGGGCGTCAGCATGTTGCTCAAGTCGGCGTGGGACCTGCTTCAGGTGCACTTGGGCGACGCCAGAAATTCCCCGGAAGAGGGGTGGCGTCCGAGCCGGCGTTTCTTATACTGGCCCGATTCATTTGTGGAAGGACTCGAGATCGCGTCCGCCTCCATGCGTTATGCGCGCGATGTGCGGCTGGCCGGCCATACTCACGCTTATTTGCAATACAAACACGTATTTTCGCCGGCCGACATGCCGGCGTATGTCGAAACCCGCAGCCGAGCGCGGGACTTCACCGGGACTACATTTGTGGCTGGCAAGGGGACCATTTCGCTGCTGTTTGATCCAGCGAGCGGGAGAACCGTCTACCTGCACCGCGAGCGCACCATCGACAACCGTATGATGCTCAAATATGAGCCGGATCAGACGTCCCGTCCATTGGCGACGTTCTCGGTCGAGGAACAGACCACCATGCGCTGGCTTCCGGAGAACAATTCCGAAGCATGGCTAGCCGAGTTGCACAAGTTTGAAAACGAAGCGGGCACTGGTGAGGTCAAGGCACCGCCGACCCCCGGTAGCGCGCCGACTTCAGCCGCCGACCTGGCCGCCGCAAGCAGAAAGAAGCCGGCAGGCGACGAACATCAGGATCACGAAATCTCGGACCTGTTGGACCGTCCCGCTCGCGGGTTTGAGCGATGGGAAAGGAGTTATTGCACGGGCCCATTTTGTCTCAATGTGTCGCTTCACGTTCCGCAAGGAACGCGCGAGGCGGACAGCACAAGCACCACGGCGTTGCTGCTGAGTACCGGGTCGGGCCGAACCATGACCATCGCCGTGGGACCGATCCTTGACAAGCAGTATCAGGGTTTGGCCGAGGACGAACTACTGCGGGAGCAGTCGGCGAAGTTTCTCGCCAGCTACCTGTGGTTCGCGAGCGGCCCTGGCGAGCAGCTAAACTTTACGACCAGCACGGTGCACGATCGTCCCGCGGCATTGAGCGATTTCACGGTTACAGCGCGGGACTTGACCCCGATTCGCGGACAGCTGGTGCTGGTCCTTGCGCCCTATGAGCGTCTGATCCCGATAACCTGCTCGTATCCCGCTTCCCAGCGCGAGACACTTGATGCGATCTGCCAGACCATAGCCGGCTCGGTCGTGCTTCGCTAACCCGGGTCTCGCTCCCTGCTGTCCCTTGTGGTTCTATTTCGGGACTTTTCCACCGCCGCAATCGTAAATTCGCCTTTTATTCGCTTCGTGGTCAATGTATAATCCACGCTGTCAACATCTTCTAAGTTCATATTCACACTAAGGAGCCGCATTTTCATGGCTGACGAACGGGCAAAAGCAATCGACATGGCGTTTGCACAAATCGAGAAACAGTTTGGCAAGGGCTCCATCATGCGGCTGGGCTCGAAGGAAATCGTCCCTATCTCGGTGATCCCCACGGGTGCCATTTCCTTTGACGCCGCCCTGGGTGTGGGCGGATTTCCGCGCGGGCGCGTAGTCGAGATCTTCGGGCCGGAGTCTTCCGGCAAGACCACCATCGCGCTGCAGGTGGTCGCACAGGCCCAGAAAACCGGCGGCATGGCGGCCTTTGTCGATGCCGAGCACGCCCTTGATCCTGGCTACGCCAAGAAGCTCGGCGTGGATGTGGACAACCTGCTAGTCTCCCAACCCGACTACGGAGAGCAGGCTCTCGAGATTACCGAGGCCCTGGTGCGCTCCGGCGCGATCGACGTGCTGGTGGTAGATTCGGTGGCCGCGCTCGTCCCCAAGGCCGAACTCGATGGAGAAATGGGCGACAGCCACATGGGGTTGCAGGCACGCTTGATGTCGCAGGCACTCCGCAAGTTGACTGGAACGGTTTCTAAGTCGCGCACTTGCCTGATCTTCATCAACCAGATCCGCGAAAAGATCGGTGTCATGTTCGGCAACCCGGAAACCACGACCGGCGGACGCGCCCTGAAATTTTACTCCTCGGTACGGGTGGATATTCGCCGTATCGCGGCCATCAAAGAAGGGGACGTAATGACGGGCTCGCGCACCAAGGTCAAGGTGGTGAAAAACAAAGTCGCCGCGCCCTTCCGCGAAGCCGAGTTCGACATTATGTACGGCGAAGGTATTTCGCGCGAAGGCGATCTGCTCGATCTGGCGGTGAATAACAATCTGCTGGAAAAATCTGGCGCCTGGTACAGCTACAAGGGCGAACGCATCGGCCAGGGCCGCGAGAACGCGCGCCAATTCCTGAAGGACAACGCTGAAACTTTTGCCAAGCTCGAAGCCGAGGTGCGCAAGCATCTGGGCATAACTCCGGCAGGCGTTCAGCCAGCCGCGGCCGCTGCAACGCCAGCCGTGGCAAGCGGTGCCCCGCAGGGAACTGGCGCGCGCGTCACCACCATGCCCAGCACGGTTCCAGAGGCTGCCAGAGTACCCGCAAGACGGTAACTTCAATTCCGCCTTGTTTTTTGGGTGGGGTGTACCTGGGGGCGTCGTGTAGTTCGCCTGCCCAAAATAATTGCCATCTCTCGCCCTCGCCGCATAGAATCTTCTTTAGCCCTAGCCTGCCTGTTTTCCGTCAGGAACAATGAGGACCATTGAAAAAGGTCATCGCTATCTATCCCGGCTCGTTTGATCCGCCGACCAACGGGCATCTGGATCTGATCGAACGTGGCAGCAAAATCTTCGACGAGCTGATTGTGGCGATATTGCGCAATCCGGACAAGAATCCCTTGTTCAGCCTGGGCGAGCGACGGGCGATGCTGGAATCGTTGACATCTGATTTGAAGAACGTCCGGGTGGATGTGTTCGACGGCCTGACGGTGGATTACGCGGCGCGGGTAAAGGCCAGTGCTGTATTGCGCGGGATTCGCGCGCTGAGCGACTACGAATACGAACTGCAAATGGCGATGATGAATCGCAAACTGCAACCCGACTTAGAAACCGTCTTCATGATGCCGGCGGAGCAATATTCTTATTTGAGTTCGCGCCTGGTGCGCGAGGTGGCAAAACTGGGCGGAGCCATCCAAGATCTGGTTCCAGAAATCGTCGAACGCCGGCTGAGAGAAAAGCTTGACCCGGCGATTAAGTTGCAAAACGCGAGAAAATCAAGGACGGGAAAACGAGCATGACTCCAGTTACGGAAGCGACCCCAGCGGCAAAACTTACGGAACGCATCAATCGCATCGAACCCTCGGCCACCATGGCCGTGGTCGCCGAAGCCGACAAACTACGCCAGCAGGGCATTGATGTCGTGGATTTCGGCGCGGGCGAACCGCATTTTTCCACCCCGCAGCACATCAAAGATGCTGCCATCAGCGCGATTCAGAACAATTTCTCGAAGTACACGGCCGTTGGCGGGACGCCGGAGTTGCGCGATGCCATCGTGCGTCGCCACACCGCGGACTTCGGTTCCGACTATCGCCGTGAAGAATGCATGGCCTCGGTGGGAGGCAAGCACGCGTTGTTCAACGCGGTTCAGGTGTTGGTGGATCACGGCGACGAAGTAATCCTTCCGGTCCCCTACTGGGTGTCGTTTAAAGACATCGTGCGCTACGCCGGCGGGAACTGTGTGCTGCTGGAAGCCCAGGAAAAACAGGACTTCCGTGTCACCGCGGAAATGATCGCGCGCCTGATCACGCCGCGCACCAAGATGATTATTTTGAATTCGCCATCGAATCCTTCTGGCGCGGTGATGTCGCCGAAAGATTTGAAGGACGTCGTGCAACTCGCGGCGGAACGTGGGATCTGGGTGCTGTCCGACGAGTGCTACGTATATCTGAACTACACCGGTGAGAATTTTTCCGTAGGATCGCTTCGAGAGTTCAGGGAGCGCATGGTGATTATTGGCTCCCTTTCGAAGACCTACGCCATGACGGGCTGGCGTCTCGGATATGCGTTGGCGCCCCCTCCGGTGTTGGCGGCCATGCAAAAGTTGCAGAGCCAGTCGACTTCGAATCCGACTTCCATTGTGCAGAAGGCTGCGGTCGCTGCTTTGAACGGGCCGCAGCAGTGCGTGGAACAGATGCGCCTCGAATACATCAAACTACGCGACCACGTGGTCAACGGACTGCGTGCGATCCCGGGCGTGAAGTGCACCATGCCGGAAGGCGCCTTTTACGCCTATCCCAACGTCGCGGCATTCCTCGGGCGGGGCGGTATCAAATCGGCTTCCGATTTGGCAGGCGGGTTGTTGCGAGAAGCCCATGTGGCGACTGTCCCAGGCGAGGGCTTCGGCACCCGTGAACACATTCGGATTTCCTACGCCACCTCGGTAACCGAACTCGATCGCGGACTGGACCGGGTGCGGAAGTTTCTTGCAGGACTGTAGGCGGATCGCCCGGCAGAAATTCCGCAGGGTCGACGTCGAGGTGCGGCCCCGCGTCCCCACTGCATGAACCCACTCTACCCATTCTCGATGCAGCCCGCCTTTGATCCACGCCCCTGGGGCACGCAGGATCTCTCGCCGATTTATCCCAATCACAAATTTGAGGATAAGATCGGCGAGGCTTGGCTGACCGGCGACGCATGCCAGGTCGCCAACGGGCCGTTGCAGGGAAGATCTTTGGCCGCGCTTAGTTCTCAGTACGGACGCGAATTGGTAGGCGACGCGGCGGCCGATCCCAGTCGCTTTCCACTCTTGCTGAAATTTCTTTTCCCTCACGAGAAACTTTCTGTACAAGTGCACCCAGACGATGCGGCCGCTCGTGGCGCCGGGCAGCCGTGGGGAAAGACGGAATGCTGGTACGTGGCCCACGCACGGCCGGGTGCGCAGATCGGGCTTGGACTGAGGCCTGGCGTGACACTAAGACAATTCGAGCAGGCCATTCATGACCAGCGCGCCGAAGAATTGCTGAACTGGATTAACGTTTACGCGGGTGAAATGATCTACGTGGCCGGCGGAACCGTGCACACGCTGGGCCCAGGATCGGTGATCGTCGAAACTCAGCAACAGTCGGACACAACCTACCGCCTCTATGACTATGGTCGCCCGCGCGAGCTGCACTTGAAGGAGGGCCTGGCTGCGATCAAGGAGAAGGTCAAGTCCGGGAAGGTGGTTCGCCCTGCTCCATCCCAGTTGAACGGCGCCGGCAATCGCCAGGCGCCGCTCATCGCCTCGCCATACTTTGTTGTGGAGATGTTTGAACTCAAGCAGCCGCATACTTTCCGGGCTACGGACGATTCTGGCAAGAAGTCAGTGCAGATTCTGGTGGCGGTCGAGGGCTGTGGAGTCGTCGAGTCCGCGGGGACCGAACCGGTGACGCTGGCAAGAGGCGATGCAGTGGTGGTGCCCGCGTCCGTCGGCGAATTTCACGTGCGTCCGCAGTGGTCGGTGGAATTTATCAAGGCCAGGGTCCCCGGAGAGGCGTTACCCGAGCCAGAAACAAGAATGTAAATGTAGAGGAAATTTTAGATTGAAGACTGTAGATTTCAGATTAATTCCCGTTTTTCAGTCGGCGCTCTAAGGTCACAAAGCAGCAGTCTCTTTAAATTCTGTGACGAAGACAAAGTTCTATCCCGTGATTCTTGCCGGCGGGCGCGGCACCCGCTTCTGGCCCCTCAGCCGCCAGCGAAGGGCCAAGCAGCTTTTGGCCCTCGATGGTAGGCAGACCATGATTCAGCAGACCATAGCGCGGCTGCTACCCCTGGCTTCACCGGCCCGTTTTTGGGTCATTACCAATGCGCACTTGCAACGCGAAGTTTGGCGCCAGCTTCCGCAGCTTGGCAAAAAACAGGTTCTGGCCGAGCCGGTCGGGCGCAACACGGCGCCGGCGATCGGTTTGGCGGCATTCATCCTGCTGAACATCGATCCCGATGCCGTCCTCGGCCTATTTCCTTCCGACCACGTGATCGGGGACGAAAAACGGTACCAGGCCGCCCTGAAGAGGGGAGTCGAGATCGCCGCGGTGGGAGAAAATATCGTGGTTCTGGGGATCCGCCCCACACGTGCCGAGACTGGCTACGGATACATCGAGGCTGGAGTGCAGTATCGGGGAGACGCCCTGCGGGTGAAGCGTTTCACCGAAAAACCTGACGCCGCCCGCGCCGACGAATTCGTCAAGGCTGGCACTTATTTCTGGAACAGCGGAATGTTTCTATGGAGCGCTCGTACCCTGACCGGCGCCCTTCGACTGCACCTGCCAAACACCGCTTCGCTGCTGGAACAGATCGCAGCCACCTTCGGGACGCGCAGGTTCGCCGCTGCCCTTGCCCGGCTCTATCCCAAGTGCCAAAACATTAGTATCGACTATGCCGTGCTCGAACCTCGTTCCGCTCGGGGAGAGCAGGATTCCAACATCGTTTGCCTGCCCGCAGACTTCGGGTGGAACGATCTGGGGTCGTGGACAGCGTTGTACGAACACCACTCTGCCAAGAGCCCATCACCGGATGGCAACCTGGTCGCTGGAAATGGCGCCTTCACGCTCGAAGCTCATGGCAATTATATTCACGCACCTGACAAATTCGTAGCCGCGTTGGGGGTAAATAATCTTGTGGTCGTCGAGACCGCAGACGCCCTGCTTATTACCACCCGCGACCATGCCCAGGACGTGGGGAAAGTAGTGAAGTATTTGGACGAGAAGAAATTGCGTAATCTTGTGTGAGGCCACCATTGGCCGTTCGTCGTTGGTCGTTGGCAAAAACCGACCAGGGGTGAATGACCAATGACCAACGATCCATGACCGACGATCGCTCCATCAAATTCGGCACCGACGGCTGGCGCGGCATCATCGCCGACGATTTTACTTTTGACAACGTGCGCCGCGTGGCAGGCGGAATCGCCGCCTACGTGCTGCGGTACGAAGACCCCTCGCACGGCGTTTTTGTCGGTTATGACACCCGCTTTCTCTCCCCGCAAGCCGCCCGCGCGGCGGCCGACACGATTGCCCAGGCGGGAATTCCCGTGCGACTCACCCAAGGCTCGGTGCCGACACCGGCGGTCTCTCTGGCGGTGAAAGCCGGGAGGGGCGCGGGTGGAGTGATGGTCACCTCCAGTCACAACCCGTGGAACTGGAACGGCGTCAAGTTCAAGGCGAAGTTTGGCGGATCGGCCACGCCCTCCATCATGAAGGTGATCGAGGACGAAGTCGCTGCCGGTTCCATGCCCAGCGGGACGAAGGCCGCGATCGAAGAGGTCGACCTGACCACGCCGTATTCCCAAGCCATTTGCCGCCTCGCCGATCTCGATCTGATCGCCCGGGCCAATTTCAAGTTTGCCATCGATTCCATGTACGGTTCCGGCCGTGGTGTGCTGGCCGATATTTTCAAGACTCGCGGGATTCGATACGTCGCCATCCGCCAGGAATTCAATCCGCTATTTCCTGGAATCAATCCGGAGCCTATCGAACCGCACATCGACATGTTGCGGCGGACCGTGTTGCAAGAAGGCTGCCATGCCGGACTGGCTACCGACGGAGACGCGGATCGCATCGGCGCGATCGCCGAAGATGGAAGTTTTGTGGACTCGCACAAGTGTTTCGCGGTCCTCCTGCGCTGGGTGCTCGAGCGCAAGAAATGGACGGGCGACGTGGTGCGCGCCTTCAACACAACTGGCATGGTCGATCGCATTGCGGCGAAATATGGGCGCAAACTCATCGAGTGTCCCATCGGATTCAAGTACATTGCCGACCTCATGATGGAGCAGGAGATCGTAGTAGGAGGAGAGGAATCCGGCGGAATCGGATACTCCCGTTATCTGCCCGAGCGCGACGGTATTCTGAACTGCCTGCTGTTGGCGAATGTGATGGCCGAAGAGAAAAAACCTTTGGGCCAACTGGTCGCCGACCTGCAACGCCAATACGGGCCCCACTACTATGGGCGCCGCGATTTGCACATCACAGAAGAAATCAAGCAGAGCGCCATCCTGCGGGCGCGTTCAAACGGAACCAAACACCTGGGGCGTTTTGCGATCGCCAGAAAAGAGGGACTTGACGGAGTCAAGTTCTTCCTTGACGCGCCCAAAGACGGTAACGGAGCCGAACCTTGGGTCCTGTTTCGCGTGTCCGGTACCGAGCCGCTCCTGCGAGTTTATTCCGAAGCGGCAGCTCCCGAGCTGGTGGCGGAGATCCTCTCTACTGCGGAAGCGTTTGTGCGTGACGACCAGGGCTGAATGCGCGAAGGACCTCGACAGCCATTGGACTTCCGGGTCTCGCATTTTACTTCCCGGAATACGATAATCGATTCGGCTCGATCATCAGGTACGATAAGTCAGTCGGATACGCCATGGCCTCCGCTACCGCCATCGTCCCTCCCGCCACCGATTCCGCTGACGCGCGGCGCTACAACCGCATCCGGCGATGGGTTGGCGTTGCCGACTTTGTCCTGAACCTCATGGTGATGGTTGCCCTTCTGGTTACGGGATGGACCGGCACACTGCGCGATGTCGCCTACCGAGCTACCTTCCAGCACTATGGTTTGGCCGTGTTTCTGTACGTTTTGATGTTGATGGCGCTGGCCAAGATCCTCGGACTGGGTCTCGACTATTACAGTTTCCGGGTCGAACACCGCTACCAGCTGTCCAACCTGCGGGTGCGCGCCTGGATCTGGGACGAGGCCAAGGGTTTTGCGGTCGGCGTAATCCTGGCGGGGATCGTCGCTGAGCTGCTGTATTTCATCATGCGGCAGGCTCCCCAGTACTGGTGGCTAATCGCCTGGGCAGCGTTTCTGGGGCTGGTCGTGCTCCTGGCGCAACTGGCTCCCGTGGTTTTGTTTCCAATCTTTTATAAGTTCGCACCCTTGGAGAACGAGGAGTTGAAAGACCGGCTGGTAAAGCTTGGGGAGCGGGCGGGAACTCGAGTTCGTGGCGTTTACCAATGGAGGCTTTCGGAGAAGAGCAAGAAGGCCAATGCCGCGCTCACCGGACTTGGCAGCACCCGCCGGATCATTCTCGCGGACACGCTGCTGGCGAATTATTCCACCGACGAGATTGAGGCGGTCCTGGCCCACGAACTCGGGCACCACGTGCACCGCCACATTTTCAAAAGCATTCTGGTACAAGCCGGCATTACCTTCGTCGGATTCTGGGCGGCGAATTTGGTTCTGCACTACGCCGTGGATCGACTGCACGTATTTGAAACCCTGTCGGACTTTGCCAACCTACCCTTGCTGATGCTGGTGGCGACGGTGCTTTCGTTTTTGGTGCTTCCGTTGTTAAACGCGTACTCCCGCTTCAACGAGCGCCAGGCCGACACCTATGCCTTCCGGTCGATTGCAAAGGTTGCGCCTTTCATCTCCGCCATGAACAAACTCGCGGAACAAAACCTCGCAGAGCGCTCACCCGCCAAATGGGTGGAATGGCTCTTCCATTCTCACCCTGCAATTTCCCGGCGGGTAGCAGCAGCGGAAGCCTGGGCGAAGCTGCCAGGCAAGCCCCGGTAAGTACGGGTGTCTCCGCCCGCGCCACCCTGTTGCCAAGATCAAGATATGGAGCCCTGCTGTCGTGCGAACGATGCGATGCAGAAAATCTGCCCAGCCAGCGCGGCAGAAATTGAGATCAAACCAAACACCACCGATGTCAGTCAGGAAAACAATGAACCGTAGAGACTTCATGACCGCTACCGGGTTCGGTATGGGAGCAGCCTGGCCCGGTTTGAAACTGCTCGCGGCCTCGGTCAAGGGAATAGCCGGAACGGTTGGAACTGCTGTTGATGATTCTCCGCAGACTGCATCCGAGCGGTCAAATCGTGCCGAGCGCACCTATCATGTCTTAGGGGTTCCGCTTCGGGCTGGCTCGCTCTATCCGGGAAACGAAAACGATGCGCAACCCTATCGCGACGTGCAACTGGTGGCACGCCTGCAAGCCGCGGGCTGCAAGGCGGTCGATGACGGCGACGTCGAGATTCCGAGCTATCTTCCCCATCATTCGGTCCCTCCGATCCGAAACTGGCCAGGACCGCGGATCGCGTGGGAATGCGTAGGTAAGCGCGTCGCGCCCTACCTGAAACAACCGGGGCAGATTCCGTTGCTGGTCGGCTGCGATTGCAGCGTCGTGATCGGCACAACCCAGGCGCTCAGGCAAGCCTCAGGAGAACAGGTTCATGTTCTGTACATCGACGGTGATTTCGACGATGCGGCACCCGACCCCGAACACTGCCAGAGTGCGGCATCCATGGACGTGTGGCTGCTGACACATCAATCTCCGTTCTGGGTCGGTCCGCCGCTACCGCCCTCGCAGGTCACGGTCATCGGCTGGAGCAATCCGTCCAAATCCGATCCGGCTAAGATGGGCTCGGTGCCGCTGGCCGAGCTCCGGCGCTCGGGTGCGCAAGAAGCGGTGCGTCGTGCGATGGCGGCGATTCCAACCTCGGCAGCCATCCTGGCTCATTTCGATGTCGATGTCTTTCAGAAGCAGGAAATGCCATCCGCCTACTTCCCGCATCCCGAGGGTCTGACTCTGAGCGAGGGCAGGGAACTGCTCGGCATCCTGTTGAAGGACCCGCGCATTCGAATCATCGAAGTGAGCGAATATGCCGCGCTGCGTGACCTCGATCAGCGGTGGGTCGGCAAGATTGTCGATTTGCTCGTAGCGGCACTGAAGAATTGAAGAGGTCAAGAGCAGGATCTGTCTCGCAAGATATCTTCCACTCTTCGCAGGTCCTCCTCGGTATCCACGCCAACGGTGTCATAGGCGGTCTGCGCCACGTGAATCGGGATTCCATTTTCGAGGAAGCGCAGTTGCTCCAGGCGCTCGCTGCACTCGAGTGAAGATTCGGGTAGGGCGACGAATCGATCCAGCGCTCGCTTGCGATAGGCATAAAATCCGAGATGCTTGAAATAGGGCGGCAGAGCGCCCTCGCGGTCATAGGGAATCGTGGCTCGGGAGAAATAGAGAGCGCGTCCACGGGAGTCAGCTACGACCTTGACTGCGCTCGGGTTGTTGATGTCAACACTCGCCGCCGGTGTCATCAGAGTGCCCACTTCCACCGCCGAGTCTTGCATCAGCTCAAGCAAAGCCGT
>JACXTT010005418.1_pt1 | contig 18539 bp, 18 predicted proteins | sample 9270951 | NCBI WGS metagenome assembly JACXTT01 (sample SAMN15532306, study PRJNA645909) | rock metagenome | isolation source: weathered quartz diorite | place: Puerto Rico | collected 2017-06-21 | reverse complement strand
CGTGCGCGAGGCCGCGCTCGGCCGCCGCGGCGCGGCGCACAGGCCCCGCGAGCACCCGCTTGAGCGCCGGCGGCGGCGGCTTCTTGCCGGTTTTGAGGTCGTTGATGCGATAGAGTGCGGTGCCGGTGAGCTCGGCGACCGCCCGGCCAAAATAGTAATCATCGAGCTGCTTGGTGTCCGGGCGGTCGATGGCCACCGCACAGCTGCCGATGCGCGTACGCGCCAGCGCCGCCGCAGCCGCCGCCCAGGCCTTGCGCCAGCTCTTGCGCTGAAAGCTCTTCTTCGCTCCAAGGCCGGTGAGCAGCACGCGCGTCGCCTTGATGCCCGGCAGATCACCCACGAGCAGCGTGTCGCCGGGGCGGCCTGCGAAGTCCCCCCGCTCGAGCAGCCGTTTCAGCGCGCCGCCGCAGGCCACATCGACGCCGCGGGCCTCGCCGCTGAGCTCCGCCTCCTCGAACACGCCGAGGACCAGGCAGTCCAGCGCGAGCGTTGCCAAGCCCTTCGTCCAGACCCCGAATTCCATGTTCCTCCCATCACCGTTGAGGCGCGCGCGCATGAATGCGTTAAGATTTGGCTTGTTGCGTCTCAGTCGCGCCTGGCCCGCGCCCCTCGAGCGCCTCGCTCCGCTTGACTGTTATTCGGATGCGCGATGCGCTGCTGCGGGTGCAACCGAGCGAAAGTGTAACTCAAGAGCCGGGCGGGTTTCCGGCGTACTTATACGTAACTAACGGGTAATTCGTTGGGGAATACCCTCGGTCGCTACGTTCTGCGTGAGGTGGTCACGGCCTGGCTGCTCGTGACCGGCGTGCTGCTGGTCATCCTGCTGGTGAACCAGGTGGTGGGGGTGCTGGAGCGCGCCGCAGCGAACCAGTACCCGCAGGACGTGGTGCTGGAGCTGATCGGCCTCGGAGCGCTGCAGAATCTCTCCATCCTGCTGCCCGTGGGACTCCTGCTCGGCGTCGTGCTTGCCTTCGGGCGGCTGTATCACGACAGCGAAATGGCCGCGGCGCTCGCGTGCGGCGCCGGGCCTGCGAACATCTACCTGCCGGTGGCGCTGCTCGCGGCGCTCGGCACCGCGAGCCTGGCGTGGCTCACGCTGGTACTGGCGCCGCAGGCCACGGCGCGCGCCCTGAATCTGCGCAGTGCGGCGCTGCGCGCCGGCCAGTTCGCGCCGATCGCGCCCGGGAAGTTCCGCACCTTCGGCGGCGGCAACGCGGTCGTCTACGCCGAGGCCGTCAATCCCGACGGCACCCTCGCCGAGGTGTTCGTGGAGCGCAATCACGGCGCGCTGGTCGAGGTGGCGCTCGCGCAGCGCGCGCGACACGAGGTCAGCACAGACGGCATGATGCACATCCTCACACTCTATGACGGCGAGCGTTTCGAAGGCGTGCCGGGGCAGCACGAGTTCCGCATCGTGCGCTTCGCCGAGCACGTGGTACCGGTGCAGGTACCGTTGGTCCCTGATGCGGCCCGGGCGCTCGAGGCCCAGCCCACCGCGAGTCTCATCAACTCGAGCGATGCCAACGAGCGCGCTGAGCTGCACTCGCGCATCGCCATGCCGCTGATGTGCGCGGTGCTGGCACTGCTGGCGGTGCCGCTCTCGCGCCTGCGGCCGCGGCAGGGGCGTTACGCCCGCGTCTGGCTCGCGGTGCTGATCTTCTTTCTCTACGTCAATCTCATCACCGTGGGCAAGGTGTGGATCGCGCGCGGCGTCATCCCCGAGTTCCTCGGGCTATGGTGGACGCACGCCACGGTGGTCCTGGTGGCGCTCATGGTGATCGTCGGTCCGGGCGTCGTCTACCGCCTGCGCTACCGGCTGCGCGGGCTATGAGCGTCCTCGACCGCTACATCGTGCGCGCGATCCTGAGTGCGGTGGCGCTGGTGCTGCTGGTGCTGCTGGTGCTCGGCGCGCTCGCGACGTTCATGGACCAGCAGGACGACGTCGGCACCGGCCACTACACCGCGCTCGGCGCCTTCTGGTACACGCTGCTCAACCTGCCGCAGCTTGCCTACGAGCTGCTGCCGATCACGGCGCTCATCGGCTCGCTCGTGGGGCTGGGATCGCTGGCGCGCGGCAGCGAGCTCACGGTGGTGCGCGCCGCCGGCGTGTCGATCGCGCGCCTCGCGGGGATCGCGCTCTTGGCGGGACTGCTGCTCATCGGCCTCGAGCTGCTGCTCGGGGAGTTGCTCGCGCCGGCGCTGCAGCAGGCCGCGCGCGAGCAGAAGGCCTTCAGCAAGCTCGCCAATGTCAGCTTCGGCAGCGGCACGGGGGCCTGGGTGCGCGACGGCGACCTGATCCTCAACGTGGCCGGGCAGAACAGCGAGAGCCAGTTCGGCAGCATGCAGGTCTTCGAGCTGTCGCCGCAGCACCGCCTGCTCGCGCTCGGGCAGGCGCAGCGCGCCACTGCCGGCTCCAAGGGCAAGTGGCTGCTGAGCGGCTACACCGAGTCGCGCTTCGCCGGCGATGCGGTGAGCGGCCGCCCGCCCGGGCCGCGCCTGCTCGCCTCCAACGTCAGCGCCGGGTTCCTGGGTCTCGCCATCGAGGATCCCAAGCAGCTGACCAGCCGCGCCCTGTGGCGTCTGATCAGTTACTACCATGCCAACGCGCTCGATACCCGCGAATACGTGTTCGCGTTCTGGTCGCGCATCGCGCGCACCGTGGCGATCGCCTTCGCGGTGCTGCTCGCCATACCGTTCGTGCTCGGCGCGCTGCGCGCCGCGGGCGCGGGCACCCGCATGATGCTGGGGCTCACTCTCGGCATCGCTTTCTTTCTGCTGCAGCGGCTGATCGAGAGCAGCACCGTGGTGTTCAAGCTCAATCCGGTGCTGCTCGCGTGGCTGCCCACCGCGCTGCTGGCCACCGTGACGGTGGCGCTGCTCGCCCGCGCGCGCTGACGGCTCGCGCCCCGCGCCGACGGGGATGCCGCTCAGCGGTCGTACTCGTCGTGGCGGCGCACCCAGTAGGGGCCGCGGCCGCCCTCGTCGCGGCCCTTGGGTGTCAGATCGAGCAGGTTGTAGTCGGTATTGAAGATGTCGATGCCGCGGGCGTAGGCCGAGTAGGTGTGGAACAGGCGCCGGCGCTCGTCCTGGTAAAAGATGCTGACACCTTCGCGCTCACCGACGCCGGGATCCTGCCAGGCGTAGTTGTAGAACGCCCGCTGAGCCTCGAGCTCGTTCGGTGTGAACGAGACGCGGTAGTCGAAGTTGAAATCGCTCCCCCACGAGGACACCCATTTGAAGCTCCAGCCCATGCGGCGCCGGTAGGCGTCGAGCTTCGGGTACGGGGCGCGCGATGCGGCGATCATGGTCACGTCACGGTGGTTGAGGTGCACGATACCGCCGTTGAAGTTGTCGGCCCAGTGAGAGCAGTGCGGGCAGCCGGCGTCCCACGCCGGTGCGAACATGAAGTGATAGACGATCAGCTGACTGCGGCCGTCGAAGAGCTCGGCCAGCGTCTGCCTGCCGTCCGGTCCCTCGAACACGTATTCCTCGGTCACCGCTTCCCACGGCAGCTCGCGCCGCAGCGCCGAGAGCTGATCGCGCGCCCGGGTGAACTCCTTCTCCTTCTGCAGCAACTGCTGGCGCGCCGCCAGCCATTCGTCCTGGGACACCACGCGATGCGCTTTCACGAGAGGCCTCCTTCAGGTAGCGCCGGCCGTGAATTGCGGCCGGCCGTCGCTGATCGATTCCCACGGCAGCTTGTCGCCGACCCAGACATGCATCTGCGGCACAAAGCGCGTCGGATCATCGAGAGTCGCGAGCGTCACGTCGATCTCGGCCGGGCGCGCGTCGTGACGAAAGGTGAGGGAGCTCCCGCAGCGGGCACAGAAGCCGCGCGTCACGGCGGGCGATGAGCGGTACTCGGCGATCTCGCCGCGCGTCAGGCGGAAGTGCTCGCTCGCAAAGGTGCCCCACGGAACCGCCGGTGCGCCTACCGCCCGGCGGCAGCTCTCGCAGTGGCAGAAGCAGATGGTGCTGGCCGCGCCCGAGACCTCGTAGCGCACGGCGCCACACAGGCAGCGCCCGGAGTAGCTGCTCTCGCTCATGGCGTGCACGTTATCACCCATCACCGCGGGTGCTGAAGGCGCGTTTCGCCCTTGGACTGCGGTCGAGCGCTCGACCTTGGGCTCTGACATGGCGGTGCTGCACCGCGTCGTTGGCGCCCCCCGCTCGGGGGCATAGACTTGCGCGCCTCGCCGGGCGTCGCGCGCGACGCGCGGTCAACAACCAATAAAGGGGAACTCTCGTGAGAATCTGTATCTCAGCGCTGCTGCTGCCCGCGGCGGCGCTCGCAAGCAGCCCGTTCGATGGCACGTGGAAGACCGACGTCGACTCGGTGAAAGTGTCCGGCAAGCCGGACGTGTACCTGCTCGCCGGCGGCGAGTACACCTGCTCGAGCTGCGATCCTGAGCTCAAAGTGAAGGCGGACGGGACCGAGCACAAAGTCACCGGGCACTCCTACTACGACACGGCGATGGTGAAGATCACCAGCCCGACTTCGGACGAGGGCGTGCTCAAGCAGGGCGGCAAGGAGGCAATCAGGTTCACTGACACTGTGTCCGCCGACGGCACGACGCTGACCACCAAGTTCACCAACCATATTGGAGAAAAGGTCGTTACCGGAGAAGTGGTCGAGAAGCGGCTCGCGAGCGGTCCGCCGGGCTCGCACCCCGTCTCCGGCTCGTGGCAACAGCAGCAGCTCAAGGGCAACGACGCCCTGCGAACCGTCGAGTACCAGATGACACCTGATCACTTCGTCATGCGCTGGAATGGCACCGGCTACGACGCGAAGTTCGACGGCAAGGAATACCCGATCAAGGGTGATCCGGGACACACCGTCGTGACCGTGAAGAGGATCGACCCCAACACGGTCGAAGAAATCGACCATCGTCGGGGCAAGGTCGTCGACGAGATTCGTCTTGCGGCGGCGAAGGACGGCAAGACAATCGAGGTGACCGACAAGGACCTGGCGCACGGGCAGACGACGACGTACACGCTCGAGAAGCAGCAGTAACGCTGCCGCGTGCCGGAAGCCTGCCTCACAGGGCAGGCTTTCCGGCGGACCTGTGCGTTATAAGAGGCCGGCGCGGGCCGTCGGCTCGATTTCTCAGTGCTCGTGCTGGTGGCTGGGGAACAGCCGGCAGTAGATGCAGTCGGCGCCGGTCGGGTTGTCGAGCATGAAGTGCCGCACCCAGTAGCCCTCGCCGCTGGAAGCCGCGCGCTCCCAGTTCTGCTTCTCGAGGTCGTGCCCAACTACTTCTACGGCCCCCTCGGTTTCGAGGATCTCGGCCGCGCGGGCCGTCTCGATGGCGCCTCGCGGGTGCACCGCGATGGCGGCCGCGCCGCCTTCGACGCGCTCGGCCAGCGCCTCGACGAACGGCCGCTCGTCGTCCTTGCTCAACAAGGTACCGAAGTACTGCACGAACTTGCCGCGCACCGAGGGTGCCGGGTGCAGCCCCGCCCGTCCCGGTTCGCAGCAGGCGGTCAGCTCGACCCGGTCGGTCGGAAAGCCGTCGCCGACCAGTCGGGTGCGCACGCGATCTGCGACGTCGTATTCTTTGAACACCGCGAGTAACACAGCGCTCATGTGCGTCTCCTTGCCAGTCGCTGCCAGGTCAGTGGTGGCGCGAGCGAAAAAAATTCTACGCCCGCCGCCCGGGCGCGGACATGCGCTGTTCCCCCCTCCACCCTGGGGTGGGCGCCCCGTTTGGTGCGGTGCAGCAATCTGCTCGGGGGAGGGTAATTCGGGAGCCTGCACCTTAGGATCCGGACCATGTCGAGACACCGCAGAGGCCGTCCCCCACACGACGACGTGCTGACGCCCACGGAATGGCGGGTGATGCACGCCGTGCAGCACGGCATGAGCAATCGCGAGATCGCCGCACGGCGCGGCGTGAGCCTCGATGCCGTCAAGTTTCACGTGTCGAACGTGCTCGGCAAGCTCGGACTCGCCAACCGCGAGGCACTGCGCCGCTGGTTTCGTGTGCCGGCTGCGAGTGCGCTCGGCCGAAGGGATCAATCCACCATGACTGTCACTACACTGGGGTCCTTGGCCCAGATCTCACGAACGGTTCGCGACATCAAGGAGTCGGAAGCCTTCTACGGCACGACGCTCGGTCTGCCACACCTGTACACCTTCGGCTCGCTCGCGTTTTTCGACTGCGGCGGCACGCGGCTGTATCTGACTGCGCAGGACAAGCCGGGCCCGGAGTCCATTCTTTATCTGCGTGTCGCGGACATCCGCACGGCTTACGAGGAGCTGCGCCGGCGCGGTGTGCAATTCAGCCAGCCGCCCCACATGGTCCATCGTCACGCGGACGGAACCGAGGAGTGGCTGGCGCACTTCGATGATCCCGAGGGGCGCCCGCTCGCGATCATGTCGCAGGTGAAGGCCTGAGGCTTATTTGGCCTTGCCGGGCGCGGGCGTCTTGTCGGCTTTCTTCACCGGCTCGGGCGGCTTCTTCAGCAGCTCCTCGAGGGGCCGGAAGATGGCGGTGTACTTGTAGCCCGGGATCTCGAACTCCCAGCCGCCGAAGCGCGCGTTGAGCCTCTGCGCCTCCGCCTCGGCGTCCTTCGCGGTGGAGCGCGCACTCAGTGTCACGAGGGAGCGCGTGCCGTCCTTGTGCCCAGCGAGGTCGACTTCGAGCCCGTCGAAGGTGCGGTACAACGCCTGCGCCGCCTTGGGGTCGGGCGAGCTTGCCGCCTTGGCGGCGTCATCGAGGCTGACCGAGCTTAAGGCGCTCGCAATCGGGTCCGCGGCCCCCGCAAAGTTCAGCTCGCGCCCCTTGGGGAGCGGCGTCACGCTGAAGTTGGTCTGCTCCTTCTTGTCTCGCGTGACGGTGAACGAGGGTCCCTCGGCGGGTTTCTCTTCGACCTCCCGCACGCGATCGCCTGGGAGGTCGATCAGCGTGCGCTCGAGCCATCCCTTCGGGTCCGCGTCCACGGTGAGAAGCGGCGCCGCGAGCAGCGACTGCGGGGCGGTGGCGACGCGCACGTAGGCGGATTTGGCGCTCGAGGACTTGCCGACGATGAGCGCCCAGGTGCGCCCCGGGCTCACGATCTCCACGCGCGTGCCGGTGGCCTTCGGCGAGCTCACGTCCTCGACGCCGAGCTGTGGGTAATTCGCCGGCAGACGGGTCTTCTCCTCGACGATATTGAGGGCGCGGAGATCGAGCAGGAGCTTTCGCACCCGGCCGCTGTCGGCCGGCCAGCCCCGCTCGCCGACGCTCCAGCCCGCGGCGTCCTTCCTGAGCGTGGCGTGCGTGCCGTCGCCCCTGCGCAGCGTGACCTCGGTGACGGCGTTGACGTTGCGCTCCAGGTCCGGCAGCACCAGATCGCCGGTGAGCGTGGCGCGCTCCAGGTGCCGCTGGGAAGCGATCCACATGGCGAAGGCAATGACGGCGACCCCGGCGGCCAGCAGCACGCCGACCCGGCGCCCGCTCATGGGGCACCCCGCACGGGTTCGGGCTCGCCTGCGGCAGCGGCGGGCCGTGCCACGCGCCGCGTGCGGCGCCATGCGGCCACGAGCAGCGCCACGGCTGCGAACAGGGCCGGCACCACGATGATGTTGATGATCTTGAGCTCGGTGCCGAGGCCCTTGATGTCCGTGTCCAGCCCGGCACGCACCGCGCGCAGCTCCTTGCGGATGCGCAGCTTCTCGCTCTGGAAGTGCTCGATCTCCCGCTCCTGCTCGGGCGTGATGACGAGTGCGGCCTGCTTCCCGCCCTTGGAGCGCAGCGCCGTGAGCTTGTCCTCGGTCTCCCGCAGCTGCTGCTCGAGCTCCTGCTCCTTGGCCCGGAAGCGGTCCTCCGCGATTCGCCTCAGTCGGTCGACGCGCTCGAAGGGGCGCGTGAACGAGGCGCGGCCGCGCACGCTGATGAGATCGGTGCTGCCGGCGAGGTTATCGAGCGCGTTCTGCACCAGATCGCCGTTGCTCGCCCAGGCCTGCGCGATGCGCTGGCCGAAGAAATTCTGCTCGCGCACCCACAGAAAGTCGGAGAGCAGATCGGTGTCGGCGAACACCACGAGACTCAGCGGCTTGGCGGACTCCTTCGCGGCCGTCTGGCCGGGCGGCAGCGTCACGGCGGCGGGCGGGCCGGCGGGGAAGGCGCTGTGCACGTTGCCACTGACCCGCGCGGCAATCGTGTACCGGCGCCCGGTCGGCTTGAAGCCGTCGAGCAGCGTCGCAGGATCGAAGAGCATCCGGAAGCGCGCGACCGGCAGGAGCTCCGCATCGTTGCTCGACTGCAGCAGCGGCTCGAAGCGCACCTTGGTGTCCTTCACCGGCTCGAGGTAACCGACGGTGGCCACGTTGATGTTCGAAAGTCCCGCCGTGATCACGTCGTCGGCCGTGAAGCTGTCCTTGCCGAGCCCGAGCACGCCCAGGTGCTCCACCGGCCGATCGCCCTGACGCATGGTCACCGTGAGCGCGTGGCCGCGGTCGGCGACCACCTGACCGGGATCGAACTGCACGCCCCAGGCGTCCAGCAGCGCCTTGAGGTGCGACGACTTGTCCGCTCCCATGGCCGCCATCGGATTGCGCCCGTCCCCGCCGGACTGATCGGCCTGGGCGATCGGGTCGACGAACACGAGGAGATGTCCGCCGCGCAGCGCGTACTGGTCGATGGCGAATTGCGTCGCCGGCGACAGGTCCTTCGGGTGCACCAGCACGAGCACGTTCACGTCGGGGTCGATCCTGGTCGCAGACTGCTCGAGCGGTCGCAGGTCGAAGAGCTGCTGCGCCTCGCTGTAGACCATCCAGGGCTCGCGCATCTGGCCGCTCTGCGGATCGAACCCCGGACCCATCGGGAGCGACGAGAGCCAGGCCACCACGGGCTTCCTGGGGTTGGCGAGCTGGTAGACGAGCTTTACGACGTCGTACTCGAGGAACTGTTCCTTGGCAGGATCGAAAAACTCGATGGCGGCGTGCCCGTCAGTCGAGTTGGTCCCGGCGAGACCGAAATAGAGCTGGCCGCCGGTCGCACCGACCGGAGCGCCGCGCACGCCGAGCTCCGAGGCGCGATCCTCCTCTTCGGAGAAGGGTTGCGGGTCGATCACGTGCAGCCGCAGCTTCCCGCCCGAACGCGTGCTGAGCTCCTCGAGGAACTCGCGCACCCGCGTGCCGTAGGTTTTCAGGTGCGGCAGCTGCCCGGCCGTCTTCTCCGAGAAGAAGAAATAGAGGTTGATGGGTTCCCTGATGCTGGCGAGGACCCGGTCGGTTCCCGGTGCGGTGGTGTAGAGGTGGTTCTGTGTGAGATCCAGCCGCCAGCCGCGCAGCGCGTAGTTGCAGAGGATCGTGAGGCCGATGGACAGCAGCGCCACCGCGAGGAGCGTGCCGCCGCCGAGAGTCGAACGTTTGTTCATACGATTCGGTCCGCTTTCCCTAGTCCGCCTTGCGCAGCTCGAGCGCGATCGCGGTCGCGAGCAGGAAGAATCCGATCAGCATCGCGAAGTACAGCAGGTCGCGCAGGTCGATGACGCCCTTGGCGATCGACTCGAAGTGGGTCAGGAACGAGAGCGAGGCGACCGCGTCGATGAGCGCTTGCGGAGCCCAGCTGCGAAACACATCGAGCACCATGGGGAACCCGGCCAGCAGGAACACGAAGGAGGCCGCCACTCCGAGGATGAACGCCACCACCTGGTTACGGGTCAACGCCGACATGCACGAGCCGACGGCGAGAAAGCCCCCGGCGAGCAGCAGGCTCCCGATGTAGGCGGCGAGGATCGCGCCGTTGTCGGGATGACCCAGGTAGTTGACCGTGATCCACAGCGGAAAGGTGAGCGCCACCGCCAGAGCGGTGAAGATCCAGGCGGCGAGAAACTTGCCGAGCACCGCCTCCCACAGGTTCACCGGCTGGGTCATCAGAAGCTCGATGCTGCCGGACTTGCGCTCCTCGGCCCACAGCTTCATCGAGATCGCCGGGATCAGGAACAGGTACAGCCAGGGGTGGAAGGTGAAGAACGGCTCGAGATCCGCCTGGCCGCGCTCGTAGAAGCCTCCGAGATAGAAGGTGAAGGCGTTGGCGAGCAGGAGGAAGATGAGAATGAATACGTACGCCAGCGGAGTCGCGAAGTAGCTCGCGAGCTCGCGGCGCACGACGATGCCCACGTTGCGCATGACGCTCCTTACGTCCTCAGGCGGTGATGGTCCGGAACACTTCGTCGAGGCGTCCCGACTCCAGGTGCAACTCCTTGAGCTTCAAGCCAGCGCGTGCGGCGAGCTCGGAGAGCGCCGGCAGGATGGTGGCGCCCGCCCTGGGGAGAGCCGTGAGCCGCGCATCGCGCTCGCTCACCTCGACCTCGGCGACCTGCGGCAGTGCCGCGAGGGCGGCGCGGGCGTCGGCGAGCTGCCGGGGCTCCTCGAGCTGCATCGACACGGCGTTGTGATAGCGCGAGCGTGCGGCGAGGCCCGCGGGGGTGTCGTCGGCCACGATACGCCCGCGCGCGATGATGATCGCGCGGGTGCACACCGCGTCGACCTCCTCGAGGATGTGGGTCGAGATCACGATGATCTTGTCGCGCGCCATGTCGTTGATGAGCGTACGCACCTCGTGCTTCTGGTTCGGATCGAGCCCATCGGTCGGCTCATCGAGGATCAGCACCGGCGGATCGTGCACGATCGCCTGCGCAAGTCCCACGCGGCGGCGAAAGCCCTTGGAGAGCGTCTCGATGGTCTGATCGAGCACGCCGCCGAGCTGCAGGTGCTCGATGACGTGCTGCAGGCGCTGCGTCCGCCGTGCGCCCGTGAGCGAGCGCAGATCGGCGATGAACTCGAGGAAACGCCGCACCCGCATCTCGCCGTAGCTCGGCGCTCCCTCAGGCAGGTAGCCGAGGGCCGCCTTGGCCGCGAGCGGCTCGCTCTCGACGTCGTGGCCGCAGATGCTGGCGTGACCCGAGGTCGGCGTGACGAAGCCCGCCAGCATGCGCATGGTGGTGGTCTTGCCCGCGCCGTTGGGGCCGAGAAATCCGAGCACCTCGCCCGGACGCACCTGAAAGCTGACATCCTGCACCGCGGTCAGCGAGCCGTAGTGTTTGGTCAGGTGTTCGGTCTTGATCATGGGATCGGCTCTTTAAGACGCGCGTGGCTTGAAAAGTTCCCGGCGCTTTCAAAGGGCGCGATTTTGGCCGCGGGACCGAGTCGAATTCAACTGTGGCGTAATTCTTCATCAATATCTTGCAGTTAGACTTGATACCTCGAGTGACATCGACGAGGCGCGCCGCGCCCAGCGTCATCGATCCGCCACGGGCGCGTCATCGGGGCGTCAAGAGTCGCGAGCACGCTGTCCTCCCGGGTGTGTGAGTCTTAAAGGCGCGCGCGATGGAGTCCCTCCACATTCATTCCGCTAGTGCCGCCGCGGTGCGCCTTGCGGAGGATGTGCCGGGCGACACCCTCGAGCTCGAGTGCGGTGCGCCGTTCTGCGCCAATCCTGCCTGCGCCCTGCACGTGCGGCTCGTGGACGCGCAGAGCGAGGGCGGCGGTAACTGGGTGACGCTGCCCGACGGCCGCACCTTCGGCCGCCGCCGCTTGGGAAGATGGCTGCTGTGTGATGCCTGCGCCACGCGGCGCGGCCCGGTGAGACTCGTTCCCGCACCGACTGTCAGCTGACGCGGGCTACCGGCTTGGCGGCTGACGCGGGCTACCAGCTGAGCGGGCGCCGCGTCCGAAAGTAGAGGATGCACAGCGCCCCGCCGAGCATGCCCCCGAGGTGCGCGAAGTGGGCGACGCCCGGCATCGTCCCCGTGACCCCGTAGAGCAGCTCCAGCAGCGCGTACACAGTCACGAGCAGCCACGCCGGCACCGGGATCGGGATCGGCAGCACGATGAGCCTCTGACTCGGGAAGTACCAGGCAAAAGCCAGGAGCACGCCGAACACCCCGCCCGAGGCGCCGATCACGGGCTCCGCGGCGCCGGCGGAGCCCTGGACCACGAGCTGGGTCAACGCCGCCGTGAGCGCGCACACCAGGTAGAAGATCACGAAGCGTCGGCCGCCCCACTGCCGCTCGAGCGCGCCGCCGAACATGAACAGCGCGAACATGTTGAAGAACAGGTGCGTCCAGCCGCCATGAGCCCACGGCGCGTGCAGGAAGGCGTAGGTGATCAGCTGCCACGGCTCGAACAGGCCGCTGCCCGGCGGCCAGAGCGCGAACAGCCCCGCCATAAGATCGGGGGCGAGCTGCTGCAGCAGCGACACACAGACGTTGATCAGGATCAGCGCCCGCGTGGCGGGAGGGAGCGAGGGGAACATCGCTGCATCTTACTGAGGTCTCAGATGCGCCGCTGCAGGAAAACGAGATCGAGCCAGCGCTCGAACTTGTAGCCCACCTCGCGCAGCCTTCCGGCCTGCTCGAACCCGAGCCGCTCGTGGAAGCGGATGGAGGCGGTGTTGTCCGCGTCCACACCGCCGATCATGACGTGTTTGCCGAGCGCAGCGGCCCGCGCGAGCAGCGCAGTCATCAGCATGGTGCCGACGCCGCGACCGCGGCCGGCGGCGCACACGTGCACCGAGTGCTCGACCGTGAAGCGGTAACCGGGCCCGGCGCGGAAGTCGCCGAAGCTGGCAAAGCCGAGCACGCCGCGGGCGTCGCGCGCCACCAGCACCGGGTATCCCTGTGCGGCGCGGGCGCGCCACCATTGGCGGCGCTCCTCGAGCGTCGCCGGCACGTGCGAGAAGATGGCCGTCGAGGTCGCGAGCACGTCGTTATAGATGGCGACTAGCCCCGCGAGGTCGGACTCGCGTGTGTCCTCGACCTGCACCGGCTCCGACATCCGCTCGCTCGCACCCTCAGGCCGCGCGCAGCGACTCGCGCAGGAACTGCACCAGCGGCGGGCTCGCGCTGTGGGCGACGTTGAAGCGCAGCCACTGGCCGCAGCCCTGCCCGGCGGAGAACAGCGACCCGCGCGCCAGCAGGATCGAGTGATCGCGTGCACGGCGCGCGAGCTCATCGACCGGCACGGCATCGGGCACGCGGCCCCACAGGAAAATGCCCTCGCCCGGAACGGCGTCGAACTCGATGCCGGCGGACTCGAGTCCGGCGCGGGCATCGCGGCGCATGCGCGCGAGCCGCGCGCGCAGCTGCTCGACGTGCTTCTTGTAGCGGCCGCCGTCAAGTATCTCGGACACGAAGCACTCGAGCAGCGTCGAGCCCGAGAGCACGGTGAACACCTTGCGCTCGACCAGCTGCGCCACGAGCGCACCCTCGGCCGCCACGTAGCCGACGCGCAGCGACGGCCCGATCAGCTTGGTGTAGCTGCCCACGTAGACGACATGGCGCAGGCCGTCGATCTGCGCCAGACGCACCGCCGGTCCCTCGTGCAGATCCCCGTACACATCGTCCTCGACCACGGCGAAGCCGAACTGCTCGGCGAGCGAGAGGATGCGGTGGCAGTGGGCGGGGTCGGCGCTCGAGCCGGTGGGGTTATGGAGCAACGTCTGCATGAACAAGACGCGCGGCCGATGGGCGCGGCAGGCCGCCTCCAGCGCCTCGAGATCCGGGCCATCGGCACGGCGCGGCACCGGGATCAGCCTCACGTGATGGGCGCGCAGCTGCTCGAACAGCACGAAGTAGCCGGGATCCTCCACCAGTACCGCATCGCCGGGCGCGAGCAGGATCCGCGCCAGCAGGTCGAAGGCCTGGGATGCCCCGTAGGTGGTGACGATGTTGGCGGGGCCCGCGGCGATGCCGTGCTGGACCAGCCGTGCGGCGATCTGCTCGCGCAGCTCGATCAGCCCCTGCGGCTCGCACGGCAGCCACGGCTGGCTGCGCCGCCCGCGCACCAGACGCGCCAGCACGCCGCCGGGCGCGGCCTCCATGAACCAGTTCTCAGGCAAAAAGCCCGAGCCGGCGGGGATGACGTCCGCCCTCGGCGGCAGGCACAGCCGCGCGAGCGCCAGGGCGTCGGAGCCGAGGTCGGGCAGGGCCTCGATGGCGGCAAGCGGTGCCGACGGCGGTCGCCGCGTGACGTAGAACCCTCGCCCGGCGCGCGACTCGATCACCCCGCGGGCGACCAGGCGGTCGTACGCGTCGACCACGGTGAAGGGGCTCGCTCCGACCTGGCGGGCGAGCTTGCGGATGGAGGGCAGCCGCACGCCCGGCGGCAGCTGGCCATGACGCACCAGCTGCGTCACGCGCTCGCAGATCTGGTCGACCAGCGGGACGGCGGATTCGCGGCTCAACTCGAACACCAGGGCACCCTGGACATCGTCGCCCGCCTTCTCACGGCAGGCCGCATCAGCGCACCATCATGACTGCCGTGACGGCGAGTGCAAGGGCCATCGACACATTGAACACCGAGCGGGCGCGGGGCACGGCGAGCACGCCGCGGAGCGAGCTGCCGAACAGCGCCCACACCATCATGCAGGGCAGGCCGATGCCTTCCATGATTCCCGCCATGTAACCGCCCTGCAGCAGCACCCCGAGGTCCTGCGGCAGGAACAACGTCGCCGCCGTCGCCGACATCACCCACGCCTTGGGGTTGAGGAACTGGAACAGCGCCGCCTCGAGGAACGTGATCGGGCGGTGGCTGTGTCGGGCCCGGGGGTCGCCGGCACCGAGCATGTGCCAGCCGAGATACAGGAGATACGCCGCGCCCGCCCAGCCGAGCGCGCTCTGTAGCGCCGGCCAGCGGGTGAAGAGCACGGAGAGGCCCGCGCACACCGCGAGCAGCTGTACCACGAAGCCGGCGGCGATGCCGAGAAGGTGCGGCAGTGTGCGCCGGAAGCCAAAGCTCGCCCCCGAGGCCGTCAGCATGACGTTGTTGGGCCCCGGAGTGATCGACATGACGAAGGTGTAGGTCACGAAAGGCAGCGGATTGACCATGTTGCGCGTCCCTTCCGGAAAGCTTCACGGACGCGCAAGAGTGCCGCACGCGCCAACCCACACGGCAGATACGCCCGGCTGGTGCGCGGCGCGAACTGTACCGGGTGCGGACCGGTACGACCTCAACGTATCATCGCGGCTCATGAGTGAAGCGTTCATCTGCGATGCTGTGCGCACCCCGATTGGCCGCTACGGCGGAGCGCTGGCCGCGGTGCGGACCGACGATCTGGCTGCGGTGCCGATCGTGGCGCTGCTCAAGCGCAACCCCTCCCTCGAGCCGGCCGCGATCGAGGAGGTGCTGCTCGGGTGCGCCAACCAGGCGGGTGAGGACAATCGCAACGTCGCGCGCATGGCCTCGCTCCTCGCGGGGCTGCCGGTGTCGGTGGCGGGCGCCACGATCAATCGGCTGTGCGGCTCGGGTCTCGATGCGCTGGCGATGGCCGCGCGGCAGGTCCGCTGCGGTGAAGCCGAGGTGCTGGTGGCGGGCGGGGTGGAGTCGATGTCGCGCGCGCCGTTCGTGATGGCCAAGGCGGACGCCGCCTTCAGCCGCCACGCGGAGATTTACGACACGACCATGGGCTGGCGCTTCGTGAATCCGCGCTTGCGCGAGCGGTACGGCACCGACTCGATGCCCGAGACCGGGGAAACCGTCGCCGCTCAGTTCAACATCGCGCGCGCCGACCAGGACCGGTTTGCGCTGCGCAGCCAGCAGCGCACCGCCGCCGCCTATGCGCGCGGCTTCTATGACAGCGAACTCGTGCCGGTCGAGATCGCGCAGCGCAAAGGCAAGCCCCTCAGCGTGACGCGCGATGAGCATCCACGGCCGGAGACAACCCTCGAGCAGCTCGCGGCACTCCCGGCGCCATTTCGCGCCAACGGCACGGTCACTGCCGGCAATGCCTCCGGGATCAACGACGGGGCTGCGGCGCTGCTGATCGCGTCCGAGGCCGGAGCGCGGAGGCTCAATCTGACACCGCGCGCGCGCATCGTTGCCGCAGCCACCGCAGGGGTGGAGCCGCGCATCATGGGCATGGGACCGCTGCCGGCCACGCGCAAGGTGCTCTCGCTCGCGCGCCTCCGGCTCGAGCAGCTGCAGGTGATCGAGCTGAACGAAGCGTTTGCGAGCCAGGCGCTCGCCGTGTTGCGGGATCTCGAGCTCCCCGATGATGCCGAGCAGGTCAATCCGAACGGCGGCGCGATCGCGCTGGGCCATCCCCTCGGCATGTCGGGAGCCCGGCTCGCCACGACCGCCATGTGGCAGCTCGCGGCCGTGCGCGGCCGCTACGCCCTCTGCACGATGTGCATCGGCGTGGGTCAGGGCATCGCGCTCATCCTCGAGCGCGTATGAGGCGCGGCGCTAATGCACCCTGCGAAATCCAGCATCACACGAACCGCGGGTGATTGCCGTCCATCAAGACGCTTGATTGCGCGGGGACCCGGCTAGCCCTTCACCGACCACGGCAGCCGCTCGAGATCCAGATTCCCGCCGCTCAGGATCACCCCGATGCGCCGGCCGCGCAGCTCCGCGCGCTCGGTGAGGAGCGCCGCATACGGGACCGCGCCCGACGGCTCCACGACGATCTTCATCACCTCCCACAGCGCCCGCATCGCACGAACGATCAGCTCATCGGATACCGTCGTGATGTCATCGACCAGACGGCGGATCTCGGCGAACGGCCGCTCGCCGAGTGAGGCGCGCAGGCCGTCGGCGATCGTGTCGGGTTTGATGCTCGGCAGGATCCGGCCGGCCCGGAGCGAACGCGCCGCGTCGTCGGCGCCGGCGGGCTCGACACCGACCACACGCACCGCGGGCCTGAGCGACTTCGCGGCCACCGCGGTGCCGCTCAAGAGTCCCCCGCCGCCCACCGGGCAGAGGATGAGGTCGAGATCGGGGACTTGAGTGAGCAGCTCGACCGCCGCGGTAGCCTGTCCGGCCATCACGGCGAGGTCGTCGTAGGGATGAATCAGGGTCGCGCCGGTCGCGGCGACAACTGCGCGCGCGGCGGCCTCGCGCGCAGTGAGCGCTGCTTCGCAGTAGGTGATCTGCCCGCCGTAGCGTTCGACTGCGGCGCGCTTGGCCTTGGGGCTGTTGTCCGGCATCACGATGTAGGCGGGGATTCCCCGCAGCCGCGCGGCGCGCGAGAGCGCTGCCGCGTGATTGCCCGAGGAATGGGTCGCCACGCCGCGGCTCGCTTCCTCCCGCGACAGTGCGAACACGGCGTTGGTGGCGCCGCGCGCCTTGAAGGCGCCGCACTTCTGGAAGTTCTCGCACTTGAAGTGCAATTGCGCGCCCGCCTCGGCATCGAGCGTCTCGCTGGTCAGCACGGGGGTCACGGTGACCTTGCCCGCGATGCGCTCGCGCGCTTCCTGGATGAGGCTCCAGGTGAGGCCTGATGAGGTGTCCGGCATGCCGCGCCAGAGGATGGGTACGCCCTCGGGGACCGTCAACCGTCAAGCCGCTCGAGGGCTCGCGGCCCGCGGTTCCTTCAGTGTGCCGCGCGCGAGGCGCCGGCGGCGGCCATGTGACCGGCATCGAGCCGCGCGAGCGCCGCGGTGACGTCCACGGCCGGCGAATCGGCGGCTGCGGCGCGGGCGCTCGACGGCCCGCTCAGCAACGACACGATGGCGCCGGCGGTCAGCCGCGTGGACGATGCCGACATCAGCAGCGCGATCACGCCCGTGAGCTCGGCGGCCGCCACCGACGCTCCGGACTCGAAGTCGTATTGCCCGTCGGGACGAAGCGTGAGCACGTGCTGCGCGGGAGCGCCGAAGGCGCCGGCCGGCAAAGGCTGCTCGCTGGCGGCGGCGGCGAGCACACCGCGGATCGCGGTCGGAAAGCCCTCATCCGGTCCGCCGGAGGCGCCGACGAAGGTCATGCCGTGCGCGAGGCCCCTCTCGACCAGAGCCGTCAGCAGCGGGTCCGAAGGGCCGGCCACGCTGAGACTCACGAGCGGCGCTCCGGAGGCGAGGGCGGCGGCCAGCGCCCGTGCCAGCGTGAAGGTGTTGCAGGCGGCCGCGTCGCTGTCGGGCTGCAGCTGCCAGCAGGCCTCGAATACCTCGAGCTGGGCCTGCGGGGCGATGCCCACGATGCCGATATGGTTGTTGGCGACGGCCGCGATCAGGCCGGCCATGGCGGTGCCGTGACGCAGGAGCGTCGCGGAAGGTGGGCGCGGCACCGGCGTTCCGAGCGTGGCCAGGAAGGATTGCCTGCTCAGGATGCGGCCGGCGAGGTCGGGATGCCGGGTGTCGACGCCCGTGTCGATGAGCGCAACGCGAACGCCGGCTCCTTGCGAGCGCTCGTGAGCGCGCGCGATGCCGAGCGTCAGGAGATTGGTCTGCAGATCATAGAGTGGATCGTTATAAGGAGACGCGGGCGAGACTGCCCCGGTGGGCGGCGCAGCGCCCGTGAGGCTGTGAAACTCATGGAGCGGCTGCGCCAGCACGACGCGCTCATCCTTCGCAAGAGCCGCGAGCACTTCGAGAACCGGCCGCCCGTCGGTGATCTCGTACACGACGCAGTGCATCGACAGCGCCTTGATTGGCCAGCTCGCCACCTCGCGCAGCGCGTATGCGCGCGCCACCCCGCGTGCCTGCTGCTGCGCGCTCTGCCCGAGGCGGTAGCCGCCGCCGCTATAGCGGCTGCCGGTGGTGCCGGCGGGGCCCGGAGTGGTGTGCGGCTCGTTCGAGAACGCGACCACGATCCGCGGGGGCTGCGCCGGCGG
>JACXTT010005417.1_pt1 | contig 18540 bp, 10 predicted proteins | sample 9270951 | NCBI WGS metagenome assembly JACXTT01 (sample SAMN15532306, study PRJNA645909) | rock metagenome | isolation source: weathered quartz diorite | place: Puerto Rico | collected 2017-06-21 | reverse complement strand
CTACGGTTATTATCCGCCTCTATATTACCCGGACTTCGATTTTGGATTCGGCTTCGGCGCGGGCATTTACATCGGAAGCTTCTTCGGCGGCCTCGGTTGGGGCGGTTGGGGCTGGGGGTTCAATTGGTTCAACTGCTCGATCTTTCAGAACAACTACTTTTTCAATCACTGTGGTTTCCACGGCGGGGGGTTTGGAGGCGGCCGTGGGTTAAGAGAAGGCAGGGGTGTCTGGGCGCACGATCCCGGGCACAGGCTTGGGGTTCCTTACCCCAATAATGGGCTGGCAAACCGTTTCGGTGGAGCTTCCGGTGCGGGCCGGGGATTCGCCGGTAGGCGGGTTAGCGGACGGACGAATCCTGGCGGCAACTTAGGGAACCGGGGAAATCTGGGTGCTACTGCCACGCCGCTGAGGTCCTCTCCGCAACAACGCGGCGCAGTGGCCAGCGGTACGAACCGACCCCAGGTAACCCAGCCTCAACAAGGTGTCAGTCCGCGCAGGACATTCTCGGCAGTCGGCGCAAACAATGGTAATTCACAGAGCGCCCACGCGCCCCAAACCAATGGCGCACAGGCCGGCTGGCGGCGCTTCGGCGAACCTAGACCCGGGGCTAGCCAGGCAGCGCCTTCCTATGGCCGCAGTGGCACTTACGGTGGAAGCCCCACTACGTCGAGCTATCGCCCGAGCCCGGCCTACAGCAGCGGATACCGGCCGAGTCCTTCGTACAACGGTGGCTATGGCGGCTACGCCGGAGGCCGCACGGTGCCGAGCTATCGCCCGAGCCCGGCCTACGGCGGATACCGGCCGAGTCCTTCGTACGGCGGTGGCTATGGCAGCTACGGCGGAGGGCGCTCCGTGCCGAGCTATCGCTCCAGCCCCGGCTACGGCGGTGGATACCGACCAAGCCCTTCGTATGGCGGCAGAGGTTCTTTTATCGGTGGCGGCGGCTCGTATCACGGCGGTGGCGGCGGCCTCCATGGTGGTGGCGGAGGCGGCTTCCATAGTGGTGGCGGAGGTGGCTCCCATGGTGGCGGAGGAGGAGGGCGCCGCTGACTTAATGGAATCCTGCGGTTCGCCAATAATCCATCCGGGCCCAAAGTCCTGCCTCTCAGCGCGATAGTCGGAAGCTGGTGATCCGGAAGGATGTGTTGCAAATAGTCGGAAAAATGCGTTGCGCAACGGATTCAGACACTTGCAAACTCGGCCGCCGAAATGGGATGGCATCCGTTTGTGCCGCGGGCCGTAGAGTCGAGGAAGGGCGCGTGGCCGGGACCTAGTTTCCGGGCTCTTGAACAAACAGGTTGGCGCCGAACTCGGCATCAGCGAGATCACTGTGAAAGCGCACCGAGGCCAAGTGATGCGCAAGGTGAAGGCCGACTCGCTGCCGGATCTGGTCACAAAGGCCGCGCGCCTCGGGTTGCGACCTGCGCCGAAGCACTGACGGTAAGCGACACGCTGACTCTTCGCATCTTGTGCACCGGCCGAGTGCGACCCCCGAATTGTACGAGTTTGCGCTGGCATTCTCTAAGGCAGCGAGTGCTTGGCTGCGATGCAGTAAAAGGTAAAAAAAGGGCAAGGTCTCGCACTGAGCTCCGTTTCCAGAATGAATCGAAAATTGTTTGCCAGCACCGAACGCGCGGTTGGGTCGGAGCAACCTTTCTCAGCAGGCCTTCACAAGCCTTCAAAAGGTGAGCCGCAGACCAAACTCGATCTGCCTGGGCGCCCCCAGCGCGAAAACGCCCGTGCCGACGCCCTCCCGGGTCACAATATGACTTGCGCGAGTCGTTCCGTTGATCTGCCCGGCGGCCCCTGTCAACAGCCCGTTGAGCATTGCGCCGGGCAGATCGAAGTTCGCGAAGTTCGGCAGATTGTAGATGCCTATGCTTGGTTCGACCGCCAGCCTCTCACGAAACTTATAGGACCAAGCCAGCTTTACGTCGCAAGCGCGCAGCCAGGAAAGATTCACTTCGCCCGGTGGCGCCAGCGGCACGGTTGGAGCTACGGCACCTAGCGCCCGCAACTGCTGCAAGGTAAACAAGCCACTCTGTATTAGCACCCGGCCCGCCGGTGTGGGCTGGTTGGCGTAGGTGGTGTTGTAGCTCGTGATTACTTTGTTGATATTCGACGCATCGATGCCGCGATCGAAGTTGCCGACGTGCGTTCCGGGGATCGGATCTTGAAACGTGCCGTCCCCGGTGAAATCGGTGCGGAAAATCTCGCCGGGGCCGAGGTTGGTATTCGGAACCGCCAGCGAAGTTGCGAGCGGACTCCAGAAATGGCCGATCAGGCTCAGTTGGAATCCGCCCGGCAGGTTCGCGAATCCGCCGAAGGAGAGCTGATGAGCCCGATCCAGGATTGAGGGTCCGAAATAGCGGTTGGGTTTGGCATTGTCGAGCGAGACAGGACCTCCGTCCTGGTCTGATGCGGCGGGACTGACCGCGCTATTGCCGCCGGTATTCGCGAATCGCGATAACGCGTACGACACCTGGAAGTTCAACGCCCGCATGCCTCGAAATGGGTGCTGCAGGTTGCCGATTAACTTGGCTTGCAGGCCGTTATAGACCGATCGTCCGATGGGTAACCAGAAGTAGAGCGTTGACGCATTGGGATGGATGCCAGGAAACGCACAGGGATATCCGACGAGCGGTCCGCAGGCCTGGTTGAAGTCCGCCGGCGAGGTCAATCCGTTGTTGGCGAAGTCCGCCATGCTGATCCCTCCTCCACCTGCGTACAAACCCGGACATGCCTGGATGGCTTGATCGATGGATGCCACTCCGCACTGCGCCAGCGTCGCGGCAATCGCCTGTTGCGCCGCAGCTTTATTGAAGTAGCGGATGTCTCCCGTGTGGTTTACGTCGATGTTGAGGAAATAGTGCGTCGCCACGTTGCGCACGAAGTCGGCGCTGAAAACGATACCTGGACGAATTTCGCGCTGCACCCCGATGTTCATCTCGACGGAGCGCGGCGTGCGGACATTGGGATCGAACGCGCCTCCGATTCCAATCCCCTGGTCGAGCAGCGATCCTATGTAGGTCGGGTTGGGCGCATTCAAATCGAAAGGCGAGTCGGTCTGGTACAGTTTCTGGAAGGCGGCGATCTGGTCCGCGACAACCCCGATGGCCACCGGGCCGCCCGTGGTAGCGCCGCAGAAATTCGGCGCCAGAGTTCCGCCGGGAATGGGAACCGTCAGCGGTGTCGCGGCGCCATTGCAGGCAAGAAAAGTTTGGGCGAATGCGCCTTTGGGCTGCCGGCTCAAGTAACTTACAGCCGCGAACGTCGCAAGAACATTTTCGTAGAATAGCCCGGCACCCGCGCGGATCGCGGTCTTGCCGCGGCCGGTGGGATCCCAGGCAAAGCCCACTTGCGGCGCGAAGTTCCAGTTTGGCTGGCGCACGCGATTGCCGAGTCCGGGTATCAACTCGTTGAGCTGCGGAATCGCCGGGAGTTCACTATTCGCGCGGCCCGTGTCGCGCACGTAGCGCAGACCATAGGTGAAGGTGACGTTCCGTTTCCATTTCGAACTGGCGCCCAAGTATGCAGCGAGGCGGTGGAATACGATCGTGCCGGCCGGCAGTCCAAATCCCGGAGTCGATGAGTAATACCCGAGACCGTTGCTCACTCCAGCGTATTCGACCGGATAGTTCAACGGGTTCGTATCGCCGCCAGGAAATGGGCCTGTCTGCGCGAAGGACTCCTCCAGGTCGCCCACAGTCGATGACACCGATGGCGCAAGCCGGTTAAACGGGGCATAGCCTGCACCCGCGATGCGGTTGAAGTCCGCGCCGTAGCGGATGACGTGCGCCCCCAGAGTTCGGCTGCCGTCGTACTTGGCCTGGTGGTTGCTCTGGAAAATAAGCTGCGGCGCCACTCCGCTGGCTCCCGTTGCCAGATTGCCGATGGAAATCTGCAACGGGTAATTGGCCAGGGGCAGCCCAGCGCCAGTAGTTCCATCCGTGAACCCCCGCCCTGTTTTCAGGTATTCGAACCGGATGCTGTGGCTGAAGTTTCCTGTGTTGAAGTCGAGGCCGGCTACATGGGTTCGCGTGATGTTCCGCCCGTCATACACTGAGAACCCCGCGCCTCCGTTTGCCGCGAAAGAATTCTGGAAGTAGCTGAAGCGATAGAAGGCGTGCGCCGACTGCGCGAGCTGATAATCCGCCTTCGCCATGAGGTTGTTCTCATGAAACGGCGCGCTGAAGCTCCCGGAATATCGAACGAACGGCGCCGCCACCAGCACGGGCGCCTGTTCGTGGTGCAGGATGCGTTCCGCGTCCAGGAAGTAAAAGAGTCTCTTCTTGAGAATCGGCCCCCCAAGGCGCCCGCCGTACTGAGAGCGCTGAAACGGCTCGAAAAGTCCCGGCGGCGCAGGCAGCGCGGCGGCCAGCGAGCTGTCGCGAAATAAGCCGAAAACTTCACCGTGAACTTGATTCGTCCCCGAGCGCGTGGTGACGTTCACCGCGCCGGCGGTCGTGAGCTCCGTCGAAAGATCCATGCTGGACTGGCTGAGCTGGAATTCCTGGATGCCGCTCGCGGGAATGTTCATGGTGGCCGAGCCCCAGATCTCGTCCGAGACGTCGACGCCATCGACCTCAATTCTGGCAGCCGCTCCGAAACGGCCGCCCAGCGAGATGGCCGAATACCCGTCCTTGCCCAGCCATGCGCCATCCTGGATTTGAACGCCCGGCTCCAGCTGCGCCAGGTCCAGGAAATTGCGCCCGTTCACCGGCAGGTTCTCGATCTGCTGCGCATGCAACACGCCCTGCACGGTGGGCTGCTCGGTGTTGACGCGCACGGCGGAGTCCTGCACTTCGACCACCTGGCTCTCCTGCCCGAGTTGCAGGTTGGCATTTGCCGTGGCGGTGTTGCCGACGAGGACCGTCCGCGGCACTTCTACCGAGCTGAAGCCTTCGGCTGAGATCTGCACTTTGTAGTCGCCCGGGGAGAGTGCGCCTGAATTGTAGGCTCCAAGAGAATTCGTCGTGAGGCGAATGATCTGGCCGGTAGCGATGTTAGTGATGGTTACTTTGGCGGCGGGGATGACTGCCCCGGAAGGATCACTCACCGCACCGACGATGCTGCCGGTGCTGACGGTGGTCTGGGCGGCGAGCGGTGCGGCGGCAAGCAGCAGCACCAGAAACACGCCTATACGTTCACGGCAACTCCGCGCCGCTGGTGGGGTGAAGTCTTGCGAACGGCGCTTCACGTCGTCGGCAAGTTGTCTGGCTTCCTCCGGCGTCGCCACCCGCCGGCCCTCGCCTCGCGCAAGGGATGCTTCGGCTCTATCGACGGCGACCAAGATCTCCAGTCTCCGCCGCTCGCGTTCCCACAGCGAAAGTGCTTCCTTCACAGCATCTTCTTCGCGCTCGAGCCGTCCGCTCTCAATGGCGTGGCGGACCAACGCTTTCTGATCGGAGCTAAGCTGCACTTCCATACGTTCTTGAGCTTAGGCGGCAGGTGCCTGTCAATCGCGGCTCCGCTCCGCGACGGAAGAGCCGTGACAGAGTGTGCCACGGCGATCGCAACTTGGTACTAGAAGTTTTCTATTAACCACACGTTATTGAACTCGTCTGGCTTTTCAAATGCCAGGTGCCGGCCGTCAGGAGACACTCGCGAGTTCTCCCAAGAAGCCAGTCGAAGCGGATGCACCGCACCATCGGGACCGATGTAGATATCCTGCTTGCCCTCGGCCGTGACGCCCTGCGTATAAATACCCTTGCCGTCGGGAGCCAAATCGAAGTAATGCGACAAACTTATCGCCCCCCTCACCGTCAGGTCGCGCTCCTGGCCCTCTCCCAGGGGAAGAAATCGAAACGTCACCGGGTCTTTGTTTACTCTTGCGCAGACGATGAATGCGCCGTCCGGCGTAATCCGGCATGTGGTGGCAAACGCCAATGGCTCAAAGAATCTTGTCAGGCTATCCGCTTGCCCCGGGTTCGAGAGCCTGAGTAATTCCCGTCCTTCCCCATAGCTGGCATCCAGATGGTAAAAGATGAATTGCTCCCTGGCATACTCAGTCACAATGCAGCGGTTGGCCGACGGGTGAGAACACGAGACCGCAACCACCGGGTGTCCACCGACGACAAGGCGGGGCTCGCCGCCCGTCAGCGGCGCCCGCATCAGATTCACGGCGTCACCAGGATGATGGGCCTCGGAAACAACCAAGTAGTACACCCAGGCGCCATCCGGGCTGACCGCACCAAACGTCTTGTTCCCCGGCCCCACAACTACTGGCTCAGCCTTAGATTGGCCTAAGGCTTGTCTAAAGAGGTCATCGTTTCCACTCGGATTTTCCCGGTCCGAACTCAACACCAAAGCCTTACCGTCGGGAGTCCAACCACTAAGGGAATTCGAAGCTTCGGAGAAGGTAAAACGCCGGGGATTCTCAAAGCTGGTCCCGTTCTGCAAGAGATCTCCCACATAAACGGTACTCGAATTTGGCCCGCGCAGGACACCGAGGCGCTTGCCGTCGCTAGTGGCACTGAGCTCGCCAATGCCGGAACCCACCGAGCTGGTGATCTGGCGAGGCCTGCTCTTCAGTTCGCCTGTCTGCAGATCAATTCTGGCTTCCCATAAGTTGTGTCCGCCAGCATGCCCAAACATAAGCCGCACGCTTTTCCTTTCGGGCTGCGGGTAGATGAGGCGGCCATCAGCCAGGACCAAAAAACAGTTGCTTATGAAACCTACGTCCTGAACCGGAAAAAACGGGCGCACCTGCTTTCCCTCTAAATCTGAACTCTCAATTGTTCCGACGGCCTCGCCATTGGTGGGGTGAAGCCTTCCGAACAAAATCCTCTTTCCGTTGGGGAAAAAAACCGGCCGTCGCCCAATCAAGTCGTCCGCCGGGGCAGTCATGATTCTGTGCGCATTCCCACCGTGCGCGTTCATCAGCCAGATTTCCTTATAACTCGCACGGGTACAGACAATTGACGTTCCATCAGGGGAGATGGCGCCTTCGTGGGCCTGATCGTCCAGCAGATGTGGTGGCCCTCCAAAAACGGAAATGATCCAAAGGCCTGGAAACCGAGTACCTTCAGCAGATGCGAGCAGCAGACGGGTTTCATCGGGAAACCACTCGATTGTCCGAATGTAGAAGCCGGCAGAAATGGGGAGGGAGTGGCTCTCTCGGGTCTGCATGGGCCGCAATTGGATCCCGCCCGGCTCAGCGTAAGCGAGGTATTTCCCGCTGGGAGAAATGGCGGCGGCAGTAACATGCATTTCTGCCGAATTGGTGGTTAACTGCGTTTGTTTCAGGTCACGCAGGCCAGGAGTTTTGAAAGCGAACCAACTCCCCGGAGCAAGCGCGAATAGGGCTGCGAGCGTAACCGACACTTCGATCTTATGGCGCTTGACGAGCCTGGATGCGCGGTAAGCCATCGTGCTGCGTCGCGCTTTCACCGGCAGATGACGCAAATGCCGGTCAATGTCTTGCGCAAACTCTTCTACTGAACTGTATCGTCGCTCCGGTTCCTTGGCCAGCGCCTTCAGCACGATGTTGTCCAGGTCGCCGCGCAATGGGCGGCGGAGTTTTTCGGGCGCCGCCGCGTTGGGCTTCTCCGGTTCCTGCTCGCAGATCGCACGCTCGATCTCTCCCGCTGTGTTTTCTTTCAGCCGGTAGGGTCTCTGGCCGGTCAGCAATTCGTAGAGCACCGCGCCCAGCGAGTAGATGTCGGTGGCAGTTGTCACCGGTTTCCCGCGCACCTGCTCCGGGCTGGCGTATGCCGGCGTCATGCACCGTGAGCCGGTGTGGGTCAGCACCAGCGCCGATGGCTCCAGAAGCTTTGCGATCCCGAAATCCAGAAGCTTGGGCACGCCTTCGGCCGTCACCAGAATGTTGCCCGGCTTCAGGTCGCGGTGAACGATCCGTTTCTCGTGCGCGTACTCGACGGCTTCGCACACCCTCGCGAACAGCCGCAGCCGTTCCTCTACCGAGAGCTTGTGGTTGTCACAATACCGGTCGATGGCACTGCCTTCCACGTAATCCATCACCAGGTATGGCAGGCCTTCGGGCGTGCTGCCGCCATCCAGCAGCTTGACGATGTTGGGATGATCGAGACCGGCCAGCGTCTGCCGTTCGGTTCGGAAACGGCTCAGCACCTCGTCAGTGTCCGACCCCGGCGATACCAGCTTGATGGCCACCTGCTGCCGGAATTCGCCATCGTTGCGCTCCGCCAGAAACACCGCCGCCATGCCGCCCTGTCCCACGCGCCGCACCAGTTGGTAGACGCCAAGTTGGCGGCCGGTCATGGGCTCGTCGCCTTCACCGATGGTGACCGTGGAGGGGTTCAGAACCGGATTACTCAGGAAGCTTCCGGCCTCTTCGTGGTTGATCAGAAGCTTTTCGACTTCCCGACGCAACCTATCGTCGGGGCAGTTTTGCGCCAGCAGCGCCGCCCGCTGGGACGGTTCCGACGCGAGCGCAGCTTCAAACAGCGCCTTGACTTTACTCCATTCGTCCGGTGTCATCCCCACGGCGCTCCTTCAGCTCTCCGTAGAGCCAGGCCTTGGCAATGTTCCAGTCGCGCGCGACGGTCTTGGCGGAAACACCAAGCACATGAGCAGCTTCCTCTACCGAGAGGCCGCCAAAATAACGAAGTTCTATGATCCGCCCTTGACGCGCATCCAGTTTCTCCAACCGTGACAGCGATTCGTGAACCGCTAGCAGCTCATCGGTCCGATCCGGCGCAATGAGCAGCACTTCATCGAGTGATACCTTCTGCTGCCTCCCTCCCCGCCGGACTCTCTGCTGTGCGCGGGCGTAATCGACCAGAATGCGGCGCATCAATTGTGAGGCCACGCCAAAAAACTGGGCCCGGTTTTGCCACTTGGCATTCGGCTGCCCGGTGAGCTTCAGGTAGGTCTCATGGACGAGTGCCGTCGCTTGCAGGGTATGGCCTGGCCGCTCGTGCCGGAGGCGTTGAGCGGCGATTCGCCGGAGTTCGTCATAAACCAACGGGACGAGCTGGGCGCCAGCCTCCTGATCGCCGTCTGCCAGCCTGTTTAGCAGTGTCGTTACATCGGCGGCTGAGGCATCCACGCAAGCCTCCTGGGGAGCAATTCTACTCCGTTGCCATATGCAGAGCCAAATTTCGTCGACGGCCATGTCCGGTTTTTTCCGGAATTGTCGCGTTACTCAATAAAGGATACCGACGAGGCTCAGAAAACTACACGGGAGGAAGATTTTTATGAATCGTCCGAGGTTTCTGTCTAGTTGGGCTGTTTTCGGGCTGCTCTGCGCAGCCTTGACCACTCAAACCCGCGCGCAATCCGCGCGCGATACGGCCAGTTCCGTCAAGAAAGCCGACCTTCCCCAGCCGCTCGCGCTGAACACCCTCTGGCGCGTCGTGGTCAACGGAGTTGATCGGATGACGTCTGTTCCCCCAGATGAAAGGAACCAATTCCCGTCCGAAGGACAGATGTTCTATATCGCATCGGATCCCGCGGAGCCGGGCACCACACCCTTCTACCGCTTCTACGACGGCGCCAACGACCACCGGGATTCCACATCGATCTCCCTGCCGGGCTACATGTCCGAGGGGCCGAACGGGGGCGCGTGGACTAACCGCTCCCTGCTCCCCGGCCTGGGCCCCATTCTGGAAGGCTTTAACGCTTCAACCGGGGATTACGCACTCATGCGGCAAGGCGAGCAACTTTTCGGCTACAAGACGCAGACGCTGCAAGCCTACGGCTTTCAGCGATTCGGCAACGATGTCGAGTCTCTGGTTCCTTTAACGAGGGGCGGCATCACCGTCGAAGCAAATCGCGTCTACGGCGGTAGCTTGTGGCATCTAAAGTGGAATGGCGTCGAATTTCTGAATCCCGCACCGCCGGGCGACCCATCCGGAGCACCGATCCTTTTGTTCTTCGACGTAGGGCTGGGAGGCTTCGGTGCGTTCGAGGTAGGTGACGGCTCCTCCGGCCATGGGGCTCCGTTGGTCAATTTGCAAAACCAGGGCCGTAGGCAAAGCAGCCGCGCGATCCCGCTTGCGGACCCCGCAACGCTAGGCATCGACCGGGACCACCCGGTGATCTGGAAAAACATGGTGTTCGGCAAAGACCTCGACCTGGATTTCAACGGCATGGGGCCGGTGGTGAAATATGCGGCCCATCTCTCCCTCCCCAGCCCGATTGCAACCAGTACGTTGTTTCAGCCGATCATGCGCGTTCAACCTCAGTTCGATCGCTTCTTCCTTTATTACGCCGCTCAGGATGCGCTGATCGAGGTCACGGGCCTGATTCCCGACGCCTGTATCGACGACTCAGGCTACCCCGTCCAGATCGACATAGGCGGCATCGTTGTCTCCGACGATTCCGCAACGCACGCACTGGGCGTCTACGGGGCCGACCTGGCGCACGGCGGCTCCATCACCGATTACGGCCTGAAGAAATATCCCTGCCCGGGCAATTCCTATACCCGGCTGGATATCTTCCGCGGCGGTCCGCTGCCGTCCGGTGACAGCACCTACAACTCGTACCTGATCACCGAGACGTTGGACAACGTCCGGCAAAAAATGCACCAGCTGTTTCTGGCTGGCGCGAAGTAAAAAGGTAGGCCGGCATTCTTGCCTGTCCATGAGCGATTTTTTCAACCAATGAGTAGGCCGTTGGGAGGCAATTGGAATCCGCGATCTTAAGCTTGATTACGTCAATCGGCGTATTGGCCGCGCTGGCAAACCAGTTTGCCGGTGCGGCGGCACAAGGACAGCAGCCGGGGACGGTGGCCAGCGCGGATTCAGGCACCGTAAACCCCGTCCCCTTAATCAACCAGCCCCTGGTGCCCGACCGCAAGTGGCCAGGCGACGCGGGATTCACGCTTAAGATAAACGGCACGGGGTTTGTCTCGGGTTCCGTAGTTCATTGGAATGATAGCCCGCGGCCTACCGCATTTGTCAGCCGCTCGCGGCTGACTGCGAACATACCCTCTTCGGATCTAGCCGCGGCCGGTACGGCTTCTGTCACGGTAGTCAATCCGAGCCCTGGCGGCGGGACGTCGAATGTCGTCTTCTTCGAGGTGACCATCCCCAGCACAGCAATCGGACTGAGTCCCCCGTCACCGTTCGGCGCCGGCGCGGATCCGTCCGCAGCCGCCGTGGGTGATTTCAATGGTGACGGCAAGCTCGATCTCGCCGTGGCAAACTACAGCTCTAACGACGTAAGCGTGCTCTTAGGAAATGGCGATGGCACTTTCCAATCCGCGGTGAATTATGGCGCCGGCGCGCAGCCCCTGTCAGTAGCGATAGGAGATTTCAACGGCGACGGCAAGTTGGACTTCGTAGTCGCCAATAGCGCATGGTCAGGAGGACCGGGGAGCGTTAGTGTGTTCTTGGGCAATGGCGATGGCACTTTCCAACCCGCCGTGAATTCCGGGGCCGGTTCCAATCCCTACTCAGTAGCGGTCGGCGATTTCAATCGCGACGGCAAGCTCGACTTGGTTGTTGCTGATAATGCCATTAACGGAGGTGCTGCGGGCGTTGGCGTGCTCTTGGGCAATGGTGATGGTACTTTCCAACCCACCGTGAATTACGAAGTCGGCTCCAATCCCTACTCAGTAGCGGTCGGCGATTTCAATCGAGACGGCAAGCTCGATATGGCGGTTGCCGATAGCGCCGCAAACGGCGGGACCTCCGGTGTCAGCGTGCTGTTGGGCAGCGGCGATGGCACCTTCCAACCGGCCCAGATCTACGATTCCGGAGGATCATTTGCCCTCTCTGTCGCGGTGGCCGACTTCAATCGCGATGGCAAACTCGACTTGGTTGTGGCGAACGGTAGCAGCGTTGGCATGCTGTTGGGCAACGGCGATGGGACATTCCGGGCCGCTCAGGTGATATACGACGCCGGGAATTACGCGTTGTCTGTGGGGGACTTCAATGGCGATGCCAGGCTGGATTTAGTCGTAGCGGGCCAGCGTGCTCTTGGGCAAGGGTGACGGGACGTTCCTTCCCGCCTCCGGGTTTCCGGCCCCCGCCTGGCGCTCGCTGGCGGTGGGAGATTTTAACGGGGATGGCAGGCTTGACCTGGCACTACCCGGCTACGTCCTGCTGCAAATTTCAGCGGTTTCGCTCTCAAGTACGAGCCTGACCCTAGCCGGCCAGTTGGTCGGGACCAGTAGCGCTCAGCAGACGGTGACGCTCTCCAACACCGGCGGCCTGGCGTTAAACATTGACAGCTTGGTAGTCACCGGAACGAACGCCGCCGACTTCGGCGCAACTCACGACTGCGGCTCCAGACTGCCTCCTGGGGCAAGCTGCACGATCAGCATAACCTTCACGCCAAGTCAAATCGGGCCGCGGACGGCGTCGCTTGCAATCACCGATAACGCGGCGGGGAGTCCGCAGTCGGTTGCTGTAAATGGCACGGGAGTGGTTCAAGGGCCGAACGCTACTCTATCAGCAGCGAGCTTCACCTTCACTACCCAGCCTTTGACCACCACCAGCCCGGCGCAGTTTCTGTCGCTGAGCAATTACGGCTCGTTGCCGCTTTCGATCACAAGCATCAGTGCGAGCGGTGACTTTGTCGAAGCCAACACATGCGGTTCGAGCCTCGCGACGGCTACGACCTGTACGATCAGCACCAGCTTTGCGCCCACGCAAATCGGAATGCGCACCGGCATGTTGTCTCTCACCAATAACGCGCCAGGCAGCCCGCAGTCCCTAAGCCTGACGGGAACCGGCACATCCGTGCAGCTGGATAAGCCTAGCCTGTACTTTTCCTGCCTCGGTATTGCTGGAAAATGCTCCCCACCTCCACAGGCAGTAACACTAACCAATACCAGCGGCACGGTGCTCAGCATTAGCGGCATCACGATCTCGCCGCCCTTCACCCAAACCAACGACTGCGGTGTAAGCGTCGGGCCTGGATCTTCCTGCACCATCACTGTGACCCTCACGCCATCAGGGCGCGGCAGGTACACAGGCGCTGTTTCGATCTATGACGACGGTGGCGGCAGCCCCCAGCAGGTGACTCTGTCGGGCTATAGGAGGAAAGGTCCAAGTCTGAGTGCAGTGTCACGGTCCGCCTTAGCCGCGACCCGGAGTGTCACCGTGCCTGGCCCAACAGGTTCCAGCCCTGTCGGGACGCGCGTGATGGACCTGGTTGAATGGACACGTGACGATCCATTTCTTGGCAATGGAACCAAACGAGAGCTGGCGGTACGGTTGTGGTATCCCGCCTCTGGCCTTGAAGGTTGCCATGCGGCCGAATATTCATCACCGGCGGTCTGGAAGTACTTCTCACAGCTCGTCGCAATACCGCTGCCAGAAGTCACTACAAACAGTTGCCTGGCCGCTCCCATCGCAGGCGGCGCCCATCCCGTGGTAGTGTTCACCCACGGTTATACCGGCACATTCACGGACTACACGTTCATCTTTGAGGACCTTGCCAGCCGTGGTTATGTTGTTGCCTCCGTGGACCACACGTATGAGGCCACAGCGGTTGAGTTCCCCGGTGGTCGGTTCATGAGGTCCGTCGTTGGTAGCCATGCCGACAACACTTGGCGCCTCGACGAGCAGGCGTTGTCATTTGCAGTCGCGGCGCGTCTTAGGGACTTGAAGTTCGTCGTGAATGAACTCGATCGTTTGAATACCCAACCAGGTAGCCCGTTCACGGGCAAGCTGGATACAGCGCGCGTCGCCATAGCAGGTCACTCGTTGGGTGGTTATACCGCGCTCATCGCCATCGAACAGGAACCGCGATACCGGGCGGCGATCGTTATAGACGGCGCCGGTGAGGATACGTTGCCTAAGACAACGGAGACGCCCGTTCTATACCTCGCGGCGGGGCGCGAGCAGTGGAATGACGGCGAGTGTCGCTTGTGGGATCAGCTGCGCGGACGTCGCCTCGCCGTGAACTTACAAGGCGCCGAGCACCTGACGCCTTCTGATGCCATCTGGCTGGCGCAGGGCGCCGTAAAGACCGGTTTTATGGGTCCCGAGAAGACCATCGCCGCAGTGCGAAGTTACATCGCCGCATTTCTTGACGCGACTCTTCGAAGCAGACCCTCGGACTCTCTGCTGAGTGGACCCTCACTGGAGTATCCCGATGCCGCCGTAACCACGCAGGACGAATCACTTTGCACAGACGCCTTAGATGGTTCCCGGCGCTGATCCGGGCGGAGGCTCCCACGGTTTCGTCCGCAGCAAATCTTTACACGAATATAGCGCTTGGGGGAGCTTTTTGCGGCCTCAAACTCCGCAAGCGTTGGTACTGGAAAGTGGACGGAAAGCGGTGCTCGCTGGGCCGTCAGACAAACCGGCCCAACTTGCGGGTAAAAGGCGCTCGGGCGCGGTTAGAAACGTCGAAGTACCAATCAGACTCTGTTGCAACACGCTCGGCGGTGAAGGTTTGCACTTCATGATGTCCGGTTTTTGCTGGAATTGTCGCGTTTATCAGTCAGGAGACCAGTAAAGCTCCAACGGATAAGGAGGAGACCAATGAACCGCAGCATCTTACGGACAATCTTTTTCGTCGCCACGCTTATGATTAGCTCGGCGGCAGTGGCCGAAGGGCAAGATGACGGTGTCTGCTCGAACGTAGGGGTCGCCGGAAATTGGGGATGGGGGAGTTGAAGAAGCGTAGGTACGTGTACTACCACTGCACCGGCAACCGAGGGAAGTGCCCCGAGCCATACACGCGCCAGGAGGTTCTCAACCGAGAGTTCGCCGACATTCTCCAAGAGCTTGTCATTCCCCAGCCCATCCTAGCGTGGCTTGCGGATGCCGTTCTGGAATCTGACCGTACGGAGCAGGCCATGCGAAGGCAGACCGTCACGCGGCTCCAGGCCAAGTACGACCAGGTGAAAGCCCGCATCGAGACCATGTACTTGGACAAGCTTGACGGCCGCATCACCCAAGAGTTCTTCGACAAGCAGGCCGCCGTGTGGCGCGGTGAGCAGGGCGCGATCGTGCGTCGGATCCACGATATTCAGAATGCCGCGCCAGCTCCGGTTGAACAGGCTATCGACATGATGCGATTGACGAGCCGAGCTGCCGAACTATTTCTACAGCAAACCGGAGCCGAGCAGCGCCGGTTGCTCCAGGTGGTGATCAAGAATGCCATCTGGCAGGACGGGGAGTTGCGGACGAGTCTGGTCGAACCGTTTGAAAATCTGCGCCATTCGAACCGGGAAAGCCTTAGAAAAGAAAGGGAGATAAATGGCTCGGGGCAGGATTTTGGAATTTGGCTCCCCGAGCTGTACGATTTGCGAACCAAACCATAAGGTTTGAGTTCGCTCGAACTTTCCCAATTAGAGGCTAGCCTATTCGGGCCAGGCTTCGTGTGCACAAAAAGCCCGTTCCCAGGGGTTTTGGAAAGGCTCAACCCGTTCCATCGCCTGATATTAGATCCGGCTAGCGAGACGCGGTTCGAAACGAAAGCCTTTGTCGCACTCTCCCGATAGTTCAATTTTGTAAGCTGCTCCTTCTAAGGCTAAACACTTCGAAAATGGCGCGGCCATTGCGATCGTACACAAGGTTTAGCATCTCTTTCTGATAGTTGTTGTCCCGCGTGAACGCCGACAGGTTCGCATTGACACCCGACTTTATCTCGTTACCTTGGGTGTGTCCAACGACTATGGTTCCCGGCTGCGAAAGCCAGTAACGCAGGATTGTTTCATCTCCTACCGGGAACGGTTGGCGATTGTTCAAGAGAAAACGGAGGTCGACCAGGTGCAGCTTTCCTCTGTCGAGCAGCCGGATCGTGTTCAACAATCCCCAGTCAGTTAGCACTACGTGGCGCGGCGCCAACCGCTCCAAGCGATCAGTTAGATCGTACGAGGCGTCGGTCCACTGCACCGTCGGCCCCTTCGTCGCCAGTTCTTTATAGTATTCGTTAACTACGAGAAGGTTTACGAGCAGTAGAAAGGCCACGACCATGGTAACAGCCAAGGCAGCGTGCCGTTGAAATCTGCCTGATATCCCGGCAAAAGCGGTTCCGATGATGAACTGTGGCAGAGGCCACAACAGGACTGTGTGCTGTAGCCCACCGGCGCTGTTATACGGATATACCATCAAGGCCCAGCTCACGATCATGGCTATTATGGCGACCAGCAGGCACTTGTGTGCAGGGCGGACGCCATCGGGCGAGGCTCGCCGTTCAGTGAACCGAAGAATCGGGGTGATGAGAAGGGCGATCAAGAAAGCCGGCCATAGCATTGTGTGTTGTGGATGTCTAAATGCCGTACTCAACCATGCAGAAGCAGCTTGCAACATGCCGCGGGCCGCTGGATGCGGTCCGGTATCCGTGAAATTCAGCCACCCAAAAAGCAGTCCACCCTCAAAGGTTAGGCGTAAGAAACAGAACTGGCTAAGGAGGGACCCAGGCACCCATACCTTAGTGCGAAGAGTGCTCAGCGGACGGGCGACATTATAGACGAGCAACGGCAAACACCCTAAACAAAACCATATCGCAGCGAGTGTGACTCGCCCGCGGCTAAGCACGCCAGCGACCGAACGCGGAAAAACAATGGTTAATGCCACGGCCAGAGCAATGAGCGGCCAGGCGAGCACCACTTTGTCCCATGTACCGAGTCCAAACAGGAAGAATGCCAGCGCGAGGCGAGACGGCGACTGCACACATCCGCCTGGAAGAAGAGCCAGCACCCCGGCGACCAAGAGGAAATGTTGCAGAGCAACTGGTCCCCAGTCGAAGCAGGTGGTCAAGAGAAAGTTCGGATCAGTGGCAAGCAGCGCCGTGCCAATTACCGCGGCCCAGTCACCTACTGTGCTGCGCATGAATAGGAAGAAGAGCAAGATGGTAATGGACGCAAGCAGCAGGACAGGAATGCGAACCGAATAAGCGGATGGCCGGCAAACCGCAAGGATCGGCGCGTACAACCAGGCCTTCGGAGCGCCCATATAGGGCATCAGCATCAAGGGAAGCTTCTTGTGGAAAGCCTTCGCCGAATACGGAATGCTGCCAGGGTCATAAATACCACTGGCGAATATCACTTCATCAGTCTGAAAGCCAGCCAACGGCGCGAATGCACAGCCGAGGAGAAAGAAGAGGATGCAGCACACCACGGCGGTCAGGTGGTAGGCAGAGGATCCCTTCTCCTTTTTCGCATCTGCAGTGGAGGAGGCACATACCGGGGCCGGTGCGCGTTTCACAATCACCTGCTCGTTGTTTGCAGTTGGCAAACTCATCAAAATGAACTGCATCACCGAATGGCGGTGTTGACAATGCGCGAGGGTTTCAGCTCGCCGTCGTTAGAGCCATCCAAATCTCGGTCTCGACCAGACAGTCGATAAAACCGGGCCGCACCAGGACATCGGCGTTTAGAGTAAGGACCCACTGGCTCCGGCTGGCGTCGATCGCCTGGTTTTGCCCCCGGCGGCGAAGCCGTCATTGTGCTCGTTCTGGATCAGCCGGATGCGCTGCTTGTACCAGGCAAGGACAGTCGTCGAGTTGTCCCGCGATGCATTGTTCAGTGCTGCGCAGTCGTGCGGAGACCAAAGGTTCGAGCGGCTGATGCGCCGCGCTAGTGTCAAACCAGGTGGCCAGGTATTCGTCGGGGGCTCTGCGACGCTCTATGATGTGGGGGCGCTTCGCGAGCGCGCGTGAAAGACACAGCCCTATGTGCCAGAAGACAAGCAGCGAACGTGGTTCAAAAACCAGCAGCCCCAGGCAGGCAGCCAGTCTTGCCCTTCTGTTCGCATTCATGGCAGCACCTCGCGGGCAGCAATCTCGCGGCCCTGGTCGAATCCTGCGCTCAAATCCTACTGGTTAAAATGGCGATCGTGACATTCGCCGGGTCCGTGCTGGGCCCCCCCGGTATCTGCACTTGAATGGGCACCGCGCTGCCCTTCGGCACCCCTGCTGGAACCGTAAAGTACACCAGGTAAAGTCCAGGGTATGTCGGATCGAGAATGGAAGTGATTCCCGTGGCCTTCACCCCGCCAATCAGCACCTCCGGCGTGGTCTCGGTCGTGTAGTCGGATGGTTTGTAGCCTGCCGGACATGGGCCGGGCACATTGTTCTCGAGCGGACAGGGCGCCTGGCCGTCCACCATCTTCGCAGCGTTCTTGGGGGGGCCTAAGCCACCGGCATAGATATAGAGAACGTCACCCTCCGTCGCCGGTACGCCGATGTACTTACCAACGTTGCCGGCCTGCGCCACCTGTCCGTTTGGATTGATCTTGGAAGGAGCCGCAAAGAGGGCCCACGCCATGCCAGTGCCGCTTCCACTCGTAGTGTAAATACCCGGCGAGAATTTCCCCACCGGAAACGGCAGGGGTGCGGACGCCACGCCGTTGCGCGTCACCACCAGCGTCGCGGTGCCCGTGCTGATGTCCGTTTCCCAGGGAAGCTGGAAGCAGACATAATTCGGCAGGGCGTAGAACATCGGCGCCTGGGTCCCGTTGACCGTGGCCGATACGTCATCGGCACTATTCGTCAGGTGCTCGGGAAGCGGCGTCGAATCGGCGACGATCGGCGTTGTCGCGCTCGCCAGATTCGCACCCTGGACGTAAACCAGCGATCCCGGCGGGTTGGGCATGGCGCCATTCGCCACACTCTTCACGCCATTCTGCACGAGGGTCGGCTGGGGCTGG
>JACXTT010005416.1_pt1 | contig 18541 bp, 16 predicted proteins | sample 9270951 | NCBI WGS metagenome assembly JACXTT01 (sample SAMN15532306, study PRJNA645909) | rock metagenome | isolation source: weathered quartz diorite | place: Puerto Rico | collected 2017-06-21 | reverse complement strand
GCTGCTAAGTAAGACGCTCATCCGAGGCCGAAGTTGCCGAATTGAAGAATCCTGCACCAAGTATTCAATCAGGTGTTGCCGGCGGGATCCTTCCACATTGTCGAAAGCACCCGGCCGCGCCAAATCAGTTGCGACGTGATCCGTCGTGAGCGAACAGGAGCCAGCCGGCGGCACGAGCGCCTGCCGTCGACCCGAGGATCCACGCGATATCAGGATGTGGCGCCGTCGGGCCGCGGGCGGCGTGCCTGCTCGGAACTCTGGAAGTTGACGCTGATCCGTGCGCCCAGTGTGCCCGGCGCCTTGGGCACCGAGTGGACCCACTCGTCGTGACAGCGACCGCCCATCACCACCAGGTCTCCGGCCGACGGATGGAACGCGATACCGGGACCACCGGCGCGCGGCTTGAGGAGGAAACGGCGCGTGGCCCCGAGCGTGAGGACGGGCACGATGCACTCTGGCCGCCGGCAGGAGAACCGGTCGCGATGCCAGCCGGTGCTGTCCTCGCCGCCACGGTAGAGATTGAGCCAGACATTGTCGTAGCGCACCCCGTAGTGCCGCGACAGCGCGTCACCGGCCGCAGCCAGCGCTGGGTGGGGCGCGTCGGCGAGCCGCCGATACTCCGCCGTCAGCCGGGGCTCGAGGAACCGCTGACGGAAGAGCCATCGGTAGTGCGCCTGCCAGGGCACGACCTCGGCGAGCCGCTGGAACAACTCGTTGGCGCCGGCGAGCCAGCCGGGGAACACCTCGACCCACGACCGCGCGTCGAGCGGGGTTCGCCGGCCGGTCCGGAACTCGGCGTCGACGGTCACCTCGCCGTGGCTGGAGAACAAGTCCGGCTGCCACAATACGTCCATAACCTGTCTATTGAAACACCCGCCGGGCCACCGCGTGAAACGAGTGTCCTCGTTGGGCCCGGCTGGCCACCCGGGGATCCTGTCCTCATGGCGTCCGATCGCGGCGCCAGCGCGGCCAGCAGCACCGCCGTGAATCCGACGTGCGGCCTCGTGGTGGACTGACTCATGGACCCATCGCCTCATAGCATGCATCGAAAGGCGCACCACAACAGGCAAACGGCGCCGCCGGCGCCAGGAAGGGCCCAGAGAGATGATCACAGGATTGCGCGGAGCATCGATCTGGAGCGAAGACCTGAACAACCTGCTGCCATTTTATCGGGACGTCCTGGGACTGGAGGTGGGCGCGCATGACAAATGCCTCGACTCGATCGATGCGGCTGCGACGACTGCCGTGAGGTTGACCACCCCTCGTTCATGAATACGCTGCTGACGGCTTTCGATCTTGGTGGCACTTTCGTGTTCGCGCTCAGCGGCGCGACATCGGGGGTCAAGCACAGGCTCGATCTCTTTGGGGTCCTGGTGTTGTCTTTCGCCGCCGGCAACTCGGGTGGGATCGCCCGCGATGTGATGATCGGGGCAGCTCCACCCGTGGCAATCAGCGATTGGCGATACATCGCTGTCTCCATCCTGGCGGGACTGATTACGTTCTACTGGTACCGAATCATCAACCGGTTGAGCAGCCCTGTGCTGGTGTTCGACGCCGCCGGATTGGCGCTCTTTGCGGTTTCTGGCGCGAGTAAAGCGCTGGCTTTTGGCATCGGACCGGTTGGTGCGATGCTAGTTGGGATGCTGACGGGAATCGGCGGCGGCATCGTGCGCGACGTCCTCGTGAGGGAAATCCCCACCGTGTTGCGCACAGAGCTCTACGCGGTCGCGGCCCTCATTGGCGCGGCCGTAGTGGTGATCGGAAGGATGCTGCATGTTCCGTCTTTTGCGGCCGCTTCAGCAGGCGCGGTCCTCTGCTTTGGACTCCGCTTCATGGCCATGCGACGAGGCTGGCAACTTCCGATCGCGCGCTTGCCAAAGCAATCGGATCAATAAGGCCGCGAACCGATTCCTGGGTGAAGTCTGGGTAAACGAAAGGGGCTAGCGGCTTTCGCGTCCGCTAGCCCCTCGGGTCGAATGGTTGCGGGGGTCGGATGTGAACCGATGACCTTTGGGTTATGAGGCTAGTGCTTGCCGCGAGGTGCCCCAACGATCCCCAATGACCGCGGTCACTTAGCCGTTCCCTGGAGGCCTCACGTTTGGGCCTTGTCGGGCGCTCATTGTGTCCCGTTCACCGCCAAAACACGGCCAAGTTGTTGTGGATCGTGATCGTGGCGGGCTCAGGGCGGCGGGGCTCGGTGCGCTTACGACCGCCGCGTTGCAGCGCCCCCCAGGTAGGCGGCCTGGACCTCGTCGCTCTTCAGCAACGCTTCACCGGAGCCGGTCAATACGATCGTCCCGGTTTCGATCACGTACCCGCGGTCGGCGCACTGCAGCGCCTTTCGAGCGTTCTGCTCCACCAGCAAGATCGTGCGCTTCTCGCGCTTGAAGTCCATGATGATCCGGAAGATCTCGCGCACGAGCATCGGGGCCAGGCCGAGCGAGGGCTCGTCGAGCATCAGGAGCTTGGGTCGAGCCATGAGGGCTCGCCCGATCGCCAGCATCTGTTGCTCGCCACCGCTGAGCGTCGCCCCGAACTGCGTGCGCCGCTGGCGCAAGACCGGGAACTTGTCGAACACCATCTCCATGTCGTGTCGAATCTCGGCCCTATCGGAGCGCCCGTACGCGCCCATCTCGAGGTTCTCCTGCACCGTCATGCGCGTCAGGATTCCCCGGCCCTCCTGCACCTGCAAGATTCCGAGCCGCACGATCTTGTCCTCAGCCATGCCGCGGAGGCTTCGTCCCTCGAACATCACGTCGCCACGACTCGGCGTGAGCATCCCGGAAATGGTCCGCAACAGAGTCGATTTGCCCGCGCCGTTGGCGCCGATGAGCGCGACCACCTCGCCCTCCTTCACCTCCAGGCTGGCGCCACGCAGAGCCGCGATGGCCCCGTAGCCGACGTGCAGATCCTTCACGTGCAGCATCGACCTAGTCCTCCGTGCCGAGATAGGCTTCGATCACGCGCGGGTCCTTCTGCACCATCAGCGGCGGCCCCTCGGCGATCTTCACGCCGAAGTTCAGGACCGTGACGAGGTCGGAGATCTTCATGACCACGGACATGTCGTGCTCGATCAGCAGAATCGTCTTGCCCAGGGCGCGGATCTTCTTGATGACCTCGTCGATCTCCTCGGTCTCGCGTGGATTCATTCCCGACGTCGGCTCGTCCAGAAGCAATAGATCGGGGTCCGTGGACAAGGCCCGCGCGATCTCGAGGCGCCGCTGCTCCCCGAATGGAATCGTGGCGGCAATGGCGCTGCTCCGATGGCTCAGGCCGATGAAATCGAGGATCTCGCGGGCACGGGCGCGGATGGAACGCTCCTCCGCCAAGGGCCCGAGCCGAAAGAACATGCGCAACAGCCCGGCGTGGGTGCGGCAATGTCGGCCGACCATGACGTTCTCGAGCACCGTCATTTGTGAGAAGAGCCGGATGTTCTGGAACGTGCGGCTCATCCCGAGCCGCACCCGTTCGTGGGATTTCAGGTGCTCGAGCGGCTGGCCCTTGAACTGGATCGAGCCTTCGTTGTGCGTGTAGAGCCCGGTCACGCAGTTGAACAGCGTGGTCTTTCCGGCGCCGTTGGGGCCGATGATCGCGTGAATAGTGCCGGGCTCGATACTCACGTCCACCCGACTCACCGCCATCAGGCTACCGAATCGCTTGGTCACGCCCTTCGCCGAGAGGATCGTCATGTCTTGGCACCTGCGAAGCGGGGCGCACGGTCGTGCGCCCCGCTCATTGAGTTCGACATCGCGTTACCGCAGCTTCAACGCGGTGGCCTTCCCTTCACCGACCGGTACGAACCGGCCGTTCTGAACCTGGATCAGTGTCCCCTTCTTGATCGCGTCGCCGGCGTGCTTACCGTCGACCATGTCGACGAGCGTGATCTTGCCGTCCGCGCTCGTGAGACCGGGGAAGTCCTTGATCGTCGCCAGCGCGTCACGCACCTTCTTGCGATCGGCTTCGAGAGTCTTCGGCGTATTCGCGACGTTGGCGTCCTTAATGGCTTTGGCGAGCATCTTCATCGCGTCGTAGCAGTTGGCCGCCGGCCAGTGCGGTGTCTCGTTGGGCACCTTGGCCAGGAGGCGTCTGACGTAGCTCTGATTCATTTCCGTCGTGGCGTCCTTGTCGTACGTCGCGTTGTGGACGGCGCCCTCCGACGCGAGGCCGGCGTTCTCGACGATGCGTGCGTTGCCCATGCCGACGCCGCCGACCCACAGCACCCGCAGATCTTGCTTCTGCGCTTCCTTCATCATGTTGGCCGTTTCGACCCACGTACCGCCCACCGCGATCACGTCGGGATTCTTGGCCTTGATCTTGGTGATGTGGGCGCTGAAGTCAGTGTCGCCGGTGAGGTAGTCCACTTCCTCTACCACTTCGATCCCGGCCTGTTTGAGGCGCGGCCGGAATGTATCGTGCCCCAGGCTCTTCGAGTAGGCGTCCTTGACGTCGGTGAGGATGGCCGCCTTCTTCACCCAGGGGTAGTTGTCCTTGACCCACTTGAGGGTCTGCGGGACGAGGACGTTCTCGTCGACCGTGTTGCGGAATGCCCACGAGTACGGCGCGGACACGCCGGGCTTGGTGGAGGTCGGTGAGAAGCAAAGGATTTTCGAGCGCTCACAGATCGGGAACACCGCTTCGGCTTCCGCGCTCCACTGGGGGCCGTGTGCGGCGAGCACCTGGTCCTTGTCGATCAGGCCGCGCGCCAGCTGGATGGCCAGGGCGTTGTCGCCCTCGGTATCCTTCGTGATCATCCGGAGCTTTCGCCCGCCGATGCCGCCGGCAGCATTGATCTCTTCCACCGCGACCTCGGTGGCGGCCCGGCTCTGGACGCCGTAGCTGGCGCCCTTCTTGGTCAGCGGCACCAACAACCCGACGACGATCTCGTCACCGAAGGCGTGAACCCTGACGGGCCATGCCAGCGCGACGAGCACACCTACGAGAAACGTACAGCCGAGGAGGACGAGCGATCTCTTCATCGAGTCTCCTCTCCGTCGGTCAACCGTGTGAGACCGAACGCGCTAGGTCAGGGACTGATCACCACCTCCTTCAGTGCGCACGGCGCCCGCCAGCGTTCACGACTGGGCAACCGGGCTGGGGCGCCGCCAGCGTCGGAAGCTGAGCGTGTCGCGCCCGAGAATGCCTTGCGGCCGAAAGATCATCACCAGGATGACGATGCTGCCCCATACCTCCCAGCGCCAGTCCGCCAGGAACTGCAGCGCGGTCGAGAGGTACGTGATGACGAACGCGCCGAGCAAGGGGCCGTACAGCGTGTCCATGCCGCCGAGCACCATGTACATCGCGATGTCGACCCCGCGCTTGAAATCGAAGTTGTCGTACTGGATGAACACGGCGTGATGGGCGTAGAGGCCGCCGCCGACGCCGGCGACGAACGCGCCCGCCGCAAAGGCCGTAAGCTTGGCACGTGTGACGTCGATCCCCATCGCCTCGGCCGCCGTCTCGTCCAGCTTGACCGCGTCGAACGCGCGACCCACTCGTGACCGGCGCAGGCGCGCCAGGAAGAGCACGAGGAGCACCAGGAAGCCGTACACGTACCACAGATTGGTATAGGGAAAGATGCCTCGGATTCCCTCAGCGGCGCCCGTGGGCTTGAAGTTGAGGAAGAAGACTTCGACCACCTGGGCGAAGGCGAAGGTCACCAGCGCCAGCAGCAACCCACGCAGACGCAGTACCGGGACGCCGACGAGGAAGCCCACGACGCCGCTGCCGAGCCCCACCACCAGGAGGGCGATCGGGAACGGGACGCCGGCGTAGAGCGTCAGTACCACGGCGATGTGCGCCCCGATCGACATGAAGCCCGCCTGACCGAACGAGAGCTGGCCGACCGTCATGGGCAGGAACATGCTGAGCCCCATGATCATGTTGATACCGATCGTAATCAGATCGGCTTCGCCGAGCGAGAACAGACCGGTGACGACGCTGACGAGCGAATCGATCACCGCGTTCATGGACGCGCCTCCCTACCGGCCCGCTTCGATCTGCAGGCGGCTGCCGAAGAGCCCGCTCGGTTTGTAGAGAAGGATCAGGATGAGGATGCCGAAGGCAAATCCGTCCTTCCACGCGGGGACCAGGTACGCGACGCTCATGGTCTCGATCATGCCGAGGACGAGCGCGGCCACCATGGCGCCCACGATGTTGCCGGATCCGCCGAACAGCATGATCGTCAGGCCCTTGAGCCCGAGCGTCCCACCCATCAGCGGCGTGATGTTGTAGGCGAGGCCAATCAGCACGCCGGCTGCGCCGGCCAGCGCCGACGCGATCCCGAAGGTCCAGATCGTGATCCAGTGCACGTTGACCCCGAGCAGGCGGGCCGTCTGCGTGTTCTCCGCGCACGCGCGCATCGCGCGGCCCATCTTCGTCTTCTCGACGAAGAAGTAGAGGCTCACCATCAGCACGAGCGAGGCGGCGATGATGAACATCTGCACGTAGGTGATCCGGAAGGCGCCGAGCTGCAGATCGTAGCGCTTGAGCCCGTCGAACATCGCGATTGGAAAGCTCCGCTGCTCGGAGCCGAAGAGCTTCACCGCGGCCTCTTGCAGCACGAAGGCGACCGCAATGGTGGTGATCAGCGGGGTAATGTGGAGCTGACGACGTCCGAGCGGGCGAAAGGCGACGAGCTCCACGATGATGCCGACGATCCCGGCGCCGAGCATCGCCACCAGCAGGACGAGCCAGAGCGGGAGCACCCCCACTTGGGACATCGCGATGATCACGAGCGTGAGCCCGACGTACGAGCCGATCATCGCGACCTCGCCGTGCGCGAGGTGCAGGAGATTGAGGACGCCGAAGATCAGCGTGTACCCGATGGCCACGAGGGCGTAGCCGCCGCCGAGCATCAGCCCGTTGATCACTTGCTGGACGAACGTGGCGAGAGCGGTCATCGTCTACCTCCCCACCCGCTTGCTCAGCGCGTCGATCTTCTCCCGCAGCCCGGCCAGGTTCGCGTCGTGCTGGAGTGCCTGGCGATAGGCTGCGAGCGCCTCGTCGACCTGCCCCAGCGCCTCGTGGCTGGCCGCGAGATTGACATAGGCGACGGCGTATCCGGGCGCCTGTGCGATCGCCTGCCGATACGCCCGGAGGGCCTGACGGTAGCGCTGTTGCTGGTGGTACACAAGGCCGAGATAGTTGTAGGCCTCCGGATTCGTGGGCCGGAGCGCGATGGCTCGGCGGTACTCCACTTCGGCGCTCGGGTAGCTGCCCAGGGAGGTGTAGGCGAGACCGAGAAACAGGTGCGCGGCGTCGTGGTTTGGCTGCAGCGCGACGGCCCGTCGCAACGTCATCGCGGCCAGGTCGGCCTCGTCGCCTCGCAGATACCGCAGGCCGAGCTGATAGTAGCCCGTCGCGTCGTCCGGATCGATCGTTAGGGGCGCGTTCCCGCCTAGCGTCAGGGTCACCGGCTTGCCGAGGTCGAGCGCGTGCTTGATAAGGAGCTTCTCGCGGTTGTTGCGTGCCTGGATGTGGGTCGGGTCGATCGCCAGGGCTCGATCGTACGCGTGCACCGCGTCCGCGTCGCGTTCCTCCGCCTCGTAGTAACGCGCCAGGGTGAGCCAGCCCTGCGGGGATCGGGGCGCGAGGGCCGTCACCTTCTCGAAGCACTCGATCGCGCTATCGAAGCGCCCGTCGCTCGCGTAGAGCTCGCCCAGGTGAGCCTGCGCCGCCGGGTCATCGGGATGCTGCCGAGCACGCCGCAGGCGCTCGACGAGATCGAGGCTCGGCTCGACGACGCTGCCCAGGTCGGGCCTCAGACCCTGCGCCTCACGATAGGCGGCGATCGACGCCTCGAAATTCCCCTGCGCGGCATAGCTGACGCCCAGGTGGATATAGGCCGGCGCGTTGCGCGCGTCGACCGCCAGGACGCGCCGGAAGCGCCGGATCGCCTCGTTGTAATCCTGCTCGCTCCAGGCGATGTAGCCGAGTTTGCCGAGGCTCTTGACGTCGTCGGGGTGGCGCTCCAGCACCGCGAGCGCCGCACGCTTGTGAACCGCTGCGACGCCAAGCGCGAACTTGACCCCGTCGTCGCCTCTATCGAGCTTGAGCGCCTTGCGATACTCGCGGGTGCCCTCCTGCAGTCTCCGCCGCCAGCTCGCTAGATAGCCGCGCGCGATATACCGGGAGATACGCCGCTGCACAGCCATGCGCTCGCGGACACGCTCTCGCTCCGACGGCGAGCCGTCGGTGGTCGCCACGAGTGAGGTGACGTCGTCCGCAAAGCCCGCGAGCTCCGCGAGGTTCTCCTCGACCGGATCGCGCCAGGACACGCCAAAGAACTCGACATACGGGCGGTCATAGGTGTTCAGGCGCGTGTCCCCCGCCGCGAACCGGCGTACCGTGTCGGCCCGCATCGCGAAGCTTTCCAGGAACTGCCACGGCGTCGCCACGTGAACCTCGGCCATGTCCTCTTGAATGGCCGGGACGCGAAAGTGGGCTTCCAGGCGCGCCACATCGACCCGCAGCGGCTCGAGCGTACCGAGAAGCAGCGTGTAGCCCTTGAAGCGGTTCAGCCACATTGTGGCGTGCGGATACACGGCCTGGAACGTGCGCGCGATCATCTTCAGGCTTTCGTTGTCGACCTGGTGATAGGGCAGCCATTGCACGAAGATGCCGCCCGGCTTCAGGACCCGCCGGCTGAGCTCGTAGAACTCTCGCGTGTAAAGGTTGCCGTTGCCAGCGTGCTTGGGATCGAGTGTGTCGACCGACACCACGTCGTAAGTCTCTGGGGTGACCAGCAGATAGTTGCGCCCGTCGTCGATGGCGACGTGCAGGCGCGGATCGGTCAGGACGCCGTGATTGACCTCGGGAAAGAAGCGCGCCGCGCGGATGACGCCCGGCACGAACTCGACGATGTCGAGCCGCTGCAGCGCGGCGTAGCGAGTCAGCGACCAGGCCGTTCCGCCGGCCCCGAAGCCGATCACCAAAGCGCGTTGCGGCGCCGGGTGCAGGAGCATCGGCAGATGCGCGAGCATCTTCTGGACTTCGGGATAGTCGTTGACCAGCGCCACGTCAGGGTTCGGGCTGCCGGTCCCCGCGACCGACCAGCCGTTGATGCTCAAGAGCCTCCGGTCGTGGATGTCGGTGGCCACCTTTACGACCCCGGCGACGTCCTCGTCGTAGTGCAGGATCTCTTTCTCAGGCTCGCCAGCGATATCGCTGAAGCGGAAGGTCGGCGTGACGGCCAGCACCGCGATCACGCAGCCGAGCGCGGCCGCGTGGATCATCATCTGGCGGCGTGTCGACGTGGCGGTGGACGCCAGCAGAAACCCGCCGTTCGCCACGCTGAGCAGCGCCGTGAGCGCGAGGCTTCGATGGGTGCCCAGCAGGGGCACGGCTACGAAGCCAGTGACCAGGGCGCCGGCAATCGCACCGAGCGGGTTGCAGGCATAGGCGGCGCCGACACTCCGGCCGACCACGTCGGCGCCGCGCGCCACTATCTTAGTGACGAGCGGAAAGCTCGCCCCCATACAGAGCGTCGGGGGAAAGATCACGATGAACGTCTTCAGGAACGTGAGCCAGAGGGGAGCGCCCCAGTACGCGTTGCTGAACCCGCCCCACCAGCCGTCGAGGCCGTAGAACACTCGCCCGAGGATGGCGATGGTGAGAGCCCCGTAGATGCCGATCGAAATCTGCAACGCGCCGAGCACCGCCAGAAGGTGCGGTGAGCGATCGCTGAGTCGCCCGACGAGGGCGCTGCCCAGGGCCAGCCCGGCTAGGAAAGTCGTCAACATCGCGCTGAAGGCATAGGTCGAGTTCCCGACGAAGAAGGTCAGCGCGCGGGTCCAGAGCACCTCGTAGGACAGCGCCGCGTACCCGGCGAGCGCGAACGACGAAAGAAGTCGGAGTACGGTCCGTTCGTCGTACAACGCGACCGCGTGTCGCGTATCGCGCGGCGGCTTCGACAGTGCCTGAGGAGTGCTCGGGGCCTCAATCCAGCGCCGGCCGACCCACAGCACGATCGCGATCGCGAAATTCAGCGTGGCGCCGATCCATACGGTTACGGAGAGACCGAGGGAACCGATCAACACGTAGCCGGCCAGGAAGCAGCCGAGCACGGCGCCTGCGGTGTTGAGCGCGTAGAGGGTCGCGACGTTCGCGCCGAGTGCGGTGGAGCTCTGGACCAGGTATCGACTCAGTACCGGCAAGGTCGCGCCCATCAGGGCCGTGGGCACGCAGAGCAACCCGAAGGCGAGGAGAAATCGCACGAGGCCGAAGAGCCAGAACGAGGAAGACAGCGATTGATGCAGCCAGATGTAGAGCGGCGTCAGAGCCTGGAGCGCTACGGGAAAGAGAAGGGCGCTGAGCCCGATCCCCGCCTCGAGGCCCGCGTAGACCGCCAGCACACGGCGCCGGCTATCGATGAATCGTCCGATCCAGAAGCTGCCCAACGCGAGCCCCGCCATGAACGAAGCGAGGACCGTGCTGACGGCCAAGACCGTATCGCCGAACAGGAGGTGAAGCATGCGGGCCCACACCACTTCATAGAGGAGACCACTGATACCGGAGAGAAAGCAGAGGACCAGCACGCCACAACGGGAGATTCGGCCAGGAGCGGACGCGACCATCGCCATGGCTCCATCCAAGTGGCTGCTTCACCGGATACGTCGCCGTCGCGTGGGCGCCCAGGGCACCCGCGCCCTGGAGCCCGGGCCGGCCCACTATAGCCGAAGTCGAGGCTGGCCGGACGGGCGCGGGACGCTACGATGACGATTCGGAAGGCAGAGCGCGCAGCGCCTTCATCGCGCCGTATACTACCCCCGCTTGTCAGCACGCCCCTGGAGGACATCATGCGGACTGTCTACGCTGTCGTCGCTTCCTCGCCGTGCTCGCGGTTGCCGCGGTCGCGTCCGCGCAGGACAAGGTCACCGTGGCCATGAGCGGGTGGACGGGCTTCGCCCCGCTCACGTTGGCTGAGAAGGGCGGGATCTTCAGGAAGCACGGTGCCGACGTGACGATCAAATTCATCCCGCAGAAGGACCGGCACCTGGCGATCGCCTCCGGCGACGTGCAGTGCGCGGCCACCACGGTGGAGACGTGGATCATCTGGAATGCCAACGGCGTGGCGACGAAGCAAGTGGTCCAGCTCGACAAGTCGTTCGGCGCCGACGGGATGGTGGTGCGCCCAAGCATCGCGAAGATCGCCGACCTCAAGGGCAAGACGGTGGCGGCCTCGGCGCCGGGAACCGCGCCCTACTTCACGCTGGCGTGGTTCCTCAAGAAGAACGGACTCACGGTGAAGGACGTCAAGGTCGCCACGCTGGAGCCGGGGCCGGCCGCGCAGGCCTTCCTGGCCGGTCAGAACGATGCGGCGATGACATACGAACCCTATCTGTCGAGCGTGCGAGAAAAGCCGGAGGCCGGGAAGATCATCGCCACCACGCTCGACTACCCGATGATCATGGACACCTTCGGCTGCACGCCCAAGTTCATCAACGAGCATCCGAAGCTCGTGCAGGGCATGGTTGACGCCTACTTCGAGGCAGTGCAGCAGATCGGTAAGGATCCCAAGAAGAGTTTCGAGATCATGGGCTCGGCGGTGAAGCAGACGGGCGAGCAGTTCGAGAAATCGCAGGCCTACCTGCGCTGGCAGGATCGCGCGGCGAACCAGAAATTCTTCTCAGGCGAGATCCAGGCCTTCAGCAAGGAGGCGGCCGATCTGCTGATGGAGCTCGGCATTATCAAGAACGTGCCCGACATCGCGTCCATCATCGACACGCACTTCATCAAGTGAGGCCGCTGGTTCCCGTCACCACGGGGACCAAGCTGGCTCTCGGCGTCGCGTTCTTCGTGCTGTTCTTCGCGGTGTGGACGCTGGCCACGCTGGGCGGGTACGTCAACAGGACGTTCCTCGCCGATCCGCTGACGATGGTGGTGGCGGGCTGGCGGCTGCTGACCGTCCATGGCTTCTATCTGGACATCGGCGTCACCATCTGGCGCGTCTTCGGCGGCTTCGCCCTGGCCGCGGTCATCGGTGTGCCGCTCGGCATCCTCATGGGCGCCTACAAGCCCTTCGAGGCGTTCTTCGAGCCTTTCATTTCGTTCGCCCGCTACCTGCCCGCCTCCGGTTTCATCCCGCTGCTGATCCTCTGGGCCGGCATCGGCGAGACGGAGAAGCTGATGGTGATCTTCATCGGCTCCTTCTTCCAGCTCGTGCTGATGGTGGCAGTCAGCGTGGGCGGCACGCGGCGCGACCTGGTGGAAGCGGCCTACACGCTGGGCGCGCGCTCGTCCGGTATCGTACGGCGCGTGCTGCTGCCGGCGAGCGCGCCCGACATCGCCGAGACACTGCGCCTGGTGCTGGGCTGGGCGTGGACGTACGTGATCGTGGCTGAGCTGATCGGCGCCTCGAGCGGCATCGGCCACATGATCACCGACAGCCAGGCGCTGCTCGACACCGGCCAGATCATCTTCGGGATCGTGGTCATCGGTATCATCGGCCTCGTCTCCGATTACCTCTTCAAGAGCCTTAACCAGCGGCTGTTCCCCTGGTCCCTCGCCTGAACGCGTGTCACGCCTGCTCATCGAGGCGGTGAGCCGGACGTTCCCCGGGCTGCGCGGCGGGTCACCCACGCACGCGTTGGAGCCGACGTCGCTCGCCGTCGCGGATAACGACTTCATCTGCCTGCTGGGGCCGTCGGGCTGCGGTAAGTCCACGCTGCTGCGCATCGTGGCGGGGCTGGACACGCCGACGACGGGCCGCGTGCTGCTCGACGGCGCGCCGGTGACGGGCCCCGGCGCGGATCGCGGCATGGTCTTTCAGTCCTACACGCTGTTTCCCTGGCTCACCGTGAAGGACAACATCTGCTTCGGCCTGCGCGAGAAGGGCGTGTCCGACGCCGAGCAGGAGCGCCTGGCGCGTCACTACGTCGAGTGCGTCGGTCTCACGGGCTTCGAGGGCCACTATCCCAAGATGCTCTCGGGCGGCATGCAGCAGCGTACGGCACTGGCCCGTGCGCTCGCCAACGACCCGAAGATCCTGCTGCTGGACGAGCCGTTCGGCGCGCTCGACAACCAGACGCGCGCGCTCATGCAGGAATTGCTGCTCGGTATCTGGGAGGCCGAACGCAAGACGGTGCTGTTCGTCACGCACGACATCGACGAGGCGATCTTCATGGCCAACCGCGTGGCCGTGATGACCGCCCGCCCCGGCCGGATCAAGAGCGACGCGATCATCGACTTGCCGCACCCGCGCCACTATACGATCAAGACGGCGCCGCAGTTCTCTGCCTACAAGGCGCGCCTCACGGAAGAGATTCGCGCGGAGTCGATTCGCGCGGCCGCGATGCGGTAGGCGCAGCGCCGATACTCCCGATCTCGGTATCAAGCTTCGGTCAAGGGGCAGCCGGGCGTCCGCGCTACGACCCTCGCCTCCCCGCGCGGGAAGCCCCAATCAGCGAACTAGTCCCGGAGCGTGTCTACGAGGCCAGTCACAATTTCGGGCGCTTCCGACTCAGACTCGGCGGCATCGGCTGTTTCGACCGCCCGGAAGATGGCGCTTCCGTCAACGCGGGGATCGGTTTCGGGCGGGCGGGGCATCGTGCCCGGCAGGCGACGAACGAGTACACTGTGCGGGCGCACGGTCGATCTTTCCTGATCGCGAAAAAATCTGGGGGGCTCGGTGAGCGGCATCCGCGAGTGGCTGAAGGCGCTCGGGCTCGAAGAGTACGTCGAGCTGTTCGAGCGGGAGCGGATCGACCTCTCGACGGTACGCTACCTGTCCGACGCCGATCTCAGAGAGCTCGGCCTACCCCTTGGGCCTCGGGTAAAGCTTCGGATGGCTATGGAGACTCTGGCGTCCTCTTCGGGTGTCGAGCTGGCGGCCCCGGTCATCGACCCGCTCTCCCCCACACCTCGGGCCGAGCGCCGGATACTCACGGTAATGTTCTGCGACCTCGTAGGCTCGACCACTCTGGCCGAGCGCCTGGATCCGGAAGAGCTGCGCGACCTGATGCGCGCCTATCAGGGTACCTGCAGCGAGGCGGTGGCGCGGTTCGCGGGCCACGTTGCTCAGTATCTCGGGGACGGGCTGATGGTGTACTTCGGCTGGCCCACGGCGCACGAGGACGACGTCGAGCGCGCTGTGCGTGCGGGCCTGGCCATTGTCCTTGATGTCAAACGAGTGGCCGCTCCCGCTCCCCTACGTGTGCGCGTCGGCATCGCGACCGGGCCCGTGGTCGTGGGCGAGACAGGGGCGGGCGACGCGTCCGTGCCCAAGATGGCGGTCGGGGAGACGCCTAACCTCGCCGCTCGCGTCCAGGGCCTGGCCGGACCCGACGAGCTCGTCATCGCCGCCACCACGCGACGATTGCTCGGCACCGGATTCGACCTCGAGGACCTGGGCGAGCACGTGCTCAAGGGCATCGTGGAGCCTGTTCGGGCGTTCCGCGTGCTCGGCGCCCGCCAGGTGGTGGACCGATTCGAAGCCACTCACGGCACACGGCTCACTCCGCTCGTGGGACGCGAGAGCGAGCTAGCGCTCCTGCTCGACCGCTGGCGGCACGCGACGGAGGGGCGGGGTCAGGCCGTTGTGCTGCGCGGCGAGCCTGGAATGGGCAAGTCGCGCGTTGTGCGGGCGTTCCGGGAGCTCATCGCAGCGGAGGCGCCAACCTGGGTGCAGTACCAGTGCTCGCCCTTCTTCACGAACACCGCGTTCTACCCCCTCATGGAGCAGCTCAAGCGCGCGGCGGACTTTGGCGACGACGACAGCACCGAAGTCAAGCTCGACAAGCTCGAGAGCCTGCTTGACCGCTCGGGCGGTGCGGTAGCCGACGCCCCGCCGCTGCTGGCAGATCTCCTCTCGGTGCCCAGCGAAGGGCGCTATCCACGCCTCGACCTCTCGCCCGAACGGCAGAAGGAGCGGACCATCGAGGTCGTCTCCCAGGGCCTCGGACGCTTGGCGACGATGGCTCCGCTGCTAGCCGTGTTCGAGGACGTCCACTGGATCGATCCGAGCACGCTGGAGCTTGCCACTCATCTGGTCTCTCACGTCCCCGAGTGGCGCGTGCTCCTCCTCGTCACCCACCGGCCGGAGTTCGAGCCTCCGTGGGGAGGGCGACGGGCCCACATTACCCTGCACTCCCTCAACCGCCTGTCGCAGTCGCAGTCCGCACTCATGGCTGGGCGCGTCGCTCAGAAGGCGCTGCCCGAGGCGTTGGTCGAGCAAATCGTCGATAAGACCGATGGCGTACCGCTGTTCGTCGAAGAGCTGACCAAAGCCGTACTGGAGTCGGGCTCGCCGGTCGGGGCATCAGACGCCGCGCTCCCTCCGCCCCTGACCATCCCGACCACCTTGCACGATTCGCTGATGTCGCGCCTCGATCGGCTCGCGACCGCCAAGGAGGTGGCGCAGCTCGGCGCCACCCTAGGACGGGAATTCGGCTACGAGCTGATCGAGGCGGTCTCACCCCTCGACGCGGCGAGCTTGCAGCAGGCACTCGCCAAGCTGGTCGACGCAGAGCTGCTCTACCAGCGCGGTGAGCCGCCGCAGGCACGCTACGTTTTCAAGCATGCGTTGATTCAGGACGCGGCCTATCAGTCGCTGCTCAAGAGCACGCGGCAGCGGTATCACGAACAGATCGCGCGCGCGATGGAAGCGCGCCTCTCAGAGACCATCGAGACTCAGCCCGAGTTGCTGGCCCATCACTACAGTGAAGCCGGACGCGCAGAGCAGGCCTTGCCGTACTGGCAGGACGCCGGGAAACGAGCCGTCCAGCGCTCGGCGAACGTGGAAGCAATCAATCACCTCACACGGGGACTCGAGCTGCTGAAGACGTTGCCAGAGAGCCCCGACCACGCCCGACGGGAGCTCGCGTTGCTGATCGCCCTGGGTGTCCCACTGCGAGCCATCAAGGGCTTCGCCGCCCCCGAGGTGGGCAAGGCGTACGCCCGGGCGCTCGATTTGTGTCAGCGGCAAGGAGAGCCATCTCAGCTCGTGCCCGTCTTGAGGGGACTCTGGGAATTCCATGAACTGAGGGCCGAATATGGGACTGCCCGTGAGCTCGGAGAGCAGCTCCTCGTCCTGGCTGGACAGTTGCAGGATCCGGGTGCCCTTGTGGTCGCTCACGATGTCATGGGAGACACCTTGTTCTGGCTAGGAGAGTTTGCGGCGGCGCGTTCGCATCTCGAGCAAGGCGCGGCGCTCTACGACGTCGAACAGCGTCAGTCTCATATCTTCCTCTATGGGTACGATTCAGGGATGGCCTGCCTGGGTTTCGGAGCCTGGGCGTTGTGGTTCCTGGGGTATCCCGATCAGGCTCTTCGAAGAGCGCATGATGCGCTCAGCGTGGCACGGGAGCTGGCGCATCCGTTCAGCCTCGCGTTCGGTTTGCAATTCGTGGCACAGCTCCATCATTACCGACGGGAGTATGCGCTCGCTCGTGACCTGGCCACGGAAGTGATAGCGATCTCGAGCGAGCATGGCTTTCCACTCTGGTCGGGCATGGGAACGATCGTACGCGGTTGGGCGCTGGCCAAGGAGGGCCGGGGCGCGGATGGTCTCGCGCAGGTCCGGCAGGGAATCGCCGAGTGGCAGGTGACAGGATTCGAGCTGGAGTGGCCGCATTTTCTGGCGGTGCTGGCCGAGGCGCACGAGACGGTAGATCAGCCAGCGGACGGCCTCAAGCTGTTGGCCGAAGCCCGAGCGGCAGCGGACAAGAGCGGCGAGGGGTTCTGGGACGCCGAAATGTATCGGCTGCGCGGCGAGCTTTCACTCCGAATCGCGGCGACGGACACGGGACGCGCCGAGGAATCCTTCCAGAAGGCGATCGAGATTGCCCGTCGCCAGCAGGCCAAGTCATTCGAGCTGCGGGCGGTGATGAGCCTGAGTCGGCTGTGGAGGCGTCAGTGCAAGAAGGACGAGAGTCGACAGTTGCTCGCAGCGATATACGCCTGGTTCACCGAAGGTCATGAGACGCCGGATCTCCGAGAAGCCAAGACGCTGCTGGAGGAGCTGTCGTGAACGGCCACGCTCAAAGGAGTTCCTGAGAGTTGCATCGCCGCTAAAGGTCGAACCAATTCCTGGGTGAAGTCTGGGTAAACAAAAGGGCTAACGGGCGCCTGCGTCCACTAACCCCCCGTCGTTCATATGGTTGCGGGGGCCTCGGAGGAGTGTTAAACGCGTTGCGTCACGCCTCTTGCCACTACTCGCCCACTATTGGTGCTGTTCCGGCACGATGAGCTTGAGCAACGAGCGAGCGATGTCCTTCCACGTGTCGACGAGGCGAGTGTCTGTCGCGCTCCGGATGTTCGCCTCCTTTGCCTCACTCGAGCGCGTAGCGCGAGCCCCGGCCTCAGGCTGCACGGTGCGTACCCGGGCGCGGGCGGCCGCGCGTAGCTCAGCGTCTCGTTGTTGACGAAGCCACTGTTCGAAGAAGAAGAGCTCCGGTTCCATACGCCTTCACTCCTCGATCGCCCGGGCACCACGACGCGTGAGGCCTACAAGGAGGCCCGAGGCCCCATACGAAATGGCGCTGAGTGACCGATCTCGCGTGTTTGCAACCTCTTCGCGAAGTCATTCGCCGGTCGAGGGCGCGCCCAGAGATGCATACTCGCGGCATGGCCGAGCTCGACCGCCACACTCCGGTGCCTCGATCATCGCGCGCGGTTCATTACGCGCCACTGAAGAGTTCCTGACAAAAGCGTCAGGATCCTGGGCGTAGGCGCGCTCGACGGCCGCGAGCTCGCGCGCGAGGTCGGCCTCGAAGTCGTGCCGGCGCTTCGCGCGCACGAACACGAAGATCCCGGCGGAGAAGACGCACACGATCGCGGTGAGCACGGCCGCGTGCCACACGGTGAGGCGCCCGCGCACGCTCACCGGGCGCCAGCTCATGTGCGCTCGGCGCTCACCGTGAAGCCCACCCGGCGCACGGTGTGGACGAGCGTGACGTCGAACGGGTCGTCGACCTTGCGCCGCAGCCGCGCCATCGACACGTCGATCACGTTGTCGAGCGGCGGCGCGCGCGCGGTCACCTGCCACACGTCGCGCGCGAGCATCTCGCGCGAGACGACGTGGCGTATAGCGGCCGAACGCGGCGGCGTTCCCTGACATCGCTGTCAGAGAATCGTCAGTTGCCGCGGCACAGCGCACCCGGGATCATCGCGGCAGAGGTCCATGCCATGAACGAGGTTGCGACGACGTTCCTCACGCTCGGCGCGGTGAGCTATGGCGGTGCCGGCGTCCTCGGCATGATGCAGGCGGAGATCCGGCAGAAGCGCGGCTGGCTCAGCAAAGAGCGGTTCCTCGAAGGGCTCGCGCTCTCGAATCTCCTGCCCGGTCCGACGGCGGCGCAGCTCGCGATGTTCCTCGGCTACGCGCGCGCGGGATGGATGGGCGCCCTCGTGGCGGGCGTGTGCTTCGTCGTGCCGGGGTTCGTGGTGATGCTGACGCTCACGCTCCTCTACACGACGTTCGCCGCGGTGTCGACACTGCGCGGCGCGTTCTACGGCCTCGCGCCGGTCGTGCTCGGCATCTTCGCGATCGCCGTGTACCGCCTCGGGCGCGCCGCGATCAAGGACGCGGGGCAGCTGGCGTTCG
>JACXTT010005415.1_pt1 | contig 18541 bp, 18 predicted proteins | sample 9270951 | NCBI WGS metagenome assembly JACXTT01 (sample SAMN15532306, study PRJNA645909) | rock metagenome | isolation source: weathered quartz diorite | place: Puerto Rico | collected 2017-06-21 | reverse complement strand
CCCGGCGCTAACTCTGAAATCCGTCCTGTGCGATAGGGCCTTCCGGGTTTCGATCTCCGGAAGCGGACCGGTGTTCTTCGGACCGGAAAGCGAGAACCGGCAGCGGCAGGGGAACGGCCTGCAAGTGCTTAGCTGGGACACGGGAAGGCACCAGTTCCGCTTTGGTACGGACTTCCGGCGGCTGACGCCGGTGCGACGGAGTCCCGGCACCAGCATCAGCGTACTGGCGGAGAACCTGACCGACCTTCTCTCCGGCCGCAACGTCTATATTACGATTTCGACCACCAATCGCGCCAGCAGCCTGCTGGAGGAGTGGTCGGCGTTCGCCCAGGACACGTGGCCCCTTTCCGAGCGCCTGTCGCTGACCTACGGACTGCGCTGGGAGCTGAATCCGCCGCCGACCTCGACGCTCCCGGTATTCGGCCTGGAGGACGGCGGCAGCCCGTTCGATCCTCCCGACCCAAAGCGTATCTGGAAGTTGCGCTACACGAGCTTTGCGCCGCGGCTGGGAGTTGCTTACCGGTTGACGCAGGACGGGCGGACGGTCCTGCGCGCGGGTGGAGGGCTGTACTACGATTCGAGCTTGAGCATCGCCACGGACCTGGTGAACGGCGGCCCTTTCAACGTCTGGCAATTTGGCAACGCGGCGACCACACAGACCCTCTCGCGCCAGATCCTGAGCTACGGTTTCGAGCGCAACCTGCAACTGCCTCAGGTGTGGCAGTGGAATTTTTCCGTGGATCACACGCTTTGGAACCAGGACGCGATCACAGCGAGCTACGTGGGGTCGAAGGGGACGAAGCTGCTGCGCCGGGAACTGGGCGGCCCCGGGAGCACGCCGCAGGTGCGCCTGGCGCTGGCGACAAATCACGGCAGATCGGATTACGAGTCACTGCAGATCCAGTACAGGAGGCGGCTGGCGCGGCAGGTGCACGCGCTGGTGTCGTACTCCTGGTCGCATTCGATCGACAACAGCTCGGCGGATTCGGCGATTCACCTGGTAGGACCATCGATGGATGCGGCGAGCGACCACGGCTCCTCCGATTTCGACGTGAGGCACACGCTGACAGCGATGCTGCATTACACGCGGCCGCGCACCGGGCACGGCGCGGCAGCGAAGCTGCTGGGCGGGTGGGAGGTCGACGGGATCTTCCGAGCGCGCAGCGGATTTCCACTTGCGGTGCTGAACGCGGAGCACAACAGCGGCGTGAGTTTCGCCAACGTCTTCCGGCCGGACCTGGTTCCGGGGCAGGCGATCTGGTTGAACGATCCAGCGGCGCCGGGCGGCAGGCGGCTGAATCGCGCGGCGTTTCTTACGCCGGGCTCAGGGGTGCAGGGAAACCTGGGGCGGAACGCGCTGACCGGGTTCGGGATGACGCAGGTGGACGCGGCGGTGCAGAGGCAGTTCTCACTCGGCGAACGGATTTCGCTGCTGGCGCGTGTGGAGGCGTTCAACCTGATGAACCAGGCGAACCTGGCGGACCCGCTTCGCTATCTGTCGAATCCACTGTTCGGTGAATCGCCGTCGATGCTGAACCTGATGCTGGGAACGGGCACACCGGCCAGCGGCCTGGCGCCGGCGTTGCAGGTGGGCGGCGCGCGGTCGATGCAACTGGTGCTGCGTTTCCGGTTCTGACTATGTGGAAACCGGACGGAGGCTATTCAGCACGGCGGGCGTGCTCATGATTTTGACCGCGCTGGCGCATACGGCGGGGAATCTCTCGTCGGGTGGCGATGCGGCTGAGGAGACGCTCCTGGCTGCGATGAGGAACTACCGGATTCCGCTCGGGCTGGGTATGAGTCGCTCTGTGCTGGATATCTTCCACAGCGTGGTCTTCACGATGTCGATTACTTTTCTGGCGCTGGGCGCGATCAGTCTGCTGCTGGCGGGCAGCGATGCTTCGGACCAGCTTCTCCGCCGGGTGGCGTGGCTCAACGCCGCGTGGGTGGCGGCCTTCATCGCGCTGAACATTGTGTGCCGGATTCCGCCGCTCATCTCAGGCGTGGTGATCGAGCTGGCGCTTGTGGCGTACCTGGTTCTGCCGGGACCGCGGGCAGCCTGAAACGCGTCAGGCGGGCTGCAACTCCACTTTCTTGCCCGCCAGCGACAGATTCTCGCGAACGAACGTTTCATCCCACAGATTCGAGATGACAGCGGAGATGTTGGGGTTCTGCAGCGCCCATAGATACGCTTTCATCGGCGCCTTCAGATCGCCGGGGACGATGCGGTTGACCTTGTCGATGCGCCACTGGGGGACAGGCTGGAGCGATTTGTGGTGAGTGGCCACCGACATGGCGACTTTCATGGCGATGACACCCATGTCCTTGGCGTGCGCCTCCCGGATGGCATGTTCCAGGTAGCCACCGTTGACGACGTTGTATGCCTGCATGATGACGTCGTAGTGGCCCAGCGCGGTGGCTTTGCGCAGGACGCCCGCCGGATCGGTGTGGGAGGTGACGCCGAGGAAGCGGACCTTGCCCTGCTTCTTCAGCTCGCGGAAGGTTTCGAGGGCTTCGGGGATGTCGAGTTCTTCCGGAGTGCAGGCGCCGTGCGGGCACATCACGATGTCGAAATGATCCGTGCCCACGCGCTTCAGGCTGCCCTCGACGGAGGAGAGCATGAACTCGCGAAACTTGCGGCTGCCTTCGACGCGATGGGCGTAGTCGGCCATCATGGCGTTGGCCAGATAGGCGGGCGGCACCTGGTTGCGCTGGCCGGGATAGTAGTCGACGAAATAGCCAGGCTTGAGGATACCGCGCTCCCGCACCAGCTCGTCGGCTCGGCGCCGGATGGCTTCCTGCTTGTCGCCGGGCAGGCCGTCGAAGATCTCTTTGTACATGCGGTCCCGGATGCCGGTGAAGCCGCTGATTTTGGTGGTGAGGAAGACCTGGCTGCGCTTCCAGGAACCGGCGAGGATACGGCCATAGGCCTGCTCGGTTTCGCCGCGGTTGTAGGCGGGCGCCATGTCCAGGTAATTCAGGCCCATCTCAAGCGCCAGATTGATGTGCTGATAATTCGAGAGCGTGATGGGATCTCCGCCCGAAATGATTTCGGAGATCATCATGCCGGTGCGGCCCAGGCGGCGATAGGCCATGCCGGATTGCTTGTTCCGCCACTCGACATTCGATTCGGCGGCGGACGCCGCGGCGGCCGAAGCGAGGCCCGCGGCGGTCCGGGAGAGGAACTGGCGGCGATTGACGGAGGTCATCGCAGAAGCGCTTTCTTCAGGCCTTCGAGAGTCTGCGCAATGTCGGCTTCGGTGTGCGCGGCGGAAGTGTAGAAGCGGCCGTCGGGGACCGAATAGACGCCGTTCTCCAGCGCGCTGAGGAGGAACCGGCGAAGCTTAGCTGGATCGTCGTCCAGCACGTCGCGGTAATGCGTCAGGCTGCTTCGCTCGGTGAAGTGCAGAGCGAATGCCGTCCCGAAGCCGGTGACCTGCACAGGCAGTCCCGCCGCGCGCGCGATTTCCGCGATGCCCGCCTGGAGCGTCGCGCCCATGCGGTTGGCGTGGACCAGCCCGTCGGTTTCGGTCAACGTGGAAAGCGTGGCATTCGCTGCGGCGAGCGACAGCGCGTTGCCGTTGAAGGTGCCGCCGAAGGTGACTCCGGCGAACATCAACTCCATGATGTCCTTTTTCCCGGCGACCACGCTGAGCGGAGCGCCGCCGGCGACGGCCTTGCCGAATGTCGCCATGTCGGGGGTGACGCCGTAGTGTTTCTGCGCGCCGCCGAGGTCCATGCGGAAGCCGGTGATCACCTCGTCAAAAATGAGCAGCGATCCGTGGCGGGTGCAGAGGTCGCGAACGCCTTGCAGATATCCGGGGACGGGAAGCAGGCAGCCGCTGTTGCAGAGCACCGGCTCCATGAAAACGCCCGCGATGCGGCCGGCGTGCTTTTCCATGATGCGGCCGAGAACATCGAGATGGTTCCAGGGAGCGACCACGGTGTTCTCGGCGGCGTTCGGCACCTGTCCTCTGGAATGCAGGACGGTGTGAGGCTCGTCGAGCGGTCCGACGTCGCCGGCGGAGGGATGGTAGCTGGCGAGCGCGCCGTCGATCCAGCCGTGATAGTGGCCTTCGAACTTGAGGATCAAAGGACGCCCGGTGGCGGCGCGTGCGAGGCGGTGGGCGAGTTGGAGGGCCTCACTGCCGCTGGAGGTGAAAGCGACGCGCTCGGCGCAGGGGACCAGTTGCTGGATGCGCTCGGCGACGGCGATTTCGAGATCGTGCTGTGCGCCGTAGGTGTAGGGGCGGTCGGCCTGGGCGCGCATGGCTTCGACCAGGCGCGGATGGCGGTAGCCGAGGATGTTGGGACCCCAGGCGAGCTGATAGTCGATGTACTCGTTATCGTCGACGTCGCGCAGGCGTGCGCCGCAGCCGTCGGCGAAGTAGAGAGGCACCGGGGCCATGGCGCGGAAGGGGCTGGAGACGCCGCCGGCCAGCGACTGCCGGGCGCGCTCCAGCATGGATTTTGAGGTGTTCCAGTTCACTAGGTTATTGTAACCGCACCGTCAGCTCCGACCCAACGCGCGCAGCGCTTCCACCGCCGCACGGTCCCCGCGGTACTGCGCTTCCTCGAAGATCGAGATTCCGCTCAAGTCCGAATTGGCGAACCAGAGGTTGTCGCGGCGATAGGCGGCAAAGCGGCGGCGCTGTTCGGAGAACAGAAAGCCGGTGCCGGGACGGATCATGGCGTGGCCGAGCCGCATGATGTCGATTCGCGAAACGCAGGAGCGGATATCGGTGTGTGCCTTTGCGAGGTCGGCGAGGATCGCCTCCTTCCAGTAGCTCCAGTCCTTTTCGAGGAGCATCCGGCGGACCTCGGCGGGCGGGCGATGGGCCAGCGCCCAGTAGTAGGTCCAGACGCTGCGCTCGATGCGGGAAGCCACGCTCTGGTGCGTGGCGACGACGTAGCCGAGCGAGGGCGAGTTGTAGATCACGTTGTCCCAGGCCAGCGGCGCGCCGCGGTCCGCGGGCAAGCGGTCGAGCGTCAGGTTGGCGGTCAGCCACGGCGAGTAGACGAAGCCTTCGGCGCGCGGGATGCCGTCGATCAGGTAGTGCGCCAGGAACGTCGGCGCAGCGAAGATTACGGCTTCGGCGAGATACGATGCCTGCTCCGTCAAGACGCGCCAGCGGTTACCTTCCCTGGCGATGCGATACACCGGCGCGCCGGTGCGAACGAATGGGCCGATACGCTCCAGCAGCCGACGGGTCAGCCACCCGTTGCCTTCGGGCCAGGTGAAAGGGCCTTTCTCTTCGTGCTCCCGCGCGGCGTGATAGTGGATGCCGGCCCAGGCTGAGGTTTCCGCAGCCACCGCGCCATAGTCGTCGCGGCAGGCGTAGTCGACGTACCAGCGTAAGTAAGGCGCGTCGAATCGGTTCTCGCGCATCCATTCGTCCATCGAGATCCGGTCGAGCGGCGAGGGCTTGGCGCCGTCCTCGATGGGGATGGTGAACTCGCCCGCGGCGCGAAACTCCTGGATCTTGTCGTCGAAGCGGCGGTATTGCTCCAGATCGGCTTTGGTCGCTGCGAGATGCGGCTCCAGGCCGTCCTGCCAGCGGCCGTGGAGGTAGAGTCGCTCCTGCGGCGTGTGGCAGAGGTGCCGTTCTTCGGGCTGCCCGCCGTGCAGAAGGCCGAATTCCTCGAATAGCTCGCGGACCAGCTTCGAATTGCGATTGGGCGCCGGGACGTAGTGGGCGGCCCAGGGATAGGCGCTGACCTCATTCTCTCCCCAGCGCGAGTTGCCGCCCGCCTGCGCCTCCGTTTCCAGCACGGCGAAGTCGCGGAAGCCGCGCTTGCGCAGGCGGTACGCGGCGCAGAGTCCGGCCATTCCGCCGCCGACGATCACCAGCGGCATTTTGACCTGCTGCGCGGGCGTACGAAAGGGGGAGCGGTCGCGCAAACGGTGGCCCGTAGTGAAAGAGTCGTTCACGAAAGAGCCGGCAATGGGCCGCTCGGCCTTCGCGGTGAGCCCGACCAGTCCGGCGGAGAGGAATTGACGGCGTGACGGCATCAGTGCGCGATATCCGCCCACTCGCGCTCGTAATAGCGGACCAGCACCTGGTCATTGAGGCGGTTCGGCTCCACGTCCACGGGGCGCATGTCGTTGGGGAATTCGAACAGGGCGGGCAGGGTGTTCACGGCAAGAAAACGCAGGCCGCCGGGAAGGCTCGACGGCCGGTCGTAGAGGCCCTGGCCCGCCAGCACAAATCCCCATTCGCCGAAGGAGGGCACGTAGACGTGATACGGCCAGATCTTCAATCCGGCCTGGCGCAGCGTTTCGGCGATGCACCAATACGACTGGCGGGCGAACAGCGGCGACGTGCTCTGCACCACGAACAGGCCGTGTTCCGGCAGGTGGCGCTTTAGCAGACGGTAGAACGCCGTGGTGTAGAGCTTGCCGAGCGAGAAGTTGGTGGGGTCGGGAAAATCGACCACGGCGAAGTCGAACATGTCCTCGGACTTCTCGAGCCAGGGAAAAGCATCGGCATTGATCACGCGGACGCGCTTGTCGACCAGCGAATGCCCGTTCAGCCGGTAAAGCATGGGATTGGTCGAGAACAAAGCGGTCATTTCGGGATCGAGATCGACCAGCGTAATCTGCTCGACCGTGGGATAGCGGAGAATCTCCCGCACGGCCAGGCCGTCGCCGCCGCCCAGCACCAGTACGCGGCGCGCGCCGGGGAGCGCGGCGAGGCCGGGATGCACCAGCGCTTCGTGATAGCGATACTCGTCGCGCGAGCTGAACTGCAAGTGCGAGTTCAGAAAGAGGCGCAGGTCGTCTTTCCAGCGCGTCAGCACGATGCGCTGGTAGCGAGTGTTCTTCGCCAGGATCACTTCGTCGGCGTAGAGCGTGGCGTCCGCCATCGACGTGATGTGGTCGGCGGTGGCCATCCCCACGCCCAGTAGCGCCAGGACAATGCCGCAAACGACACGCAGGCCGAAGGGCGAGCGGATCTGCTCGCGGAACAGGAAGGTGGACCACAGCGCCACCAGCGCGTTCAACAGGCCGAACAGGATCGCCGAGCGCACCATGCCGAGCTTCGGCACCAGCAGGATCGGAAACAGCAGCGACGCTCCCAGCGCGCCGAGATAATCGAACGTCAGGACGTGGGCGACCAAGTCGCGGAATTGGAAGCGGTCCTTGAGGATGCGCATCAAAAGCGGGATTTCCAGGCCCACCAGGATGCCGATGACGATCACTACGACGTACAGCACGAAGCGAAAGCTTTGGGTGTAAGCAAAGGCGAGAAAGAGAAGGGACGAGGAAAACCCTCCGACCAGGCCGACCATCAGCTCGATGGTGATGAAGCGGGCGACCAGCCCGCGGCCGATGAACTTCGAGAGAAAGCTGCCCACGCCCATGGCGAACAGGTAGCTGCCGATGACGGTGGAGAACTGGAATACGCTGTCCCCGAGCAGGTAGCTGGCCAGCGTGCCCGCGACCAGCTCATAGATGAGCCCGCACGCGGCGATCAGCAGGACCGAGAGAAAGAGAACCGTGGGCATGAGAAACTGCTGCCGGCGCCGCGGCGCCCATTTAGTGGATGGCCATGGCGATGATGATGCCGATGCCTAACGCCATGAAGCCCACCATCACCGCGAGGGCCACGTTCTTATCCTCGCAGATCTCCTTCCACAGGTCGTACGGCGTGAGCTTGTCGACGATGGCGAACGTGCCGATGAAGATCACGACGCCCAGAATGGCGTAGATAATCGCGTTGATGAAACTGCCCAGATGGAATTCAGTCATCTTCTTCCTCTCTGATTCCTCACTTGCCTCCCATGTAGCGCCCGTAATAGCCGTAGTGCGAGCGGTAGGCCCCCGGGTTGTCGCGAATCGACTTGGGGACGTTTTTCACCTGGTTCACGTTGCCATAGCCCCAGCCGCGGTAATCCATCCACATGGAGCCGGCCAGAGTCAGTATTCCGAACAGTGCGTAACGGGTCATTCGTCGTCTCCACTATCGCTGTCGCCGCCGCCGCCGGACCCGGTGGTGGCGTAGTCGCTTTCCTGATTTCGCTGGTGCTCAAAGCTCCAGGCGCGGATAGTCACCCATACCGGCGGAACGATCAGCACCAACATCGCCAGCCACAGCAAGCCGGTCTGCGGCACGTCGTGGCGGATGGTGATCTCGTAGTTTACGGGAGAAGCGCCGGCCTGGCCCTCCGGCTCCACACGCAGATAGTAGCGGCCAGGAGGCACGGGCGGAAGCGTCACTTTGTCGCCGCGGCTGCCTTCCGTCCAACTACCGTCGCTGTCGCTGCCGCTGTAGTAACTCACTTCCCGCCCGAAATCGAGGCCCTCGCCGGTTTCTTCGTTGATGAGAGCGAAGTTGAAATAGGCCCAGTTGTTGTTGACGCTGGCCTGAGTTTTGACTTCCAGGTTGGCCGTACGGCCTTTCAGCTCGAACACGGGCGTGACGAAGGATTGCTCGCCCGCGGCGCCTGGTTGGAACGCATAGCGCTGGCTGAACACCTCGGAGTTTCGCGCGATCATGTGGAGCAGGGCGATGCCGGCCAGACACAGCAGGAAGAACAGCCAGTACATCGACCAGTAACGCTTCACCTGATCGGCATACGGGTTCGGCTGGTCGGAATAGACGCCGACGGGAAAAGGAGCGGCGTTGGGAAGCTTGAACGCCTTCCACACGTCCGCGCCAGGAACGTAGACGCCCTGGGACCAGACCGTTTCGTCGCTGGTCACTTCGGCCGAAAGCATTTTCGGCGGGGCGACATAGTCCTTCGCAGTGACCGTCTCGCCGCGACGTACCTGCCAGGGAAACTCGCCGAGAACGTAGGTGGTTTCGGCCTTCGCGGATTGGAAGTGCGTGTAGGTCTCGCCCGCGTACTGAGCTTTCGGGCGGCCGAAGCCGGCCTGTTCTTCGGGAAGCGCCCGCAAGGTGCGGACGTCGTTCCAATGGCCCATGTAGTGGGTGAGATACCTGAAGCCCTTGTACGGATTGAACAGCAGGTATTCGTCCCAGCTATAGTCCACGCCGTCCACGTGGATGGTGCGTTGCTGAAATCCGATCACTTCATACGGCGCGCCCTGCCACTGGCCGCGCGAACCCAGCGGAACCAAAAGCGTCAAACGGGTTTTCGACTGGTAGATTTGCAGAACCTTGAGGTTGGGGTCCTGCGCATCGATGATAGACAGGCACTGCGGGCAGACGGCGGTGAGCGTGTGGGCAAAGCCGCGCAGGCCCAGAGAGCCGCCGCAGTTGGGGCAATTCAGGCCCTTGGCGCGAGGAACGGTTTTCTGCGCCGGCGTCATGACCAGCCCTCGAATTCACGCAAGTTCTTAAGATGCAGGTCCTCGAACTCCACCGCCTCGCCGAGGAAGAGCAGCGGTTGCTCGTCACTATAGTCGATGGTGGCAAAGTTTCCGCCCGCCGAGCGCAGATCCGCAAAGATCACTTCGCTTTTGTCCCAATACGCAAACGGAAGTTCGCCCTGCACGCCGCGATAGTGGGCCCGGGTCAGGCTGGTGACCTGGTAGTTTGTCCCATTCCATTTGAATTTGTTGTCGCGCCCTATCCTGTCGGCGGGCGGAAGCGGCGACGGCGCCGGCGTCAGGTAGGAGACGGCATATTCGAGTTGCGCGTCGGAGAGCCAGCCGCTGGTTCCATCGTTGAATCCGATATGCCATTCGTTCCAGGAGCCCAACTCGTAGTCGTAGATGATGCGCCCGACCACGACGAAGGCCTTGTTGCGGAAGATTCCCTCGGAACCGATTTGCAGCGGCGAAGCGTCGGGCGGCAGATCGGCCACCACGCCGACGCGCTCCAGATCGACATCCTGGCGAACCAGGATCGACTGGCAGTATTCGCAGGTGGTCTGGATGGCGCTAGACCACAGGAATTTGATCTGCGCTCCGCAATTCGGACAACTGGCGGTTGGCTGGCTCACCGGATCTTTCGCTCAAATAGGGACGTTCGATGCATCGCACGCTAACCGAGGCGGCCCCAAAGTCGCGTCGCAGACAGGCGGCGAAGTCCCACTCCGGTCGGGGCCGGCAACAGAAAAGGTTCAGACATAGCGACCGGTGTTCCGGAAAAGTATGACAGGCGAGGTGGGATTCGGCAAGCAAACACAGCCCGGTGATGCCGCCCGGGCCGGGAAACTGGTGCCACTGCGCCTCGGCGACCGGATGCAGCGACATGCCGGAGATCACCTGCCGGAACAAAGCGCGGAGGCGATCCGGATCGGCGAGCGACACCGGATCGCAGCCATGGGCCTCAATTACCCACTCGACGCCGTTCATGTCAGGCCTGGGGCTTGCCGCACTCCGGACAGAATTTCGAGGCGCGCGGGATCGACTTGCCGCACTCCTGGCAGAACTTGGTTTCGCTGCCGGCGGTGGGAACGGGAGGCGGCGCGGGAGCAGGCCCGCCGGCGGGCGCGGCTGGTGGCTCCGGCGCGCGCGGCGGCTGCATCGACTGCATCATCTGCTGGGCCATGGTGAGGCCGGCGCCGAGGCCGACGCCGATGCCGGCCGCGCCGCCGCCTTCATTGGCCGCGGCAATCGGCAGCGACTGGGCCACCTGGAACTGCGTGTACTTGCCCATGTCGCCGATCATGGTCATGCCGATGCGCTGGTCGAGCAGCTTCTGCAACTCGTCGGGCAGCGAGAGGTTCTCGACGACAAACGAGTCCAGGGCCAGGCCGAGGTCGGCGAAGACCGGTTTCATCACGTTGGCGATCTGCTGGCTGAGCGCCATCTGGTTGGCCGCCATGTCGAGGAACGGCACGTTCGACGAGGCGAACGCGTTCGACATCTGGCCGATGATGGTGTTGCGGAGCTGGCCTTCGAGGTCGGCCACGCGATAGATGTCGCGCGTGCCGGAGACTTTGGTGTGGAAGGCCTTTGGATCGCTGACGCGATAAGAATAAATGCCGAAGGCGCGGAGGCGAACCGCGCCGAATTCCTTGTCGCGGATGGTGATGGGCTGGGGCGTGCCCCACTTCTGATTGAGCTGCAGACGGGTGGAGAAGTAGTAAACGTCCGACTTGAACGGGGACTTGAACATCTTGTCCCAGTTCATGAGGTTGGTGAGCACGGGCAGCGTCTGGGTGCTGAGGGTGTAGAGACCCGGCCCAAAGACGTCGGCCACGCGGCCCTCATTGACGAAGGCGGACATCTGGGATTCGCGGACGGTCAGCTTGGCGCCGTTCTGGATCTCCATATCTTCCATGGGATAGCGCCAGGCCAGGATGCCCTCTTCGGGTTCCACCCACTGGACGACATCGATAAACTGCTTCTTCAGGAAGTCTTTGATGGACATACGCTTGGAGTGCGGCTCCTGGTGTAGTATAACGCCGAACGAGGGCGTTTTGTTCCGTGAAACGGAGCGATTGAATCCTGTCGGACAGGAATGATAAACTGTCGGACAGGTGAACCATGGCCTCGCAGCGACTCTCGATACGCATCCGGCCGACTCTGGAACGCAGGCTGAGAGAGCGGGCGAAGTTAACCGGGAAAAACGAGTCTGCGATCGCGCGGGAAGCCCTGGAGAAATACCTGTCCGAACCTTGTCCCGGTGCGACAGCCTACGACGCAGCCCTCGAGTTGGGACTGATTGGTTCCGTGAAAGGGACTCCTAAAGACCTCAGCGCGAATCCGGAGCATTTTCGCGACTTCGGAAAGCACTGATGTCTCGCATCCTGGTGGATACGGGCCCATTGGTCGCTATTCTGGCTCGGGACGATCAGTTTCACGACGCCTGCGTCGAAGCCTTGAATAGGATCCCGCCTCCGCTGTACACCTGCTGGCCCGTCTTGACCGAAGCCGCCTGGCTCCTGCGATCACACCCGGATTCGATCCAACGCCTGCTCTCAAGCCTGACCGGCGACTTTCTGCGGCTTCTGCCCCTTGACGAGAGCGACGCTCCGGCCATTGCCGGCATCATGCTGCGGTACAAGCTCAAGCCTCAACTCGCCGACGCAACGCTGATTCATCTTGCCGAACGGGATCGAATCGGCACGATCTTCACGGTCGACCACCGGGACTTCAGCGTTTACCGCGTCTCCGGGAAGCCCCTGAATCTGATCCCAAGACCTAACTGAAACCCTGAATCCAGTCCACGTAGACGACGCAGTCGGCTGCAAGCAAACTGGGCGCCCTCATGAACTCGGCAGGGCGCAAATAAGGGCGGACGCGACTGCGGCTAATTAAGGACGTTGCCAGCGTCGCGCTTGAAGACACTCCTCGTGCGTCGGACCGAGGATTGAAAACCTCTGAAGATGAGGAGGCTAGCGTAATGGTAGTCCTGGAATATACCTGAGATAACCATTGCCGAAAGCGAGTACCCTGCCGGAAGGGCGGCCCGTTAGCGATCCGCGCCTGAGGCTATAACCTTTTCCGTTTTTTATGTCAGTAGCGGTCGGTGCTTCTTACTGTGCAGCAAAAGCAAGAAAAAGATGGCGCACTGGCGCAAATTGCATTAGAATCCTCGCACGTGTCCCACGAAGTCTCCGAAGGCGTGGGGAGATTCCGGACCACGGCCTGGAGTCTTATAGTAGCCGCCGCGCAGCACCCGGCCGAATCGTCCGAAACGGCGATGGCCAAGCTCTGCCACACGTATTGGTACCCCGATTTATGCGTTTGTCCGGCGGCGTGGTTACAGTCAGGACGACGCGCGCGATCTTACGCAGGAATTCTTCTCCAGGCTGCTCGAAAAGAACTATCTGCGGGATGCAAATCCGGAACGCGGAAGGTTCCGCTCATTCCTGCTGACTGCGGTGCGCCACTTCCTGGCTAACGAGTGGAATCGAGATCACGCTGTGAAACGCGGCGGAACAAGGATTTCGCTCGGCTTGGACGTAGCCGAGGGCCGTTATGCAGCGCAGCCGGGTGGTCGCGAAACACCTGAGACAATCTACGAACGCCAGGGGCTTTGGCCGTGCTGGCGAGCGTGCTGGCGACCCTGCGGGAAGAGTCCGCGCGCGACGGTAAGCTAGACCAGTTCGAACAACTGACGTCTTGTCTCACGGGAGATGGAAACCGGCCATACGAGGAAATCGCTCGCCAATTGAACTCGACCGAGGGAGCCGTCAAAGTTGCGGTGCACAGGCTGCGGAAACTATACCGCGATTTGCTTCGCCGGGAGATCGCAGAAACCGTAGCTGAGCCGGAGGAGGTCGACGACGAAGTCAGGTTTCTGTTGTCCGCGCTAGGGACGATGAAATGAACGGGCCCGTCGGATGCCCGCAGTGTGGAGCAGAGATGCCCGCTAACGACGGCCTGTTCGGTCTGTGCGCGGTTTGCCTGCTTCGAGAAGCGCTTCCGGCAGAATCGAGCCCAATCTCCCCACTAAGCGGGGGCTCAGAAGCGAAGGCCGCGCGAAACATCCTAAACGCAATGGCGAACGAAGTCAGGGCACAGGCAAGTAAGCATATCGACCCGGCCGCGGCCCGCGGACTGCTGGAGGCGATCGGCGCGCTGGCGTCGGCAATTACCCCCTGAAATCAGTCCACGTACGCGATACAGTCGATCTGCAGCAACTGGCCCGCCCTCCGGAAGCCGGTGGCGCCGAAATAGGAGCGCACCGGCGCGGGCTTCGAGAAGAACTTCGAGTACGCCTCGTTCATCGGCTCCCAGTTCTTCTCCGGGTCGACCAGCGCGACCTGCACTTTCAACACGTTGTCCATCGAAGAGCCGGCTTTGGCCAAAGTCTCCTTCATGATGGTGAGCGCGTCAGTGGTCTGCTCGCGGGCGTCGCCGGGTTTCGGCTTCCGCTCGGGATACCAGCCGCCGATGCCGCTGAGGAACAGCAAATGGCCGGAGCGGATCGCGCCGCCGACGGATTCCTTCTTCGGCTTCCAGTCTCCGGTCTGGGCGGGCAGTGCCTGGGCGCCAAGCGCGGCGAGAGCGGCGGTGCGAAACATTTTTCTACGGGACGAAGGGGATTTCATGCTCATGGCATGGCATTGTACCCGAGCGGGGCATGAGATCGACAGGAGGCCACGGCTCGGTGGTGACACCATGCGGCAGCATGACCCGCAGCCTTCAGTGGGATCTGGATTCGAGATCGAGGGCGAAGGCCAGTGTTAGCCGCAGTTTCGCCATTACCTCATTTGGGATTCTGCCGATCCTGCGTTCGAGCCGTACCGTCTGTATTGAGCCCATGCCTTGGATGTTAGCTACCGAGTCCCGATCGAGGAACGGCAATCTCGGTAGCGGAACCTCGTATGGGCTGAGCCTGTTTTGTGTAGTGAGCGGAACGTACAAGTGCTCGAGGCGGGTTGGGATCTTCGCGGGAAACAACCACGACGCGCCGCGTCTTTGCAGCAAGGCCAAAGTCGGCCAGCCACACTTCACCGGGTCTGGGGCTCATCCAGTAGGTCGAGGACCTCTTGTTCAGCGGCGCGGGAGCGCGCGAGATCAAGAACGTCCTGGTCGGCGAGATCGATGACTTCAGCGATGCGCTTTCGCGCTTCGGCAGCAGTTTCCGGCCTCCACTCGCGCAACCGGGCATCCAGCTTTTTCGGCCAAGGCGTCCAAGATGGCCTCCTCTGCTTGCCCAATTTTAACTCTCGGATACCCGATTTGGGGGGCGAGGGCACGACGTGAGTGGCGTGGCGTGGCTTGGGCTTGGAATTCCCACCTGTGCCCGCGAAGCCGGCTGCTATGCTGGCGATATGCGTCGCCGACATTTCCTCGCACTGGCTGCGAGTCCCGCGCCGGCTATAGCCACCGATATGAACTCGTCCGCGGAACGCTACGTGAAGCTGGTGCTGGCGGTCGGGCGGCATGACCCTGACTATGTCGACGCCTACTACGGCCCTCCCGCATGGCAACCGGACGCCAAGCGGCCCCTCGCCGCAATCCAAATCGAGGCCCAGGCGCTGATCGAGGAACTGACGCGCGACAAGGCCTCGGGCGATGAGATGACGCGCCTGCGCCATCGCTACCTGCTGGTGCAGACGCGGTCCCTCGCCCGCCGGGTCGAAATGTTGCAGGGCGTCAAATTCACATTCGACGTGGAATCGCAAATGCTCTATGACGCGGTCGCGCCAACGTATCCGGCCAGTCACTTCGAACCCGCCTTAGCCCAACTTGAAAAGTTGATACCGGGGGAGGGCGCTCTCGCCGCGCGCTACGAAGCCTGGGAGCGGCAATTCTATATCCCTTCGGAAAAGCTGGCCGCCGTCTTCCGCGCCGCTGTCGATGAAGCGCGGGCCCGCACAAAAAAACACATCGCCCTGCCCGCCGGCGAGAGCTTCGTCATCGAGTATGTGACGAAGCAAGTGTGGAACGCCTACAACTGGTATAAGGGCAAGGCGCAGAGCCTGATTCAGGTCAATACCGATCTCCCGGTGGACATTGGCCAGGCCGTACATCTTGCCGCGCACGAAGGCTATCCCGGGCATCATGTCTACAATGCGCTGCTCGAAGATCGCCTCGTGGCGCAGCGGGGCTGGCTGGAATATTCGGCATATCCTCTCTACAGCCCGCAGTCGCTGATGGCTGAAGGCAGCGCTGAATACGGCGTCGAGCTCGCCTTCCCGGAAGCGGATCGCATCGCGCTCTATCGGGAGGTGCTGTTTCCTCGTGCCGGCCTGGATGCCGCGCGTGCGCCCGAATTCTATCGCGTCAAGCAGATCGTCTCTTCGCTTTCCCATGCCGGCAATCAGGCCGCGCGCGGTTATGTCGACGGGCGCATCTCTAAAGAAGATTGCGCCGCCTATCTCACCCGCTATGCGTTAATGCCGCCCGCGCGCGCCGCGCAGCGAGTACGCTTCATTGAGAAGAACCGTGCCTATGTCATCAATTACAACCTGGGCCAGGATCTGATCCGCCGGTACCTGCGCAAGCGCGGCGGCTCGCTCTGGAAAGAGTTTGAGCAGTTGCTCTCGTCCCCGCGCCTGCCTTCGGGATTAGTGTGATTTGAGCAACGACGAGGCCCGCGCGCCCTTACAATAAAGAGGTGTGCGGCATCGCCGGATTTACGCATCGGAACCGCGCGGCGGATCCTGAAATCGCGCGCCGGCTGACGGCGTGCCTGATTCACCGCGGGCCCGACCAGCAGGGGACCTACGAATCCACCGACGTGTCCCTGGCCGCCGTGCGCCTGAAGATCATCGACCTCGCCGGCGGCGCGCAGCCCATCCTCACCGAAGACCGCGACTGCGTTATCGCCTTCAACGGCGAGATCTACAATCACGCTGAGGTCCGGCGCGATTTGGAGTCGCTGGGCCACCGCTTCCAGTCGCAGTGCGACACCGAAGTCGTGCTGCGCGCCTTCGTCCAGTGGGACACCGGAGCCTTTGCGCGCCTGCGCGGCATGTTCGCCGCCGCGCTGTGGAAGGAATCCGAGCGACGGCTGATGCTGGCGCGGGACCGCGTGGGCATCAAGCCCCTGTACTTCCACCGGCAAGGCGAAAATCTGTACTTCGGCTCCGAGCTGAAGGCGATCTTTGAGCACCGGCAAATCCCGCGCGAGCTGGACCTGACGGCGCTCGATTATTACCTCGCTCTCAACTACGTCCCCACGCCGTACACGCTGGCGGCGGGAATCGAGAAGCTGCGGCCGGGGCACTGGCTGGAATGGCGCGACGGCGCGGTCCGCGTGGAGCCCTACTGGAAACTGGAATTCCGCCCGTCACCGAGGTGGACACTGGACTCGGCTAAGGAAGAACTGGACGGCCTGCTGCGCGACGCGGTGCGCGAAGAGCTGGTTTCCGACGTGCCGCTCGGCATCTGGTCGAGCGGAGGCATCGACTCGTCGGCCATCCTGCATTACGCCGCCGAAGCCAGTTCCACGCCGCTGAAGACGTATTCGGTCTCCTTCCGCGGTCGCAGCTTCGACGAAACGCCCTGGTTCCGGGAGATCGCGCAAAAGTACGGAACCGACCATCACGAGTTCGATCTGAACCCAGAGGTCGAGCTGGCCGATGCGATCGGCGAGTTCGCCTGGTATTCGGACGAGCCCAGCGCCGACGCGGGCGCGCTGCCGGTCTGGTTCCTGTCCCGCATGACGCGGCGGCACGTCACGGTGGCCCTGGCCGGCGACGGCGGCGACGAGCTTTTCGGCGGCTACCTGACTTATCGCGCCGACGCCTACGCTCGCATGCTGCGCCTGGTTCCGCCGGCAGCGCGATCGGCGGCGCTGGCAGCGGCGCATCGCCTGTGGCCGGTGTCCGACGACAAGATCAGCTTCGAATACAAGCTGAAGCGCATGCTCGAAGGCTCCCTGCTGCCGCCCGGCGATGCGCACTTCTTCTGGAACGGAACAAACTCTCCGGCCGGCCGCCGCGCGCTGCTGAAAGGCGCCGGGGGCCGCAGCCTGGAAGCGCTCACGGCGAACATTCCCCAGGATTGCGGGCCCATCAACCGCTATCTGCTGGTGGATCATCATTACTACCTGCCGGACGACATCCTCTACAAGGTCGACCGCATGAGCATGGCCCATTCGCTGGAAGTGCGCCCGCCGTTCCTGGATCACCGGCTGGTGGAGTTTGCCGCTTCCCTGCCCTTCGACCTGAAAATTCGCGGGTCCCGGCAGAAGTTCGTGCTGAAGGAACTGATGCGCGATAAGCTCCCGTCCTCCGTGCTGACCCGCGCCAAAACCGGCTTCGACGTCCCCGCCCACGACTGGTTCCGGGGCGTGCTGCGGCCTCTTTTGCTCGACACCATCACCCGCGAAGCGGCGGAAAACACGGGCGTTTTCGACTACACAGCGCTGGAGCGGATGATACGGGATCACACGGAAAGGCGTGTTAACGTTGGATATCACTTATGGGGCCTTCTGACCCTCTTCCTGTGGATGAAGCGGTGGGGGATCGCGGCTTCCTCCTCATCCTCCTCATCGCGAGCCTCATCTTCTTCGGTTGCATACTCAGCCCCCCTTCCCTGATGGATGATGTCGACGCCGTGCAGGCGCAGATCGCCCGGAACATGCTGGAATCGGGCGACTGGGTGACGGCGCGTCTGGACGGCGTGGCCTACCTGGAGAAATCGCCGCTCATTTACTGGATGATGGCCGTCTCGATGGCCCTCTTCGGGCCGCACGACTGGGCGGCGCGGATTCCGCTTGCCCTGTTCACCGTGCTGCTTTGCTGGACCACCGCCAGGTTCGGAGCGTGGGCGTTCGGGCGTACCGCCGGAGTCTATGCCGGGCTGTGCCTTTCCACCTGCGTCGGGTTGTGGCTGTTCACGCGGATCCAGATTCCGGACGCGATTCTTACGCTGGCCATCACGCTGGCGATGTGGGCGCTGGCCCGCGCGCTGGAAGAGGACGAGCCGCGTCCAGCCGTCTGGGCCTGGACTTTCTGGGGCTGCCTGGGAGTGGGGCTGCTGCTGAAGGGCCTGATCGCCGTTCTGTTCCCGCTGGCGGCCGGGGTGTTGTATATCTGGTTCGCTCGGCGGGACTGGCGGCGGCTGCGTCCGTTCACCGGGGTCTGCCTGATGTTGCTGGTGGCCGCGCCGTGGCACATGCTGGCCACGCTGCGGAATCCGCCGTTTCTGGAATTCACATTCCGCTCCGAGCCTGGCCACTACCACGGATTCTTCTGGTTCTACTTCATGAACGAACAC
>JACXTT010005414.1_pt1 | contig 18544 bp, 21 predicted proteins | sample 9270951 | NCBI WGS metagenome assembly JACXTT01 (sample SAMN15532306, study PRJNA645909) | rock metagenome | isolation source: weathered quartz diorite | place: Puerto Rico | collected 2017-06-21 | reverse complement strand
CTCCGCTGAAGGCGAACTGGTCCTCTTGGACGACCAGGATCGTTCGCTCTGGAACCAAGATCAGATCGCGGAAGGGGCGGCGCTTGTAAAACGGGCCATGTCGTCTCGCCAGTTTGGCCCCTATGCGCTCCAGGCGGCGATCGCCGCCCTGCATGCCGAGGCGCCCAGCGGCGCTGCCACGGACTGGGCGGAGATCGTCGGACTATATGACGTGCTGATGCGGATGGACCCGTCGCCGGTGGTCCAACTGAACCGCGCGGTGGCGGTAGCAATGCGCGACGGACCTTCGGCAGGTCTCAATCTAATCGACGCGATTCTGTCGAGGGAGGATCTAACAAACTACCATCTGGCGCACTCGGCACGCGCGGAACTCTGTCGTCAGTTGGGACGATCGGCCGAGGCCCGCGCCTCCTATCAACGCGCGCTCGGTCTTACCCATCAGGAGCCAGAACGGCGGTTTATTGAAAAGCGGCTGCGAGAATTGGACTGATACCTTGTAGTCTTCGTTGTCGAATTTCGGTCCGACCGAACGACTATGGGATGTAAGAAGTGATCCTATTCAGTCAGACAGGAGGAACCCATGAAATACCTATGCCTTTCTTACGTCAACGAAGACGGTTGGCAGGTTATGTCCGAGAGCGAGCGGAATGCGGCCCTCGACGAGGTGTTCGGCTATAGCGACGAGCTTCGGGAAAAGGGATATCTTATTGGTGCCGAAGGCCTTCAAAGTGCTCGCAATGCAACGACGCTGCGGTACCAAAACGGTAAGGTGGCCGTAACCGACGGCCCCTTTGTCGAGACGAAAGAGAAACTGGGCGGAATATACGTGCTAGAGGCCAGAGACCTGGACCACGCGATCCAATTGATGTCGAAGCACCCGGTTGTGCGGGCGGGTGGCCTCGAGATCCGTGCGGTTGTCGACCTAGCGCCCATGCTTCAGGCAAGTAGGGAGCGGCGCGGTTCTACAATAAGAGGATAATTGCCGGCTAAAAAAAGTATTGCGAATAGGGGGACACATCCGTGGTGGATGTTCTGGGACAAGAGGTTGAACTGGCGGAATATCAGACCTTCTCAGCTCGCCCCTACCACGAGCTGTTCGAAAATGAGCGCCGCCTCCAGCGCGACTTGGCCATGGCACACGAGGTTCAGCAACCGCGCCTCGATGGCCGGTTTGTTGCCATGGCTTACGCAGTGTGGGATTCGTGGACGAACAGATTGGCTTTGGCGAGTGCAGGGTTCCCCCCTCCGCTGCTCGCGAGAAATGACAGGACCGAACGCCTTCCCGTGGAGGGTGTGCCGCTCGGCTTGCTCCCCGATGGGCACTACGATGAAAAGACTCTCGCGCTTTCTGTTAAACGCTACCGCGCTCAATGCTCACGGTGGCGGCTCTAATTGCTCTCGGCGAGCCCAGCAGCCTGACGCAGCAGCCGATCGAGGCTCTGTCTATTCAGGTACCTGCCTCGCAGCACGACCGCGCTGATTCGTTGTGTGTTGCGAATGGCAAGGAGCGGGTTGGCGTCGAGCAGAACGAGATCGGCTCGCTTGCCGGGCGCGATGCTTCCAGCTTCCAGAGATTGGAACATCCCCGCTGCGTTCACGGTCGCTGCTCGCAAGGCCTCCGAAGTGGTGAGGCCCGCTTCAACCAGAAGCTCGAGCTCGTCGTGAAGACTAAATCCTGGCGGGTGAATAACACTCGTGTCGGTTCCCGCAACGAGGATCACTCCTCTTCGATGCATGACGCCTGTCACGTTCTGTAGCTCGAGAACAGATGATTTGATTCCCAATTTCTCACCGGCAGGCATGTTGCCGAGGAGTTTATCGGCCTCCCGGCGGGCGGAGGCGGCTATGTAACGCGAGCGGGGGTCAGGTTTCGCCCCTTCTAGTGATCGCGCAACGTATGCCCTGGCGATGAGCGTCGGATCAACCACAGTTCCATTGCGGACGAACTTAGCGAACAGCGCGGTCGCTTCTTCCGTTGCGCGCCATCGTACAATCTCGGCCGTCTGATTTTTCCCAGCGTGTTCTGTCGCGAACGTTCCTTCGAAGAGCGTTTCGATATGCTCGATCGTCGCCTGACCGGCGTCCGAAGCTTCGGCGGGTGTGACGTTCATCGGCACGTGACCGATGAACGGCAGTCCGAGCTTGCGTGTCTCGTCCGCGATCGCGAAGTACGCCTCCCGTGATGTACGCCTGTGGAGCTTGATGAAATCAACCCCCACTTTCCGCAGGGTGCGAACCGCAGCCCGCGCTTCGGGCTCATTGGCCACGGCAAGTTGATAGCGATTGAATTCTTGGCCGTTGAGCATCGGCCCGGCCCGAACAATCGTAGGTCCAATCAGCGTGTTGTCGGCGATCTGCGCGCGCCAGCGATCGAGCTCGGAGAGATCACTACCCACGTCGCGCACGAAAGTTACGCCGTTCGCTACCAACACCGGCAGGGCGCTTGAGCGCGCAAGGGACAAATGGACGTGCATGTCCCACAGGCCGGGAATCAGAAACTTATCGCGGCCGTTAACGATCTCGGCTCCACTCGGCACCGCACCACGTTTCTTTTCGACACTGACAATTCGACCGTCACGGATTACAACCGTCATATCAGGTTCGATCGCGCCACTGATCGTGTCGATTACTGCGACATCCGTAATCACCAGCACGGTCGAATTGCCGTTCATCTGGCGCGCTACTGTGCCCGTCACAAGCATGGTTACGGATAATACTGCAGCCCGAATAATCAGCATGATCACATAACGTCTCCGAGAAGAAGCTGAAGGCGGCCCGCATATCTCACTTGCGCGATCGTCTGACAATGCGCTTCTTAACCGTGGATTTCTTGAGCTCGTGGGCGAAGTACCACTGATGACCTTCCGGATCTTCCGCCCCATACCGACGGTGTCCATAGAACGTATTCTGTGGTTCCTCCAAGATTTTTGCTCCTGCTTTTCTGGCGCGTTCACAATGTTTGTCCACATTTTCTACGTTGACATAGAGGCTCTGCGTTGCTTGTCCTAGACGATTCGGGTTCTTATATTTCGGGCCTGGGTACCCCATCATGACGAGGTGGTCGTCGAGTTTCATGGCCGCGTGATGGAGCTTACCGTCAGACCCCTTCATTGCCGGGCCGAACTTTCGGAAACCGAACGCCTTGGATAGAAACTTCAACGCTCCTGCGACATCTTCATAATAAAGATAGGGTGTGATGGACATCTGCATAGCCTCCTGGTTAACCTTGGAAAGTGAGATCCCCGCCGGGATCGCAATTTAGAGGTTCCGTACTTCGGATCGCTCGCAATCCCCAAGAGAATTCTTCATAAATCAGCTCGCTCCATGGTCCCGCAAGACCTTGGCCACCGCCTTCGCCTTATGAAACGTCGTGTGATGTAACGGCGTCTTGCCGTTCATGTCCCGAGCGTTCACTTCCGCACCACGGTCAATCAGCATCTGCGCAATCACCGCTTGGTTCGAATGAGCGGCCGCATGCAGCGGCGTTGTCCCCCATTGTTCGTTCCTGTTGTGCGCGTTCACGTCTGCGCCGACGTTCAAGAGGAAGGCGACAATCACCTGATGCCCCTTCCAGGTCGCCCAATGGAGGGCCGTCGAGCCGTCCGCATCCTGCAACCGAATCAGGCTCGCATCTCTTCCGAGCAGACTCTTCACTTGCTCGATATCACCAGTCTTCACCGCCTTGAACAATTTCTTGTGCGCGTCATCCATCGGCGCACCCTCCTCTGGAATTGGTCAAATTCCCGGCGCGTCTAATCGACCTCAGTTACCCTGTCTCTTGTTCCTGAGAATACACTTCCTCGCCGAGGATCCAGAAAATGCGGGAGCTAGTTCTTACTGACCGCACGGCGCAATGCCGCGCTGTTGAGATCGAGTTCGCTGACGGGAATCACTACCAGCTGCGGAAACTCCCTCTGAAGGTCCGGTTGAAACTGTTTTGCATCGCCCACCACAATGACGTTGGTGCCGTCAGCGTTGAGTTTCGTAGCAGCAAAGCTCTTAATATCTTCGGCCTTGATCGACTGCACGTTGCCGACATAGCGATTGATTTCATCCAGGTTAACACCATAGATCGCCAGCGAAGCAACCTCATCAACCAGCCCGCGCGTGGTCTCCATGGCCCGCGCATAGCTGCCCATCAAGACCGCTTTGCGCGGAGTCAGCTCAACATCGGACAAGTCGCCGACCGCCAGGCGCCTGATTTCGTCGAGTATTAGTGAAGCTACTTGGGCGCCTGATTCGTTCTTTGTCTGTGCGGAAGCGCTAAATGCGCCGGCCCAGCGCCGGCTATCCAGTGAACTGCCCGCTCCGTAGCTGAGGCCGCGCTTAATCCGAATCTCCTGGTTCAGTCGACCCGAGTAACCGTTGAGCACGGAATTCGCGACAATGCCACGGAAATAATCGGGATTCCCGCGGTTGATTCCGCTGCGGGCGGCGATCACCGCAGCCTGCCCGGCGTCGGGCTTGTCGATTATCAGGACGCGGCGGCTGCCCGATTCGCTCGTGGGAGGAACCATCGAGACGCGCGGCAAGTCAGTTGCCGGCCTCGCCCAACTGCCAAAGTATTTCTGGGCGAGCGCGAACCCCTTTTCGGGTGTCATGTCCCCGCCAATGATCAGCATTGCGTTGTCGGGGCGATAGAACACGCGGTGTACACGTGCGATGTCTTCGCGTTTGATCCGCGGCAGAGATTCCGGTGTTCCCGAAAGCGGATGTCCGTACGGCGAATCTTGGTAAACGACCCTTGCCGCCACATAGCGGGCGATCGCTCCGGGCTGACCGAGCGCGATCCTCAAATTGTCGAGACTCTCGCGGCGCAAACGGTCAATCTCTTCATCCTTAAACGCGGGGCTGCGGACAGCATCGGCCATGAGCTCCAGCGCGGAGTCCACGCGCGGAGAGCTCACGCTAATTGTTACTGCCGAGGAATCCCAAGCCGCACTCGAACCAATTAGACCGCCCAGTGCTTCCATCTGCTCCGCGATTTGGGTGGCGCTTCTCGTCTTAGTTCCCTTGGTCAACAACGCCGCCGTCATATCGGCAACACCCGACAGTTCGGCAGGATCGACCTCGCCGCCACTCTTGATCAAGAGTTCGGCAGTAACCAGCGGCATCTCAGATCTCTGGGCCACGACGATTCGCAATCCGTTCGGCAACATCCGTTCGACGGGCTTGGGAAATTGCACTGTGCGCGGAGCCGCCGGAGGGGGTGGCGTTGCCTGTGGCAACTCTGCGACCACGAAGGCCACGAGTGAGAGCCATGCAATACCCATGCCGGCAAGAGTAATTATGCGTCTCACCTTCCCTGCCCTCCTTTCACTTGATCACCGCCTTTGGTCTCAGCGTGAGCGGATGGCAAGTAATCGAAGACGTAGCGATTCTCTTTGGTGAAATACTTTCTCGCCACGCGTTGGATGTCGGCGGACGTCACTGCCTGCAGACGATCGAGATCCGTGTTTACGCGCTTTGGATCGCCGAGCAGCACGGCCGCCTGACCAAGCGACAGCGCTTTCCCATTATTCGTCTCGCGCTGTCTCAACTGGCTCGTAATAACCTGATTCTTCGCCTTCTCGAGCTCAGCGGCGGAAACTGGAGCGTCCTGCAATTTCTTGATTTCCCCCAGTAGTGAGGCTTCGGCATCCTCAGGCTTCTTTCCGGAGGCGACGATGGCCGTGAGCAAAAACAACCCGGCGTCCTCCTTGAGATCGGCATTCGAGTTAACGCTCTGCGCCAGCTGTTGCTGGTAAACCAGGTGGTGATAAAGACGCGATGAGCGCCCCTGCGATAAGACGACATCCATCATGGTCAGAGCCGGCGCATCGTCACTCCTCTCCGGGGGAACGAGGTAGGTGATGCCCACGCCCGGTAACTCCAAACTTTGCGGGCCATATTCCGTGAATCGTTTCTCAACAGTGCGCCCGGGTTCTTTCGTCTCAACCCGTGGCAACGCCAGATTCGGCTTCCGCAGCGACCCGAAGTATTTGTCGACCCACGTGTCAAATTGTTTCGGATCAAAGTCACCCACTACGATTAGCGTGGCATTGTCAGTCCGGTAATATGTCGTGTGGAATTTTTGCACGTCTTCGAGGCTAGCGGCGTCGAGATCTTCGATGCTCCCTATCGTCGGCCGCTTGTATGGATGGTTGATGAACGACTTCTGCTGGAGCACATGGAAGAATTTCCCGTAAGGCGGCGCCAGGACTGACTGACGGTACTCCTCCTTGACCACGTCGCGTTCAGAATTGAAGTTCGCATCATCAACATTCAGGCCCGAGAGCCGCTCCGCCTCGGCCCAGAGCAGTGTCTCGAGATAATTCGAAGGCACCACCTCCCAGTAGACGGTGACATCGTCCGCGGTGAAAGCGTTATTCACGCCGCCCACGTCTTCGGTCAGCCGGTCCATCATCTCGGACTTCATGTTCTTGGTCGACTTGAACATGATGTGTTCGAAGAGATGGGCAAAACCGCTGCGTTGATCGGGATCGTCCTTCGAGCCAACGTGATACCAGACATTGATCGCGACCGTCGGACTCGACTTGTCGACCACGCTGAGCACGTGCAGCCCATTGCCCAGCGTGTGCTCGCGAAAGTTCATCCGCGGCATTTTCAACTGAGCAGAAGCCGCGACTACGATCGCGAAAACTGCTACACAACAAACCAAACAAAGAATAAGACGACGCATTTGCTTCTCGTGCCTCCTCCAGTTCCCATCACTCTTCGACAAAACGATAGCTTGCGTGGCTGTCGTAGTCGATGCCGTGCTTATTTTTTAGCTCTTGGATGTAGTGGAGAGTCTTCTTGGTATGAGGGCTGGCAACGCCGTCGCCGAGCGGCTCATTGGTATGCAGCAGTATCTCCTCCAGACAACTGCTCACCGTCATGTGCTTGTGCTTGGCCAAATCATTGAGTAGCGCTGCCAGCCGCTTCTCCAGCCGCACCGGCACGTCCACACGCTCTACCTTGAGGGGCTGGCCGGTTTTGAGCAGGCGATGTCCGAAGGTGAGTACGTGCCCATGCAGATCTCGGACACTGTAGTCACGCAATCCCCAGGGCCTGTCCTCCGGCGGCGTAACGATTTCGACCCCGCGGGCGCGCTGGAACTCATAGAGCTCATCGGCGTCGCCGACTACGAAATACACCGCGCAACCCTTGGGATTGGGCGTGCCCTGCTCCAGGAATATTTGCACGTGACCCAGATTCACCCCCGCCATCGTCGGCGGGTCGCCCACGGTGAAGGCTACCCAGAAGCCCAGCTTCTTGGTGTAGAAGTCGGTCGCGGCAAGGACGTCGGCAACCGACAAAATTGTGTGGTGCTGTTCGCAGTCTACGCTCGGGGTAGCAGGTATGGTCATGGGTCTCCTTGTCTGTAGTCTAATACGCTTGTTCGGCGTCTCGGTTCGTTCTTTCAGGGTATCACCTGGCTATCCAGTGGGCACCGTGCGCCCAACCGCGGCGTTCCGTGGGCTGCGTCTTGACAACCTGCGGACTTTATGAGTCTTCGGTGGATTCAGCGCCCGTGTGAGTAGCCCTGGTCTGGCCGATGGTGCGGATATGTTCTTCGGCATGCTCGACCTCTTGCATCAGAAGATCTTTGAAAGTCTTGGTGTAAGGCTTCGCCCCCGGGGCATCAAGCAGCTCCACTTCTCGCATAATCCCATCCGAGGTGGTCATGATCAGAGCAGCCATATGCTCACACAGGGCGTGAAGAGTTGCGAGGGCCGTGCGGACCGGAACGGTCTTGTAGCCCATTCGTTGCATCCACGAGGCGTCAGGATTGACCCAGGACCAATCGTAAATGGAACCGCTCTTAGCAAGCCCTGCGATCATAATATTGGATGCAATGAGAATCGCCTCAGCCAGGTGATGAACCGTCTCCCTGATCGACCAATCGTCAGGGCCACCCTGTAACTCGAGGGCCTCATCCGTTAGGCCTTCGATCGCCTTCTCGATATTCCGCGGGATCGTAAGCCAGGCGCGGATGGCCTGAGGTGCCTCTCCTGGATCCGTCATGCTGTACTCCACGATCTCGGGCGAATGTCCACGCTCGGCCGCTCACGATACGCTTGAGAATTCATGACGATACTTGGCCAGTCCCGAGACTCCATGCATCTTCGCCGGGTCCAGGACCAATAGCATGAATACGTCGCCCGGTACCTCCCATTCGCACTTGATTCCATAGGTGCTGGCGGGCCTGAACCCGAATCGGGGGTAGTAGTCTGCGTGCCCGATAACGATAATAAAGGGGCAACCCGCTTCCTTTAGTTTCTGCTTCCCTGCTTCGACCAGCCTACTGCCGATGCCTTGGCGTTCGTGTTCCGAGAGCACGGCCATGGGGCCGAGAGCCGCTCCCCTCACCACATCACCCACGGACGATGGGCTGTACATGATATGCCCCACCACTCGACCATTTAGTGAGGCGACCAAGGACAGCAATACGGCCCCGTTGGATCTCAATGCATCGACGATGTTGGCTTCCTGGTCCTGCCCAAACGCACGCGTGTTCAGCTCGCGAATTGGCCCGCCGTCACCGGGGCGCTCTTCTCGAATCTCGACTAACATGCAATCGGTTCGCAGTCGCCTAACACTTGCGATCACTTGCACTCGCGAGGAGGTCCCGCGCATCAGTCGGGCTAGGTGCAACTATGTCTTGCTGCCGCACTCCAGGATCGAATACGCCCTTGTGATGAAAATAAACTATGCCCGCGGCCGTACGGATCAACTTTGTGCGTAGGAACAGGTTGAAAAGGTGATCACTTTGAAAGCGGTCAAAGAGGGAACGTAACAGGCGTTTAATCATGAACCGCGGATAGGATCTTACGAACCAACCGCTCGGGTCGTCGCATTTTCCGCCGAGATAGTCCGCGATGGCATGACCCGCGGCTGAGCCATGCTTCAAAGCCGTATGGATGCCGCCTGCAGTCAATGGAGAGACCATGCCGGCGGCGTCACCGGCCAATAGTACACGCCGGGCTGCGACCGGCTTAACAATCCCGCCACATGGAATCATGCCCGCGCGTACCGAGCTCGGTTGAATGCCGCGCAGATTGACGATCGGTGTGATCTTCTTCAAGAACTCTCCAATTGCCTCCATTGCATGCTGCCTCTGGCCACGAAGCCGCTGGGCAAGACCCACTTGAACCGCCGCAGGCCCCGCAACGACCCATGCGATGTAGCCGGGCGCGAGACGCCGATCGACAAAACAATGGAGCATGTGTGGCTCAGCGACCTCGACGCGTGCGTATTCGTGCTCGAGTCCGAAGAGAAACTGGCTGCTTTGTCCCAGTCCGAATGCCTTCGCCACCGTTGAATTCGGACCATCGGCGCCGACTAGGAAGCGCGCTGTTCCGAACTCGCCGAGATCGAAACCGCTTTGCATTCGAACTGCGCCCCTAAACGCCGCGCGATACATGATGCGCGCTCCCGCTTGCTCCGTTCGCGCGGCGAGCCAGCGCATCACCCGAGGAGTGTCTGTAGCGAGAAAATAATAGCCCGGCGCAGCAAGATCCACATGTTGGAGATTCGGTGCGTAGAGACGGACCCCAGTGATCCGGCGAACCAGTTCTGCCGGCAGGCCATCGAGGATCGTAGCTTGGTCGATCGCCTCCTTGACGATGATTCCCGTCGTATGTAGCTTCTCTCCAACGTCAGCCTTCTTCTCCAAGAGCGTTACTTGCATTCCAGCTCGCGCCAAGACCGTCGCGCAGGCCAAACCCGCGAAGCTCGCTCCAACAATGATGCAATCGGCTTCCCTCATTACCCCTCCGAGTCAGCAGGCGCCTAATAATACTGCCGGCATTGTACGCCTGACTATCGGCGCCCTCCAGCGCCCCGCCCGTTACTCAACCACCGTCGAATTAGGCAGAATCGCGGTCCCCTCTATGCGTGGCGATCTGCCAGGTGTTACCCCACTTGTCTTCTACCATACAACGACGGTCCCCATAGGGCGTATCGAGCGGCTCTTCGAGGGAGCATGCGCCCGCATCCAGGGCGCGCCGGTAAGTCGTGTCGGCGTCCTCGACATACACGTAGAGAAAGGCGGTCATCGGATTACGAATTCCCGCATCGCTGATCATGACCAGCGAGTCGCCGATCCTGACCACGGATGGACGCGTTTCGAGATATTCTCCCCTCGCCTCAAATACCTGCTTGAGGAAATCTACGAGCTGTATTGCGTCATGAGCCACGATTCGTGGAATGACGCGCGGCCAGCCTTCGGGGATGAATCGGGAACGGCTGGTCGTCTCTTTCATAGCATGATCCCTTACCGCACGCGATTCTTGACAACCCGCATTATCGTGGCTGCGGTGTGTGATGCGCGCAGATTCCTTCCTCTCTTGGTCCCCTTTACCGCAGCATGCAGCGGCGTCGGTTACCATCAACCGTATTGAATCGGCTTACGGCGCTCCACTCAGCGTGATGGAGCTTGGCAAGGATAGGAAGCTGATCGAGGTGATTGCTCAACGATGCAATTTCCATGTTTCTCCGCCGGATCTCAGCGCCGGGTACTAACGGCATCAGCGGCAGCACCAAGCTCCGTCCGCTCCTTACTGTTGTCAGGCAGCACCGTCCGTATCCACCCTGTGATCACCCTCCCACCACTTGAGCACTCGCAGCGCGCGCAGCGTGTTCCAGCGACTAGGCGAACCGAGGCGTTCCAGTTCGAAGTACGTTTTTCCCTTGTAGCGGTTCTGCAATGTCCAACGGCCATCCCCCCTCTGGCTACTACGGACGATGTCGATAGCCTCGGACAGTCGCTGGTCGCGAGGCGCGTTGACGGCCCGGAAGTAGTCGAGCGCGCGGAGAATGTCGTAGTGCCACCGCGGCGGGAAAGCGAAGCGAATGAATGCCGGCTTAATGATTTCGCCGCTCCGATGCGAGCGAAATAGCCGGTGCGCAAGGAGGAACTCACGACCGCGCCGCTGCGCGGCCCGTACCGCCGCCAGCCTGCGTCCACGGTGTACCTCGTAGAGCCGCAAACCCTCGAGCGCGCTGATGGTCGTATGCAGCGAAGCGTGGGTTGCGCCTGCGGGGCGCTGACAATTCCACCCGCCGTCCGGCATCTGCCAATCGAGCAGGTGGCCGACGATGTTGTCCAGCCGGTCGTCGTTATACTCGAAATGCGAAAGGATCGAAAGAACCATCCCCGTGACACAGGTCTCGCCCCGGCCCGTCCATTTCGCCCAGATGCCGTAGCTGATGCCGCCGTCACGCTGGAGCCCTTGGTCGAGCAGGAGCGTGCACGCCTTGCGCGCCTGACGGTGGTTGGCCGGCAAGCCGAGGTCTCGAAGCAATAGCATCGTGTAGGTCGTCGAGGTCCACTTGGGCGAGTAAAGCCCGCCGTCCGACGACTTCCCCCCCGCCCACGTGCCTACGGAATCCTGCCTGGCAAGCAGCCGGGCTCCCCAGCCATTGCGCGCTACTCTTCGTCGCTCCCGCTCCACCATGCCTTCCCTCACCCCAATCAAGTCCCGCAATGTCTGCCAACGTATGGCCGGATCACCCTCCAGCAGCCATTGAATCACCCGATCGGCTGTCGCACTGCCAGTCACTCCTGAAGTCTCCTGTCTAGTGCTGATTCCCTTGTGAAGGGCGATCGTGGACCTCATCCTCCGTCGTGCCACAGAGTCGTTAGGTCTTCCTCTCGCCCGGAACTCTCTCCAAGATGGTACTCGCTTTGAACCAAGCCGCTCGGAAAGTGCCGAGTGGCTACGTGACGGAGCCGAATATCGCCTGGTAGAGTGCCGAACAGAGGAACTCCGCTTCCGATGAGAACGGGAACCCGTGTGATGATGAGGCGCTGAATGAGCCCGGCCTGAAGAAACCGTTGAATGGTGACCCCGCCATCCACGTAAATATGACCGATGCCGCGGGCAGTAAGCTGCGCCACGATTTCGGCTGGGGCTCCCGACATACGTTCCACTTTGGCGCCGGGGGGCGCGGGGGCGAGCCGGCGAGTGCTGAGCACGAAAACCGGCTTTTCGCCATAGGGCCAGGTGTCAAAGGTCAGGACCGTCTCGAAGGTTTTGCGGCCTATGACAAGCGCATCGACCGTGGCCATGAACTCATCGTAGCCGTGGGGCTCACCGCCGTCCGCCGGCAAGAAATCAAGGTCACCATTGGCTCGGGCGATGAAGCCGTCGACGCTCGTGCCAATGAATACTGATGCTCTCATGACCGAATCTTTTCCTTGCCGCCTAATGCCCTCGATATCTGGTCCGCTCGCTACGGCCGGGGCGAATGCATACCCGTGTAGGGTTTTCTGCCAATCACGCAAATCCAGCCTCTCTTGTGCTCTTCGAATACCTGCACGTCTGAAAAGCCAGCTACGGAAAACAACTCGCGATGCTCATGAACACTCAAGTGCGCAGATCTCAACGGTATCATCACAAGCCGTTGCAGCCTATCATACCTGCCGCCCTTGTAGCTTTCCGCAATAATCATCAGCGTTCCGCCAGGTTTCAGTGCCCGCAAGATTTCTTGCATATCTTTGACTAGGTCAGGCCAGTAATATTGAGTTTCCACCGCAGTGACGAGATCAAACTCGTTATCGTGAAACGGCAACTGCGACACCGAAGCTTGCCGAATTTCAACGCGCCCCGCCTTGGTCAACCGGAGGTTCCTTCGACGAGATACGGTTACACTTGCCTCGGAGTAATCAACGCCGTAAATCGTGCCCTCCGAGGCCATCGCGGCCATCTTCTGAATTGTCCTGCCCCCGCCGCAACCCACATCCAGAATCGTAAAGCGCTTCTCGATTTGGATATGGCTCAAGCCCCAGTCGGTAAGCCTGGAATGTGATATGTTCATTACCCATAGAAAAAACCTGCCGATCCATTTGGTCGGTTTTCGGAGTTGATTCAGCAGATAGGGCAGTGCAGTCAATAACAGTATGTAAATCAGTAGCCGTCTTATTGCTTCTCTCCTTCAGACTGATATGCCGATGATGCATGAACCTCACGTCGCGGGTCACCTGCCACCCCTTTCGGCTGCATGATCCGCACCTTACCGAGATGATCCCAAAAGGCGTCGGTGCCGGAAATCCCCCCAGTTAACACAGCGTCGTAGACTTCTTTCGCGCCGAATGACCGCCGATACTCCGGATGCAGATGAACGGCGGCCTTGATCTCCATGATCTTCTGGCGCGACTCAGGATTCAGGCGTTCCGCAACCCAGGACTGGTATCCAAGCAGTCTGCTCGACTCTACCCCGTCCACTGCCCAAATATCGATTTTCCACGAGGCAGTAGCGCATTCTGAAAAGTACACTCCCCAATACAGTCCTTTCGGCAGACCCCCGCCCGGCAACCTTGTTTCGTCACGAAAGCTCATCCTGAACGGCTTGAGCAAGTTCGCCACACGCGATCCTAACTCGAAGAACCAGCGAGGATCGTGCAAGGATGCCATGGGAACGAGGTATAGGTCTAAGTCGCGCCAAACCATTAGGTCGAGCGCATGGCTGCCATGTACGACCAGACGACCGAACGACTCCAATGTGGAACGAAGGCCCCGGCCATCGAGAATCCGAGTTGCCTCTTCGCGAAGCGACGACGCAGTTTCCAACAGGGTGCTCGACACGACGACTCCTATCCTCTGAGCGCTTGACGGCCGCCGATCAGCGGCCCGCGCACCTTTTGCCAATGGTATTAGGTGCAGCGCCTCGCCTGCCTGTGCGACTTAGGCTGTGAAGCTAGTTAGCGAAACCCCCGGCCCGACAACCTTTTTGCCAATCGCACGAATCTCCGCGAGCACGATTTGCGCCGCGACCCTGGGGTTCTCACAATTTATCCCTGACTTCCATACTGTTTTCAACCAGGGCACTGCGCTGACTCCTACGGTGGCGCCAGAGGAGGTAAACTGGGATTCCCGAGAGCACCAATAGATACCCGATTCCCGAAGTCGCAGGCGCCAGGTAGGCGAGGTCGAGAATCAGCATAGCGGCTACGGCGACGTAGATCAGGGGAGTGAAAGGATAGCCGATCGTGCGATAGGGGCGTTTGGTGCCGGGCGCTTTCCGGCGCAGGACAATGACCGCTCCCGTCATCAGCCCGTAGAAAACCAGGTCGCCCGAGATGCTATATTCCAGGAGCTGCGTGTATACATTGCCGTAGGTGACCGCTCCGGTGATCGCATCTTTGGTGACGGTGCGCGGTAGCGTCAGCAACGACGCCCAGACGCCCTGCGCGAGAAGTGCGACGGCTGGGACATGGCGGGCGTTCACCTTGCCTACGGATGTGAAGAAGAGCCTATCGCGCGCCATCGCGTAATAGACTCTCGCCCCGGCGAGGATGAGCCCGTTGCTAGAACTGAACGTCGATAACATAATCGCGGCGGCCATAATGACCGCGCCGGGCGTCCCCAGGATGGCCTGCATCATGGCCGTGCCAACACGGTTCTGCGGTGCCTGCTGGATGGCCCCCAGCGGCAGCGTAACTACGTAGGCCACGTTTGTGAGGAGGTATAGCGCGACGACGATAGCGGTGCCCTTGAACAGGGCGGCGGGCAGGTTGCGTCCAGGCTCGTGGATTTCTTCTCCAGTAAACGTCACGTTGTTCCACCCCGACTGCGAGAAATACGGCCCGACCGTCGCCAGCCCGAGAAGCATGACGATCGCCAACCCACCGGTGATTTCAAAGCCGGGTCGCGCCTGTTGAGGGTCCCAACCGTTCGCCCACGAGTTCCACCAAGACGATGTAAATGCAGCGCTCTTCAAGTTCCAGCCTAGTGTAAGGCCGGCGATGGCGAGGCCCAGCAGGGCGGCCGTTTTGATGGGCGTGACCGTGTTCTGGATCAACTTGCCCGCTCCCAAGCCGCGTGTGTTCGCTGCGGTCAGCATAACGATCACCAGAATGGCGACGAGCTGCTGCGTCGAGAGACTCACCGCATACCGCCCTAAAACGATCGGCTTGATAATGAAGTTGGCGGGTGCGACCCACTGGAACAGGACACCCGCAAACGTGGCGAACGCAAGGGCCACCGCGGCGATCTTCCCGGTCTGAATGATCAAAAAGAGCGCCCAGCCGAACAGGAAGGACACGGCCGATCCGTAGGCTTCACGCAAGAAGATGTATTGTCCGCCCGCGCGTGGCATCATCGCGGCGAGTTCCGCGCAACATTGGGAGCCCGTGATCGTCATCAGCCCCGCCAACCCCCAGGCAGCTAGCAGCCAACCGGGCGCGCCGACGAGCCGCGAGGATTCCGCCGAAACGATGAAAATGCCCGATCCGATCAGGATCCCGACCACGATCATCGTGGCGTCTATCTGTCCGAGGCCGCGCACGAGGCCAGGAGTTATGCGTTGCGCTTCCGTGACCATGACTCCTTCTGTATCAGATCCGCGAGCCGAAATCATTATGCGCCTCGTAAAAGACGAGCCAACACCGCACTTGCAGCGAGTGCAACAAGAAACGCAGGCAGAGCGGTGATCGTGGGCCAGGCAAAGAGCGCAAGGAGGAACCGCCAGTAGGGGGCGTGCGATGCGGCCATCGCCGAATGAACTACCGCTGAGACTGCGAGCAAGAAAGCCCCGAGCCCAACGGCGGTTGCTACGTGCAGCGCTGTTGCCCGATGCGAGTTGCCCAGCCGAAAGTGCTCGGACCCGATGTGGGCAGCGTACACTACGGCGCTGACCACCCATGCGGCTCGCCTCCACCTGAGACGCATCACATCGGACACAGATGAATTAGCCAGAGCGGCGAACACGATCCCAACGACGAAATAGACGAGACCGATCAGAATCGCACTAGGAACCCACGATTTACGACTGGATGCATCCATGATGAGAAGCCGAATGCTGAGATTACCCGCACGGGCCGCCCGCGACAGACTGGTGTCGCCCGAAACCGGGATGGGAGAGACGAGGTCGGGGACGGCGCCTGGTTCTGCGGGTTCAACGGTACGGCGCCCTCGCCGAATGGGTCAGCCGCCTCCACCCGATGTCATAAGTCTCTCGGTCATAAGGAGGGCCTGTTTATCGCTGCGTCAAATATACCCACTTGGAGAAAAAATCTGACAGCTTCTTACGGCTCGCGTGTTTCATGGCCCTTTGAAAATCGACAGTCGTGACTGACTTACCGAAATATGCGCGTGTATATTGACGAATTCCCCTCCAGAAAGCACGTTCGCCCATCTCTTCGCGCAGCAGATGTAGAACATAGGCTCCTTTCTCATAGACGAGTGTACGGTCTTCGGCGGTCGGATGTGTCCAGTCTGGGAAGACGAGCGACCGATCTTTGCCCGCGTCGCGCACCTTCTGATAACGCGCGCGGTACTCCGCAATCTCGCGCAAGTATTCCTCTCGGCCGAAGCGATGCTCTTTGTACGCTGCGGCCATGAATGTCGCGATACCTTCATTCAACCAGAAATGCGTCCAATCCCGACAGGTCACCATATTACCCCACCATTGATGCGCGAGTTCGTGCGCGCCCAGCCAAATATCGCGCTCATTTGAGAGCACTCGACGCCCGTAATCCTCGCTCAGGGCGGTGAAACTGCCCATCTCCTGCTCCACACCGCCCGCTGCCAATACCTGCGTGTAAGCCCGATCGGCATAGGGAACGCCCGCGATGCCTTCGTAGAAACTGATCATGTCCCCGGTATCGCGAAAAATTCGGCGTAACTCCTCATCCGAAAAGTGCGAAGCCAGGTAGCGCAGCTGCACCGGCCCACTCTTTTCGGTGGCCACGTGAAAAGGGCCAGCGGCGAAGCCAAATATGTAAGTGGGAATGGAGACTTCCTGTCTCCACTCGTAGACTGTTTTCTTGTTCGGCAGACTATGCCATGTTACCAAACGGCCATTGGCGACCGCAGTTAAGCCGGCAGGTAAAATCAGGCTCAGGCGCAGCGTTGCCTTATCATCCGGAGCGTCCACGCAGACCATCCACTGGCTCGTAGAGAAGACGGTATAGACTTGCTCCTGCTCAGGGAAGAAGCGGATCCCGCGAGGCGGCGAGCCGTGATACTCGATCTCAATCTCCCGCATCTCGTGAGCTTTCGCGGGACGAGTCAACGAGACACTCAGGTGCTGTTCTCCCCGCTCAAACTTCTGCGCCTCCCCAGATTCGCGCACCTCGTCTATTACTAGTTCGCCACAGTCGAAAATGAGCGAGGTGAGGTTGTCCCTTCGAACGATCAGCCGTACCAGCACTCTTCCGGTGATAGTTTTCTTTGCGATATCCGGTTCGATTTGCGCGTCATAGTGTATGACATCGAACGGTGCAATTGGCGAAATGGCTCCGCTCTGTGTGTTTCTTGCTATCGCAAGTGGAGCGGAACATAAAGCCACCATCGAGAACGCCAACCCTGCGTGCATGAGAAAGCATGCAATCTCAGTTTGCCGGCTATCAGATGCCATGTCTTTCCTTAGGAGGAGTTGTCCTTTCCATACTCCAGAAGCGTCTCACGGTTGAGTTGACGTGGTGGCGCGAGTCAGGGTACCCCTCGCCGCACCAAGGGGGGTAGGTACCAGGAGCGGTAACGACCGGGCGATGGTCCACTCTCCCGCCGCTCGCGTCGGAACGAATGGTTCGGCGCCTCACTCACCGGATCCTCGTGAGCCTAGCGATTACCGAGTAATGCGATTAAGCCATCGGCGATCGTCCCGCGCCAGCTCACGCCGTCGTGCCCCCTGCGAACTGCCGATAATGCACTTCATAGCCTTTCGCGAGTAGGACATCGCGGAGGTGGCGCGTGGCTTCAAGTATATCGCCGCCTGCCCCACGTCGATCGACTTCAAATGTACCCGCCTCCAAATAGAAGCGCAGGGGCAGCCTGGGACTCGCCAGGAATTGTTTGGCCATCCAATTTCCCTCAGTCGTGGCATCAATATAATTGTCCTGGCTAACGCCACCGGAATTCGGGCATAGGCCGCCACAAACACCAGCGCTGTGCTCGGGCGACCACCAGAATGCGCCTGACTGGCTGATTACATTGCCAAATACCTCCGGATGCCGCAGACCCATGTATGCTGCGGCGAACCCGCCCGCACTGTATCCGCCCACAACGGTTTGTTGTGGATCCTTGCTCACGTTGTAATGCTGACGCACCCAGGGGATAAGCTCTCGAGCTACCGAATCCCCGAACTCGGCGTTGTCGATGAGATCCAGAAGACGCCGGTTTTCGACATTCCCAATCAGCACGGTCACAGTTGGCTCAATCTTCGAAGCCGCAATGAGGTTATTCAAAGTCGTTGTCAGCTGCGAATCGGTCGACAAATACTCGTCCTCGTCAAACAAAACCAATAGCGGATAGGGACGACCGTCTGTTTTGTAGTCCGCGGGCGTGTACACCGAAAAGCCGCGGTCCAACTTTTGAATGTTGCTTCTGATCGCTTGCTTCTCAACTCGTCCCTCAGCGGTTCCTGGTTTAGCGATACGCCAGGGTTGCGGCGTGGCTCCTGGTAACTCCGCCAAACTCTCACACCTGAACTTGCTGGTTTCGGGAGGACAACTGTAGCGTCCAGGATTGAACGGATCGGCTTGGGCCGTGGCCGTGGGCTCCTCAGTTCGGTGGCCCTCGAAAGGACAGGCACCGGTTGGCGACCAGTGGTG
>JACXTT010005413.1_pt1 | contig 18544 bp, 14 predicted proteins | sample 9270951 | NCBI WGS metagenome assembly JACXTT01 (sample SAMN15532306, study PRJNA645909) | rock metagenome | isolation source: weathered quartz diorite | place: Puerto Rico | collected 2017-06-21 | reverse complement strand
CGCTTCGCGCCCCTCGAGCACGGCGCGGACGCCGGCGAGCGGCCGGCCGCTCGCCTCGTCGGTGACGAATCCCTCGAGCCATCCCCCCTCGGGCGGGAGCGGCGGCGCCGTGAATTCGTCGAGCGGATCGAGCCAGACCGTGATCGGGAAGGCGGGGTCGTTTTTGTTGAGCGACACCGTCAGCGGCCGGTGGCCCGGCGCCGAGAGGGTGAGCGGGCCGGATAGCGCGTCGAACGGAATCGAAAGCCGGCCGTCGCTCCCGGCGCGGGCTCCCGCTTGTCCGGCCGTTTCCGCCGCGAGCGCCTCGCCGGTCCGGCTGTCGAGGACGCGGATCGACAGGCTCGCCGACCGGGCCGCCAAGGCCAGCGAGGCGGCGAGCAAGCCCGAATGGAAACGAACGGCGCGCATTGTACCGATTATCGCTCATTCCCATATCGTTCAAAATCGCCTCGTCACCCGATGCGCCCGCTGATCCGCTTCCTCTCCCTTGCCTGGCCCGCGGCCGTCGCCGCTTGGTTGTGGACGCGCAACTCCGCGCCCGGTTCGCCGTGGGCCAACGGCGACCTGCTGCCCCTGCTGAAGGGCGGCTTCGCCATCTGGGCCGTCGTTTATCTGATCTCCTCGCTGCCCGACTGGTGGCACGGGGTGCCGATCCGGGTCACGACCGCCCGCGCGGCGGGACGGGCGACGATCGCGCTGCTCGTCGCGCTCGTCCTCTTTTTCCTCTGGTCGGCGCTCGGCCGGCGCTAGCCTCCCGTGAAAATGAAACGGCGGCCGCGAACGGCCGCCGTCTCTTTCCGGGAGGCTTCGGCGCTCAGGGGAGGCAGGTGTTCTTGGTCGGATCGATCTCGACCGCGCTGGAATTGAAGCCGCTCGGCCCTTCCGCCGTGGTGTACTGCGTCACCAGGTAGTAGTGGCTGCCCGCGGTCCCGATCCCCGCCGCGGCCGTGCTGCGCCGGCCCCCCGCGAGCGTGGTCGCCGCGGCGCAGACGTTGCCGGTCGTGCCGTGCGTGTAGGGATTGCCCGACGCCATCGGCAGCGCGCCTTCGTAGACGTTGTAGCCCGTCGCCCCCGCCATGTCGGCGAAGTTCAAAACCACCGTGCCCGCCGTCGAGCCCTTGCTCACCTTCATCGCCGTGGCGGCGCCGGTCGGCGTGACCTCCGGCGGTCGCGCCGCGCCAGTGGTGCAGGTCGCGGCGGTTTGCACGACGATGTCGTCCACCCACCAGCCGGTCGCGGTGATCGAGGTGTCGGATGAGAAGCGCCAGCGCAACTGCGTGGTGGCGCCCGAAAAGCCCGACAACGAGGCGGTGTAGGTGAGGTAGGCCAGGTTGGTCCCCGTGAACGCCGCGCCGGTCGCCCCCAAGGCGCAGGCGTCGCCGGTGTTGGTGGAGTTGCCCGGGTAGTTGACCGTCGTCAATTTGCTCCAGGTCGTCCCGCCGTTGGTCGAGATCTCCACGATCCCCTTGTCATAGCCGGTTTCCATGTCGTACTTGGACGCGAAGGAGAGGGTGGAGTTGGCGGCGAGGTTGAAGGGCGGCGTGGTGAGCGAGGCGCAGGTGCTGTTCGCGTAGCTGCCGGTCTGGTACACCCTGGGGCTCCCCGCCGTGCCGCCGGTGGCGGCCACCGACCATGGCGCGCCCGGCGTGAGGGTGGCGGCGCCGGTGTCGCCCGCGTTGTCGCTGAACGACGCGGTGGCGGGCCCGGTCGGGGTGCCGGAGACCTGCACGGTGTTGGCGTCCTCGTTGCCGAGGCTGTCCACGGCGCGGACCACGTAGTAATACGTCGTGCCCTGACTGATGCCGACCGCGTCGGTGTAGCCGGTGCCGCTCACGCCGGCCGCGATGCGGTTGGCCACGGCGGGCGTGAAGCCGGAGACGGTCGAGCGATAGACGTTGTAGGTGAGGGTGTTCGAGGCGGCGGGGCAGGACTTGCTGCCGGCGCTCCACGAGAGCGCCAGCGTGCAGGTGGACTGCGCGGAATTGCTGCAGCTCGCAGCGCCGGCGAAGCTCGGCGCCAAGGTGCAGGTTCCGGTCGCGGTGGCGGAGGCGGTGTTGGAGGCCGGCGAGGTGCAGGCGCCGCCGTCGTTGGCCTGGATCTGGTAGTAGTAGGTGATGCCGCCCTGGACGGTGTTGTCGTTGTAGCTGTACGACGGGCCGTTGCCGACCCCGGGGCTGGTGTCGGCGACGGTGGCGATCTGCACGAAAGGGCCGGCCGGCGCGGTGGCGCGCAGCACGAAATACTGGGTGACCGCGGCGGCGGACGAATCGGGCCAGGTGACCGTGATGCGGTTGGCCAGCGGCGCGCTCGCGGCCACGCCGCTGAGCGCCGGCGGCGCGGAGACGCAGCCGCACTGGGTGAATTTGAAGCTGGCGATCTGCGTCGCCCACCCGGCCGCCGGCCGGTATTCATGGGTGAACCAGAAGGTGCAGTCGTCCACCGGGTCGATGCCCATCGAGGCGTAATCGCCCCAGCGGCCCGAGGTCTCGACGGCCGCCCCGTTGATGACGGTGTTCTCCCCCTGGGTCATGGTGCCGAGCGGATCGGTGGAGAGCCGGCCGGAGTATTTGATCGACGCGAAGACGTTCGCCGCGCTGGTGTCGGTGACGTTGAAGCCGAGCGCGATGTTGCCCGACTGGTCCATGGCGATCGCCCCTTCCAGCGCGTGCTTGGTGCCGCTGGTGTCGCCGTAGGTCCCCTCCTGATAGAGCGACCAGGCGCCGGTCCCCACCGGCGAGCGGCGCAGCTCGAACCAACGCACGCCCGACTTGACGACCGAGCCGGTGCGGGCCGGATCGAGGTTGGTCGCGAAATCGCCCACGATCGTTTCGTAGGTCGAAAAGCGGCGGTAATTCGAGCGGTTGAGGATGACTTCGCGGATCGGGTCGAGCTTGGAGGTCGAACCCGGCTGGGGCACCGTCGCGAAGGTCGAGTAGTCGAGGAACCAGGAGTTGAATTCCGAGATGTTGATCTTCGGCAGCACCGTGAAGGTGGAATTGGCCGGCGTCGTCCAATCGGTGTGCATCGAGAACATGTCGATGAAATCTTTCGTGCCGTCGGCGCCGGCGCCCGCGTGGGCCTCGTCGTCGTCGTGGCGGACCAGGATGAACTGCGCTCCGGCGGGCGGCGCTGTCGCGCCCGTGAAATCGACCGGGGTGAGCGCCTGGAAGCCGTAGCCGGCGAGCTTCGAGGCGCGGAAGGTCTGCTGCGTCGCCGCGGCGCCGGTCAGCATTTTCGCGCGGTCGAAGGCGTAGACCGGGGGGTTCCCCTCGTTGGCGGTGCAGTAGTAGGCGTCCCACCAGGCGCTGCAGTGGGGATAGTCGGGGAAGGTCGCCTGAGTGAAGGTGTAATTCCACCAGCCGCCCGCCACCGGGTCGGCGGTCTTGGAGACGTGGACGCAGAGCCCGGTGCCGCCATTGGTGAATTCGAGCAGGAACCAGCGGTCGGCCAAGCGGTCGTAAAGGACGATCGGGTCGCCGAAAGTGCTGGCGCAGGCGCCGGTCCCGCCTAGCGAGACCATGGAGAACCCGGCGCCGATCTTCGCGCCGGTCTTGTCGTAGATCTGCACCAGCGAGCCGCTGGAGGCGTTGATGGCTTGGATGAAATGGTTCGCCCCCACGTCGCCGGCGACGTCGGGCGGGGAGAGCGCCTGGTTGGGGTTGCCCGCGACGTTGACGATCGGGGTGCCGAAGGCGGTCACCATCTTCGGCGCGGCGACCGCGGATTGCTTCGCCACCAGCGGGTCGGGTTCGGCGTTCAGCCACGGGGGCGCGTGCGCCAGCTCCTGCGAAGGGTCGGGATAGAAGCGGCGGGGAATTTCCCGGATGGGGTCGCCGGGTTTCCACGCCGGGGGCGGCGGCAGATCGCGGATGTCGCCGTCGAACGACGACGGCGTGACCGGCGCGCTCACCGATTCGGCGTGGATGACCGTGCCGGGCGGGAAGTCCCCGCCCTGGTCGCGCGCGGAAAGCGGCGCCGCGGCGAGCGCCAAGGCGGCGGCGATGAGGACGGCGGATGACGGTGACGGACGGGGCATGCGAACCTCGCGGAATGGGGCTGGCTGTGTGATGAAAGACCCGGCAATCGGGGACAGGACACCGACCGGAAAGACGCCCGCATTTTATTCCGAGTCCGCCGCCGCCGCAATCGGGGCGCGCACTGAAATCCGCCCGCGCGGCGGGCGGGTCGAAAATTTCGAATTCGTCATCTTCCGCTCAGTCGGAATCCGCGCCCGCTCCGCCCGGCGCGGCGGCCATCCACAAGATCCGGATGCGCCCCCGCTTGCTGGCGAGCCTCAACAAGGCGCGTCCCCGGCCGATTTTCACCGTGGCGCGCTTGTCGGGCTCCCGCTCGGGATGGCGCTCCAGCTTCAGCGAAAAATCGGTGCTGATCTCGCCGCTGGTCTCGGCGGTGACGCTCGCGTCGGCGCTGTCGCGCAGCGTCACCGTGATGTCGCCGGTCAGGGTCTCCAATCGCTGGGGCCGCCGCTCGACCGGGTCGGGGAAGGCGGTGATGGCGCCGCGCTCGCTGCGCGCCTCGAGCCGCCCGGCCGCGCGCAGGGAGATGTCCCCCGTCGCCGAGCGCGCGGTCGCGTCCCCCCGCACGCCCTTGATCTCGATCGCCCCCGCACCGGTCTGCGCCTCGAGCGGCGTCCCCTCCGGCACGAAGACGACGAGATCGGCGCGGTCGCGCGCGCCGGCGGCCGGCGCTTCGCCGCCCGGATAGCCGGTCGTGATGAGCAGGGCATCCTCCCGCTCGCGCATCTCGACCGCCAACGGCGGCCGTCCGCCGGACAATTGCTGGAGGACCGCCGCCACCTCGACTTTCCCTTCATGACCGCCGAAGCGGGCGCGGATGTCGCCGTGGTCGTTGCGGACGACCAGCTTTTTGCCCGGCGCGATTTTCCCGACCCACTGAAACCGCTCGGGGGCGGGCGATTCGGCCGCGGAAGCGGCGGCGGCCGTGGCGGGCGCCGATTGCGCGAACAACGGGAACGGGAGCAGGGCGAGCAGAAGCGGGCGCATCGGCGGAATTTACCCCGGTCGCCGCGCGTCCGCGACCGGCGGCGAGAAATAAGGCCGCGCCGCGCCGGTTACGCTGACACCCCGACCATGGCCGACGCCGCTTCAACGCCGCCCGCCGCGACCCGCTGGCCGCCGTTCCTGCGGGCGCTCGGATACCGCGACTTCCGGCTTTTTTTCATCGGCCAGGGGATCTCGCTGGTCGGCACCTGGATGCAGACGGTCGCGGAGTCGTGGCTGGTCTACCGGCTGACCGGCTCGGCCGCGCTGCTGGGCACGGTCGGCTTCTGCGGGATGGCGCCGATCGCGCTGCTCGCCCCCGTCGCGGGGCTCGCCGCCGACCGGCTCGAGAAGCGCAAGGTGCTGCTGGCGACCCAGACCGGCTCGCTGCTGCTCGCGCTCGCGCTCGCGGCGCTGACCCTGACCGGGACGGTGAAAGTCTGGATGATCCTCGTGCTCGCGACGCTGCTGGGGGTCGCCAACGCGTTCGATCTGCCGGTGCGGCAGGCCTTCTTCGTCGAGATGGTGGGGCGCGAGGATTTGATCAACGCCATCGCGCTCAATTCCTCGCTCTTCAACGCCGCGCGGGTGGCGGGGCCGGCGCTCGCGGGGCTGCTGGTCGCGGCGGTGGGGGAGGGCTGGTGCTTCGCGCTCAACGCGGCGAGCTATCTCGCGGTGATCGCCGGCTATTTCCGGATGACCGCGCGGGGGCTGCCCGGCCCGCTCGCCGACCGCACCCCGGGCGAGTTCATCCTCGAGGGGTTCCGCTTCTGCTGGCGCGAGCGGCCGATCCGCGCGCTGCTGGCGCTGATCTCGGCCGCCTGCCTGTTCGGCACCGCCTACAACGCGCTGATGCCGGTCATCGCCGACCGGGTGCTGCACGGCGGCGCCCGCGGCTACGGCTGGCTGATGGCGGCGCTCGGCGTCGGCGCGCTGGGCGGCGCGCTCTCGCTGGCGGTGCGCGCCGGGCTCAAGGGGCTGGGCGGCGTCGCGGCGTGGACCGCGGCCGCTTTCGGCCTCGCGGTCGCCGCCTTCGCGCTCTCCACGAATTTCTACCTCTCGCTCGCGCTCGTCGCCGGGGTCGGCTTCGGGCTGATGGGCCTGTTCGGGGCGGTCAACACGCTCTTGCAGACGATGGCGCCCGACCGGCTGCGCGGGCGCGTCATGGCGGCCTACTCGATGGCCTTCTCCGCCGCGGTGCCACTGGGCGCGCTGGCCGCCGGCGCGCTCGCCGACCGCTTCGGGGCGCCCCGCGTCCTCGCCGCCGGCGGCCTGCTCACCGCGCTCAGCGGCCTCGCGTTCTTCCGGGTGCTCCCCTCGATCCGTGGCCCCGCCCGCGACCTCATCCGAGAGGCGATGGAAGAGCCGGCCGCGTGAATCCCCGCGGGCCGATCACCGGCACGCGGCCGGGATGGTGATGGGGATGGCGAGGTTCTCGACCGGGGGAAGGCAGCCGCCGGCGCTGCTGCACGCCATGTAGGTGACGGTCGCCGTCGCCGGCGCGTCCGCGGCGGGGGGGGCGGCGAGCGGGAGGCGGAGCTCGACCGGGCCGTCGGGGTAGACGGGGAAGGGCTTCGCGAAACCGGCGTAACTCACTTCATGCACTGGACGGTCGGCCTGCGCCTTCGCGCCTTGCTTGACGAGCGAGTCGGGCGCGAGCGCGAGACGGGTCGGCCGGCCGGCGCCGTCGATCCCCTCGGCGGGGAGGTCGACGCTGTAGAGATGGTCGCCCGGACGCTGAGGGGTGAAGCGGGCGCGCAGCCAGCGCGCACCGGCCGGGTCGCGCGCGACCGAAAGCGAGACCGCGACGAAATTCTCGGATTTTTCGACCGGCGCGGCGCAGTCGGTCAACGCCGGGAGCGCGGAGGCGGGTGATGACGGCGCGGCGGGCGGAGCGCGGCCACATGCGAGCGCCCCGGCGAGGAGCGCCGGCGCCGCGAAGCGCGCGCAGGTCATGATTTGACCGGCTTGGCCTCGGCCCAGCGCTTGAGGAGCGCGAGAACTTCGTCGGCGCTCGAATGGCGCGAGTTCGCCATCGAGCCGTCGCCGGTCGAGACCACGATGCGCCCCTTGCGGTCGAGCACCACCACCGCGGGGAGCCCCGCCTTGGTCGGCTCGCCGAACCGGCGCGAGAGCTCCATCTGCTTGTTCCAGCGGCCGACGTCGATCTGCACCAGGTGGAAGCGGGCGTCGAGGTAGGGTTTCACCGCCGGGTCGTTGAAGAAGGTCGCCAGCGCGCGGCAGTCGGGGCACCAGTTGGCGCCGAAGTCGATCAGCACCCGCTTTCCGTCCCGCTTCGCCGCCTTGAGCGCGGCGGCGAGGTCGGCGTTCCCGTCCGCTTTCTCATCGTAGGTTGCGCCGGTCGGGAAGAGCGGGGCGGATGACGGCGCGGAGGCGGCTGGCGTCGGGCCGGCGCTCTCTGGCGCAGGGGCGGATTGGGCGCGCGCGAACGCGGCGAAGGTCAGCGCGGGAATCGCGAACAGCGAGAGGCGGGCGGTGGCTCGAATCATCGTCGAATCATAACCGCGGGGGTCGCGCGCCGATTTCCGCGCGATGGCGGTTTCCCAGATTCAGTCGCCGCCGCCCGGAAATAGGGAATGAAACGGATTGAATGTCAGTTAATGATTTGACGAGTCAATGTTGATGATCTCCAATCCGTGAAGTGGCAACCTGCGGTTGTCAGCTCATTAGTGGATGATCGATAGGTTTTTTTATATATCACATTTCCGGGGCAAATCTGTGAACGATGTAATTGTATCATCTGTTCCTTATAGCGTATATCTTGCGATCTTGGTGTGGTTCATGATGATGGCTTATTCGGTTGCAACTGTTCTCAAGGGGAAAGCGGCAGCCGTTCCGGAAAACAGCCGAACAAAGGTGGTGTAATAGGCTGGACAGTAACCAGATTTGTCGCATGACGGCCCGCTTAACAAATTGACCCCGGTCCCCCGGCGGGACGCACCAGCAACCGGAAAGCTGGCGCAGGCGGGGTGGATTGCGTCGTCGACCGCAAGCCTTGCGGGGACGCGGGCGCGATCGCTTTCGACCCAGACGGCGTCGCCGATTTGGAGGCCGAGGGATTGCGCGGTCTCGGGGTGAAGGAAGACTTGCGGCGGGCGTTCCGCCTCGTTGGCGGGTGCCTGGGAGTTGAGCCGGCGGGGATTTTTTGGCGAGAGAAGTTGCAGGGGGAACTCCGCGCTCGGCGCCGGCCAGCTCGCGTCGAGCCCGGTGCGGGCGGGGAAGCGGAACTTGCCGTCGGGGGTGGCGAAGCGGCCGCCGGCGAAGGGGACCGCGGGGGTCGCGGGATTGGCGATGAAGTTGCGCCGGGCGAATTCCGCGGCGCCCGCATCGCCGAGCGACTCTCTCACCATCTCGTCGCGCCAGTCGCGTTCGTCGCGGGGCAGCCGCTCGCCGATGCCGAACCGTTCGCCCAGCGCGCGGAAGATCTCGAGGTCGGTCCTCGCCTCGCCGACGCGATCGATCACCGGGGCCATGCCGCTGATGTAATCCTGGCCGTAGGAGGTGACGAGGCCGCCCTCCTCGAGGAAGGAGGTGGCGGGCAGCACGAGATCGGCGAGCGCGGTGGTGTCGTTGGGAATGAAGTCGACCGCGACCACGAAGGGGACCGAGCGGATCGCGGTCGCCACCGCCGCCGAGTCGGGCAGGGTGCGCGCCGGGTTGGAGCCGTTGATCCAGAGGATGCGCGCCGGCGGGTCGCGCAATTCCGGCACCAGCCGCGCGAACTGCGCTTGCGGGACGCCGCGCACCGCCGCCCCCTCCGGGTTTTGCCGTTCCTCGTACCGGAAGGCGGTGCGGTGGGCATTGTAAAACGAGACGCCGCCGCCGGGGCGACCGAGGTTCCCCGCGAGCATTCCCAGCGCGCAGAGCAGCCCCGCGGTCTCGACCCCGTTCGCGTGATGCTGCAATCCGGCGCCGAAATAGATCGCGGCGGGCGCGGCGTCGAGGTAAGCCGCGGCGAGGGTTTCGAGCTCGGCCGCGGCGAGCCCGGTCGCCGCCGCGGCTTTTTCGAGCGTGACGCCCGCGAGTTGCGCCGCGAATTCGGGAAAGCCGTTCGTCGCGCGCGCGAGGGCATCCGCGTCCGCGCGGCCGGAGTCGAGCGCGCGCCGGCAGAGCCACGCCGCGAGGACGAGGTCGCTGCCGGGGCGGGGTTGGAGTTGCTCGTCGAAGAGGCCCGAGCGGTCGATGCGGATGGGGTTGAGCGAGACCAGCTTCGCGCCGGCCGCCTTCGCCGCCTTGAGAAACGGGATCCAATGGATGTGGGTGGTGAAGGGATCGCGCCCCCAGAAAAGAATGATGCGGGAATTGACGAGGTCCGACGGCGCATGGGCCGCGGGGCGGCCGAAGCACTCGTTCATCGCCGCCTCGCCGGCGCCGAAGCAGACGTCGCCGGTGAATTCGGTATGGCCGCCCAGGAGGTTGAAGAAGCGCTTGCTCAGCTTCTTCATCACCCCCATGTTGCCGCCGTCCTGGAGGTGGAGGATCGAGAGCGGCCCGTGTTCTTCCAGCGCCGCGTGGAACTTCGCTTCCAGCAGGTCGAGCGCCCCGTCCCAAGCAATCCGCTCGAAAGTTCCGTCCGCTTTTTTCCGCAGCGGGTGGAGGATCCGCTCGGGCGAATAGACCCGCTCGCCGTAGCGCATCGTCTTGCCGCACAGGAAGCCGCGGGTCACCGGGTGGTCGGGATCGCCGCCGAGCTTCACCAATTTTCCGTCCTCGACCGTGGCTTCAATCGCGCACGCGTCCCAGCAATCGAGCGGGCAGGCGGTCTTCAATCGCACTCGGGCCATGGCTCAATTATCGCGCCGAAGCGCCGCCGGTGGAAGCGGGCGGCGGCCTCCGCTATAATTCCGCCCTTCTTTCGGAAGCCAATCACGCAATCGGCGGATTTCGCTCGAAATCCGTCTCATCAGAGGCCACACCATGACCTTGACCCCGAACCTTTTGTTCGCGCTGATCGCGATCTGTTCCGCGATCGGCCTCGCGTTCGCCTGGCTCCTCGGCACCTGGGTGCTGAAGCAGGAGACCGGGACCGACAACATGCGCAAAATCTCCGGCGCCATCCAGTCCGGCGCCGAGGCGTTCATGCGCCGCATGAACAAGACCATCGTCTCGCTCGCGGCGGTGGTCGCGGTCGGGGTCTTCGTCTTTTACTACAAATTCCGCCCCGTCTCGGGCGACGAGGGGATGAGCCAGATGAAGCTCGCGGCGTGGACGACGCTCTCGTTCGTGCTCGGCGCGCTCTGCTCGGTCGCGGCCGGTTACATCGGGATGTGGATCTCGATCCGCTCCAACATCCGCACCGCCTCGGCGGCCCGCACCTCGCTCAACACCGCCCTGCAGGTCGCCCTGCGCGGCGGCGCGGTCTCCGGCCTGATCGTGGTCGTGATGTCGCTGATCGGCGTGCTCGGCCTCTTCTGGCTGGTCAAGGCGGTCAACCCCGGCATCGAGCTCACCAAGATCCCGATCATCATCGCCGGCTACGGCTTCGGCGCCTCGTTCGTGGCGCTGTTCGCACAGCTCGGCGGAGGCATCTACACCAAGGCGGCCGACGTCGGCGCCGACCTGGTCGGCAAGGTCGAGGCCGGCATCCCCGAGGACGATCCCCGCAACCCCGCGGTCATCGCGGACCTGGTGGGCGACAACGTCGGCGACTGCGCGGGCCGCGGCGCCGACCTCTTCGAGTCCTCGGCGGCCGAGAACATCGGCTCGATGATCCTCGGCGCGGCGCTCGCGCTCAAAGCCGGCAACGAGGCCTTCGCGATGGGCGCGGTCGGCGTCATGCTCTTCCCGCTGGTCGCGCGCGCGCTCGGCATCATCGCCTCGTTGGTCGGCATCTACATGGTCAGCATGAAGGAGGACGGCGATCCGATGGCGGCCCTCAACAAGGGCTTCTACGTCGCCACCGCGCTCGCCATCGGCGGCTTCTGGGCCTCTTGCCATTACCTGCTGGCCCTCAAGCAGGACCCCTCGAGCGCGAATTGGTTCTTCGGCTGCGGCCTGGTCGGCATCGCCACCGCGCTGCTCTTCGTCTACATCACCCAGTATTACACCGAATACAAGTACCGCCCCGTGAAGTCGATCGCCGAGGCCTCGCAGACCGGCCCCGCGACCAACGTCATCGCCGGCGTCGCGGTCGGCATGGAGTCGACCTTCTTCCCCGTCGTCGTCATCGGCGCCGCCACCCTGCTCTCCTACTGGATGGGCGGGCGCGCGGTCCAGGGCGGGGGCCTGTTCGGCACCGCGGTCGCGACCATGGGCATGCTCGCCACCGCGGCCTACATCCTCGCGATGGACACCTTCGGGCCGATCACCGACAACGCCGGCGGCATCATCGAGATGTCGCACCAGCCCGACGAGATCCGCAACCGCACCGACCGCCTCGACGCCGTGGGCAACACCACCAAGGCGCTCACCAAGGGCTACGCGATCGGCTCGGCCGCGCTCGCCGCCTTCCTCCTCTTCTCGGCCTACATCGAGGAGGTCAACATCTTCGGCCGCTCGAAGGGCTTCGAGTTGCACCACGTCGACCTCGCCAAGCCGGCGGTCTTCGTCGCCGCGCTGCTGGGCGCGATGCTGGTCTTCCTCTTCTCGGCGATGACCATCCGCGCGGTCGGCAAGGCGGCCTTCGGCGTCATCAACGCGGTGCGCAAGCAGTTCAAGGAGCGCCCCGGGATCATGGCGGGCAAGGAGGATCCCGACTACGGCGAGTGCGTCGATCTGGTCACCCAGTCCGCGCTCAAGGAGATGGTGGTGCCGGGCCTGCTGGTCACGCTCGCGCCGCTCACCGTCGGGCTGATCTTCAAGCACGTCAAGAACCTGCCGACCGACGACCACGGCCTCGCGGCCGAAGCGGTCGCCGCGATGCTGATGGTCGCCACCATCGCCGGCATCCTGACCGCGCTCTTCCTCAACAACGCGGGCGGCGCGTGGGACAACGCCAAGAAGTTCATCGAGACCGGCAAGTACGGCGGCAAGCGCTCCGACGCCCACAAGGCGGCGGTGGTCGGCGACACCGTGGGCGATCCCTTCAAGGACACCAGCGGGCCTTCACTTCATGTCCTGATCAAGCTCCTCTCCACGATCACTCTGGTCCTGGCGCCGTTCTTCCTCTAGTCGTCGAACGGTTGTCGTGACAGACTCGGGGGGGCCTCGGCCCCCCTTTTTCATTGCAGCGTGGAGCCCGGGAGCGCGTTGGCGCGGGAAGCTCCGCGTCAGCGGAGAAGTCCCCCGGTTCCGCACGCTCCCGCGTGCGGCGTCCTCATCAAGCTGCTCTCGACGATCACCCTGGTGCCGGCGCCGTTCTTCCTGTGATTCCGGAGCACTTGCGCGCGAGCCGGGGCGGCTTCAAGCCGCCCGGTTTTTTTGTCAGACCTTGATCGCGTCGCGGATCGATTCCCCCGGATTGACCCGGCCGCCCGGGGCGACGATCGAATTCTCGATCAGCGCGCCGCCGGCCACGCGGACGCCGGCCATGAGCACGGCGTTGCGCAGCGTCACGTCCTGCTCGATCCGGCAATCCGCCCCCACCACCGCGAAGCCGTCGATGCGCAGCAGCCCCGGCTTGAGGCGGGCGGTGGCGTCGGCGTAGAGCAGCGAGCCGGTGAAGCCGCGGCTGAGCGTGCAGCCTGCGGCGGCGCGGAACGGCCACTTGTTCTCCCCCATCGCCTTGAGCGCGGCGCCGGTGACGCCGAGATAGCTCTTGCGGTCGCCGGGGTCGGCCCAGAACGGGCTCTTCATCGGCAATTCGACCAGCTTGCGCCCCTGGCGGATGAGCGCGGGAATCAGTTCCGAATGGAGATCGGAGGGCCCCGCCTTCAAGACCGTGCGGACGATCCCGGGCGCGAACCAGTGGACGCCGCCGCAGCTCTTCGCGGGCGCGGGCGGCAACCCCGCGAGCGGCGGCTGGCCGGCCATCTGCACGATGCGCCCGTTCGCGTCGGCGATGAGGGTCGCCTCTTTGAAGGTGTCCTTCTGTTCGCGCGAGAGGAGCACCCCGTCGGCCCGCTGGGCCGCGCTCGCGAGCGGGAGATGTTTCGGGTCGCAATCCACCAGCAGCCCCGATTCGAGCACCAGCGCGTCCTCGCCGCCGAGCCACGGCAGCAGCGGCCCCAGCGCGCCGCCGGTCCCCAGCGGCGCGGCTTCCCGGGTGAGCTGGATTTTCAGGCGGGGGCCGTCCCAGGCCGCCAGCGTCTCGTTGACGCTGCCGCTCAGGGGGCAGGCGGCGACCGCGATCTCGGAGGCGCCGGCGGAGGCCGCGAGATCGAGCGCGTAGTGGAGCAGCGGCCGGTTCAGGAACGGCACCGCCGCCTTGGCCATGGACTTGGTCAGCGGCTGGAATTTGTCGCCGTGTCCGCCCGCGAGGATGATCGCTCTCATGGCGAGGATTATGGCCGCGGCGCCCCTGCCCCGCCCGCCGCCCGCGGAAAACAACCGCCCCCGCGCATCGAGAGCTTGGGTCTCAAAACCCCGCTCGAAGCCCGCCAATCTCATGTCAACCCCGAGCCTCAAACAACCGCGGCATCATCACGCCCCGTGTCCAAGAAACCGGGGGCGGTACACCCATTTGCTGCCTTGGAAATTGATGACGAAAAAGACTTCGTGCCCGAGTAGCACGTAATTCTGGCCAGATCCCTTGAAACCCTGGCTCCTTATTTGATGATCCACTAACGAGTTGACAGCCGCAGGTTGTCACTCCACAAGAGTGGAGATCATCAACATTGACTCGTCAAGTCATTAATGGACACTCAATAAATCATGGCTGATTTGTTTCAGCAGGTCGCGGTTGATCACCGGGCCCTCCGCATCAACTCTTGCAGGTGCCTGTGCACCGACGCATCCGCGGCCAGGATGTGGCCGGCGGGGAGGGGGGCGGTCGGGTCGTAGAGGTCGGTGACGACGCCTCCCGCCGTTTCCACGAGGCACCAGCCCGCGGCGATGTCCCAGGGGCTGAGGCCGAGCTCGAAGAAGGCGGTGAAGCGGCCGCAGGCGGTCCAAGCGAGGTCGATGGCGGCGCTGCCGCAGCGGCGGACGCCCTGGGTGGCGCGCGTGACGGCGGTGAAGAGGCGGGTGTATTCCTCGAGGCGGGAGATCTCGCGGAAGGGGAAGCCGGTGGCGACGAAGCAGTCGCGCAGGTCGGCGGCGGGGCGGCAGCGGATCGGTTTGCCGTTGAGGGTCGCGCCGGCGCCCGCGCGCGCGGCGAACAGCTCGGCGTGGACGGGGTCGTAGATGACGCCGAGGTCCGGCCGGCCCTTTTTCAGGCGGCCGATCGAGACCGAGAACAGCGGCAGCCCGCGGATGAAGTTGGTGGTGCCGTCGAGCGGGTCGACGATCCAGACCGACTCGGCGTCCCACCCGGCGCCGCCCGATTCCTCGCCGAGGAAGGCGTCATCGGGAAATTCCTTCGCCAGCCGCTCGCGGATCAGCGCCTCGGAGGCCTGGTCGGCGGCGGTGACGAAGTCGTTGCGCCCTTTCGCGTCGTGGATCACATGACCGTCGTCCCCCAGCAATTCGCGACGCTTCTCGACGAGGAGCCGTCCGGCGGCGAGGGCGATGTCGGACGCGGCCTGCAGTTCACGGTCGGGGGTCATGGGGGAATTGTAGGGAGCGGAAGGGCGCGTCGGGCGCCCGAAGCGCAGAGAAGGGTCCGGAAGCGCGGGACCGGCGGGCGGCGGCTCGCGGATCGCTTCCGTCACCCGCGCCGCCGCGCCACGGCAATCCCGGCGGCCAGCCCCGCCAGCGCCGCGAGCAGCCAGTCGATCCGCGCCCGGCGCGAAAGGTGCTCCCGGGCTGCGACCGCGAACCCGGGCCGTTCCGTGAAGAGCAGGCGGATCGCGGCGCCGAGGCCGCTGAAGCGACGCTCGAGCCGCCGGCCGCTGAAGCGCGCCGGCCCGGCGGCCGCCGACCCGCTGTCGAAGATGACGACGCCCTCCGCACTCCCGTCCTCCAGCCACGCCTCGACATCCGCCTCGCCGTCCGGCCCGGGTTCTCGGAGTGCGCCGAAGAAGGCGCTGTTCTCGACGATGAGGCGAACGAATCCGTACGGCGGTTCGCTGCGTCCCGGACGCGCCGGCGGGTCGGGGATCGCGAGGGTGAAGGCGAAGGCGCGCCGCCAGTCGCCGGGCACGCCCATCGTGACCGGGCGGTCAAGGGTGGCGCTCTCCCGCCGGCGGGCCTCGGCGAGGAACGGCGCCTGCTCGTCGGAGGCGAGGTCGTAGCCGTGCATCGAGCCGGCGTCGGGGCAGCGGTAGGTGACCGGGAAGTGTTCGCCGGCCGGGTTCACCGCGACCTGCTTCGACCCGGCGCTGAGCGTCCAGAGCGGGAAGGTCGGGATCCCGCGCGCCGTCCGTCCGTCCACCTCCCGGGCCAGGAAGACGAGGACGAGGAATCCGGGGAGCCGCTCCCTCGGGCGCATCGCCGCGCAATGGCGCGCGAACTCGTCGGCGGAGACGAGTTCGCTGGCGGCGAAGAGCGCGCGAGACGACTCGAGGATCAGCGCGCCGTCCGCGAGCCGTTCGCGGAGCCGCAGCATCGCCTGTTCCGCGAGGGCGGCGAAGCGCGCGTCGTCGAGCGCCCCGAGGGCCGCCGCGTCGCGCCGCCGCGCGAGCTCCAGCAGCCCCCCCGCGACCGTAGCGCAGGCGAGCGCGGCCAGCGCGGCGCCGCGGAGCCGTCTCCGCCGGCGGGTCTCGACCATGGAGCCATTGTAGTGCGCGACGCCCGGGCCGGCCTCCCGGCGCCCGCCAAGCGATTTTTCTTGGCGGATTCGCCGGCGCCCGCGAGAATTCCCGCATGCCTTCCACGCCGCCCCGTCTTCCCCCGCCCCCCGTCGTCCCCTCCGGCACCATCGCCACGAAAGCCGCCGCCGACGCGCGCAAGGCGCAAGGGCTGCCGGTGTTCGACCTCACCGCGGGGGAGCCCGACTTTCCCGCGGTCGCGCCCGCGCTCGCGGGCCTGCACGAGGCGGCCGACCTCGGGCTGACCCGCTATGGTGCCGCGGCCGGCATGATCGAGCTGCGGGCGGCGATCGCCGAAGACGCGGAGAAGAGCGCCGGGCTCGCGTCGGGGACGATCCCGCCGGCGCGCGTCTTCGTCTCCGCCGGCGCCAAGGCCGCCTTCTGGCACCTGCTGACCTGCCTGCTCGACCGCAAAGAAACGCCGGAAGTGATCATCCCGGTCCCCTGCTGGACCAGCTATCCCGAGCAGGTGAAGCTGGCGGGCGGCGCGCCGGTCACGATCGATACCGCGCGGACCGGCTGGAAGCCGACGCCGGAGGCGCTCGCGATGGCGATCACCGACAAGACCCGCGCGGTCATCCTCTGCAACCCCCACAACCCGACCGGCGCGGTGATCGACCGGGCGCGGCTAGACGAACTGCTCGCGCTCTGCGAGGAGAAGGGCCTGTGGGCGATCGTCGACGAGATCTACGGCGGGCTCGAGCACGACTTCCCGGCCGGGCGCGCGCTCAAGCGGGGCGGGGCGGGCGTGATCGTGGTCGACGGCGCCGCGAAGCGCCATGCGCTCACCGGCCTGCGCGTCGGCTGGGCGATCGCGCCGGAGCCGCTGGTGGACGCGATGAGCGCGCTGCAGACGCAAACCCTCACCTGTCCGCCGCTGCCGAGCCAGCGCGCCGCGCTGCGCGCGCTGCGCGAAACCGAGCCGGCGGAGTTGGCCCGCCGCGCGGCCGCCTTCAAGGCGCGCCGCGACCTGCTGCGGAAAGCGCTTTCCGGCATCCCCGGGGTCGAGAGCGTCGCCGGCGAAGGCGCGTTCTATTTGTTCCTCGACGCGCGCGGCGCGCTGGCACGCCTGGGAATGACGAGCCGCGAGCTTTCGACAAAGCTCCTCACGGAGGACGGCGTGGCGCTGGTGCCGGGGGAGGCGTTCCTCGCGCCCGGCACCCTGCGCCTCAGCTACGCGACCGACGAGGCGACGCTATCGGAAGCGGCGCTGCGGCTCGCGCGGCGATTGCGGAGTTGAGCCGGCGGAGGCGCTGATTCGCCCGGCGCCTCCTCGAGCCGCCGGCAGGCGGCCATCAGCGCGCGGTAGAAGCCGGCGAGCGCCTCGCCGTCGAGCGGTCCCCCCGCCATCTTGCGGACCCGGCGCAGGACCGCGGCCTCCCGGTCGGGATCGTGGATCGGCTCGGCCTGCGCCCGCTTGATCTCGCCGGCGGCGATCGCGAGGCGGGCGCGCCGCGCGAGCAGGCGGACGATCTGGTCGTCGCAGATGTCGATGGCGGCGCGGATGGCGGAGAGTTTCTGGGCGGGATGCATCACCATCCCTCCGTGCCGGTCGCCCGGCGCGCCGGTTCGGGTTGCGAGAAGCGGCGCCCCTCGAGCTGCGCGTAGGGGGCGAGGTCGCGCAGCAGCGCGGCGAGCGAGGCCGGCGTGACCGACTGCGGCCCGTCCGACCAGGCCTCCTCGGGCCGCGGGTGGACCTCGATGATCAATCCGTCGGCGCCGACCGCGGCGGCCGCCTTGGCGAGCGGCGGCACCAGCGAGCGGCGTCCGGTCGCGTGCGACGGATCGACCACGATCGGCAGGTGGGTCAGCTCGCGCAGCGCGGCGACCGCGCCGAGGTCGAGGGTGTTGCGGGTGTGGGTCTCGAAGGTGCGGATCCCCCGCTCGCAGAGCACGACCCCGGGGTTGCCGTGGGCGACGACGTACTCGGCGGCGAGCAGCAATTCCTGGATCGTGGCGCTGAGGCCGCGCTTGAGCAGCACCGGCTTGCCGCACCCGCCCAGCCGCTTGAGCAGCGCGAAGTTCTGCATGTTGCGCGCCCCGACCTGCAGCATGTCGGACGCCTCGGCGACCGCGTCGACATCTTCCGCGGTCAACACCTCGGTGACGAAGGGGAGGCCGGTTTCCGCGCGCGCTTCGGTGAGCAGCGCGAGGCCGCGCCCCTCGAGCCCCTGGAAGTCGTACGGGGAGGTGCGCGGCTTGTAGGCGCCGCCGCGCAGCATGCGCGCGCCGGCCGCCTTCACCGCGCGCGCGGTCTCGAGGATCTGCGCGCGCGATTCGACCGAGCAGGGGCCGGCGATGACCGTGAACTCGCCGGGACCGAAACGGACGCCGGACGCCTCGACGGTCGTGCCGGCGGGGTTGGCGGAGCGGTGAACCAGCTTGTAGGGAGAGGTGAGGGCGACCGCGGTCTCGACCTCGGGATCGCACTGCAGCGAGGCGAGCAGCGCTTCTTTGCGTTCGCCGCGGCCGACCGCGGCGAGGACGATCCGCTCGACGCCGAGGATCTCGCGCGGCTCGAAGCCGTGCGCGCGCAGCTTGTCGGAAACGCGTCGGGCGGCCGCCTGCGGCGCGCCGGGTTTGAGGGAGACGATCATGACTTCACTCCGGGGATTGCTTTGAACGAAGGGCCGGCGCGGGGCGACGGCGAAGCCGCGGGTACGGGGTTCCGGCGGAGCGGCGGTATCGGTCTCGCGCCCCGCGCGGGACGACCAGCGCGAAGCGGGTCCGGTTGTCGCGCCGGTCGCCGATCCCCGCGCGCAGGACGCGCCCGCC
>JACXTT010005412.1_pt1 | contig 18544 bp, 15 predicted proteins | sample 9270951 | NCBI WGS metagenome assembly JACXTT01 (sample SAMN15532306, study PRJNA645909) | rock metagenome | isolation source: weathered quartz diorite | place: Puerto Rico | collected 2017-06-21 | reverse complement strand
TGCTCGCCATCGTGCACCGGATCCATGCGCTGGGCATGCGCGCCACGCTGATGACCAATGGCATTCGGGCGACTCGGGAACTGCTGCGCGATCTGGCGGCCGTGGGACTGGCGGACGTCGCCTTCCATGTCGATACCACCCAGCAGCGAAGAGGCTACCAGACCGAAGTCGAGTTGAATGCCCTTCGCGAGCGTTACCTGGAGCGTACGACTGGATTGCCGCTATCGGTGATGTTCAATACCACCGTTCATGATGGGAACTTTGACGAGATTCCGGCGGTCGTCGCGTTCTTCCGCGCCAACGCTGGCCGGATCCGCACGGCGTCATTCCAGTTGCAGGCTGACATCGGCAGGGGCGTGCAGGGTGCACGTGGCCAGGCAATCAACCCCGAAACTGTCGCAGCCCAGATTGAGCGTGGGGCGGGGACGCCGCTTCAGTTTTCGGCCTCTCTTGTTGGACATCCAGCGTGTACCCGCTATGCGATGTGCCTGGCGGCGAACGGAAGCCTCTACAACGCCTTTGACGACTTGCGTCTTGTGGCAGCCCTGCAGCGCGCCACGGCCGCTGTGGTGTTCGACCGGACTTGCCCCACCACGACCGCCCGAAGACTGGTGCTTTGCCTATGCGCCCACCCCACCTTGTGGGCGCCGGTCGTGGGGTGGCTAACGCGGAAAGCCTGGATGATGAAGGGAGATCTCATCAGGAGTCGGGGGCACGTGCACACCCTCTCATTTGTCATCCACAATTTTATGGATGCGACCAAACTGGAAGCGGACCGGGTTGAATCCTGTGCGTTCAAGGTCATCACGGCCGACGGCCCCATGTCCATGTGCTTGCATAACGCCAGGCGCGACGCTTTCATTCTACGGCCCATTCGGTTCTACCGGGCTGCATCGCCGCTATTCTGGGACCCGCTGACAGGCACCGAGACAAGCGAGGCCGCTGCGAGCGAAGGCCGCGCTTGCCAGCCCCGACAATTGAAGGGTCGCGCGCGCGACCGGTCGCCGCGACGCTCGTTCCAATAGATAGAGGATTGCCGGCGAGATTTGCTATGTCCCCCAGGATGCTTCGCTGTTCTCTACTAGCCACGTGCATGGCGCTGACAGCAGCTTTGGGCCAAGGCATCGTGCCGGACGAGGTGCGTGACACCGATGTGCACTGGGCGCGCGTGCTTCACCAGTATGTGAATGATCACGGGCAGGTGGACTTCTGCGGGCTCGCCAAGGACCCGGCCGATTTGCTCGCCTACCTCGACTATGTCGAGCGCGTGAGTCCGCAGAACCTGCCGGATGCATTCCCGACGCGCAGCGCGGCGCTTGCCTACTACCTCAATTCCTATAATGCGCTCGCCATGTACAACGTCATCGCCTCAGGCATGCCTAAAGAGTTGGGTTGGCTGACGCGGTTACGGTTCTTTGGTGGCAGGCGCTTTACGATCGGGGGAAAGGCAATGACGCTCTACACCTATGAAAACAGCGTGATCCGTTCCTTGGGGGATGAGCGCGTCCATTTTGCACTGAACTGCATGGTGATTGGCTGTCCGCAATTACCCAACCAGCCATTCTCTGGCGAACACCTCGATGCGCAGCTTGAAGGGGCCGCGCGGCGCTTCTTCAGCGAGCCACGAAATCTTCAGGTCGATCTGGCAAGAGGCACCGTCCGAGTCTCATCAATCCTCAGTTTCTACAAGGAGGACTTTCTGAACCGAAGCCCGACGTTACTTGCCTACATCAACCGTTATGTGCCCGTGACGCTTCCTCCAGGCATGGAAATCGAGTTCATTCGCTACGACTGGACCATCAACACACAAGATCGGAGTTGCCAGCCTAACGATTGACGTTCCCGGCTGCCCTTTCGGCAGAAGTGCCGCAGCACGGATCGCTCGATCCACCGCTGCTTGGTCGCCCGCGAAAACGGGGATCACAAGGTACCAGTTTACGCGTCCAGGGCTTATCTTTAAATCATGATGGGGCGTCCCGCTCATCCGGTGTCTGCGCTCGTCGTGGTGATGAAAAAGGAGACCGAATATGGCTGCCAAACGCAAAGTCGAAGTTTTCAGCGCCGGCTGTCCCGTCTGCGCCGAGGTGGAAGCTCTCGTGAAAAGCCTGGCTTGCCCGTCGTGCGAAGTCGATGTGCTCGACATGCACGATATCGCCGTGGCGCAGCGCGCCAAGGCGCTCGGCGTGCGCTCGGTGCCAGCCGTGGCAATCGATGGCCAGCTCGCCAGCTGCTGCGCCGGACGTGGCGTCGATGAAGCCAGTCTGCGCGCCGCTGGGCTCGGCCAGCCGTGATGCTGACCATCGGCAGGCTCGCAGGGCAGGTGATGTCAGCCCCGACGCACTCAGTTACTACGAGCGCGAGGGGCTGCTGAATTCCGCTGCTAGGTACCGGCGCTACGGCGACGAGACCGTGCGTAGCGTGCGCTTCATCCAGCACGCCCAGGCCTGCGGCTTCATGCTGGTGGAGATTCGCGAGCTGTTGCAGCTGGGCCCCAGACCGGCAGCGCCTGCAGCGCGGCAGCGTGCCATGGCGATGCAGACGTTGAAGGTCCTTTGGATCGCTTGCCTAGCGTGAGCAACCGATGCGATTAGCCAAGTACAACTTCAAAGTTGCCGTCGTGGCGGGCGCTTCGGCAGGGATCGGGCGGGCCACGGCCCTTGCGTTCGCCAGGGCGGGCGCCGATGTCGCTCTGCTGGCTCGCAATCGGGATCGCCTCGAATCCCTGCGAGCGGCAATCGAGGCACAAGGGCGTCGAGCGGTTGCAATTCCGCTTGACGTGACCGACGCCGACGCAGTGGAAGCGGCTGCCATGCGCATCGAGAACGAGCTAGGCCCAATCGATGTATGGGTCAATTCCGCGATGGCCTCAGTGTTCTCCCAAGTGCATGCAATGACGCCCCAGGAGTATCGCCGGGTCATGGAGGTGACTTACCTGGGCACAGTGCATGGAACGCTCTCAGCCATTCGTTGTATGACGCCTCGGCAGCAGGGAGCAATCGTGATCGTCGGTTCAGCCCTTGCCTACCGTGGCATCCCGCTGCAATCCGCCTACTGTGCCGCCAAACATGCGCTGCAGGGATTTAACGATGCGCTTCAGGCTGAGCTGCTGCATGATCGCAGTCGCGTTCGCGTGACGATGGTCCAGCTTTCAGCCTTCAATACCCCGCAGTTTGAGTGGAGCAGATCGCGCCTGCCCAACAGGGTGCGGACGATGCCGCCGGTGTACCAGCTGGAACTTGCTGCGGACGCCATCGTTGTTTGCACTGCTATGGCTGGCCTCATGACCGATTCGCAACTGCACGAGAAGGTCCGGCAACTGCTGTTGAACAACATCCGGGATGGATACTCGCGCCTCTTGGGGCAGCGCTATTGCTACATCGCGCCGGCTTGCGGAACTTATCCGTACCAGTGGTTCTGGGATACCTGTTTTCACCTGATGCTGCTGACCCGCCTCGGCGAATACGACTGGGCCAAGCGCACCTTCCGGAGCCTGTTCGCGATGCAGGAGGAGGATGGTTTCGTCGGTCACATGATCTTCTGGAATCAGGTTCTGCCTAAGCGTCGGACCGACGTCGTGCAGGCGCGCCCTGACTGGACCACCCTGCGGCCGCACATGAGCCCGCTGATTCAGCCGATTTTTTCTGCTACGGCCCTCTTGCAGCTGTTCGAAGCCTGTGGTGACGGTGTCTACCTGGGTGAGATGTACGCCAGGGTCCGGCGCTATCACGAATGGCTGGCAAGCACCCGCGACTTCAATGGCGACGGGCTGCTGACCATCATCAGCCCATTCGAGTCGGGCATGGACTGGAAGGCGTCCTACGATATCGTGCTCGGCTATACACAAAGGGCAACGCCGCGTCTCTTGTATGCCAATCGGCTGTTCTGGAAAGCGGTCGCCGTCACGCGGGCAGGGTCTGGCGCAGGATGTGGAGTGTTTGAGGTGCGAACTGCGCCAGCTTCAGGCCGGCGCTGCGGCCACATCGGCACAGAGCGCTGCGGTGCCGCCAGACCCGGAAGACACGGTGATCGCACCGTGCCGCTTGGGCAGCCCGCGTGCTCACCCTCGAAAACGTACCTCGCGCACTGGTCAACTTCGATACGCGCGGCTTCATCAAGCTCGTCGCCGAAGCCCACCGGCCGGCTCGTCGGCGTGCAAGCCGTCGCACCCGAAGCGGGCGAACTCATCCAGACCGCGGCGCTGGCGATCCGAGCGCAGATGACCGTGCAGGAACTGGCCGACCACTTGTTCCCTTACCTGACGATGGTCGAAGGGCTCAAGCTTGCCGCGCAGGCCTTCCGCAAGGACGTGAAGCAACCGTCCTGCTGCGCGGGTTAGCCGAAAGAACGAGCCGATGGCCAGTCTGCACTGCATCGGGATTCAAGCGGCAAGGCTGGGCAGAATGAAGAAATACGCGTTCAGCAGGTAGAGCCCCAACAGCACGAGAGGCACACCACCGGCAATCTCAAATGCTCTCTGCGCATTGCTCAATGGTCTCAGATGCTCCAGCCAGCCTATCGCCACCGCGCCCAGCCCCACCGGACTGGCACTGCCGAGGGCGAAGGGCAAGCAGCAGCGCAGCACCAAGGAGTGGGGATCCCAGGCCAGCAGCGCGCCCCAGACCTTTTCAAGGACGTGACCACCTGGTCCTGCTATGCCGGGGAGGCAGTGACACTCTTGAACTGACGCGGCAGCCGGCGGATCCAATTCTTACGGGCACTGCCTGCGGATAAATCCAGAAATCTCCTCGGGACGCGAGAATACCACTTCGGCGCGGTCGCCCTGCATCCCGCTGCCGACGATGACGGGCTTGCCGGCAGGCGGCCCGTCGGCGCTGCCATCCGTCTTGAATCGCAGGTTGAACTCCCAGAAGGTGTAGGTCTTCTGGTCAGCCGTGGTCAGGCGGTATGCATCGCCGCAGTAGCGGATCGCGATGACTTGTGACGCCGTATCGGCCTTTTTCAGATTTGCCAGCCCACTCGCGGGCGCCGCGACGCGGCCCCTGGAAACAGCTTCGAGGTACGCGAGCAGGTCCGATCGGGTGCGCGCGTCGGCAATCCCGGGAAAGCGCATGTCATTCCCCGGAACCAGCGCCGCGGGGTTCTTGATCCACGCATCCAGATGCTTTTCGTCCCAGACCAGGCCCGATTGCTTCATTGCATCAGAGTAACGACCGAATCCGGGGGCTGTGCCCGCTTTCCGACCCCAGACATTGGCAAGGCTCGGCCCGGTCATGTGGCGCCCCGGCGTGAATGAATGGCAGGCCATGCAGGCGCGGGCGGCTTGCGCGCCGCGCATGGGGTCTCCTTCGGCACCAGATGGTGGGCTGAAGGCCAGCGTGGCTGATGCAGCTAGGATCATAGGTACACGGGATCGCAACATTAGGCAGCTCCAGTTTGCTTACCAGGTCAATCGTTAGCCGGTATGCCGAAAACACCCCCGTAAGCAGCCGCCCACGTGCACGAAAGCACAACGCTGAGGCGTCGGCTAGCGACGCCCGCGTTTCTTGCCGCGCGTGCGCGGCAATCGGACTGACGTCGTCTGGCTGCGCTCAATGCGACGCCGGGAGCGCGCGCCCCAGTAACATACCGCGACGATCAGGATCACGACCAGGATGACCTCGCCGACCAGCAGGTGCCTCAGCTCTGGCGGCAGCCAACGCAAGTCAAAGTACATAAGCGCTCCATCTCATTCCTGGCCGGCACCCGCCATCGTTGGTAGCGGGTGTTCCTGAAGCTTACGGGCGGTGCATGTCAACCACCGTCGGCTTGCCCTCTACCTTGTCGAAGGTAACCATCACAGAGTCGCCCGCCTTGAAGTCCTTTAACGATGCGCGATCCTTGACCGGAAACGCCATGCTCATGGCAGCCATGCCGAGGTTCTCGATAGGGCCGTGCTTGAGGGTGACCTTGCCCGATTTCGCATCAATCTTCTTGATCTCCGCGGCGACCGGGTGCGGTGCCTGTTGCGCGGCAGCCGACGACTTCATGTCCATGCCGCCCATCGATTTCATGTCCATGCCCTCCATGGACGTGGCGGCAAATGCCGCCGGCGCGGCAGCGAGCGCGAGGATAAGGGTCAATGACTTGATCTGTTTCATGGTGTTTCCTCTTGAAGTGAGGGGTGGGTGGAAAGCGGAGAAGGTTTTGTCTGCCGCCGGCGAATCAACAGGTACACGGCCGGCACGACAAAGAGGGAAAGCAGCGGCGCGGTCACCATGCCGCCGACCATGGGAGCGGCAATGCGCTGCATGACCTCCGATCCCGTGCCGGCCGACCACATGATGGGAATCAGGCCCGCGAGAATCACCGCGACTGTCATGGCCTTGGGCCGTACGCGCAGGACCGCGCCTTCCTGGATCGCCTCCAGCAGCGCGGCCGTAGTGGCTTCGCCCCTGTCCTCGCGTTCGGTCCAGGCCTGCTTCAGGTAAAGCAGCATGATGACGCCGAACTCGGCGGCCACGCCGGCCAGCGCGATAAAGCCGACGACCCCGGCAACGGAGAGGTTGTAGCCCAGCAGGTAGAGCAGCCAGAATCCCCCGATCAGCGCCAGCGGCAGGGTGCCCATGATGAGGAGCGCTTCATCCAGTCGGCCAAACACTAGGTAGAGCAGCACGAAGATGATCAGCAGCGTGAACGGCACCACCAACTTCAGCTTGGCGGTGGCCCGCTCCAGGTATTCGAACTGGCCGGACCAACTGAGGGAATAGCCGGCCGGCATCGGCACCGCCTTGGCCACCACAGCTTGCATGTCCCGCACCGCCGAGCGCAGATCGCGCTCGCGGATGTCCACATAGACCCATCCGGACAGCCGGGCATTCTCGCTGCGCAGCATGGGCGGGCCCTGCACGACCTGGATGCGCGCCACATCGGACAGCGTGATTTGTTGGCCGCGGTCGGTAACGATGGGCAGGCTGCGAAGTTGCTCCACGGAGTCGCGGTAGTCGCGCGGGTAGCGCACATTGATCGGGAAGCGCGCCAGCCCGTCGACGACTTCCCCGACGTTGTCGCCGCCTACGGCCGACGAGACGATGCTCTGCACATCCTCGATGTTGAGCCCATACCGACCTGCTGCCATGCGATCGATGTCAACGTCGACGTAGCGCCCGCCGGTCAGACGTTCGGCCAGGGCCGAGGTGACACCAGGCACCGTCTTGCCGGCCTCTTCGATCCGTGTGGACAGTCGGTCGATTTCCTGCAGATCCGTGCCCGCCACCTTGATGCCGACTGGGCTCTTGATGCCGGTAGCCAGCATGTCGATGCGGTTGCGGATCGGCGGCACCCAGATGTTGGAGAGCCCCGGCACCTTCACCACGCGATCCAGTTCCTCCACCAGCTTGTCGGTGGTCATGCCCGCGCGCCACTGGTCACGCGGCTTGAACTGAATGGTGATTTCGAACATCTCGATGGGCGCCGGGTCGGTCGCGGTGTCGGCGCGGCCTGCCTTGCCGTACACGGTGGCCACCTCCGGTACGGTCTTGATCAGGCGGTCGGTCTGCTGCAGGAGCTGGGCCGCCTTGCCGGCCGAAAGTCCGGGCAAGGCCGAGGGCATGTAGAGCAGATCGCCCTCATCGAGCGGTGGCATGAATTCGCCACCGATCCGCGTCAGTGGCCAGGCGGTGGCGACCAGCAGGACTGCCGCGATTGCCACCGTGGTCTTCGGGTAGGCGAGCACCCTGGCCAGCACCGGCTGGTAAGCGCGTATCAGCCAGCGGCTCAGCGGATTGGACTGTTCGGCTGGAATGCGCCCGCGGATCATGTAGCCCATCAGCACCGGCACCAGCGTGACGGACAGCCCGGCAGCGGCTGCCATCGAGTAGGTCTTGGTGAAGGCGAGCGGCGAGAAGAGCCGGCCTTCCTGCGCTTCCAGCGTGAATACCGGGATGAACGAGAGCGTGATGATCAGCAGCGAGAAGAACAATGCCGGTCCGACCTCGGCCGCGGACTCGCCGATCACGCTCCATCGTTCGTGGCCGGCGAGTTCTCTGTCGGGGTTGTCCGCATGCCAGTGCTCCAGATGCTTGTGCGCGTTCTCGATCATGACCACGGCGGCGTCGACCATGGCGCCGATGGCAATCGCGATACCGCCGAGCGACATGATGTTGGCATTGACGCCCTGGTACCGCATGACCAGGAAGGCGGCCAGCACGCCGAGCGGCAGGGATACGATGGCCACCAGCGCGGAGCGCAGGTGAAACAGGAAGACCAGGCAAACCAGCGCGACGACGATGAACTCCTCGATCAGCTTGTGCGTCAGGTTTTCCACCGCGCGGTTGATCAGCGCGGAGCGGTCATAGGTGGTGACGATCTCGACCCCTTCCGGCAGGCTCTTCTTGAGTACCGCCAGCTTCGCCTTCACCGCCCCAATGGTCTCCAGCGCGTTCTTGCCCGAGCGCATCACGATCACGCCGCCTGCCACCTCACCCTGGCCATCCAGCTCAGCGATGCCGCGCCGCATCTCGGGACCGAGCTGGACGGTAGCGACATCGCCCAAGCGCACGGGAATGCCAGCCTCACTCGTCATGATCGGGATGCGCCGAAAGTCATCCAGCGTCTTCAGGTAGCCGGAGGCGCGCACCATGTACTCGGCCTCGCCCAGCTCCAGCACCGAGCCACCCGTCTCCTGGTTGGCGCCCTTGAGCGCCGCCAGCACCTTGTCTTGCGAGAGGTTGTAGGCGCGCAGGCGGTCCGGCATCAGGACGATCTGGTACTGCTTGACCATCCCCCCAAAAGACGCGACCCCGGCCACATTCGGCACGGACCTCAGTTCGAAACGCAGGAACCAGTCCTGCAGGGCGCGCAACTGGCTCAGGTCATGCCGGCCGGTCTTGTCTACCAGCGTGTATTCGTAGATCCAGCCGACGCCGGTGGCGTCGGGGCCCAATGCCGGTTTGGCCGCGGCCGGCAAGCGGGATTGCACCTGGTTCAGGTACTCGAGCACGCGGGAACGCGCCCAGTACAGGTCGGTGCCATCCTCGAACAGGACATAGACGAATGAGTCGCCAAAGAACGAATAGCCGCGTACCGTCTTGGCGCCAGGCACCGACAGCATTGTGGTGGTCAGCGGGTAGGTGACCTGGTTCTCCACAATCTGCGGCGCTTGGCCGGGGAAAGGCGTACGGATGATGACCTGCACGTCGGACAGATAACCGAGGAACGGCCACACCAGTCGCTGGGCTACAAAACGCCGGATGCCGTTTATGCCAGCGGCGAGGGCGGCGGGGCAGAGATTGTCGATAAATTCGGCGGTGCGCGGGGAGAATCCCCTGCTCCGCTACGCTGTGCAGGGGATTCTCCCCGCGCACAACCAGGGCAGCGCTGTTCTGCTGCGTGTGAAGAAATGGATGCAGCTTAAATTCGGTTGAAAGCTGTCTTGACCGAGGGGTCCACTTTAGGTCGGCCGGAATTCGTGAATATGTGAAGCAATGCGAAGCTTAAGATATCACGAATTCCGGCCGACCCTTATCAGTGCCCGGTGCGTGGCGGCGCACCACGCGGATGTCCACGCGTATGCGCTCGGATCCACCCGGTCAACAGACGAAACTATAATGACGTCCCGACCATGCGAGATTGCGTCGCCACAAACGACCGGCGTGTATGAGCATTACGACGCACATGTTGCGGTATCCTCCGGACCGCACCGTCCGACCGAGCCTTGCGGCGCGTAGCACGGCCGAGCCCTTTTGATTGGCACCATGCCCTACCGCTTACGTCAGTTATCCGTTTCGTGCGCAGTCGCAGCTCTCCTGTCGGCATGCGGTTTGGCGCCGACGCCGCCGACACCGCCGACGCCGCTTTATCAGCAGGAGCAGTTCAACGCGGAGACGAGCCCCTACGCGCGCACGTTCCACGCAAGATCCGATGCGACTTGCGAGGCCGCGCGCCGCGCGCTGCTGAGCCAGGGTTACATGTCGAGCTCGACGGGGCCCGACGCGATCGACGGCAGCAAGAATTTCCAGCCGAGTAACGACACGCACGTCGTGATCGCCTTTCACGTCGTCTGCGCAGACGCGAACGCAGATGGCACGTCGAGCACCGCCTATGTGAACGCGGTACAGGACCGCTATGCGCTGAAGAGGACCAGCACGTCGGCCAGCGTCGGCCTGAGTGTGCTCGGCTCGCTGTCGTTGCCGATCGGCTCGGGCAGCGACTCGATGGTCAAGATCGCGAGCGAGACGATTCCGGCCGGCGTGTTCTACGAGCGCTTCTTCAGGCTGGTCGACCATTTTCTGAAGATCGATCCGGTGAGGCGCGATCGTGCGACGGTGAAGGCTGCGCAGAAGGAGCACGTCGCGCCGCTGCCCGAGCCCGCGCCGACGCCTCCTGGCGAGCCGATGAAGATGACGACGCCCGCCGTGCCGACGCCGCCCGCCCCGCCCGTTCCGGTGCAGCCGCCCGTTGCGGCACCTGCACCCGCACCTGCACCCGCACCTGCACCCGCACCCGCACCTGCGCCGGCTCCGGCGACCGCGTCGCCTTCGCCGACGTCGAAGACCCCTGATGGATCAACGACCGCCGCGGCGCCCGACGCCACGGCGCCGACGGCCGCGTCCGCTCCATCCGCTGCGGGCACGAGCGGCACGAGCGGCACGCAGTGAGCGCACGTATTGGGGCCATTGATGCGCCAAGACACCAGCGATTTCCGGCGGCTTCTCCTGAGCAGTGCACCGCTGCTCGACGCGCGTGCGCCGCTGGAATTCGCGCGCAGTTCCTGACGTGGCACCGGCTGCCGGCGAAGGCCAGGGCGACGGGCTGACGCTGAACCTGACGACGTGCCAGTAGCGGGTGCGGGGCTAGCGCAGGGCTAGCGCGAGAACCCGAGCCCGGAGCAGATGCGCGTGAACCTGCAGGTACGCCACGCGAACGATGGGGCGGAGGGCTTCCACGTCGATGCGCTGGATCTGTATGTGGCGCGCGCCCGCGTGGCGTTCCTGCGCCAGGCGAGCGTCGAGCTCGCACTGCCAGAAGCGGACATGAAGCGAGAGCTGGCCCAGTTGCTGTTGCGCGTGGAAACGCTGCGCGCGGTGCAGGCCCCGGAGAAGGCGGCGCCCGTGCCAAACTTCTTCTCCATCACGCCGCGATCGCGCATGTCCACAATCCGAAGTCCAGTCCATACTGGCGCGGATCGCGGCCCATTGACCCAGCGGAAAGCTGGCCGCGCGGGGCAAAAACGCAAACATCGCTGTAGTCGCGACGGCGCGCGAGCTGGCAGGCTTCATGTGGGACATCAGCCGGCTGTCCATGTCGTTGGCCGTACCCCAAGAGGCGCACGCCGTGTAATTCAGCGCTTCGTCAAACACCCACAACCCACTGGAAGAGTTTCGTGAAGGCGGCGTAGCCCGGGCATCCGAGTAACCCGCGAAGATACTACGCAAGGAACGTTATCCGATTTGCGACCATAGGTAGCGGCAGGCTTGTTGGACGAACCTCTGTAATGCGGTAGCCAACCCGCGAATATCAGTGCGATCCACCGTTGAGAATTACTGCTACGTCGCCCTCAGGAAATTCAGATTAAATGCACTGACCAGAAATCCGAGAACCAATCCCGACTGACAGCGGAAGTCATATCTAAGGAAGTGCTGATCAATGAGGTTTGCGCTGATGTCGCACAAGCCGATGATCGGGGTTTTTCGCAATGCGAGAGGGCGAGGCTGATTCAAGCCGGTTTTTCTCGCGTTTCGCACCTTTCCTGGCGTGCTTTGCACGCTCAGGATGGACTGCTCCCCTGTGAGGCCAGCAACGGCTTCCTGGCAAGCACCAGGTTGGCCAGACCAAACAGGCTGAACAACTGCGCTGTGTTCTTAACCAAGCCCTTATAGCGAACCTTGCGATGACCGAAGAGATTCTTGATGACGTGGAACGGATGCTCGACCCTCGCACGGATCTGGGCCTTGGTTCGCTCGACGGCTATCAGCAAGTCCTTGAGAGCGCCATCACGCATCGCCTTGATCTTGCCGCGCTTGACGGCCACCTGCCATTTCACGGACTTGCCTTGCATCTCGTCGCGCTTCTCTACACCCGTGTAGCCCGCATCACCAAACGCATGGTCCTCGTGGCCATGCAACAGGGCGTGCGCCTGCGACACGTCGGACTCGTTGGCCGCTGTACCCACCACGCTGTGTACCAGCCCAGAGGCCGCATCCACGCCGAGATGGGCCTTCATCCCAAAGTGCCAGGCATTGCCCTTCTTGGTCTGGTGCATCTCCGGGTCGCGGCTTTTCTCCTTGTTCTTGGTCGACGGTGGCGCCTCGATGATGGTGGCATCCACAATCGTGCCTTCCTTCATCATCAGGCCACGCTCGCACAGCATGATGCCAATTTCGTCGAACAGCTTTCGCGTCAGTTCATGCGCGACAAGCATGCGGCGAAACTTCAGCAGCGTGGTCGCATCCGGCACCGCTTCGACTGCCAAGTCGATCCCGGCAAAAGCCCGCATTGCCATGCTGTCGTACAGCGCGTCCTCTCCACATAAGCGTTTCCCTAAGAGACCGTTTCAAAAAGACCCCAGGGGGGCTGTTAACCATTCCGGCAAGCTGTTAACCTTGGTCGTCTGAACAACTGGAACCGAGGGGATGAGCGCGCCGATCATTGACGATGAGTTGTGGGCACTGATCGAACCTTTGCTGCCGCCGCCGAAACCACGACGCAAGAAATATCCAGGCCGACGCCCGGTATCGAACCGAGCTGCCCTGAACGGCATCCTTTTTGTATTCAAGACCGGAATACGCTGGTGCGACCTGTCGACCAAGTTGGGATTCGGGTCGGGGCCCACCTGCTGGAGGCGCTTGCGCGACTGGCAGAAGGCCGGCGTGTGGATCAGGTTACACGAGCTACTGCTGGCGAAGTTGCGTGAGGCCGGCGAACTCGATTTCTCACGAGCAGCCGTCGATTCATCGTCGGTGCGAGCCGTTGGGGCGGGCGAAAAACTGGCCCGAACCCCACGGATCGCTCGCGACCAGGTTCCAAGCATCACATCCTCGTCGATGCAAATGGCGTCCCCATCAGTGCAATCCTAACCGGTGCGAACCGCAACGACGTCACCCAATTGCTGCCGCTCATCGACGCGATCCCACCAATTCGCGGCGTGCGCGGTCGTCCGCTTCAGAAGCCAAAAGTCATCTACGCCGACCGTGGCTACGACTCCGAGACGCATCGTCAGCGGCTTCGCGAGCGTGGTGTCAAGCCAGTGCTCGCCAGACGCCGGACAGAACACGGCAGTGGTCTGGGCAAATTCCGCTGGGTTGTCGAACGTACTCATGCGTGGCTTCACAACTTCCGTCGTCTTCGCATTCGCTTCGAACGTCGGGCTGACATTCATGAGGCTTTCCTCAAGCTCGGCTGCGCTCTCGTCTGCTGGAACATCTTCAGGCGCACCGAGAGGTCTTTTTGAAACGATCTCTAAGTAGATACTCACGAATTCCGGCCAACCCTCCTATATCGATTGCCGTGACGACGCCGTTCACGGAGAGCGTCAGCCGTGGCTGCAGCTTGCCGGTAACCTGCACCAGACGGTAGTCGCGCGCAATGCGAGCGCCCGCCACTCAGCACCTTCTGTACATATAGTGGCGTGACCACGGTAACGAGGACGCGGCCTTACCCGCCTTGTGGCATAGTACCTGGAATAGCGCCATCTGGTCCGTTTCGAAGGCGTGCGCGCAGCCGGCCAGGTAGACGCGCCAGATGCGGTACTTCTTCTCGCCCACCATTGCACGGATGGTCTCGCCCTGCTGCTCGAAGCGGTCGGCCCATCCGTGTAGCGTCTTCACATAGTGTCGGCGCAGGCCCTCCACGTCCAGCGCTTCGAGGCCTCCCTTCTGCATAGTAGTCAGCACCAGGCCGATGTGCGCCAGTTCGCCCTGTGGGAAGACATAGCGGTCCATGAATTCCGAGCCATCCATCGGCGCGGGCCAGATGTCGGGGTCCGACAAGGTGATGCCGTGATTCAGCGCGAAGCCGTCGTCGGCCAGCAGCTCGCAGATGCGGCTGAAGTAGCCGACCAGGTTATTCTTGCCTACGTGCTCGAACATGCCGACGCTGGTGATGCGGTCAAAGGTGCCGGTGATGTCGCGGTAGTCCTGCAGGCGGATCTCGATGCGGTCCGACAGATCGGCCGCCTTGACGCGCTCGCTTGCCAGATCGAACTGGCTCTGCGACAGCGTGATGCCCACGCAGCGCGCGCCATACTGCTGCGCGGCACGCAGCACCAGCGCGCCCCAGCCACAGCCGATGTCTAGCAGCGTCTGCCCCGGCTGCAGCCGGATCTTGGTCAGGATGTGGTCGATCTTCTTGCGCTGCGCGGTCGCCAGGTCCTCGTCGCCGTTCTCGAAGTAGGCGCAGGAGTAGACCATGCTGGGGTCGAGCCAGAGCTGGTAGAAGTCGTTCGAGACGTCGTAGTGGTACTCGATCGACGCCTTGTCTTCCAGCTTGGTGTGCGAGAAGTGCTGCGCCACCTTGGCCAGGGCGCCGCCAGCGCGGCGTGCCGCTGCGGCGGAGAACTGGTAGCCGACAGAGATGATGTCGGCCAGTCGCCCGTCCAGGTCGATCTTTTCCTGGACATACGCTTCGCCGATGTTGTCGAGACTCGGTGTCAGCAGGAAGGGTAGGGCGCCCGCCTCTCGCACGGTCATCGTGACCGTTGGGCGATCGAACTTGCCCAGCGCGTACTCCGCGCCATTCCACAAGCGGAGCTGTACGGGAATGTCGGCGTTCTCGCGCAGGTCGTTGATCCAGCGATCCAGTTGCTTGTCGAGGTCTTGCTTTGAAAACATGTCGCCCTCCTCCTGTTGGTTGTGGCGCACTCCCCGTGACCAGCAATGCGCGAGCCCGAAGCCCACCCTCCGTTGTAGGATGTTGCCAGGAAGTCCACGACGCAACACGCGCCAAATATGCACTGGATTGAGACAGTCGCACCAAGCAAGCAGGCTGGATTTCGCAGTTGAGCACCGGTCAATTGGCGAGCTTCCCTATCCATCATAGATGGCGCTTCAAGCGCGGTATCGTCCCAGCAAGAGATGTCAAGGTAAGATGGCACCGCACACACAGGCGGCCGTCATGCGGTAGTACCGGGCGCCAGGATGGATGTGAGTGAAAGGTAGCCGGCGTCCGACCATCACAAGCCGCCTTGGCAACGCCCTGCGACAATCGACACGAACAGCGCATCTGGATGGGAGATCGTTGTCGAAGCGTGCACCGAAGAAGAATCCGCGATGGCGTGGTATTGCCATCTAGAGGACAACTTTCCATTCGAAGCGCTGATACGTCAGGCCATGGCCGCTTCCCCGCTGCGCTCCGGCGAATGAGTCTCGGTCATTGGACTCGCCCATGACCAGTTGTGTCGTGTCGCCATCTTCGTTCGCGCACAGCACAACCAGCAGGACATCGTTGCCCTTCTTGCTCAACTCCTCCCAGTCAGTGCCGACAAAAAACGCGCCTTGCTGGCTCAGACTGACACTACTGATGTGACCAGGGATAACCCCGAACGTTCACTCGCAGTCAACATGCGGTGGCCAGCGCCGGTCATGAGAACGCGCGACCTGGTGGCGGGGGCACGATACCGAACACACTTGTCTCCACGCCAACGGCTGACGATACGCTGCGCCGCCGCACCGAGACAAGCGCCCTTAGCAAAGCGGTCATGCAATCCGTCAACGGACGCGGCACTTGCATATATCACAATGTGATATAAATTGGACTGGATAGCATGTCATGCGGACCGTCGTCGTCTGTGTACCAGTCCGTTGCCCGGGGAGCCGCGTAGTCAGGGTGGGAGCATTGCATTTCTGACGCGGACACAGCACTCGCGATCACGCGTCAAGGAGGCCAACATGGGACTCCATGCTTTCACATCGTTACTCATACCGTACGCCTAGCTGGAGGGCCGCTGTGATCGCTGGAGTCGTCGCCGGTGTCGTCTTTCTTGTCCTGGAGGTGCTGACTTCCTGGCTCCTGCGCGGTGTGCCATGGGTTCCATGACGTAAGCGCTTCATCAAGGCCTTCAAGGAGGCATCGCCGGAATTCCTGGACGTACACGGCTATTCGGCCGACAAGTACGACGCCGATGCCCTCAAACTGGCCTCTAAATACATCGGCCATACCTTCGGCTGTCTCTCGCTGACCTTGGAGATGCCGTTCAAGGACAACGCGGTCCTGCCTGACGTGACCGTAGGCTGGAACGGCGCCCGCAGCGCGCTGCTGGGCGCGGCGATGCTGCAGGCCATCCTAGCGCAGCTGGACTGAGCGACCGCCCTGGAAGGGAGGATGTGCTCCAGCCGCAAACCGGCGACAGCTGCTGCAACTCATGGAGCTCGCACGACGTCCAACTGGCTCGGCGCTACTTGTTGGATCTGCAGCGGGCTTGTTTCGTCACTCGTTCGACGATACGCGGATCTGACTCGACGAAGGCACGATGCTGATGCGATCAACTCGCGAAGCAGCGAGCTGAAAGACGACGAATGCTCATGAAGCGCAGCGAGGTCCGCGAAACAGCGCAATGAGCCGTCACCGTTGGGGAGTCCCTTGCCATGGCCAGCATCGAACGAACCGCCTATCCTCGTTTTCCGCGTACGCTCACGCTCAAGGACCTGCAGACCTCGTTCACCCCGCGGCCGGAGGAAGTCGAGTGGGCGCAAGGCTTCGCCCGCACCCCTGAGCGGCGCCTCGCACTTCTGGTCAACCTGAAGTGCTTCCAGTTCCTGCGCCACTTCCCGGCCGTGGGGGCGGTTCCCGCCACGGTCGTCGAGCATGTGTCGGCCAGCCTGGGCCTGCAGCCGGTCCAGCAGATCACCTATCCCGCCGCGCCTACCGCGCGTTATCGACATCACAAGGCGATCCGCACGTTGTTGGGCATCAAGCCGTACACCGATGCCCAGACGCGCCTCCTGGCGATCCGGCTCGCCGAGGAGGCCGCCAGCGTGGTGGACACGCGCGTGGACATCATCAACATTACGATTGAGGAACTGGCTCGGCTGGGCTACGAGCTGCCCAGCTTCGGCACGCTCGACGAGATCGCGGCGCAGGCCTATGCCGCGGCAGAATCGGCGCTGCACCGCCACATCGCGCAGCGCCTGTCCACAGGCCAACGCAAATGGCTCGATCAATTGCTGGAAACCGAGTTGCCGGCGCGGCGCTCGCTCTATCACCAGATCAAGCGATCCGCGAAAAGCGCGTCGCGTAAGCACCTCGACCTGGTGCTGGACCAGTTGGAGTGGCTCGAATCGCTGCCGGACAGCGACACGCTGCTCGACGGCGTGCCGGCCACCAAATTGAAACACATGGCCAATATGGCATCGGCCCTCGACGCCGGCGACATGAAGGACGTCGGGACGGCCAAGCGGCACGCGCTGATCCTGGCTTTGGTGCGCCAGATGCGCATCGGCGCACGCGACGACATCGCGGAAATGTTCATCCGCCGCATGGGGGCGATCCACAAGAGCGCCAAGGAAGAACTCAATATCATCCAGGCGCGCCAGCGCGAATTGAGCGAAGAGCTGGTCGCCGCGCTCGAACTAGTCATCGGCATTGTGGCCGAAGGCCTGGACGACGCCCATACCGGGCAGCGCGTGCGCGAGCTGCTGGCGCCGCACGGCAATCTGGACAAGCTGCAGGCCGATTGCGAAGCGATCCGCGTCTGGAGCGACGGCAATCACTGCCATTGCTGTGGAAGCCATTCAAATCATGGCGTGCGGCGATGTTCCAGATGGCGAAGGGGCTGCGCTTTGTCGCGGCGACCGAGGACCGCCGGCTGCTCAAGGCCCTGGACGTCGTGCTCCAGAACGAGCACCGCAAGACCGAATGGCTCGCCGACGAGGTCGACCTGTCGTTCGCATCCGAGCGCTGGCGCAAACTGGTGTGCCGCTCGCCAGGCCTGGGCAACCCGACGAACCGGCGCTACCTGGAAGTGTGCGTGTTTCCCCATCTCGCCGGCGATCTGCGCTGCGGCGACGTCTGCATCGAAGGATCGGGTAACTTTGCTGACCTTCGCCAGCAATTGATGCCGTGGCAGGCATGCCAGGCGTTGTTGCAGGATTATTGCGACCGGATCGGTCTTGCGTCCGATGCACAAGGCTTCGTCACGACCTCAAGGCGCTGCTGACGCAGACTGTGCTGGTGTATCGGTAGCGCGGGACAGCCCACGGCGGCGGGGTTCTGCGGCTACGAGCCGCCCTGGTCCTTGGGCTTGAAGGTGATGGTGATGCTGGCTGGCGCGATGCCGCCCTTGTCGCGGGGCAGCGGCTCGGACCGCTCCACCGCACGCAGCACGGCGCTGTCCCAGGCAGCATTGCCGCTCGACATGGTCAGTCTGGCCGAGAGCAGCGAACCGTCTGGGGCCAAGCGCACCGCTACCACCGCGGCCGGGTTGCCAGCCACATCTTCGCTGAAGATGATGTTTGGTTTGACACGGCGGCGCAACAGATCGGCATAGCGCGATGAGGTCGTGCCGCCTGTACCAGTACCAGCGCCGATAACGCTGCCGGCAAGCGCGTGGCCGGCCAGGGTCTCCAGGCGCTTCAGCTCGCCCCGGCGCTGCGCGTCGGCGATAGCGGCATCC
>JACXTT010005411.1_pt1 | contig 18544 bp, 11 predicted proteins | sample 9270951 | NCBI WGS metagenome assembly JACXTT01 (sample SAMN15532306, study PRJNA645909) | rock metagenome | isolation source: weathered quartz diorite | place: Puerto Rico | collected 2017-06-21 | reverse complement strand
CAGGCGTTTCCGTCCGTGCAGGACGTCCCGTTCGGCGCGGCCGGGTTGGAGCATTGTCCGGTCACGGTGTCGCAGGTCCCGGCGACGTGGCATTGGTCCGACGCCACGCAGATCACCGGAGCCCCCGAAGCGCACACGCCCGACTGACAACTGTCTCCCACGGTGCAGGCGTTGCCGTCCGTGCAGGAGGTCCCGTTAAGTGCGGCTGGGTTCGAGCACTGCCCAGTGGCCGTGTCGCAGGTCCCCGCGACGTGGCATTGGTCCGAAGCCGTGCAGATCGTCGGCGTCCCCGGCGAGCACGAGCCCGATTGGCAAGTGTCCCCCGTCGTGCAGGCATTCCCGTCCGAGCACGACGTTCCGTCCGGTACGGCCGGATTGGAGCAGAGTCCCGTCCCGGGATTGCACGTACCGGCGACGTGGCACTGGTCGCTCGCCGTGCAAACGACAGGATTGGAGCCGGTGCACGCGCCACTCTGGCAGGTGTCGCTCTGCGTGCAAGCGTTGCCGTCGTTGCAGGTGGTTCCGTTGGGCGCCGCCGGATTGGAGCAGAGTCCCGTCCCGGGATTGCACGTACCGGCGACGTGACACTGATCGGAGGGCGTGCAGATTATCGGAGTACCGGTGCATACGCCAGCCTGGCAGGTGTCCCCCGACGTGCAGGCGTTGCTGTCGGTGCAGGCCCCACCGTTGGCGATGATCGTCACGTTGGTCGTTCCCGCGGGACCCGCCGCGCACCCTGCGGTCGTCGCGGTCACGCTGTAGGTCCCGGCGTTCGCCGCCGTGGCGTTCGCGATCGACGGATTCTGCTGCGTGGAGGTGAAGCCGTTGGGCCCGGTCCAGGTGTAGGTCGCGCCGGCGATGGTGGAGGCGGTCAGGTTGATCGTTCCCCCGGCGCAGACGGGACCGTTGTTTCCCGCCGTCGGAGCGCCGGCCGGCGAGTTCACGGTCAGGATCCCCGTGCCCGTGGCGGCCTGTCCGTCCGGGTTCGTGACCGTCACATTCTTGGCGCCGGCGCTGGCTCCTGTGGTGTTCAGCGAGAACGTCATCTGGGTGACCGGCGTCGTCGACGGGCTGCCGGGAATCACGATGCTGGCGCTATTGACCACGACGCCGCCGGTGATCGTCGCGCCGATGTGGTTGGTGTACCCGGGGCCGCCGGTGTCGGGCCCCGGATCGAAGAACTCGGAGCCGGACGACGAGGTTCCGCTCAGCGTCGTCGACACCGACGAGAGACCCGTGCAGACGGCACTGGGCGAGAAGCTCGACGGCGTCGCCGGCGGAGGGGCCTTGAGCTGGACGGCTCGCACCGCCCAGTTGCCGGCGAACCCGGAACCGGTCGCGTCCAACGCGTACTCCTGGAAGGTCCAGATCGTCTGGTCGTCGTTCGGATCGACGTCGGTGAAGGAGTAGTCGCCCCAGCGGTTGCGCGGGCAAGCGCCGCCGTTTCCGTCGCAGAGCCGGTACGTGCCAGTGCCCGCGAGCACCACGGTCGCGGCCTGGGTCGAGCCGGCCGCATCGGTGCGGAGCCTCCCCGACGTCGCGACGCCCGGGTTCTCGCCGGGCACCGAGCTCGCGTAGGTGGCGCCAAGGGCCATGTGACCCTGCCCCGTTTCCGCGACCGTCGGATAGATGTAGCCGCGGAGGCTGTTGACGGTCGAGCTGCTCCCGGACGTGCAGAGCGTTCCCGACTGCGTGATCGTCGGCGTGGTCGTCAGCGAGCCGATCTCGTACCACCGCGCGCCGATCCGCTGCTGCGAGCCGCTGGTCAGCGCGGTGCAGGTTGCGTCGGTCTCGACCCCGTGGGCCGTCCAGAGAGAGCTGGTGCCGGTGAGCTTGTTCTTGTGGATGGACGCCATGAAAAGCCGCGTATCCGAGACGTCGATCCCGTTGGTCTGCGTCGTGTTCGTCGGGGAGAGCTGGCGCGACATGTTCGTCGTCGTCGGCGGCGTCAAAGTGATGTTCCCCGAGAGGGTGGGCGTGCCACCCGGCGTCGAGACGCGCCGGATCTGGATGCGGCTCAGGAGGGCGATGTCGGTCCCGATGATGTACCCCTCGGTTGCTTGAGGATCGTCGTTGTCGACGCCTCGCGGCGAGTACGGCCCCGCCGTCGTCCCCGAGGTGATGTTCGCGAATCCGGTGACGACGATCGGCCCGCCGCTCGTCACGCTCGACTTGCGAATGACGTAGGCGCTCGTGTGCTGGAACGTCCCCGTGGACGAGAACATGTTGCAGCCGCCGTAAAGCGCGTTCGCGTCCACGCCTAGGCTCGGGTAGTCGCAGAAGTTGGAGGCGTCGGCCGGAAGCGGCGTTCCGATCGCGAAGAAGTAGTACGTGAAGCTCGAGGTCGAGGTGATCGTCGACCCGGAGCTGACCGCGACCATCACGCGGTTGTTCGTCGACGAGATGTTGACGGCGAGGACGAACCAGCGCCCGGAGATGCGGTCGTACCGGACCTCCGGATCGCTGGCCGCGACACTGTTCGAGACGCTGGCCCAGAACGTCGTGTCGGAGACGTTCAGAGCACCGAGGACGCCGGTCTTGTCGAAAACCTTGAACCGGCCGTTCGAGGCGACGAGCACTTGGGTCGGGCCGACGTCGCCCATGCTGTCGGGCGGGATGTTTCCGGATTCGTTGAACGTCGGGGGATTGAGGAAGATCCCCTGAAAGCTGACGCCTACGCTCTGCGGGCTCGTGGGCTCGATGGGCCCGGACGCCTGCTCCTGAGCCGGAGGCCACTGCGAGACCGCGGGCGCTTCGGGATTGTCCTTCCACTCTCCCTCGTACTCGAACTCCGGGTGAGTGTACGTGGGGCGGGCGATCATGGGCGGCGGCGTCAGCGCCTCCCGCGCCATGAGCTGCTCCACTGTCTCGACGACCGGAGCTTCCTTGATGGCCACCGGGACGCCGACGATGTCCGGCTCGGCAGCGTTGATCTCCGTCTTGACGGTCAGCCCGCGCGCATCGCGCGGCACATCCGCTTTAGGCGTTTCCGCTGCCGGCGCCGACTGCGCTGCCGCTACGGTGACGAACGCCGCAACGCACACGGCGAGCGTCGACACACGAATCCAACCAAGCCACTGCTCGTTCTTGTTCATCCCGACCCCCCCAAAGGTCTCCCCGAACTTCCTCGGCGCGGAAACTACCACGCTTCGTACGGCGCGCAACGTAATTCTTCGGGATTTTTTGAAAGGGACGACTCGTCAATTCTTAAAACGGAGAGTGTCCCCTTCTTCCGCCTCGGAGGTTCCAGAGGGCAGCGGCGAGAGCGTCGAGCTCATCGCAAGTGTTGTAGAACGCGAGCGACGGTCGCACGGTCGCTTCGAGACCGAACCGGCGGAGAATCGGCTGAGCGCAGTGATGCCCGGCGCGGACGGCGATCCCTTCCGCGGCGAGCGCCGCGCCGACGTCCTCGGCGCGGAATCCATCCATCACGAAGGAAAGGACGCTCGCCTTCTCCGGGGCGGTTCCGATCAGCCGGAGACCTGGGATCCGGCGCAGGGATTCGGTGCCGTATTCGAGCAGCTCGTGCTCGTAGGCGCCGATGTTGACCATGCCGATCCGTTGGACGTAGTCGAGAGCGGCGCCGAGACCGACGGCATCCCCGATCGTCGCCGTCCCCGCCTCGAACTTCACCGGAGGGTCGTTGTAGATCGTCTTCTCGAAGGTGACGTCCTTGATCATGTTGCCGCCACCCTGCCACGGCGGCATGTGCTGCAGGATCTCTTCCTTGCCGTACACGACGCCGACGCCCGTGGGCGCGAAGATCTTGTGGCCCGAGAAAACGAAGAAATCGCAGTCGTACCGCTGCATGTCGACCTGCGTGTGCGCCACGGACTGCGCTCCGTCGACGACCACGGTGGCCCCGTGCCGGTGGGCCATCTCGATCATCTCTTGAACCGGCGTCACCGTGCCCAGCGCGTTCGACACGTGGGAGAACGACACGAGCTTCGTGCGCGGGTTCAGGAGCTTCTCGTATTCATCGAGGAGGACCTGTCCGCTGTCGTCGACCGGCGCGACGCGGAGCTTCGCCCCCTTCTCGATGCAGAGCATCTGCCAGGGAACGATGTTCGCGTGATGCTCGAGCCAGGTGATGACGATCTCGTCGTCTTTCTGGACGTTGCGCCGCCCCCAGCTCTGGGCGATCAGGTTGATCCCCTCGGTCGTCCCGCGGACGAAGATGATCTCTTTCGCCGACGACGCGCCCAGGAAGCGGCGCACGGTCTCGCGCGCGGCCTCGTAGGCGTCGGTCGCTCGGGCCGCGAGCTGGTGCGCGCCGCGATGGACGTTCGAGTTCTCGTGGGCGTAATAGCGCGAGAGGCGATCGATGACCGATTGCGGCTTTTGCGTCGTCGCCGCGTTGTCGAGCCAAACGAGCCGCTTCCCGTTGAAGCTCTCCTGAAGGATCGGGAAATCGCGCCGGATCGCGTGGACGTCGAACGGGACGGACGAGAGATCGGCTCCGCGGAATCCACCCAGCTCCGTCGGGATCGACATCGCGGGAGCGGTCCCGATCCTCTCCAGGGGACGGAGCCCCTCGACGAAGCCGAACGACGAAGCGAGCGGGATCGCCGCCAGCGGCACTTCCGCCCCGGGAACCTGGGGGACCATGCCCCGCGCCATGCTCTCGATCGAGCGGACGTCGCTCAGGAACGCGAACGGCGCGGCGAGATCTCTCACGGACGGCGGGATCGGATCCGCGGTGCTCCCGCCGGGCAGCTCGCCGTAATACCTCGCAGCGAGAGCGGACAGCTCGTTCTCGTCGGGGACGGGGGGACGATCACTTGTACTCATGGTAGTTGCCCACATCGACCTGCTCGAGAGCCGCGATGGCGTCGTCGGTCAAGACGGCCGCGGAGCAGTACAGCGAGACCAGATACGAGGCGATCGCCTTCTGATCGATCCCCATGAATCGGACCGAGAGGCCGGGCGTCTGCTCGCCCGGGAGCCCGGGCTGGAACATCCCGATCACCCCCTGCTTCTTCTCGCCGACGCGCAGCAGCAGGATGGTCGTCCTCCCGCCGGGGCCCGGGGGGTTGGTCTTTCCGTCGACGTGGAGCTTGTCGATGGGAACCAGCGGCACGCCGCGCCAGGTCAGGAACGGAGCGCCGAATAGAGTGACCGTCGCGGGCGGCACGCCGCGGCGCGTGCACTCGCGTCCGAACGCGGCGATCGCCTTCGGGTGCGCGAGGAAGAACGACGGCTCCTTCCAAACCTTGACGAGCAGGTCGTCGAGGTCGTCCGGCGTCGGCGGTCCGCGCCTCGTTGGGATGCGCTGGGCCGGTGGAACGTTCTTGAGGAGGCCGTACCCCGCGTTGTTGATCAGCTCGCTCTCCTGCCGCTCCTTCACCGTCTCGATCGTCAGCCGGAGCTGCTCGTGAATCTGGTCGAAGGGATTGCTGTACAGGTCGGAGATCTTCGTCGACACGCGGAGCACGCTCGAGATCGAGTTCAGCGTGTACTCGCGCGGCCGCTCCTGGTAGTTGGCGAACGACGCCGGGAGGTCGTCGTCTTCCTTCGGCTCACAGACGACCTCGACCGATTCGTCGTCGAGCACGCGGTTGACGCGCAGCGTGCCCGCCTCGACGGGCTTCCAATCGAGCAGCCGCACGAGCCAGCGCGGGGTGATCGCGGCGTACTGCGGCGGTGTCTTCGTGACGTTCGCGAGCTGAAACGCGGCGCGGTCGCTCAGCGCGCGCTGCGTGGTTCCGGTGTCTGCCATCCGCGTATTCCCCCCTGATCGGAGTATACGCGAGCGGGATCAGTAGCGAGGCACGCTCGGATCGACGTCGTTCGACCAAGCGAGGATCCCGCCCCTCAGATTGGTCAGGCGCCCTCGGAAGCCGGCGCGCTTCAGGGTGCGGATCGCCTGCGCGCTGCGCAGTCCGACCTTGCAGTAGACGACCGCCTCGCGAGTCGGGTCGATCTCGGAGGCGCGGTCGGCGACCTGTCTCAAGGGAATGAGGATCGTGTTCGGGAGCCGCGCGATCGCGTATTCGAAAGGCTCGCGGACGTCGATGAGCTGAACGTCTTGGCCGAGGTCGATGCGCCGCTTGAGCTCGACCGCGGTGATCTCCTCGGGTTCCGACGAGGCCGGCTGAGGCGCGGGAGCTCCGATGCCACAGAATTGTTCGTAGTCGATCAGCTGCTTGATCGTCGGGTGCGTGCCGCACATCGGGCAATCCGGGTTCTTGCGCAGCTTGACCTCGCGGAACCGCATCCGCCAGGCGTCGAAGAGCAGCAGCCGATTGACGAGAGGCTCACCCTCTCCCAAGAGGAGCTTGATCGTCTCGTTGGCCTGGATCGTGCCGATGATCCCGGGGAGCACGCCCAGCACGCCCCCCTCTGCGCACGACGGGACGAGACCGGGAGGGGGAGGCTCGGGGTAGAGGCAGCGGTAGCACGGGCCGTCCGGCGCCCCGAACACGCTCGCCTGCCCCTCGAACCGGAAGATCGATCCGTAGACATTGGGCTTTCCGAGGAGGATGCACGCGTCGTTGACGAGGTAGCGCGTCGGGTAGTTGTCGGTGCCGTCGGCGACCACGTCGTAGTCCTTCATGATCGGGAGGGCGTTCGCGCTGGTCAGCCGGGTCTCGTAAGCGACGACGTCGATGTGCGGGTTGATGTCGATCAGGCGGTCGCGCGCGGAAGCGATCTTGGCGCGGCCGACGTCCCGCGAGCCGTGGATGATCTGTCGCTGCAGGTTCGACGAATCGACGGTGTCGAAATCGACGATTCCCAGCGTTCCGACTCCCGCGGCCGCCAGGTACATCCCGAGCGGCGCGCCCAGCCCGCCGGTCCCGACGAGCAGGACGCGCGAGTCCTTGAGCTTCCGCTGCCCCAGCACGCCGATCTCGGGGAGGATCAGGTGCCGGCTGTACCGGCCGATCTCTTCGTTGGTCAGCTCGGGAAGATCGTCCGAGCCTCCCGCGATCGACGGAACGATCATCACCGTTCCCCCCGGCCCCACGGGGGTCGCGAGCCCCGATTGATACCGGATGTCCTCGTCGTTGACGTAGACGTTGACGAAGTTGCGCAGCGCCCCCTTGTCGTCGAACAGGTGCTGCCGCAGCTCGCCGTGGACGGCGGTCAGCTCCGTCAGGGCCTCGCCGGCCGTCCTCGCTTTGACGACGACCTCGGAGTTTCCCGCCGCGAAGCCACGAAGCGCGGTGGGGATGAGAACGGAGATGGACATGCTCACGGTCCTTTCAACAGCTCCTCGGCCTCGAAGCGCGTGCGGTCCGCCCGAAGCTCCCATGAGAATAGCTCTTCGGCTTTTCCGCCACGAACCGAGACGATCACGTACGAGTAGACCGGCCAGGCGTGCTCCAAATCGTAGCCCGACGGGACGGCCGGATGGTCCGGGTGCGAGTGGTAGAAACCGACGACGTCCCGCTTGTTTTTCCGGGCGTGCCGCTCGCCGCGCAGCATGTCTTCCGGCGCGATGAGAAACCGGTTGTGCTTGGCGGCATCCTCCCGGGCGTTCGCGATCGGGAAGATCTCCTGGGCCACCTTCCGCCCGTCGCTGCCTAGCGAGCCGATGAGCAGGCCGCAGCACTCGTGGGGGTAGTCCGCCTCCCCGTGGCGGCGTATCTCGTCGAGCAGCCCGGTGCCGAGCGTGATCATCACCGGCCCTTGTCCCAGAACGGGTCGCCCAGGTACCGGCTGCCCGCGTCACAAAGGATCGTCACGACGACGGAGCCTCCGGGCAGCCCGCGCGCCAGCCGGAGCGCGGCGAACACGTTCGCTCCGGCGCTGACGCCGACGAGCAGCCCTTCCTTCTTCGCGAGCAGGCGGGTCGTCTCCTGCGCGTCGGGGGTCGCGACCTCCGCCTCCTCGTCGGCGAGGGCGCGGTCGTAAATCCCTGGGACCAGCGCGGTCGCCATGTGCTTCATCCCCTCGAGGCCGTGAAGGGGGGTGTCCGGCTGCATCGAGATCGCTCGGATCGACGGGTTCAGCTCCTTGAGGCGGCGCGTCGTCCCAACGAAGGTCCCGGAAGTGCCCAGGCCCGCGATGAAGTGCGTTATGCGGCCGCCCGTTTGCTCCCAGATCTCGGGCGCGGTCGTCTCGTAGTGGGCTCGCCAGTTGGCGTCGTTGTTGTACTGGTCGGCGTAGAAGTACCGGTCGGGGGCCTCTTGGACGAGCTCTTTCGCGCGGCGCTGAGCGCCGTCGGTGGCCTCGAGCGGATCGGTCTCGATGATCTCGGCGCCGAAGGCGCGAAGCGTGCGCTTCCGCTCGGCGCTCGCGTTCTTCGGCAGGCAGACGGCCACCTTGTATCCGAGCGCGGCGCCGATCATCGCGTACGCGATCCCCGTATTGCCGCTGGTCGCGTCGAGGATCGTCCGGCCCCGTGTCAGCTTGCCGGTGCGCTCACCGTCGAGGATCATCGAGCGTGCGGCGCGGTCCTTGACCGAGCCGCCGGGGTTGAGGTGCTCCCCTTTGGCGTAGACCTCCACGTCCTCCCGAACCCCGAGGGCGCGGGATACTTCGCGGAGCCGAAGGAGCGGCGTTCCGCCGATGCTTTTCAGCACGTCCGCGGCGGCGGCCCTTGGGATCCCCCGAGTCGGGCTCATCCCGAAGACCATACGAAGAACCGGCTCCGGCGGCTACTATTGCGGTCCCCAGCCATGATGAAAGGGGCCTTCCCCACGGAGGAATTACAAACATGAAAACGCTCTCGACCATGCGGGAGTTGGGCACGCCAGCCCCCGATTTCAGCCTGCCGGACGTCGTCTCGGGAAAGACGATCGGGCTCTCTTCTTTCAAGGACGACGCGGCACTTCTCGTGATGTTCATCTGCCGCCACTGCCCGTTCGTGAAGCACGTTCAGACCGAGCTCGCGCGGCTGGGCGACGACTACCGGAGCCGGGGCGTCGGCATCGTCGCCATCAGCGCGAACGACGTCGCGAATTATCCCGACGACTCGCCGGAGAATCTGAAGGCGATGGCGCGGGAGCTCTCCTTCAATTTCCCGTTCTGTTACGACGAGAGTCAGGAGGTCGCGAAGGCGTACGGCGCCGCCTGCACTCCCGATTTCTTCCTCTTCAATAAGGAGAGGCGGCTCGCTTATCGAGGGCAGCTCGATGACAGCCGGCCGGACGGCGGCAAGCCGGTCACCGGTCGCGACCTCCGCGCCGCCCTGGATGCGGTTCTTGCCGGCCGCTCCGTGCCCGGCGATCAACGTCCGAGCATAGGCTGCAATATCAAATGGAAATAAAAATCCGGGACATTCTGCTTTAATCAAAAGGGGACAGGCCCCTCTTAAAGCAGAATGTCCCGGATTTCCTATTCCGCGGAAATCTTGAGCGCGGGGAGATCGTGGGACTTGATATCCGCCCAGAGAGCGAGCGCGGCGTCGAGGCGCTTCGTCGTTCGGCGAAGGACCTCGCGCTGGGGCTGTGTCGGAGCGCGGTCGGAGCCCTCGAGGTCGATTTGAAGCTCGCTCAGGGCGTTTCCGATCGACCCGACGTTCGGCGCATCGTCGTCCGCCTCGCGCGCCGTGAGCGGCTCCATCTTCGAGCGGAGCGCCTTGAGCGCATCGGGCGGCGCGCCGGCGCCGGACGCATCGAGCTTCTCCCGAACCGTCCGGATCTCGCGATCGGCCGGAACCTGACGGCCGAGCTGCGCGACGACCTCGCGTGAGAATCCGATCGCGGCGTCGAGTCCGGCGCGGTCGAGCGCGACGCGCGGATCGGCTTCGATGCGAAGCGGCTGCGCGAGGTCCTTCCCGCCGACGGTGAGCACGACTCGGTAATCGCCCGGCGGGACGAGCATTCCCTCGGGCACGCGCGGCGTGTCCTCGCCGTCGACCGCCGCGATGCTGAACTGATACTTCGACACGCGCGGCCGCTCGGCGCGAAGATCCCACACGAACCGGTGCGCCCCCGCGCCGCCGGACAGCGTCGGCCGGGGACGGATCCATCGCTGGGCGAAGTACCGGTCGGCAGGGACTTCGGGCGCCGCCTCCCCGCTGACGAAGCGGCGAACGACCGCGCCCTTGGCATCGCGGATCTCGAGGCGGATCGGATTCGGGGCATCCGCGGCCAGCCAGTAGTCGATCACCGCCCCGGTCGGCGGGTTCTTTCCCACGGGCTCGTCGGGCGGCAGGGGCGTGTCCTTGTTCTGATTCCACCGCACCCGAATCGCGGCCGCCGGGGGGAACAGGTGCGCGGTCTCTGCGACGCCGATCGACGCCATCACCCGCAGCGGGTTGATGCCGTCGAGGACCCAGATCGCGCGACCCTGCGTCGCGACGATCAGGTCGTTCCCGTGGACGAGCAGGTCCGTCACGATCGCGGTCGGCAGATTCTGCTGGAGCGGCTGCCAGCCCACCCCGTCGTCGAACGAGACGAGGACGCCGCGGTCGGTGCCGGCGTAGAGAAGGCCGCGGCGCAGCGGATCGGCGCGCACGACGGATACGTACCGTCCGGCGGGGATCCCGCCGGCGATCGACGTCCAGGTCTTCCCGAAGTCCCGCGTCCTGAACGCGCGCGGCTGGAAATCGTCCTGGCGATGATTGTCGACGGAGACGTAGGCCGCACCCGGGTCGACCGCCGAGACATCGAGCGAGCCGATCTTGGCCCACGGGGGCACGTCCTTCGGCGTGACGTCGCTCCAGCTCCCTCCGGCGTTCCGCGTCAGCCGCACCTGGCCGTCGTCGGTCCCGATCCAGATCGTGTCGTTGTCCTTGGGGGAAAGCCCGATGCTCGCGATCACGCCGTAGCCGCAGTCCTTCGCCTGGGCGAAGCCGACGTCGCCGCGGCAAGCCTTCGCCGCATCGCCGCGCGCGGTGACGTCGGGGCTGATGGTTTGCCAGTGCGCCCCCTGATCCGTCGAGCGGAAGAGGACCTGCGCGCCCTGGTAGATCGGGAACGGGCGCACGCGCGAGACGGCGATCGGCGTGATCCAGGAGTAGTGATAGGTCACGGTGGTCGGCCGGGCGCCGTAGGTCGACACCGGCCAAGGCGAGATGTTCTGCGCCTCCCCGTTCCGTGCGTTCCAGCGTGAGAGACGCCCTCCCAACCCCGAGCCGTAGACGACTTCGGGATCGCGCGGATCCGGGACGTCGTAGTCGCGCTCGTCCCCCCCGACCGGGCTCCAGTCTCGGAAGGTGATCGAGCCATAGTCGCTGCGGCTGACGATCCCGATCGTGCCGTTGTCCTGCTGTCCCGAATAGATCCGGTACGGAAACCGGTCGTCCGTCGCGAGGTGGTAGAACTGGCCGGTCGGCTGGTTGTACCAGCTGCTCCAGGTCGCTCCACGGTTGACGCTGACCGCCGCCCCTTGATCGGAACCGGTGATCATCCGCTGCGGATGCGCGGGGTCGATCCAGAGATGGTGGTAATCGTCCCCGCCCGGCGAGCCTTTGAACACTTCGCAGTTCGCGCCCCCTTCGGTGCATCGCCGAATCGACCGGCCCATGACGTACACGGTGTCGGGATCGTCCGGCGCCACGGTGGCGTGGCCGAAGTAGTCGCTTCCCAATCCTCGCTCCGAGCTCGCGCGCTTCCAGCTCGAGCCCGAATCGTCCGAACGAAACAAGCCGCCGTCGTCTCCCGCCTCGATCACGGCGTAGACCCGCGTCGCGCCGCCGGCGTGCGCCGCGGCGAGTCCGATCCGGCCGAGCTTCCCGGCGGGCCATCCTCCGCCCTGGATGCGCTTCCACGTTCGTCCGCCGTCTGCGGACTTGTAGACGCCGCTGTCCTCGCTGCGTCGCGTCGAGAAGTAGCTGAGCCAAGGCTTGTCGCGAACTTGCCAGACCGAAGCGAACACGACGTCGGGGGAGGTGGGATCGCGAGCGAGATCGACGGCCCCGGTGTCGTCGCTGACGAAGAGCGTCTTGGTCCACGTCCCGCCGCCGTCCTCGGAGCGGAAGACGCCACGCTCCGGGTTCGGCCCGAACACATGTCCGAGCGCGGCGACGAGCACGGTGTCCGCGTTGCGAGGATCGACGAGGATGGCGCCGATGTGGCGCGTCGCCTCGAGCCCGGCCGGCGTCCAGGTCACCCCGCCGTCTCTCGATTTGAAGACGCCCTCTCCGGCGGCGACGTCGTAGCGCGAGGTCGCCTGGCCGGTCCCGACGTAGATGGTCTCGGGGTCGGATGCCGCGACCGCCAGCGCTCCGATCGAGGCTGGTCCATGATCGAAGATGGGGACCCAGGTCCGCCCGGAATCCGTCGTCTTCCAGACGCCGCCTCCCGCCGCTCCGAAATAGAACGTGTCGAGGGCCCGCGGGTCGCCGGCGGTCACGGTGCTCCAGCCGGCTCGATACGGACCGACCAAGCGCCACGACAGCCCATCGAGCATCCGGTCGGGAACGGTCAACGCCGCGGCGGCGACACCGATCGATGCGATGCGCGGACCGATTTTCATCGACCGCGGAGTATAGCGGGCTACTTCAGAGTCAGAAGCCAGATGTCCCCTTCGAAGAGAACGTGGTTCACCATCAGCGTTCGGCCGTCCGCCGCGAGCCTGAGCTCGCTGGGGCCGGGGATGCCGGGAACCTCCTGGGTTTGCCGGGCGTCCGTGTCGGCGACGACCGCCGCGTTCCGGAGGACGTCCCAGTAGAGCAGGCGGCGGCAGTCCGGCAGCCACGTGAATCCATACGTGGTCGACGCGTGCAGCTGCTCGTGCCGCTCCACCCGACGCGAAGCCATCGCATAGGTCGCGACCACCGGACCTTGATTCGTGTCGACGAACCCACCGATCGACGCGCCATCGGGCGACCAGGCGATCGCGTCGAAGGCGTTCGCGACGGTTTCGACCGGAATCGGCTGCTGCACGCCGCCCGCCGCGAACCAGCCGTCCCTCGTCTCGTCGATCGCCAGCTTGGGGGGCCCGCCTCCCGCGAGGACGCTCATCGCGACGCGCGCGCTGTCCATGGAGACGGCAGCCCCAGCCATCTCGACCTCGGGACGATCCGTCAGCTTCCGTAGCTCGGTTCCGTCGCGGCGGATGAGCCAGATCTGGTAGCTCCCGCTGCGATTCGAATAGAACGCAAGCCAATCGCCGTGGATCCATCGCGGTCCTCGATTCCGGAACGCGTCGTCGGTCAGCCGGCGCCGGTCCCCGCCGTCGACCCCCATGACGAAGATGTCCTCTCGCGGCGCGGTCGTCCGGTACGCGATCGAGCGGCCGTCGCGCGACAGGTCGAGCTGCGTGATCAGCTTCGACGACGCGAAGATCGAGGCCGGCTCGCCTTGCACGCGGGCCGCCTTGGGGTCGAAGCCGAGGCGGAGCAGCTCGCTCCGCGACCGGCTGATCTGGACGGCGATGCGATGCCCGTCCGCCGAGATGCTCCCCGCCATCACCGGGGCGACGCCGGACGTGATGGGCTCCGGCGGCCCGCGAACGTCCCCCGTCCTCTCGTCGATCGCGACACGCCAGAGGTCCGGACTCCCCGCTCGATCGCTGAGGAAGTAGATCGACCGTCCATCGGGGGCCCAGAACGGCCCCCAATCGGTCGGAGCGTCGTTCGTGACCATGCTCGCCGTGCCGCCTTCGGCGGGAATCGTCTTGATGTCTCGCTGCCCTTGGTTCTTCGCCCAGAACGCGATGCGCCCTCCGGACGGGGACCAGCTCGGCTCGACCGCGTCACCTTCATAGAGGCGCTTCTTCGTCCCCGTGCTCACATCGAGGACCCATAGGCTCGCGGTCGTCTCGCGGGAGTACGGCGTCGTGACGCGCTCCGTGCTGTAGACGATCTTTGCGCCGTCGGGCGACCAGGCCGGGTGCGCGCCCTCCCCCACGAGCTTCCTCGGCGACTCACCCGTCGCACCCATGAGGAATATGCCGCCTCCATCCCTCTCCGAGCAGAACGCGATCCTCTCGCCGTCGGGGGAGAACACGGGCTCCGAATCCCGGCCCGGGGTGCCGCCCGTGAGGTTGACGGGGTTCTCACCGCCCACGCGCAGGAGAAAAATGTCGTCGTCGTTGCGGCCGCGGGAGACGAACGCCACCGATTTCCCGTCGGGCGAGAGGCTGGGGCTACCCTGGACTCCGGGAATGTCGGTCAGCAACGACTTTCCGGTCACCGAGGTCGCCGAGGCGCCGATCGACGGGAGCGAGCCCCGGCTGCCCCGCGGGATGAAGCGCCAGCCGATGATCCCCCCGGCCGCCAGCGCGAGAACGGCGGTCCCGGCGAGGAGCCACCCTCGCCGCCCGCCGGTGGACGCGACGGGGGCCGGAAGCCCCGCCTGCGAGCCGCCGGCGGCGATCCACTGGAGCTGGAGCATGACGTCGTGCGCGCTCTGGATGCGGTCCACGGGGTCCTTCGCCAGGCAGGTGCCGATCAAGCGCTCGAGCGCCGGCGGGGTGAGCGGCGCGAGGTCGAGGATCGGCGTCGGCTCGCTCCCCATGATGGCGGTGATCAGGGACGCCTGGCTCTTGCCGTCGAACGGACGCTTCCCCGTCGCCATCTCGTAGAGCACGCAGCCGAGGGCCCACAGGTCGGACCGTGCGTCCGCCTCCTTCCCCTCCAGCTGCTCGGGTGACATGTACTGGAACGTCCCGATGAGGGTCCCCTCGGTCGTCAGGGGGTCGGCGACCGTCGGCGACGCGGTCACGTCCCCGGCGCGGGCGAGGCCGGTGTTGCGCGCGAGCCCGAAGTCCATCAGCTTCGCCCCCGACTTCGTCAGCATGACGTTCCCGGGCTTCAGGTCACGGTGCATCACCCCCGCGCGGTGGGCCCGATCGAGCGCGCTCGCGATCTGCGCGCCGATCCTCACCACCTCCGAGGAGGGCAGAGCCCCTTTCGCGAGCCTCGCGGCGAGGGTCTCTCCCTCGATCAGCTCCATGACCAGGTAGTCGGTCTCGCCGTCGCTTCCGACGTCGTGCAGCGTGCAGATGTGCGGGTGGTTGAGCGACGAGATGGTCCGAGCCTCGCGCTCGAACCGCGCGCGAATCGCGGGGTTCGAGGACAGATGCTGCGGAAGCACCTTGACCGCGACATCGCGGCCGAGCCTGACGTCCCGGGCGCGATAAACCTCTCCCATCCCGCCTTCGCCGAGCTTCGCGGTGATCTGGTAGGGACCGAGGCGGGTGCCGGTGGCCGGGGACATCGGCCCACTTTACAACGAGCTCAGGTCCCCTCCGCCTCGACGGGCTCAACGGCCGTAGACGCCTGCGGCGGGCGATCGAGCACCTCGCGAACCTTCTGGGTGAACTCGTCGGGCGTGAACGGCTTTTGAATGAAATTCGTCCCCCGCGGCAGCGCTCCGTGATCCTCGATGGCGCCGGCGGTGTAGCCGGACATGAACAGCACTTTCATCTCGGGACGGAGCGGGCGGACGCGCTCCAAGAGCTGCGGGCCGCTGATGTGGGGCATGATGACGTCGCTCACCATCAGGTCGATCTTGCCGCGATGGGCCTCGCAGAGCTTGAGCGCCTGCTCGCCGTGCCCGGCTTGGAGTACCGTGTACCCGGCGAGCTCCAGGACGTCGACCGCGAGGCCGCGCACGAGGTCCTCGTCCTCGACGAGGAGCACGGTCTCGGAGCCGCGCGCCGGGGCCGCCGCTTCGACGTCGTCGGCCCGCTCGACGGCCTTCTCGACGCGGGGGAGATAGATCTTGAAGCTCGTCCCCACCCCGACCTCGCTGTAGACCCACACGAACCCACCGCTCTGCTTGACGACGCCGTACACCGTCGCCAGGCCGAGCCCGGTGCCCATCTCCTTGGTGGTGTAGAACGGCTCGAAGATGCGCGAGCGCGTGACGTCGTCCATCCCGCGACCGGTGTCGCTGACCACCAGCATCTCGTAGGGACCGGAGCTCATGGGAACGTGGCGCCGGGCGTAGAGAGGGTCGACGTTGACGCTTGCGGTCTCGATCGTGATGCGTCCGCTGCCGGCGATCGCGTCCCGCGCGTTGACCACCAGATTCATGATGACCTGCTCGATCTGTCCGGGGTCGGCGTGCACGCTTCCCAGGTGGGCGGCCGGAAGGAACCGGAACTCGATGTGCTCGCCGATGAGCCGGCGCAGCATCGCCTCGAGGTTCCCCACGACGGCGCTGAGGTCGAGCACTTTCGGCGCCAACGTCTGCTTCCGGCTGAAGGCCAGAAGCTGTCGGGTCAAAGACGCGGCGCGCGTGCCCGCCTTCTGAATTTCTTCGGCCGGCCGTCGAAGCGGGTCTCCCGGACCGACTCGGCCGAGCATCATCTGCGCGTAGCCGAGGATCGCCGTCAGGATGTTGTTGAAGTCGTGGGCGACGCCTCCGGCCAGCCGTCCGACGGCCTCCATTTTCTGGGCCTGCCGGAGCTGGGCCTCGCTGTGCCGCAGGGCTTCCTGGGCCGACTGGCGATCGATGATCTCGCGCTGGAGCTCGGCGGTCCGCTCCTCGACGCGCTTCTCGAGCTCGTCGTGAGCGGCCTGAAGCGCCGCGTCCCGCACCTCGATCTCCGCGAGCATCTCGTTGAACGCCGCGGTGAGCCGGCCCAGCTCGTCGTTCCCCTTCCCGGGCACGCGGACCCTGAAATTCTTCTGCTGAGAGACCGCGCGGGCTGCCTCGGCGAGCTGCCGGACCGGATCGGACACCAGCCGCCGGAGCCAGTGCGAGAGCAGCCAAGCGAACAGCAACGAGAGCGCGCAGACGAGCGCGACCGTCGCCAGATAGCGCCGCAAGAGGAGGGCGGTTTCCGCGAGATCGGAGTCGATGCACACGGTGCCGATCGCCTCGCCGTCCAGGACGACCGGCCGAACGACGACGAGGTGCCCGCGGGTGAACCTCTCGCCGACGGGGCTGGGATCCGGGACGCGCGCCTCTTTCGCCTCCGCGTCGCGCCGGTAGCTCGCGAACGGTTCGCCGCGCCGGGTGTAGAACGTCGCGGAGACGACGTTGGACTTGGCTTTGAGCGAGGAGAGAATCTGATCCGCCGCCCGGGCGTCGCCGAATGCGAGGGCGGCCGCCGCGTTGGCCCCGGCAATCTCTGCGAGGGATTCCGTGTCGCGCACCGCCGCCGAGCGCACCGAGCTCACCTGGTAAGCCAGATAGCCGGCGCTGGCCAGGAGGAGGGTGGTCGCGCTCGCCGACGTGATCAGCAGGGTCAGCTTGCCGTTGAGCGAGAGGCGCTTGAACCAGGCCATGTCAGCGCGCCCCTTCCTCGCGATCGTGGACGACGTGCGCGAGGGCGAGCAGCTTCGAGCTGATCTTGAGCCCGGCGCGCTCCGCGGCGTCGACGTTGATGTCGAAGCGCACCTTGTCGTCCTCGGTCACGAAGCCGACGATCCCTCCTTCACGCGTGAAGAGCTCGCCTTCGCCGATGGTCAGGGTCGGCGTTCGGCGGACGCCTTCGAGAACCTCGGGGAAGTGATCCGACACCGACCGGCTGACGAAGAGGATCCGGCAGGGCGCAAGACGCTTGACGGCCGAGAATCTCCTGACCACCAGGGACCTTCCGTTGACCGTTTTTCCGTTCACCGCATCGTCGAGCGCCGCGCCGAACGGGTCTTCGCCCACGACGCCGATGACGAGCGTCGAATCGTCCCCGCCGGCGACCTCCGGCCACTCGACGAATTTCGCGAGCTTGTAGACGAACGCCGCCTTGAGCTCGTACTCCTCCGTTCTCGACGAGGGAGGAGCGGCGCGGCTGGCCGAGATTCCTGCGAGGATCACAGCGACGGTCGTCGCGCGCCGTCGGCATCCCGCGCGCCATCGGGCGCGCGGCGGACGCGGTTTGTCGGCGCGCGACGACCCCTCTCCCATGCCCCCGACCCTGAAAGACACTCCGGCCTGGGTCAAAAGCTGGGCTCGGCTCCTAAATTGTCAAGTCCGGCGGGCCGTGACCGACCGCGCGACGAGATAGATGCCGAAGCCGATCAACGCCGCGGGCCACCACTCACGGACCCAATCGAGCGGGAGCCCGAAGCGGGTGTGGGCGAGCAGGACGCCGCCGATGGCCACGATGGCGAGCCCCCCCGGGATCGACCCTCGAAGGGCCGGCGCGTTGAGCTCGTCGGGGAGCTCGATCCCGCTCCTCCCCGCCAGGGCCTCGTTGTAGAGCAGGGCGCGGCGGCCGGCGTCGACGATGTTGTACAGCCAGAAGAAGGCCAGGAAAACCGCCGCAAGCGGGGTCAGAGGGCCGAGCCTGGAGGCGAGCAGCGTGATCAGCACGCTGACGACGATCGCGTTGATGAACCCGCGCTGGTAGTAGCCGACGTAGATCTGCCCGAGCCCGGGCATCGCCGAAAGAAACGAGGCGAAGAGCGGTGACTTGCGTCGCGGATCCCCGAGCACGCTCATCGCGGGGGCGGTCACATAGGCCGGGGCGGGCTGGGGCTCGGTCATGGCTTGCTCTCCTTCGTCGTCATCGCGTCCAACAAAGACGCGGCGCGATCCAAAAGGTTCCCGGCTTGGCCGCGGATCTGCTCGTAGGCGACCTTCGCCTTTTCGGTCTCGGCGTCGATCGTGCGCGGGCTCACCCGAACGGCGGCCATGCTGAGCACGACGACCCCGACGAAAGCAGCCTCCGACGCGAACCGAGGACGAAGCATCCATTGCCGCCAGGTCTCGGCCCAGCGTGCGGCCCAAGATGGTTCGTGAATGGTGCGTGC
>JACXTT010005410.1_pt1 | contig 18545 bp, 14 predicted proteins | sample 9270951 | NCBI WGS metagenome assembly JACXTT01 (sample SAMN15532306, study PRJNA645909) | rock metagenome | isolation source: weathered quartz diorite | place: Puerto Rico | collected 2017-06-21 | reverse complement strand
TAACGATAAATAGATCGAAGTATTGCGGCCTATCATAGCTGCGATCGCGTGGGGGTCTGTCAACTGGTCCTCGATTCAAGGCGTTATGTGCTGGATGCGGAGCGCGGTGGTTTGTTATCCAGCGGAAAATGGGACAAGCGGCTGATTCGCCTGCGGGATCGGGAAAATCGTCGGACGGCGGGCCAAAACGGCTGATCGATCGCTTTCGCGAAGCCGTGCGCTCGCGCCATTACAGCCTGCGCACCGAGCAGGCGTACTGGTACTGGATCCGCTGCTTCATCTTCTTCCACGAGCGGCGGCATCCGGCGGAGATGGGGGCGGCGGAGGTGACGGCGTTCCTGAACTGGCTGGCCACCGAGCGCAACGTCGCCGCGGCGACGCAGAACCAGGCGCTCTCGGCGCTTCTCTTCCTCTACCAGAAGGTGCTCGGGCTGGAGCTGCCGTGGCTTGACGGTCTCGCGCGCGCCAAGCGGCCGGTGCGCGTGCCCGCCGTCCTCACCGAGTCGGAGGTGCGCCGGCTCCTCGCGCAGCTCTCCGGGGTGAAGTGGCTGATGGCGGCGCTGCTCTATGGCGCGGGCCTGCGGCAGGCGGAATGCCTGGCGCTGCGCGTGAAGGACATCGATTTCGCGTACCGACACATCGTCGTGCGCGACGGCAAGGGCGCGCGCGACCGCGTGGTGCCGCTGCCGGAGGCCACGGTGCAGCCGCTGCACGAGCATCTCGGCCGCGTTCGCGCGCTGCATCGGCGCGACGTTGCCGAGGGTTACGGCGAGGTGTGGCTGCCGCATGCGCTCGCGCGCAAGTACCCGCGCGCCGCGCGCCAGTGGGCCTGGCAGTTCGTGTTTCCGTCGAGGAACCGCTCGGCCGATCCACGGAGCGGCGCGGTGCGCCGCCATCATCTGTTTCCGGACACCCTCGGGCGTGCGATCAAGCAGGCGTCCGCGGCCGCGGCCATCGTCAAGCCGGTGAGCTGCCATACGCTGCGCCATTCGTTCGCCACGCATCTGCTCGAGCGCGGGCATGACATCCGCACGGTGCAGGAGCTGCTCGGCCATGCCGACGTGTCGACGACCATGATCTACACGCACGTCATGAACAAGGGCGCGCGCGCCGTGAGGAGCCCGCTCGACCGGCTGGAGCAGCCCGCCGTCGCCTACGCGGCGCGCTGAACGGTCGGCAGCCACTCGGCGACGGCGGCCGCCATTTCGTGCATCACGCTTTCGCCCTTGAGCGAGTGTTCGGCGCCCTCGATCCAGTGCATGTGCCAGCACGCCTGCACGTTTTGCAGTGCGCGGTCCATCAGGTCGCGGCGGCAGAGCGCATCGCGCGTGCCGTTGAAGCAGAGCACCGGCACCCGGATGCGCGGCAGGTGCGCGTCGCGCAGCTTTTCGGGCTGGCCGGCCGGGTGCAGCGGGTAGGCGAAGAGCAGCAGCGCGTCGCACGCAAAGCCGTCCGCGGCGAGCATGGTGGCGACGCGGCCGCCCATGGAGCGGCCGCCGATGACGAGCGGGCGCGCGCCGGCCTGCGGCCGGATTTCTTCTACGACGGCGGCGTAGCGCGCGCGCAGCTCCGGCATCGGGTCCGGGCGGCGCGAGCCGCGGCTGCGGTAGTCGAAGTTGAAGCGCAGGACCTCGATGCCGAGCGGCTCGAGCGCGGCGGCGGTGCGCAGCATCTGCGCGTCGTTCATGTCGCCGCCCGCGCCGGGCGCACAGACGAAGAGCGCGCTCTTTTCTATTGCTGGCGCTGGAACTCGGGGTGCCCCGTCTGCCAGAAGAGGAACGAGTAGTAATCGGCCGCCTGGCGCTGGCGCTGCGCCTTGGTGGAGCCGACGCCGTGCCCGGCGTCGAAGTCGAGGTCGAGGAGAACGGGCTTCCCGGAGCTCGTCGCCGCCATCAGCCGCGCCGCCGTCTTGGTCGATTGCCAGTAGTCGACGCGCGGGTCGTTGACGCCGTGGATCAGGAGCACCGCGGGATAGGGCACGCCGTCCTTGACGTGGTGGTAGCTGCTCATCGCGAGGAGCGCGCGGAACTCGTTCTCCTTCTTCACGGTGCCGAACTCCGGGATGTTCGGCACGCCGTTCGCGGTGACCTCGGCGCGGATCATGTCGAGCGCACCTACCAGCGGCACCGCCGCTGCGAAGAGCTCGGGCCGCTCGGTCATGGCGCGCCCGACGGTGATGCCGCCGGCGCTGCCGCCGAGGATGCCGAGGTGCTCCTTCGACGTGTACTTCTGCGCGATCAGGTACTCGGCACAGGCGACGAGGTCCTTCCAGGTGTTGGGCTTGTTCTCTTTCTTGCCGGCGAGGTACCAGTCGTGGCCGTACACGCCGCTGCCGCGCACGTTGGCCACGGCATAGACGCCGCCGCGCTCGAGCCAGGCAAGGCGCGTCGCCTGGTAGTACGGCTCCGAGGTGATGCCATAGGAGCCGTAGCCGCTGAGGAGCACCGGGTTCGAGCCGTCGAGCTTGATATCGGCGCGATGCACGATCGAGAGCGGCACCAGCGCGCCGTCGTGGCTCTTCACCTTCACTTCGGCGGCGACCAGCCCTTGCGGAGCGTCGTACTGCCCAAGCGGCTGCAGCCCGGTGTTGGCCACCTTGCCGGCGCGGTTGAGCGCATAGATCTCGAGCGCGCGGGTCCATGCCGTGAGCCCGAAGATGACGCCGTCGCGCTCCGGCTGCCACGCGGAGAGGTGCACTGCGCCCTCGCGCGGCAATGCGACGTCTACTGCGCCGCTCGCTCCCCACGTACGGCGCATCAGGCGCTTCAGCGTGCCGTCGCGCGCCTCGAGGTAGAGCGCGTCCTTGGCGGCCACGATGCGCACCAGCACGCGTTCGGATGCCTGCACCACGGTGATGGCCTTTGCCATGTTGGGCGCGCTGAGCGACGTGCGCAGCACCGAGAAGCGCGGGCTGTCGCGATAGCTGAGCAGATAGATGTCGTCGCCGTGCACGGCAAAGGCGGTGACCTTGTCCGTGAAGTCGCAGATGCGCACCCACGGCGTCCCCGGCTTGCCCACCGTCACGAGCGGCGCCGCGTACAGCGCGATGTCGCGCTGGTCGCCGTTCGCCACATTCGCGACCGCGAAGCGCGAGCCGGGATTGGCGAACACCCAGGGCTGATATTCCGGCCGCACCTGCATGCGCGGCGACGCGTCCGGTCCGGCGACCAGCACGTCGGCGCTCGCCGGGGTGCCGACGACGTGCAGCCAGGAGCGCTCGTACTGGTATTTCTGCGTCGCGGGCATACCGGGCTTCAGCGCCTGCTCGCGCAGGTAGAAGAACGAGCGCGAATCCGGCCGCCAGCTCACGCGCGGGTACTGGGCGCGGCTGATCGGCTCGCCGATGCGCTTGCGCGTGGCGGTCTCCACGACGTAGATCGAAGCCTCCTCGGAGCCCGCCGCCGAGACCCCGAGCGCCACGAGCTCGCCGTCGGGCGAGGGGACGAAATAGTTGATGGCGTGCGGCCGGCCGTTTTCCTTCTGCCAGTCGTCCGGGTCGACCAGCAGGTGCTCTGCGCCCTGCGCGTCGCGCCGGTAGAGCTTGAGCGTGTTCTCGGCTGCCGCGCGGCGCATGAAAAACAGGTTGCCGTTCGCGTCGAGCCGCACGCCGCCGACGACCGCGGTGGCGGACTCGTCGAGCTCGGCGATGCGCTTCCGCAGCCGCTCGTAGCCCGGCAGCGAGTCGAGCGTCGCGCGCGCGTAGTCGGCCTGCGCTTTAGCCCACGCCGCGACCTCGGGATCGTTGGTGTCCTCGAGCGCGCGATAAGGATCGTCGACCACCGTGCCGAAAAACGTTTCCTGGACGTTGTTCGCCGGAAACACGGGCGGAGCGTTCTGCGCATGAGCGCCGAGCGCGAAACTGGCTGCGAAAGCAAGAAGCGCGCGCATAAATCATTCTAGTATCCTTGCGCACCCATGCGTATCCCATGCCTATGGGCGGTGCTCGTCGCCGCCACGGTGGCGCACGCGCAGGACACAACGCCGCAGCCGCCCGCCTTTCGCCTCGGCGATGCGGCGACGCCGCTCGAGTACGCGCTCGAGCTCGCGATCGATCCGCGCGCGGCGGAATTCAGCGGCGAAGTGCGCATCGCGATGCGCATCAACCGCTACACCAATCTGCTGTGGCTGAACGCGACGAACCTCACCATCGAATCGGTGCGCTTCGAGCAGGAGAACCGCACGCTGCCGGTGTCGGTGGTGCCGGGCGGCGGGGACTTCGTCGGCCTCGCCGCGCGCAGCATCCACTTTGCGCCGGGCATCGCGCTCGCCACGATCCGCTATCGCGCAGCCTACGAGACGGTCGGCAGCCAGGGCCTCTTTCGGCAGCTGGATCGCGGCGATTCTTACGTGGTGTCGCAATTCGAGCCGCTCTATGCGCGGCGCGCCTTTCCCTGCTTCGACGAGCCGGGCTGGAAAACGCCCTGGCGGCTGACCATCGATGCGCCGGCCGACGACGTGGTGGCGAGCAACACGCCGCAGCTGAACGCCGCGCCGGCGCCCGGCCGCCGCGGCTGGACGCGCCACGAGTTCTCGCCGACCAAGCCGCTGCCCACCTATCTCGTCGCGCTCGCCGTCGGTCCCTTCGACGTGGTCGACGGCGGCACGGCGGGCGCGGGGAAGACGCGCCTGCGCTACCTCGCGCTGAAGGGCCGCGGCGCGGAAACGCGCTGGGCGGCGGAGGCGACGCCGCGCCTGCTCGAGCTGCTGGAAGCGTATTTCGGCATGCCGTATCCGTTCGACAAGCTCGACGCGCTCGCCATCCCGCAGACGGTGTTCTTCGGCGCGATGGAGAACGTCGGCCTCATCACCTACGCCTCGCAGCTCCTGCTTGCCACGCCGCGCGAGGAAACCAGCGACTTCCGCCGCCGCTACGCCTCGATCGCCGCGCACGAGATGGCGCACATGTGGTTCGGCAACCTGGTGACGCTCGCCTGGTGGGACGACGCCTGGCTGAACGAGGCCTTCGCCACCTGGATGGCCGACAAGGTGCTCGGACGTTACCGGCCGGAGTGGACCAACGGCTGGTCGGTGCACTACGCGCGCAGCCGCGCGCTGGAGCTCGACCGCCTGGCGAGCGCGCGCCGCATCCGCAACCCGGTGCTCGAGAAGAACGACATCCCCGACGCCTTCGACAGCATCACCTACCAGAAGGGCGCGGCGGTGCTGTCGATGTTCGAGAACTGGTTCGGGCCCGAGGCGTTCCGCGAAGGCGTGCGCGCCTACCTCAAGCGCCATGCGCTCGGCAACGCCACCGCCGAGGACTTCATCCGCGCGCTCGGCGCCGCGTCGGGGCGTAGCACCGAGGCGCTCGCGGTCTTCCGCGGGTTCATCGAGCAGCCGGGCGTGCCGCTCCTGGACGTGGCGCTCGACTGCGCCAAGGAGCCAGCGCTCGCGCTGCGCCAGCAGCGGCTGCGTCCGGTCGGCTCGGCGGCTGCGGAGCTGGGCTGGACCACGCCCGCCTGCTTTCGCTATGCCGGGAGCACGCAATGCGCGGATATCCAGAACGGCGCGAAGCGCATCCGGCTCGACGCGCCGGCGTGCCCGGCCTGGGTCGCGGCGAATGCCGGCGGCCGCAGCTACTACGTGCCGCGCTACGAGCGCTCGCTCGGCGCAAAGCTGCGCTCGCAGGCGGCCGAGCTCAGCGCGGACGAGATGGTGGCGGCGACCATCGACGCGCGCGTGCTCGCCGAATCCGGGTTGCTGCCGCTCGGCGAGGCGCTCGCCTGGGGCGATGCTGCGCTCGCGCATCCGTCGTTCGTCGCGCGCCTCGAGGCGGTCGATCTCCTCCACGACTTGCGCGACGCCTGGCTCGCTGAACCCGAAGCGGCCGGCAAGCGCGACATCATCCTGAAGCGCGTGCGGCCGCTCGCCGCCGAGCTCGGCTGGAACGAAGCGCCCGGCGAAGCCGACAACCTGCGCGAGCTGCGCGCGCGCCTCCTGCCTTACGCGGCGGAGACCGAGGACGACGGCAAGCTGCGCGCACAGGCCGGCATACTGGCGGCGGCCTGGCTCGCTAACCGCGAAGCCGTGCCGGCGACCATGACGCGCGCGGTGCTCGACACGGCGGCGCGCTTTGCCGACGCCGAGACGTACGCGAAGCTCGAAGGCGCGACGCTCGCCGCGGTGGACCTGCGCGAGCGCCATTACCTGCTCGCTGCGCTCGCCAAGACGCGCGACGAGAAGCTGCGCAGCCGCGCCCTCGGCCTCGCGCTGCGCGACGAGGTGAACGGGCGCGACGCCGACGATCTCCTCTACAACGCGCTCGACGACGACGCCAACCGGCGCGCCGGCTTCGACTTCCTGCGCGCGAACTACGACACGCTCGCCGCGAAGCTGCCGCAAACCTCGCTCGCCTGGCTGCTCTCGCCGCTCGGCGAGCTGTGCACGCGCGAGGAACGGGATCTTTTCGCCGGCTTTTTCAAGGAGCGCGCGAAGAGCCTTTACGGCGGCCCGCGGCACTACCAGCAGTCGCTCGAGCGCATCGACCTGTGCATCGCCGCGCGCAACCATTCTTGAGGCAGCGGCGAATTGTCGTTCCCGCGCAAGCGGGACCCCAGCATTTCGGTGAAAAAGAATGGACCCCCGCTTTCGCGGGGGAGACGATCTTGGCGCTGCCTTAAATGCGCGCAGCGCTCCTCATCGTCGCGCTACTCGCGGCGGCTGCGGCGCTCGCGCAGTCCTATCCCAGCCGGCCGCTGCGCTTCGTCGTCGGCTTCACGCCGGGCGGCGGCGTCGACATCAACGCGCGGCTGCTGGCGGCGAAGATGAGCGAGCTCCTCGGCCAGCAGGTGGTGGTGGAGAACAAGCCCGGCGCTGGTACCAACATCGCAAATGAGGCGGTCGCCAAGGCGCCAGCCGACGGCTACACCCTGCTTTTCACCAGCCCGGCGGTCGCGATCAACATGTCGCTCTACCGCAAGCCGCCTTACGACGCGCTGCGCGACTTCGCCGGCGTCGCGATCTTCTCCGAGAGCACCAATCTGCTGGTCGTGCCGGCCGCGCTCCCCGCGAGCTCGGTGAAGGCGCTCGTCGCCATGGCGAAGGCGCGGCCCGGCTCGCTCAACTACTCCTCCGCCGGCCAGGGCACGACGCAGCATCTCGCGGGCGAGCTCTTCAAGCTGCGCACCGGCACGGACATCGTCCACGTGCCCTACAAGGGCAGCGCGCCGTCGCTCACCGCGCTGATCGCGGGCGAGGTGCAGCTCTCGTTCGTCAATCCGGTCGCTGCCGGTCCGCACGTGAAGTCCGGGCGCCTGCGCGCCCTCGCGGTCGCCGGCGCGAAGCGCAGCGCGCTCTTTCCCGAGGTGCCGACCATGCAGGAAGCCGGCGTCGAGGGCGTCGAGGTGCCGCTCTGGTACGGCCTCCTCGCGCCGAAGGCGACGCCGCGCGACATCATCCGCACGCTGGCGAACGCCGTCGCCAGAGCCGCGCAGTCCGCCGAGATGCGCCAGAAGCTCGCGCAGGACGGCGCCGAGCCCGTCGGCAGCACGCCCGAGGACTTCGACGCGCAGCTGGGCGACGAGGTCGCGCGCTGGGCGGAGGTGGTGAAAGTCTCCGGCGCCAAAGCCGATTGAATTCCGATCCAGGGTCGCAATTCAAAAAACGAAATCGAATTGCGACCCTGGATCGGAATTCAGCGCTGCGGGAAGCTGCGCTCGAAGATGTGCTCGGCGATCCGGTTCTTCAGTATTTCGATGGAGCCGCCGGCGATCATCCAGCCGCGGCAGCGCCGCAGGCAGTACTCGACGAGCGTCTCCTGGCTGTAGCCCATGCCGCCCATCACCTGCAGCGATTCGTTGGCGACGTCGAAGCCCGTCTGGTTGCAGTACGCCTTGGCGATCGCCGTCTCCTCCGGCGATGGAAAGCTGCGATCGGCATTGGCCGCCGCGCGGTAGAGCAAGAGCTGCGCGGCGTCGAGCTTCATCTTCATCTCGGCGAACTTCCACTGCAAGCCCTGGAACTCGCAGAGCAGCCGCCCGAACTGCCGCCGTTCTAGCGCCCAGGCGCGCGCCGCGTCGAACGCGTAGCGCCCGAGCGCGAGCGAGCGCGCGGAGTTGCCGATGCGCTCGACGTTGAAGCCCGCAATCTGCTTCTTGAAGCCGCCTTCGCCGAGCAGCACGTTCTCGGGCGGCACGTAGACGTTGTCGAGATAGATCTGTGCCCATTCCTCGCCCGACATGAACTTGGACGTCTTGCCGAGCCGCACATCCTTCTTTTCCACCAGCACCGAACCGATGCCGCCCACTCCCGGCGCATAGCGCACGTAGACCAGGAACACTTCCGCGTACGCTGAATGGGTGGTGAATATCTTCGAGCCGCTGACGCGCCAGCCGGCGCCATCGCGCGTGGCGCTCGTCTTTAGATCGGTCACCGCCGATCCTGCCTCGGGCTCGGTCATGCCGACCGAGATCACCGCCTCGCCGGCGAGCAGGCGCTTGAGATAGCGCTCCTTCTGCGCCGCCGAGCCGTACTCCGCCAGCACGCGGATCGGGCCGAAATTGCCCGCCTGCACCACGTCCGCGCTGCGCGGGCAGACGCTCGCCACGGTCTCGATCGCCAGCACCGCATCGAGGAGCGTGCCGCCCTGGCCGCCGTCCGCCTCGGGGATCGTGATGCCGAGCAGCCCCTGCTTCGCCATGAGCCGCGCCTCGTCCCACGGATACTCGGGCGCATGCGCGCGTTCGCGCGCGCCGGCCGCGAGCTGCTTCTCGGCGAAGCGGCGCACCGCGCCGCGGAACTCCTCCTGCTCGCTGGTGAGCCGAAAGTCCATCGTCACTCCTTCAGCGCGATGAGCGCGTCGACCGCGACCACGCCCTCGCGCTTCACGATCACCGGATTTGCTTCTGCCTCGCGGATCGGCCGCCCTGGGATGAGCGCGAGCCGTGACAGCGCGGCCACGGCGCGCGCGAGCGCCGCGGCATCGCCCTGCGGCAGGTTGCGATAGCCGCGCACCACCGCGAGGCCCTTCACGCGCTCGATCATGGCCAGCGCCTCGGGCTCGCTTACCGGCGCCATCTCCACTGCAAAATCCTTATAGATCTCGGCGAGCGTGCCGCCCGCGCCGACCAGCACCAGCGGCCCGACCACGGGGTCGTCGCGATAGCCGACGATCGCTTCGGCGAGGCCGCGCTCCATCCGCTGCACCAGGAGTCGCTCGTCGCCCATCCGCCGGGCATGCTGCGCGAGCTCCGCGCCATCGCGTATGTTGAGCACGACGCCGCCCTGCTCCGTCTTGTGCTCGACGCCGAGGCGCTTCAGCGCCACCGGATAGGACAGCGCGTGCGCGAAGTGCGGCGCCTGCACGATCGCCCGCTCGACGACCGGGATGCCGAGCGACGCCAGCATGGCGAACGGATCTGAATGAAACTGGTGACTGTCACCCATTTCCGGCTTGGGTCGCGGTGCGCGCCAAGCGAAAAACGCCGCCAGCGAATCGGCGCACGCCTCGGGCGTACGAAAGGCCGGCACGCCGCGCTCCGCGAGCAGCGCGAGCGAGCGCTCGGCGTGCGGCGTGAGGAAGGCGACGAGCGGTTTCGCCGTGCGCCGCGCGGTGACGATCGGCTCGACGGCGAACTCCGGATGAAATTGGGCCGACGAGCCGACGGCGGCGAGCACGGCGTCGCAGTCGGCCGACGTGAGCAGGCTTTCCAGCGTTGCACGATAGCCCTGCGCGTTCCCGGCCATGGTCAGGTCATGCATGCTGCCGAGCTCCATGCCGTGCAAGCCGAGGCGATCGACCACGGCCGCCGCGCCGCCGCCGGTGGTGGTCACCACCGCGACGCGCGCCTGGCGCTTCAAGCCCGCTGGTTCTCTATCGCGGAGCAGGGGCGCGATCTCGATCAGCGATTCCAGCATGTCGACGCGCACGATGCCGCAGTCGAGGAAGAAGGCGTCGAGCGCCACGTCGGTGCCGGCGAGCGCGCCGGTGTGCGAGCGGGCGAGCTGCTCACCGAGCGCGGAGCGGCCGAGCTTGTAGGCAACGATCGGCTTGCCCGCCGCGTGCGCCTTGCGAGCGGCCCGCGCGAGGCGCTCGGCGTCGCGCACCGTTTCAAGAAATAGCGCGATCACCTTCGTATCGGAGTCGGCGACGAGCAGCTCGACCAGTTCGCCGACGGCGAGGTCCGCCTCGTTGCCGATCGAAACGAGCTTGGCGTAGCCGAGTCCGCGCGCCGCGCCACGCGAAAGCAGCGTGCCGAGCATCGTGCCGCTCTGCGAGACGAGGCTCGTGCTGCCGGCGGGCAGCGCATCGGCTTCGAGCACCGCGTTGACAGTGAGCGCCAGCCGCCCGGGGAGGTCGATCACGCCCATGCTGTTGGGGCCCAGCAGCCGCACCCCGAGCGCGTGCGAGCGTTCGACCAGGCGCGCCTGGCGCTCGGCGCCCGCGGCACCGGCGTCGGCGAAGCCGTTGCTGTAGATGCTCGCGACTACGACGCCTTTGCGCGCGCAGTCCTCGAGCGCCGCCTCGACGTCCTCGACCATGATGAACGCGTGGTCGACGTCGCCCGGCGCCTCGGCGAGGCGCCGATAGGCGCGCTCGCCGAGCACTTCGTCGCGCGTGGCATTGATCGGCACGATGCGGCCGGCGTAGCCGTGCTTGCGCAGATAGCGCTGCGGCCGCGCCGTGTTCTTGCCGGGATCGCCGGAAGCGCCGATCAGGGCGACCGCGCGCGGCGCGAACAGCGCCTGCGCTAGGCGCATTCCAGGCGCCACAGCCTTGCGAGCAGCTCCTGCGCCGCGGCGCGGCCGATGACGGGAGCGGCCAGCTCCATGTATTTGTCTTCTAGTTCCGCATCCGTCAGCGGCAGATCCGGATCGCCTTTGCGCGTCGGCTGCAGCAGCTCCTCGCGCCGGCCGCGCGCCGTGATCGCGACGCGCGCCGCGCGCTGGCGCGGGAAAGTCGCGTCGAGCTCCGCATCCACCGACGGCGCGACCTTGGCCATCAGCGCGCGCGTCACGGGGTCGTTCAGGCGGGGCGGCTCAAAGGCAGCGAGGCGCACGCTGCCATGCGTGAGCGCCGTCGCGACGACGTAGCGCAGCGAGAAGCGCGCCTCGGCCGGCGTGCGCGGCTCGGCATAGTGCGCGACCTCGACGCCGGCGCGATAGGTGCCGACGTCGATCCGGTCGATTTCCGCCGACTGAACGCCCATGCGCGCCTTGAGCGCGAGCGCGCCATCAATGGCGGCGAACGTATGGCCGCAGCACGCGTGGTTCTTGAACGTCATGCGCGTGATATGGAAGTCGCGGCCGAGGCCGACGAGCGCGCGCTCCCAGTCGGGGTTGTCGCCCATCGCGCGGCCGAAGCCCGCGTCGCCCTCCAGGATGTCGAGCGAGCCGGTGACGCCCTCGCGCGCCGCGAGCGCGGCCGTGACCCCCGCCTCGGCCGCGCGGCCCGCGTGCAGCGGCTTCGACATCGAATCCATGCGGAACGCTTGCTGCAGCGCGGCCGCGAACGTCGCCACGGTAGCTAACGCATGGGCGAATGCCCGCGCGTCCAGGTTGAGCAGCTCGGCGGCCGCGGCCGCGGCGCCGAAGCAGCCGATCGTGCCGGTGTTGTGCCAGTACTTGTAATGCGCGCGCCCCATCAGTGCGCCGATGCGCGTCGAGATCTCGTAGCCGACGATCACGGCGCGCAGGAAGTTGGGACGCTCGAAGCCAAGCGCGTGCGCCGCGGCGATGGTCGGCGCGCCGGGGTGGTAGATGCCGTCGCGGTAGATGTCGTCGACCTCGACCGCGTGCGCGGCGCTGCCGTTGATCAGCGCGACGGTGCGCGCATCGGTGGAACCGAGCGCTTGCTTGAGCAGCGTGGCCGGCGGCACCACGCTGCCGGGATACAGCGCGGCGTGCCAATCGATGACTGCGCGCCTTGCGTGGTGCGCGACTTCCGGCGGGATCGGCCGCGAGCGCCACTCGCAAGCCCAGGTGGCGTAGCGCTCGACGACGTGCATCAGGTCTTGTAGGAGGGATCGAGGCGATCGGCGAGGCGCCGCATCGCCGGCCACTCGAGCAGCCCCATCGGCCGGCGCACTTCCGGCCGGTAGAGATGCCCGGTCTTCTCGATCACCGAGGCGGGCGGCAGCAGTACGCGATCGTTCGCGCCTTGCGCCAGCAATTGCGTGCGGCAGGCCCGCTCGAGGCGATAGGCGTTGTTGAAGGCGGCGGCGACCGAGCTTCCGAGCGCCAGCGTGCCGTGGTTGCGAAGGAACATGACCTCCGCGTCTCCCAAGTTTTTCAGCAGCCGTGCGCGCTCGTCCATCTCCAGCACCACGCCTTCGTAGTCGTGGTACGCGACTTTCTCGAAGCGCATCGCCGTCTGCGTCATCGGCAGCAACCCCTGCTCGAGCGAGGCCACCGCCATGCCGGCGAGCGAGTGCGTGTGGATCACGCAATGGATCCCGGGCTTCGCCTCGTGGATCGCGCCGTGGATCACGAAGCCGGCAAGGTTGAACGTATAGTTCAAGCCCTTCGGCCAGTCGGGCTGCCAAAGCACGTCGCCCTCGAGATTCACTCTTACGAGCGCCGAGGCGCAGATCTCCTCGTAGAGCAGCCCAAACGGGTTGAGCAGGAACTCCTCGGTGCCCGGGATGCGCGCCGAGATGTGGTTGTAGATGAGGTCATCCATCCCGAAGTGGCGCACCAGGCGGTACGCGCAGGCGCAGTCGACGCGCGCCTCCCATTCGGCGGCGCTCACCCGGCCCTTGAGCGACTTGAAGCGCAGCTGCGGATAGTCCTTGTCGGGCGCGAGTTCGGGATAATGCTTGCGCAGATCGGTGACCTTGGCCTTGGGCATGCGCGCAATTTACCTCGGTTTATGCGTCGCGGCGCTCGCGTGCGCTGCGAACGCGCAGGACTTTCCCGGCCGGCCGGTGCGCCTGGTGGTGCCCTACCCGCCGAGCGGCAACGTCGACATCACGGCGCGCACCATCGCGCCCGCGCTCGGCGACGCGCTCGGCCAGCCGATCGTGATCGAGAACCGCGCAGGGGCGGGCGGCACGATCGGCACCAGCGCGGTGGTCAAGTCGGCGCCCGACGGCTACACGCTGGTGCTCGGCTCGAGCGCCACGATCACGGCAGGCCCGGCGGTCTATAAGCAGCCGCCCTACGACCCGTTCAAGGACCTCGTTGCGGTGGGCGCGATCCAGCTTGCGCCGATCGTGCTCACCGTCGCGCCGAAGACGCCGGTCAACTCGTTTGCCGAGTACGTGGCGCGCGCCAAGGCGCGGCCCGGACAGGTGACGATCGCCTCCGCGGGCAATGGCTCGTCCAATCACCTGGCGATAGAGCTGCTGATGCGCCAGGCAAACCTGCAGCTGCTGCACGTGCCGTACAAGGGAAGCGGACCGGCGCTAACCGATCTGATCGGCAGCCAGGTCGAGTCGATGATGGACCAGCTCACCGCCTCGATCGGCCATATCCGCGAGGGGCGCATCCGCGCGATTGCGATCGCGTCGCGCAAACGCTCCCCGGACCTGCCCGATGTGCCGACGCTCGATGAGCTCGGCGTGAAAGGCTACGAGGCCTCGACCTTCACCGGCCTGTTCGCGCCCGCGGCGACACCGCTGCCGGTCGTCGAGACGCTCGCCGCGGCGCTGCGCAAGACGATGGCCAACGAAACCGTGCGCGAGCGCTTTCGCACGATGGGTGTCGAGGTGATGGACATGCCACGCGCCCAGTTCGCCGCCTATGTGCGCGCCGACTACGAGAAGTGGCGGAAGCTCGCGCGCGAAGCGAACATCGTCATCGAGTAGAAATCGGGGACGGGTCCGTAATTGTCTTGTCAGCCATCCTCGATTCGCCGATCCCTTCCAGAATAATTACGCACCTGTCCCCGATTTCCGCCTCGAGAGCAGCACGGCGGCGATGGTCCGGCGCATGGCCGTACTTTACCGGTTGTAACAACTTGGCACAGACGCGCGGCGCGCTCGCGCGTTGAATGTAGACATGAAGATAACTTTCGCTTTGCTCGCGGCAGCCTGCGCCGCGCTCGGCGGCTGTGTCGCAGTGCCCGTCGAGCCAGGTCCGGTCTACGCCGCGCCGCCGCCTCCCGTCGTCGTCGTGCGGCCGTATGGTTACTACGGCTACTACTACCGCGGCGGACCGTACTGGCGCCGCTGGCGCTAGGCGCTCCGCCGCTTCGCGGGCGTAGCATTGGTCCGTGGAGCAAGGGGGATTCAGGCAGCGGCTCACGGCGATCCTCGCCGCCGACGTCGCCGGCTACACGCGCCTGATGGCGGCAGACGCCGGTGCCACGGTCGCCGCGCTCGAAGAAGCGCGCGCCGTGTTCCGCAAGCAGATCGCCGCGCAGGGTGGGCGCGTAGTCGACATGGCGGGCGACTCGGTGCTCGCGCTGTTCGAGAGCGCCGCGGGCGCGGTGGATGCGGCGCTCGCCGTGCAGAAGGCGCTCGAGGCCGCGTCTCAGGCGATGGCGGCAGAGCGGCGCCTGCGGATGCGCATCGGCGTGCACCTCGGCGACGTCATCGAGAAGCCCGACGGCACGATCTACGGCCACGGCGTCAACGTCGCGGCGCGCCTGCAGGCGAAGGCGCTGCCGGGCGGACTCTGCATGAGCGAGACGCTCTACGAGAGCGTGAAGGACCGGCTCGCGGGCGCCGCGCGCTTCGCCGGCCGCCAGCGCTTCAAGAACATCGACGAGCCGATCGCCATCTGGCAGATCGTGCCGGAGGGCGCGGCGGCACCCGCGCACTACGAGCTCGACGCGACGCCGCACAACCTGCCGCTGCAGCTCACCTCGTTCATCGGGCGCGAAGGCGAGCTCGCCGAAGTCGCGAAGCTCCTCGAGCAGTCGCGCCTGCTCACGCTGCTCGGCGTCGGCGGCATCGGCAAGAGCCGGCTGTCGCTCGAGCTGGCGGCGCAGGTCATGCCGCAATTCGACGACGGCGTGTGGCTGGTGGAGCTCGCGACGCTGCGCGACGCGCGGCTCGTGCCGCAGGCGGTGGCGAGCGTGCTCGGCGTGAAGGAGGCCGCCGGGCGCCCGGTGAGCGAAGCGCTGATGCAGCACGTGAAGGACCGCCGGCTGCTCCTCATCCTCGACAACTGCGAGCATCTGCTCCAGGGATGCGCCGAGCTGGCGCGCGCGCTGCTGCAGTCGGGGCGCGCCGCCAAGCTGCTCGCCTCGAGCCGCGAGCCGCTGCGGGTCGCCGGCGAGACCACCTATGCCGTGCCGGCGCTGCCGCAGAGCGAAGCCGAGCGCCTTTTCGTCGAGCGTGCGCGCGCGGCAAAGCCGGACTTCCGCGTGAACGGAGCCGCGGCCGCGCTGGCGGGCGTGTGCCGGCGCCTCGACGGCATCCCGCTCGCCATCGAGCTCGCCGCGGCGCGCGTGCGCACGTTGCCGGTCGAGGTGATCGCCGCGCGGCTCGACGATCGCTTTCGCCTGCTCACGGGCGGCGACCGCACGGCGCTGCCGCGGCAGCAGACGCTGCGCGCGCTCATCGACTGGAGCTACGAGCTCCTCTCCGAGGACGAGCGCGCGGTGTTCCGGCGGCTCGCGGTGTTCGCCGGCGGCTGGACCCTGGAGGCGGCAGAAAGGGTGTGTTCGTCGGCAAGCGCGGGCGAGGCGGCCGTGCTCGAGCATCTCAGCGAGCTCGTCGACAAGTCGCTCGTCGTCATGGAGGCCGACGGCACGCGCTACCGCCTGCTCGATACCGTGCGGCACTACGCGCTCGAGCGCCTCGACGAGGCGGCTGCCGGCGACGAGGCGCGCACGCGCCACCTGCAGTACTACTTTGCATTTGCCGAGAAGGCGCGGCCCGAGCTCACCGGCCCCCGGCAGGGCGAGTGGCTGGCGCGGCTCGATCTCGAGCGCGAGAACCTGCTCGCGGCGCATGCCTGGTGCGAACGCGCGCCGCGCGGCGCCGAGCTCGGGCTGCAGCTCGTCTACCTGCTGAGGCCCTACTGGTTCAACCGCGGCCTGCTCGGCCTGGGAAAACGGCTGACGCTCGACGCCCTGTCGCGCAGCGGCGCGCAGACGCGCGACCTCGCCCGCTGCCGCGCGCTGTTCGTCGCCGGGCAGTTCTGCTACTTCCGCGGCGAGCACGAGGAGGCGCAGCGCTGCCTGGAAGAAAGCCTGGCGATCGCGCGCGAGCTCGGCGACAAGCGCAGGGTGGTGGCCGCGCTGCATCCGCTCGGCATGGCGCACCTCAGTCGCGGCGATCTCGCCACGGCGCGCCGCTATCTCGAAGAGGCACTCGCGGCCGCCGGGGAGCTGAACGAGCCGCGCGAGCTGGCCGCGGCGAGCAACCAGCTCGGGCAGCTGCTGCGAGTCGAGGGCGACCTCGACCGAGCCGAGGCGCTTTACCACCGCATGCTGAAGCTCAGCCGGGAACTCGGCGATCAGGAAACCACCGCTGCCGGGCTGCTCAACCTGGCGATGGTCGCCATCAGCCGGGGCCGCGCCGACGAAGCGCGCCGCGTGCTGCGCGACGTGCTGGCGATCATCGACGAGACCGGCTCCAAGCCGGCGCAGCAGAGCCTGCTCGAGGTTTGCGCGGGGTTCGCGGCGTTGCGCAAGCAATGGAGCCAGAGCGCGCGCTTCTACGGTGCGGCAGAAGCCTACAGCGCGCAGACCGGCATCCGGCGCGACGCGGGCGACGCCGCGTTCCTCGAGCCGCTGGTCGCGAGCGCGCGCGAAGCGCTCGGCAGCGAGCGCTTCGCCGCCGCCGAGCGCACCGGCCGCGAGCTCGCCTATGACGAGGTCATCGGCGAAGCGCGCGCCTGGCTCGAAACCTAGTCGTTGGCGACGGTTGGATCGAGCGGCTTCGGACCGGCCGAGCCGTCGGTTGCAACGACGTTGATGGTGTACTTGTAGACGCCGCTGGCACTGTTCTCGTTGGTGCAGACGAACGCCTCATCCTTCGAGCCCGCCTCGACGCGGCAGCTATGCACCTGGCCGCTCGGCCCCGCGAGCGTCTTGATGCTGTCGATGCCTCTGGTGGTATCGAAGCGGTAGCCCGGCGTCTGCAGCTGCCAGCGGATCTGGATCTTGCGGCCGTGCTCGCTGAAGAAATAGATCGGTTCCTGGTCGACGACGAGCGCCCTGTCTTTGCGATCGTTGGTCTCGACCACATACACCTTGGGATTCTTCGGGTCGAACGGCGGTGCGCCAGTCAATGTGCGCAGGCACGAGCAACCCGTCAAAGCGAGCAACGCAATAAGCGCAGCCGCAAGCCTCTTCCTCATGGTTTTCTCCTCCGCGAAAAGGCTACGCCTGCACCTCGCGCCAAGCAACGGTCGGCTTATCTCGTTGTCCCACACGCAAGCCCAAAACAAAAAGCCCCGGAGAACCGGGGCTTTTCAGTGAGCGGCGCGCCGTTTGTCAGCGCGCGCGCTGAGCGATCTCGGCCTGGTTCGGGAAGTCGCGCGCCAGCGCCTTCCACTCGGCGCGCGCGTCGTGCGCGTGATCCTCGGCCTCGAGCGTCGTCGCGTAGAAGGTGCGCGGGGCGAGGTCGGTTCCGGCGGCGCGCTTCATGGCGGCGAGGCGCTCGCGCGTCGCGTCGTCCGCGACGCTGAAGCGGCCGGTCGCCGTGATCGGCTTCGACACGCCGAGCGCGTCGACCTTCCAGCGATAGCGCTTGCCCGCCTGCAGCGGGAGCTCGGCGCCCGGCGCGAGCGAGGTCTGATCGGTCGTCGCCTCGTGCAGGATCTTGTTGTCCGGCCCGTACACCACGAGCCGGTAGCCTTTCGCGCCCGGCGCGGCGGTCCACTCGAACTCCGGCTGAAGCGCAAGCAACGCAGTCTTGTCCGGCCCGACCACCGCGAAGCTCGACTTCACCGCGCGCATCACCACGGTCGCCTGCTGCAGGCGGCGCCACTGGTCGGTCGAAAGGCCGCCGCCCTCGATCGCCCTCTCCGGCGTCACCTTCTTGAACTCGGCCGCCCGCCCGTCGATCACTTTCGGCGCCGTGACCTCGAGGCTGACGCGCGACGGGCCGGCGAAGTTGTATTGCACGCCGCTCGCGAAGTACGTCACCGCCACTCTTGCGGCCGGATCGACCTTCATCTCGGTGCGGCCCTCGATGTAGCCGAGCAGATTGAGCTTCTTCGGCTGCCCGGCCTCGATCGCCCAGGCGTTGCCCTGCAGATCGGTGATCATCGCGAACGGCGCGGCGAACGCCGTGCCCGCCGCAATTAGGCAGCCTGCCGCTGCCCAGGTGGTGATTGCGTTGCGTCCCATGGTTCCTCTCCTCTGGTAGCGGCAGTATAGCCATACACCTCTACCGAAGAACGTCCCTTTACCGGGTGCTCGCCGAGCGGCGTGAATTTTTCCCGCTCGTCGAGCTCGGCATATACATCTTTTGAGATGACCAGCGCGTGGCCAAGCTTCTTCGTCAGGCCTTCGATGCGCGAGGCGGTGTTCACCGCGTCGCCGATCACGGTGTACTCGTGGCGGTCGTCCGAGCCGACGTGACCGACGACCGCGTCGCCGACGTGCAGGCCGATGCCGATGGCGATCGGCTCGAGCCCCTGCGCCTTGAAGGAGGCGTTCAGCCGATCGAGGCCCGCGAGCATGTCGCGCGCCGCCGCGACCGCGG
>JACXTT010005409.1_pt1 | contig 18545 bp, 17 predicted proteins | sample 9270951 | NCBI WGS metagenome assembly JACXTT01 (sample SAMN15532306, study PRJNA645909) | rock metagenome | isolation source: weathered quartz diorite | place: Puerto Rico | collected 2017-06-21 | reverse complement strand
GCGAGGCGAACTACGGACCGCCCGTCGCTCATCATCGTCCGCACGCACATTGCCTACGGCAGCCCCCACAAGCAGGACACGCCCGAAGCACATGGAGCTCCGCTCGGTGAAGAGGAGGTCAAGCTCACCAAACAGAACTTGGGCTGGCCGAGTCTCGAACCGTTCTACGTGCCGAGCGAAGCTCTGGATCACTGGCGGGAGGCCCGCGAGCGCGGCGCGCGACTCGAAGCCGAGTGGCGTGGCAGGTATGGGGCCTACCAAAAGGCATTCCCGGAGCTCGCCGCCGAGCTCGAGCGCCGGCTGGCGGGCCGGCTGCCCGAGGGGTGGGATTCCGAGCTGCCGGTGTTCACACCCAAGGACGCGCAGGCCACGCGCGCCGCATCCGGGAAGACACTCAACGCGATTGCCGCGAAGGTGCCCGAGCTGTTCGGCGGCTCCGCCGATCTCGCGGGCTCGACCAGTCTCGCCATCAAGAACGGGGGCGACGTCGCCGCTGGAAGCTGGGGGGCACGCAACGTCCACTTCGGCATCCGTGAACATGGCATGGGCGCGATTCTCAATGGTCTCGCGCTGCACGGGGGCATGCGTCCGGTGGGATCTACGTTCCTGATCTTCTCCGACTACATGCGACCGCCGATGCGGTTGGCCGCGATGACGCACCTTCCCGTGACCTATGTGTTCACCCACGACTCGATCGGGCTCGGCGAGGACGGCCCGACGCATCAGCCGATCGAGCAGCTCGCGGGCTTGCGGGCGGTTCCCAACCTGGTGGTGATCCGGCCCGCGGATCCCGCGGAAACAGTCGAGGCCTGGCGGGCGGCTATCCTGAGGCACGACGGTCCGGTGGCGCTGGTGCTGACGCGCCAGAAGGTCGCCGCGCTCGATCGCACCAGGTACGCCCCGGCGAACGGCCTCCGCCTCGGCGGCTATGTCCTGGCGGACGGCACCGGCGGCAAGGGCGGCAAGCCAGCGCTAATTCTCATTGCTAGCGGATCTGAAGTGGAGCTCGCGCTCGGGGCATACGAGCGGCTCACGGCGGAAGGTGTCGCGGCCCGGGTGGTGAGCATGCCTTCGATGGAGCTGTTTGCCCGGCAGCCGATCGAGTACCGCAACGCGGTCCTACCGCCGTCGGTGGGGGCACGTCTCGCCATCGAGGCCGCGGCTCCACAGCCCTGGTACCGGTGGGTGGGTGACCGCGGAGCCGTGCTGGGACTCGAACGGTTCGGTGCCTCCGCGCCGTACCAACGGATCTATCAGGAGCTGGGGCTCACGGTGGAGAACGTTGTGCGGCGGGCGAAGGAGCTGCTGCCCGCCTAACGCGCATCAGGTACAGGTCGCGCCCCGACCCCACCGACGGATCGTTGCTCGGAGCGGAGGAAAGTCGCTCCAGCAATCCTGCCTCCAAACGCGGGCCGGCGGCGGCCGCCAGCTCCACCGCGCGCGCCGCCGACCGAAGCACGATCACCGACTCGATTCCGGCGATATCGTCGAAGAACCAGCCGCACGACGTAAACATCCGGAGCGCGTGCCGCTCCAGCTCGAGCAGCTCGTGCGCGCGGATACGTCCGCTCGAATCGCCGGGGCGCCGCAACCACTCGCTCAAGAACCGCGTCACCTCGTCAACCGGGGCGTTCAGCACGGCGCCGTACGCGTCCCGTGCCGCCCACGGCTCCCGGAACAGCGCGCCCCCTTCCCGCTCGAAGACCCCGTGCAGCTCCCCGGCGAGCCAATCGAGCGCAGCCCTGAGTGGAGCACGCCAGCGTTGGTGCATGCCGCGCTCAGGATGCATGCGGCAACCGCACTCCGCACGCCAGCGCTCGACGCCATGCGGACAGCTCCACGAGCTGGGGGCGACCAACCGCACCTCCGCCGCGGGCGGGTGCACCGCGAGGAAGCGGGTGAACGTGTCGATCGTGACGCCGCCCCGCGCGCGAAGGGTGTCTAGCACCTGCGCGAGCGCGTCGGCACCGCTTCGGTGGTGGTGCCCGAAGGTTTCGCCGTCCGTCGCGATGGCCACGAGCCGCGGCGGCCCCGACGTGAGCCGCTCCGCCCACGCGGAGGCGTCCCTGAGCGACGGGCCGAACGCTACATCGTGTGACGCGGGCCCATCGTAAGGGAAGACACCGATACGCCGGCCGCTCGCGGTGCGGTACCAACCGGGGAGTCCGCCGGCCGGCGCGCCATCCACCTGGTGGGGCGCCAGGATCGTAAAGGCGATGCCCTCGGCCGCCAGGACCTCGAGTGTCTCGTCGTCCACGCCGGTCTCCGGAAGCCACATGCCTTCCGGCTTACGCCCGAACCGTCGCCGAAAATCGGCGATCCCCCAGCGCACCTCCGTTTCCTTGTCGCGTCGGGGGCTGAGCGGGAGGATGGAGTGGTGGTACGGCATGCCGATCGCGCCGCGACCACGGCGGTCCGCGTCGAGGACGCCCGCGTAGGTGCGGGGCGCGGCGCGCTCCATCCAGGCGAGGAGCGTCGGACCGAAGTCGAAGCTGAGCGCTGCGAGACTCGGTAGGACCCGCGCGTAGCACTCCCGCTCGATGCGCTCGTTCCAGTCGTGAAACGGCGCGGCGGAGGGCTCGAGGGGAATTGTCCCGAGCCACGGATCCTCGCGGGGGGGTTGATAGAAATGGCCGTGGATGATGACGGCTCGTTCCGCCGCCGTCACGCGCCGAGCGCCTTCGCCACCGGCTCCAGGACGTCGGGGAACAGGGCATCCCGCTTCGCCAGCTTGGCCGCGTCACGGCGCGCCCTGTCGAGGGCGCTCTCATCCCCTCCCTGGCTGGCGGAGAGCGCTGCGATAAGGCGCTCGGCATCGTCACAGTGGAGGCTGAAGCGCCGCTCCGCGTAATCGACCACCGCGCCCGTGGAGATGATGAACTGCCAATCCGACGCCTGGGCGAGCAACAGCTCGACGGCCGCCTGCGCCAGCACCGGCCGCGCGGCGTCCGACCGCAGCGCGGCTCGCGCCACGCCCCAGAAGGCATCTTCGAGCGGCCACAAGCGCTTCCATGTCCACGCGGTGCCCTCGTTCAACCACATGCTGTGGTCGCCGTTCGCGCCCCACGATCCCTCGGCCAGGCGCAACGCTACTTGAGGAGGATGCCGCGCGAGGTGCTGTGATGCGGTCACCGGCTGTACGCCCCGTTGGTCACGCAGCGCGCGGTAAGTGGCCCTGAGGAATTCCACTCCCTCGAACCACCAATGGCCGAACAGCTCCGTGTCGAACGGCGCCGTGATGACGCCCGCGCCGTTCGCCCGCTGCTCGCCGGCGACGGAGGCGAGCAGGTCGCTGAAGTGGGATCCGTGGAGTGCGGCGCGGCCGGCGGCGGCGGCGGGATCATACGGCCGCTTGCCTCCCAGGTCCACGTCGGCACCGCTCACCCGCCAGAGCTTCAGCCCACCCGGCCAGCGAATCTTGTGGAACTCGAGATACCATTCGTCGCCGGGATACCCCTGATGGCGGCTCCAGATCTGTGTCGTGGAACGGGGGTCCCGGACGAGCGCGTCCACCGGGCGGGCGGAAACCCGGTAGCCACGATACGGAGAGCGCTGCGGCTCTCCGAACGGCCGGGACGTGACGTCATGCCGCTCGGCGTCGAACCGCTCCGCGCCGAGCGGGATCTCCGCGTACGCGCCGAGCGGGCTCCCGGCCTGCGCCAAGTGCGCGTCCGTGAAGAAGTACCGAAAGCCCGCGTCCGCCACGTGCTCCTCGATGCCGCGGCGCACACCGCGGCGCGGTGCACCGGGCTGCTCCCATGTTCCCGACGTGCGATAGGCGCACTCCGGAAGCCAGCAGCCAGCCGGGGGAACGCCGAAGAGCCGCTGGTGCGTCGTGCGGCCGACCGCCAGCTGCAGTCGGATGCTCTCGTCCCGGCCCAGGAGCGGCAGGTACGCGTGCGTCGCCGCCGAGCCGATGATCTCCAGGCGGCCCGCCTCCTGCAGCCGGCGAAAGGCCCTGACGAGATCGCCGTCGATGCGGCGGAACAGGGCCTGCAAGCGCCGGAGCCGTGAGCGCCAGAAGTCGACGAGCGGGAGGAGCGCGGTGTCTCCCGTGGTCGCGAGTGAGCTTGGCGCCTCGTCGCAGGCCTCGAGGCGTTGCGCGAAAAACGCCTCCAGCTCATCAGGGAAGTCCGGATGCACCAGCTGGCTCGCGAGCACCGGTGTGAACCCGATGGTGACCGGCGCGGGCGTGCCTTCGTCCGCGAGGCCATGCAGGCCCTCGAGGAGTGGCAAGTAGGTATCGACCGCCGCCTCGCACAGCCAATCGCTGCCGTGGGGCCAGCGGCCGTGGTGCAAGACGTACGGCAGATGACTGTGGAGCGCGAGGATGAACTCCATCCGGCGCTTCCTCCCTCCTTCAAGCGGTCGGAGCGTCGTTCCCCGTGAGCTCTCGCCGAATGGCCGGAACGTAGTGCTCGGTGACGTACTGGCGCACCATGCGGTCGGACGTGAACTGGTGAAGCCCGACGCTCAGCGCGTGCTTCATCTTCTCTACCCAACCGAGGGGGATGCCACGCTGGTCCTGCGTGTAGTACAGCGGCACGACCTCGTCTTCCAGCAAGCGATAGAGCTGCTCGGCATCCGCCGCGTCGCCCCCCCCCGCCCCCCCCGAGCCCCCTTCGGGCGCGGCCGGAATGGCCCACCCGTTCTGCCCATCGTATCCCTCCGCCCACCATCCGTCCAGAGTGCTGAGCTGCGGGACCGCATTGACCGCCGCCTTCATGCCGCTCGTGCCCGACGCTTCGAGCGGAACGCGCGGGAGGTTCAGCCACAGGTCCACACCCTGCACCAGGCGGTGCGCCAGATGCATGTCGTAGTCTTCGAGGAACGCGATACGGCCCTCGAAGCGGGGCTCGCGGGTCCGGTGGTAGACTCGCCGGAGGATCTCCTTGCCGGGCTCGTCGGCCGGATGCGCCTTGCCGGCGAACACGATCTGTACCGGCCGCCACGGATTCACGAGCAAGCGCTCGAGCCGGCCGATGTCGTGGAAAATCAGGTCTGCCCGCTTGTACGTGGCGAACCGACGCGCGAACCCGATCGTGAGCGCATGCTGGTCCAGCAGCGTGCCCGCCCCCACGAGGTGGAGGGCTTCCTTCCACTGGTCTGCCCAACGCCGCCGGGCTTGCTCCCGGATGCTCCGCATCAGGTGAGACTTGAGCTCGCCGTGCACCGCCCAGAGCGCGGCGGGGTCGAGCTCGAGTACCCGCGCGGACAGCGCCGGGTCACTCATACGGCCGATCCAGTCCGGGCCCAGTTGCGAGTCGAGGAGCAGCATCAGGGCGTTCGCCATCCACGTAGAGACATGGATACCGTTCGTGACGTGCCCGATGGGCACGCGATCGGGCTCCCGCTCGGGCCAGAGCGGACCCCAAATGCGGCGCGACTCCGTGCCGTGACGGCGGGAGACGCCGTTCACGCGCGCCGAGAGTCGGACGGCCGCCACCGGCATGTGGAAGCGGTCGTGGTCGAGCACCGGGTGATGGCCGAACCGGAGGAAGTCCTCCCGACTGATCCCCATCTCCTCCCACACCGGGCCTGTGCAGTGCTCGATCTGTTCGGGTGAAAACGTGTCGTGGCCGGCCGGCACCGGCGTGTGGGTCGTGAACAGGCTCGTGGCGCGGACACAGCGGACCGCTTCCACGAATGGCGTCCCCCGCGTGACGTGCTCGCGCAGCCGCTCGACCAGCATGAACGCCGCGTGCCCTTCGTTCGCGTGCCATACAGCGGGGTCGTATCCCAGGGCCCGCAACACGCGAACGCCGCCGACGCCGAGGATCCACTCCTGTCGCACCCGCAGGTCCGGCCCGCCGGCGTACAACCGGTGGCAGAGCTCGCGGTCCGCCGGGTCGTTCGCCTCGAGGTCCGTATCGAGCAGAAGTATGGGGACTCGTCCCACCATGACGCGCCACGCTCCGACGCTCACTTGGCGTCCCGACATGGCGACCGTGGCCAGGCAGGGGTCGCCTTTCGAGCTGCGCACCTGCCCGAGGGGCGTCGCCGAGACGTCGAAGCGCTCTTCGCCGTCCTCTTGCCAGCCATCCAGGCGCAGCCGCTGATCCGAGTACCCCTTCGTGTAGAACAGTCCCACGCCGACGAGTGGCACGCCAAGGTCGGAAGCCGCCTTGCAGTGATCACCTGCCAGGATTCCGAGGCCGCCGGAGTAGATCGGGACGGAGTTGTGCAACCCGAACTCCGCGCAGAAGTAGGCGATCGGACGAGATGCCACGTCCTGATACGATGCAGCGTACCAGGTCGTGGACGAAGCTGCGCGGGCCGCGTCCTGGACGACGGCGTCATAGAGCCGCAGGAAGTCCGCATCGGAAGCACATGCCCCGAGGCGGTCGGGACGGACTCGGCGCAGCAGCTCAATCGGATTGTGGCGGCTCAGGTGCCACAGCGGTGGGTCGATGGCGCGAAACAGCGCCCGCGCGTCGCGGTTCCAGCTCCACGAGAGATTGGTGGAGATCGCCCCGAGCTGCTTGATCCGGTCCGGGAGTCCCGGGAGTGTCCCCGGGGGCGGGGGCGTGGTCATCACGGCAGGAAGCTAAGGCACCGCGGGCCGGCGAAGCCAGTCCAACACACTCTTCGCAGCCGTCCTGCCGGACTTGACGCACGCTGAGACACCCGCACCGTCCACTCCCGCTCCCGCGATGGCGAGCGGCGGGAACCGTGAGAGCGACTCGCGCACCTCGGCCACGCGCTCGGCGTGGCCACGATGATAGCGCGGGATCCCGCGCGGCCATTCGAACGTACGACTCCATACCGGTGCGCCGCGAAGCCCGAGGATTGGGCCGAGCTCTGCATGGGCGATCGCACCGGGGTCGCCGTCGATGGGCGCGAGGAAAGCACGAAGCAGCGCATAGCCGTCCGGGGCTCGACCCGGAAATTTCCGCCAAGCGTACGTACAGGCACGCACGGATCCCGCCCACTCCACGGCCGAGACGAACCCCGAGCCCTCCAGTCCGGCAGGCACATCGCTCGTTCGGTAGGCGAGCGACACCGTGAGACTGGGATGGTACAACAGCTCCCCCAACGGTCGTGCATCCACGCCCACCGAAGTCAGAAGGCGTGATATCACCCAGGCCGGGACCGCCAGCACGACCGCGTCCGTATCAAGGGACGACCCCCCGGTGATCGAGAGCCGCCAGCCGTTCCCGGCGGGCACGAGGGCCGTCACACCCTGGGCCCGCCGAATACGCTGGCCGACCTTCGCGACCAGAGCCTCGACGAGGTCGGCCATCCCCGAGGCAAAGCTTCTGAACCCCCGGCTCAGGTCGGCCTCCGCGGGCGCCTGAATGCCCAACAGCTCCGCCGCCTCGCCCGTGGCGAGCGGCTTGAGCCGCTTACCGGTCCAGAGCGTGGATCCGTTGACCACTTGATCTACCAGCCGATCGCCGACGCCGATCTCCCGCGCCAGATCCTGAATGTCGGGCTCGGCCGCGAGAAAGCCGTCCGGTCCTCCCTCGACAACGAAGCCCTCACGGCGCTCCGTGACGATGAGTCCACCCGGCCGTGGCTCAGCGTCGAGCACGATCGCGTCGGCGCCGCTCCGCGTGAGCTCCCACGCGGCCGACAGACCGGCGATGCCGGCGCCCACGACCGCGACCGTCACAGCCACCCGCGCCCCGCGGCCGCATTGTGCGCGAGCTCCGCCAGGGCACCGACGAGTGTAGGATCGTCGTTGAGCGACGTGGTGCGCTCGAGATGCACACCGAGACGCTGCGCGAGGGAGCGGTAGGCGATGTCCACGTCGTAGAGAATCTCCACGTGGTCGCACACGAACCCAATCGGCACGATCAAGAACGCCTCATGGCCCGTTCCGGCGAGCTCGGTCATGACCGCGCCGGCCTCCGGCCCGAGCCACGGCTCGGCCGTCGCGCCGGCGCTCTGAAACGCGAAGTGCCAGGTGGGGAGCCGCGCCCGCTGCGCGACAGCCGCTGCGCTGGCGCGGAGCTCGACGGCGTACGGGTCTCCCGTCGCCAGGATGCGCTCGGGAAGGCTGTGCGCGGTGAACAACACCTGTACGGCCCCGGGCGACTGAAAGCGCTGCAACGCTTGCGCGACTCGCTCGGCCACGAGATCCAGGAATCGGGGATGGTCGCCCCAGCTGCGCACCAGCGCGGTCTCGAGCCGACCATCCGCGGCCTCTAGCAGCTGCTTCTGGTACGCGCCGACGGACATCGCCGAGTAATGCGGGGCGAGCACGATCCCGACGACGCGCCGGTGGCCGTCCGCCAGGATTTGCTTCACGACATCGCGGATGTAGGGGTGCCAGTGCCGCATGCCCACGTACACGGCGAATCGCTCGCCGAGCGTCCGCTGCACACCGGCCGCTTGTGCTTCCGTGAGGTCGCGAATCGGAGAACGCCCGCCGATTTGCGCGTAGCGGGCCTTGATCTCTTCCAGGAACTGGGGGCTGGTCGGCCGGCCGCCGCGGACGTCGAGCAGGTATGGTTCCACCTCGTCCAGGCTTCCCGGTCCACCGTACGCCATCAGCAGAACGGCGATCCGGTCACCCGCCATGGACCCACTCCACGACGGCGCGAACCGCGTCCACCGGGGTCTCCGGCAGGATGCCGTGCCCGAGGTTGAAGATGTGCCCCGGTCGCCTATTCGCCCGCGTGAGCACGTCGCGCACCTGGCGCTCGAGCTCCGGTCGTGGCGCCAGTAGGGCGACCGGGTCGAGGTTCCCCTGGATGGCTCTCGGGCCGATGCGTTCCCAGGCGACGTCGAGGGGAATGCGCCAGTCGATCCCGATCACGTCGCCGCCGGCGCGCGCGAAGTCCCCGAGGAGCGTCGCCGTGTCGGTCCCGAAATGGATCACCGGGACGCCGGCATCGCCCGCCAGCTGCAGGGCCCGCTGGCTGTGCGGAAACACGTAGGTCGCGTAGTCGGCCGGCGACAAACAGCCCACCCAGCTATCGAACAACTGCACCGCGCGGGCTCCCGCCTGCGCTTGCGCGGCGAGATACCCCCCGATGAGCTCCGCGAGCCGCCGCATCAGCTCGTGCCATGCGCGGGGCTCAGTGTACATGAAGTGCTTGGTGACGGCGAAGTTCCTGGTCGCCCCGCCCTCGATCGCGTAGCTCGCGAGCGTGAACGGCGCGCCAGCGAATCCGATGAGTGGGACGTGCGGGGGGAGCGCCCGCACGGCGAGCCGGACCGCGTCCATCACGTAGGCCAGGTCGGCCACCGGGTCGACGGGCGGCAGCTCGAGCACCTGCTTTGCTTCGCGGATCGGCCGCGTGATCTGCGGGCCCTCCCCGGCCGTGAACGCGAGCCCGAGGCCGAGCGGCTCGAACGGCAGCAGGATGTCGGCGAACAGGATCGCGGCGTCCACGCCCAAGCGGTCGACCGGTTGCAGCGTGACTTCGGCGGCGAGCTCGGGCTTGTGGCAGAGCTCCAGGAGAGCGTGCTTCTGGCGCAGGGCGCGGTACTCCGGCATGTACCGCCCGGCCTGCCGCATGAACCACACCGGCGTGACGTCGGTGCGCTCGGAGCGGCAGGCCTTCAGGAAGCGGCTGTCAGGAGTGAGGGGCAACCGTCGGCTCGCCCGCCTCGGCTGGCGTGCGCGGGGGTGGAGCGATGAGCACCGTGTCCCCTTCGACTTTCACGCGATAGACCGCCACGGGCAGCGCGGGCGGCCCGCCCAGCACCTGACCCGTCTCGAGCGAGAACACGCCCTCGTGCCAGGGGCACGTTACCGCGCAGCGCGCGGCGTCGATCGTCCCTTCGGAGAGGCTCCCTCGCGCGTGGCTGCACCGGTTGGCGATGGCGCGCACCGTCCCGTTGATGTTGAAGAGCGCCACCGCCTCGCTCGCGATGTACACGCGCCGGCTGGCCCCGGGCGGCAGATCGGCGAGCGTCGCCACCGGCGCATACCCGTCTTCCCGGGTCGGGCGCCGGGCCAGCGCCTGCACGGAGCCCGCGCCCCCCAGCGTATCCAGCATGTCCCAGAGGGACATCTGCACGCAGGTGAATGTCGGCGTGTCGCGCAGCGTGTACGATGACGCCTTGCTTTCGCGCAGCTCCATCACGAGGTCGAGGAAGTCCGCCGGGTTGTCCCCCTCGAACGCCACGATGAACTCCTGGTCATCGAGACCGTACGAGTACGTCGTATTGAGCCGGATCGAGGGGTATTGCCGTCCAACCCTGACGTGCTCGTCCATCATGGTCTGACGTTCCGCCTTCGGCAACATGTACCACTGGCGCGTCTTGATGAAGGGATACACGAACAGGTAACGCGCATCGCTCGGTCGAATCACGAGGCGCGAGGGCTGCCCCGGATCTTCCGGAAACTCGTAGATGGAGCGGCGGGTCATCGCGAGGTAGCTGTACGGCACGCTGAGATAGGCGCCCAGGTCGGTGCGATTGAGCGCGGTCTGCAGCGCCACGAGCGAATCGAGGTCCTCGGCCACCTGCCAGAGCAGGAAGTCGCAGTCACCCCGAATGCCCACCAGCCCGTACGGCCGCAACAGCAGGCGCCCGCCGAAGCTCTCGATCGTCTCGCCGAACTCGATCTTGGAGCTCGCCTGACGCTCGGCCGACAGACGCCGCCACGTGCTGTCGAGCTTGTAGAAGGCGAAGCGGACGACCTGGCGCTTCTCGGAAGGCTTGGGGCTCATGCGAGGCAATCTAATGCGGATTCGTCTCTCGCCGCTCTTTCCAGATCTTCCGCACCACCCACACTCCGAGCCCGCCGAAGATGAGCACCGGCGTGAGCGCCAGAAGCACCGCGGCCCAGAAGTACAACAGGTCCATCTTGGGATCGTCTCCGTGCAACAGCACGAGCAGAATGGCGATCATCGGCCCAGGAAGCGCTTGAGGTGCCGGAGGTAATAGCCGAGCGCCACCGTCGCCGCCGCGAACGCGAGCGCGGTCAGGAGCATGAGCAGCTCGCCGGTTTGGCGGTAGCTCCACGCGGCCCAGACCGTGAACCCGCCACAAAAAACGATGGCGGTCGAGATCAACAAGCGGTGGAACGGGATCATGGGGAGCCGCTCAGGCCAGAACCTTGTCCACCACCATGAGCGTGAGGAGCGCCGGGAGGTAGACGATGGACACCAAGAACACGCGCCACGCGCGGGCCGTGGTGGTCGCGCGTGTCATGGCGACCGAGACTCCGGCGTAGACCATGCCGAGCAACAAGGCGCCGTAGAAATACAGCGATCCGGTCACGCCGAGGAGCGTCGGCAACAGGCTCACGGGCAGGAGTGCCACCGCGTACAGCAGCACCATGCGACCGGTGTGCTGCCCGTCGGGGTCCGCGACCGAAAGCATGGCCAGGCCTCCGCGGCGGTAGTCCTCCCGGTAGATCCACGCGAGCGCCAGGAAGTGCGGCAGCTGCCACAGGAAGAGAATCCAGAACAGCGCCGCAACCGCCGGTCCGATTGCACCACCGGCGGCCGTCCACCCTCCGACGATGGGGAGCGCGCCCGGGACTGCGCCGATGAGCGTGTTGAGCGTCGTCTTGCGTTTGAGCGGGGTGTACAGCAGCACATAGCTCGCGAGCGTGAGCGTGGCCAGGCCCGCCGTGAGCAGGTTGACCGCGACCGCGAGATAGGCGACGCCCGCCACCGAAATGATTCCGGCGAACACGCCGGCGGCCCGCGGTGAGAGACGGCCGGACGGGAGCGGCCGCCGCTCCGTCCGGTGCATGCGCGCGTCCACATCGCGCTCGCGCACCTGGTTGAAAGCGTTCGTGCCGGCGGCGACCAGGGCTACGCCGATGAGCGTGCTGACGAGCAGGCGGACGTCGACCCCGCCGGTCGAGCCGAGGTAGAACCCGGCCGCGGCGGTGAGGAGCACCAGCTGCGTGATGCGCGGCTTCGTCAGCTCGAGGAACGCTACCAGATGTGCTCCGACATCCCCGCCAAGATGAAGATCACCGCCAGCGGCAGAGGAATCAGCGCCATGATCCGCAAGTTCCAGCGTTCAAACTTGAGATGCATGAAGAACAGGCCTACCAGGGCGGCCTTCCATACCGCGAGGAACAGTAGAAGGATGAGCTTCCAGTTGCGCGAGATGGGCAGCTCGAAGGCGAGCCCCAGCTCGGCGGCCGTGAGGACCGCCAGGTACACCCAGATGAGGATGTAGTTGGGTCGCTTGTGTGCGGTCTCCATGGCTCCTCAGATCAGGTAGACGATGGTGAACAGGATGATCCATACCAGGTCAACGAAGTGCCAATACAGGCCGACCGTCTCGATCCCGCCATAGTCCTGCTTGGAGTACTTACCCGGAAGTGCCTTTGTGAGGTACAGGTACGTCATCGAGATGACGCCGCACGTCACGTGGAAGCCGTGGAACCCCGTCATGGTGAAGAAGGTGGAGCCGTACAGGCCCATCGTGGCCGCGGGGAGCGTCCCGTTCGCCACGAGCGCCGCCAGCTCACTCCCTTCACGCACGCCGCTCGGCACGAAGCCGTGCTCGACCAGGTGGATGTACTCGTAGACTTGAATGCCGACGAATGTCGCGCCCCCGAGGATCGTCATCAGCAGCCAGAAGCGCATCTTCTTCGGGTCGCCGTCCTGGATGGCCGCGTACGCCTTGACCATCGACACGCTCGAGCAGATGAGCAGGAACGTGTTGAACGCGGTGATCTTGATGTTCAGCACGATGCCCGGCCTGGCCCATTCGCCCGGCGCCCCGAACCGCAGGATGATGTAGGTCCCGATCAGGGCGGCGAAAAACATCACCTCCGAGGCGAGGAAGACCCACATCCCCAGCTTCTTGTTGTAGACGTCGAGCCCCCGCTCAGCCGGGAAGGGGGGCCGCATCTGATCGACGGTAGCTGCAGCGTGCGTCATCGGTCGTCCCCTGGTCAGTGGGTGGCGGCCGACGCGGCGGCCGGCTCACGGTCGGTGGGCAGCTTCTTGTATTGCGGCAGATAGTCCTCCGCCACCTGCGGCGAGCTGAACTCGTACGGGCCACGATACACGTTCGGCACCTTTTCCCAGTTGCCGTGCGGGGCGGGCGACGGCAGCGACCATTCGAGCCCGTTATCGTCCCACGGGTTCAGCGGCGCCTTCCTTCCCCTCCACAGGCTCCACCAGAAGTTCACGAAGAAGATCAGCTGGGTCGCGAACAGCAGGAACGCGCTGATCGAAATGAACAACCGAATGGGCTGTAACGGCTGCAAGAACGTGTACTGGTTCGGGTCGTACAGCCGCCGCATTTCCCCCGCCATCCCGGTGATGTGCATCGGGAAGAAGGTGCAATTATAGAAGATGAACGTGAGCCAGAAATGGACCTTGCCCCAGGGCTCGCTCATCATGCGGCCGAACATCTTCGGATACCAGAACGTGATCGCGCCGAACAGCGCGAACAGGCTGCCACCGAACAGCACGTAGTGCAGGTGCGCCACGATGAAGTACGTGTCGTGGATTTGCATGTCCACCGGTGTCGCGGCCATGAAGATCCCCGACAGCCCGCCGATCACGAACATCGCGATGAACGCCACGGCGTGCAGCATGGGCACGTGGAACCGGAGGTTGCCGCGCCACATGGTCCCCATCCAGTTGAACGTCTTCACCGCCGAGGGGACAGCGATCACGAGCGTGGAGACCATGAAGGACGACCCGAGCGTCGGGTTCATCCCGCTCACGAACATGTGGTGGCCCCACACGATCCAACCGAGGAACGCGATCGCGATGATCGCGAACACCATCGAGTGGTAGCCGAAGATCGGCTTGCGACTGCCGTTGGAGATGATGTCCGACACCATCCCCATCGCGGGCAGGATCAGGATGTAGACCTCGGGATGCCCGAAGAACCAGAACAGGTGCTGCCACAGGAGCGCCTGGCCGCCGGCACCGGGATCGAAGAAGTGGGTGCCGATGATCTGGTCGAACAGCAGCATGATCACCGCGCCCGACAGCACCGGCAGCGCGAGCAGTCCCAGGATCGCGGTGATGAACAGTGACAACACCGAGAGCGGCAGGCGGAACCACGTCATGCCCGGCGCGCGGTTGTTGATGATCGTGGTGATGTAGTTGAGCGATCCGAGAATCGAGGAGAGCCCCACGAAGATGATCGATACCGACCAGAGCTCTTGGCCGATGGAGGCGCCAGAGTAGTCGTGTCGCGCCGAGAGGGGCGCGTACATGGTCCACCCGGCGCGGGCCGCCCCGTCGGGCACGAACAGGCTCGACAACATCACGAGCCCGCCGATGAAGAAAGTCCAGAAGGACCACATGTTGATCCGCGGGAACGCCATATCGTGCGTCCCGATCTTGAGCGGGATCAGGAAATTGGCGAATACTCCCACGAGCAGCGGCATGATCGCGAAGAAGATCATGAACGTGCCGTGCATCGTGACGAGCTGGATGTAGTACTCGGGCAGGATCACCCCGCCCGGGGCCATCGTCTCGGGGAGTACCCCGCCACCCGGCATCGGCTTGCCCGGGAAGCCGAGCTGCCAGCGCATCTGCATCGCGAGGAGCCCGCCCACGAGCAGGAAGAACAAGCTCACGAACAGGAACTGAATGCCGATGATCTTGTGGTCGGTCGAGAAGATGTACTTCCGGATGAAGCTCCGGTCGTCGTGATGCGCCTGTGCGCCGTGCGCAGTCGCGGCAACGCTCGTCATTGCGAGGCCTCCTGGGCAGCCTGCTTCATCCAGGCATCGTAGTCCTCTTGGGTCTGCACGAACACTTGCGCCCGCATGCGGTAGTGACCCAGCCCGCAGAGCTGGGAGCAGCCGAGCTCGTACGTGCCGGGGACGGTCGCCTGGAACCAGGCCTTGATGTCCATGCCCGGAACGACGTCCTGCCTCACACGGAACTGCGGGACGTAGAACGAATGAATGACGTCTTCGGACGACAGGTGGACCACGATCGGCCGGCCCACCGGCACATGGAGCTGGTTGCGGATCGTGAAGTCGTCTGCGGTACCAAGCTGGCCGTCGGCGCCGGGATAGGTGATCTGCCATTCGAACTGCTTCGCGTGAACACCGATCGGGTACGCATTGGCCGGAATGCTATCGCGCCCCTTGATCTCGACCCAGTAATGATTGCTGATGAGCCCCAAGGCGACCATGGTGACCGCGGGAATCGCCGTCCAGATCACCTCCGCGCGTGTGTTCCCGTGCGTGTAAAATGCCTTGCGCCCGGGACGCGCCCGGTACTTCACGATGAACCAGATCAACCCCACCTCGACGAGCACGAATGCGATTCCCGTGATGATCAGGATCGCCAGGAACAGGCCGTCAATCGGCCCGGTGAACGTCGAAGCCTTGGGCGGCAACCACCAATGCATGGGCCTCTCCTCGGTTAGTTCACTTGGCCGCGAAGCTGAAGTCCGCCGTCTTGGTCTCGCTCCCCGCCACCGTCACCGTGGCGGTCTGTGTGCCGTACTTCTCGTGCCAGGCTTCGATCGCGTACGTCCCGGGCGGCAGCCCCTTGATGCTGAAGCTCCCGTCCGTACCCGACACGGCGAAGAAGGGGTGCGGGAGAACGCCCAGCCAGGCGTGCATCCAGCCGTGCACGTTACACTCGAGCGGCACCATCACCTCGGGCGCCGTGAACGTTCGCTCCGACGTCATGACGCTCGGTTGGCTGATGTTGAAGGGACGGTTCTTGGTCCCCTTGGCCTTGATGTTGTGCAGGATGCCGTCCGAGTTCTTGATCGCGAGCTTCTGACCCACGAGAATGCCGAGCACGTGAGGGTGGTAGCGACACCCGTCCTGGTCGAGCGTGACATCTCCTGCGGGGGCCGGCGCCGTGTACGTCGCGGGCAGCCCTGACTTCACGTAGACGAACACGTTGGCGAGCGTGCCATTCGGGTTCACGACCACGACCTCTTCGGTCGGTGTCGTCTGGTACTTCGCCTTGCACTTGGGCTCCTCGCTCATATCGATCTTCGGATTGGCGGGCTTGGTCCCCGTGAACTTGATCTTCCCGGTGATCGTCGCTCCGCCCTGCACGGCGGAAGGGTGGAGCGTCCAGGCCCCGAGGGCCAGCGCCAGTCCCGCGACACCCGCCACCGCCATCAACCCGAGCTTCCGCATCCTGCCTCCTCGATGAGAGTCCTGCACCTATACCCCTGACCGACCGGTGCCGCGCCGCTGGGCCCGCCGCACGACCACGAGGCCCAGGCCGAGCGTCACCAGCATGGCCAGCGCTGGAGAAATGAATACGCCCGGCGGCGTGCGCCGATCGAGCGCCAGGAAATACCAGGTGCTGAGGGCCATGCGCGAGCCGTGCTCCCCACTGGACCCGTCCCAGGCGAAAAACGCCACCGGAATGGCCCGGCCGGCCTCAAGCTGAACTTCGTTGCCCGAATCGGGCGTCGCAAGGGCGCGGGTGAGCACCACGCGCCACTCCCCATGGTCGAAGACCGCCTCGGCGCCAGGTGCCGCAGGCAGCGTGTCGAATTGATCGATTCCCCGCGCGAGGCCCGCCACCGCGCGCCTCGGCTGGCTGGTCCAGCGCCACTGGTACACCGGGTCCGTGCCAGAGCCCATGAGGAAATAGGGCCGCTCCATGCCGTCCGTGAGGTGGCGGGGGAACTGTACGGCCAACTGGTCGGGCCAGGGCTGCGCCTTGGGAGCCCCGGAATCGTCGTTCGCCACGGTTTGCATCAGCCGCTGCTCGAACGCGAGCCACGTCGTATCCGGGCTTTGTGTGCGGTCGTCCCAGCTCACCCGCAATGAGAGCGTCTTGCCGTCGTGCAGCGCCTGCACCCACACCCCGGACACCGCGGGCGCGAACTCGCGCGCCTTGTGGATGACCTGACCCACGAGCGGGAACCAGTACGGCTCCACGTGCGCCCACGCCGAGTCGTCCGGAGAGACCGGCGGTGTCCGGGCGACCTGCGGCGCATGAATCACGTCCCGGACCTCGGGTGTCTTGGCCGGCGAGAGCGAGCGGACGTACTGCGCGAGCCGCCACAGCTGCTCGTCGGTCAGGAACTTCTGGTCGATGAGGTCAGAGAACGACGGCATGGGCGTCCCGTCCAGGCCCGTGCGCAGGCGGTGATAAATGTCCTCGACCCCGGCGCCGCCGCGGAACCGCCAGCTCTGGTGCAAGTCGGCCGCGAAGATGGGAAAGCCGGCGTCGTCCTTCAGCGTCGGCGCTGAGGGCCCGTCGCCCCGACCCTGGTCGCCGTGGCATTTCCGGCACCCGATCGAATCGTAGAACTGGCGCCCTTCTTTCAAGGCCGCCGCGCCCGAGCCGCCCCCGGGAGCGCTCGAAAACTTGAGCGCCACCACGTGCTGGCTCGTATCCGCGAAGAACGACGAAAACGTCTTGAGGTACGCCATCACGTTGCGCCGTTCACCATCCGACAGCCGGCCCTTCCACGCGGGCATGGCGCTGCCGGGGAGCCCCTCGTCGATCGCCCGCATCAGGTCGGCGTCGGTAGGCAGCTGGCCGCTGGCCGTGGTGCGGATCTTGTAGACCGCGCCCGTGAAGTTGCGAGGGCGGGGCAGCATGGCACCGGCCGCCGGGCCGTCCCCGGCGCCGGTCTCGCCATGGCAACCGGCGCACCATTTGACGTAGACGAGCTTGCCGGCGGTGGTGTCCTGGGCGGTTAGCCGGTTGGGCGGATAGGCGGTGAGTAATGCCACACTAACCGCCCAACCGGCGAACCGCCTAACCGCCTTCACTTCGCCCCTCCGCTCTCGGTCTTCTCCCAGGTACGCGGCTTCCACCCGGTCTGATCGTACAGGAACAAGATCACCGACCAGATCTCCCGCTCCGTGAGGAAATCCTCCCATTTCGGCATCGCCGAGTTCCACGGCGTCCCCTCGCGCGGGAGGCCGGGCCCGCCCTTGGCCACGCGCCAGAACACAAAGCTCTCGGTGAGCTGGGCGATCGTGCCGTTGTCCTGGAAGTTGGCGGGGATCGGGTTGAAGCCCGGCGCGAAGTGCCCCTGGCCGTCCAGGTGGTCACCGTGGCAGGGCAAGCAGTTCTGATAGTAGACGCGCTTGCCTTCCGCGATGTACGCCGCGAGCGAATCCGGGTGCGCGCGCAGCGGGTTCTCGAGTCCCGTCAGCGTGATCGACTTGCCGCGAAACGTGATCTCTGTGGGCGGTGCCGGATGGATTGACCGGAGATTGGGCGGCGCCGCGACCGTCGTCGCGACCTGCCCGTAGGCGATGAGGCCGACGAGCGCCGTCACCACCACGAGGAGCGCGGTCCGCACCATGCGGAGGCGCGGCTCCACCAGCACGTCGTGGATCGGCTCCTTGAATTGTGTCCACCGCGCCTCGTTGTCGCTCACATAGATGAGCACACCCACGAGCACCGTGAGCATGTACTGCAGCACGACGCTCTTCGGGACGATCGCGCTGCCCGGCAGGATGGGCACGACCCACACGATGACGATGAAGGCAATGATCAGGATGCCCACCGCCTGCCAGAACGGGTGCGCGAGGTAGCGTCTCACTTGTGCGCCGCCAGGAATTGCGCCAGCGCCTCGAGCTGCGACGCGTTCATCATCGTGCCAAACGTTTTGGGCATGATCCCGGCGAGCTTTTCGTACCCCTTGGCGATCGACGACATGGGATCGAGGATCTTCTTGCGGATCGACTCCGCGTCGCG
>JACXTT010005408.1_pt1 | contig 18546 bp, 18 predicted proteins | sample 9270951 | NCBI WGS metagenome assembly JACXTT01 (sample SAMN15532306, study PRJNA645909) | rock metagenome | isolation source: weathered quartz diorite | place: Puerto Rico | collected 2017-06-21 | reverse complement strand
TTCGATGAACCCTTCCAAATCCGGGGGAGCATAGTTTCCAAAGTAGCTGACCAGCGTCACCGTCCAACGGTCGCCTTCCTGCGCGAGCATTACGCCGGCTCTCTTTGTTTCCGGCGTCGGCGGAATCACGACCGCGCCGTCGCCATCAAGATCCAGCGGGGAACGGCGGAAAAGCCTGGTGGTGTAACCCAACGCGATCTCGACGCGGTCTTCAGGCGGTTTTGGAAATCCCATTTCCTCCAGCCAACGCGGACTGTGCGAACCCCGGCCCGTTGCGTCGACCACCAGGCCGGCAGAAATGACTTCGCCTTCAACCTTGATTCCAGTCACACGCTGTTTATCGCCGGTCACCGCTAATCCTTCGACATCGCAGTTCTCGCGGATCCGAACGTTTGGCACTCGCCTCAGGTAGCGGCGAACTTTTCCTTCGAGAAATGGCCGGCTCAGGAGCAGGCCGCCCAGGTCGCTGGGAAATTTGACGAGACACCCACCCTCCAGAAACCATCGCGAGTCGCGAGCGAGGTCGCCTTTTACAGCTCCATCATCGATCAATTCCTGCGAGATGCCGGGAAACAGCCGTTCCAGCACTTGCTTACCGCTCGCGAGCAACCCGTGGGTGTGACGCCCTTGCGGGACGCCCCGGCGGTGCTCGCCCTCCGGTGGGAATGAGTCGCGCTCCACCAGCGTCACCTGCTCGTAATGGTCCGCCAGTACGCGCGCCGCGAGCAGCCCCGCCATGCTGCCGCCGATCACAATCGCGTGATTTTGTTTCGAGCTCATGGAGCGGCCCCTACAAATCGGACATCTTCAACTTCATGTCCGCTCGCTTCCAGCCGGCTTCGAATTCCTTCCGGACGCTTGCCGCTTCAGCAGTTTTCTTTTCCGCCTGAAGACACTCCGCTAGTCCGAACAATGCGCGCGGGTTCTTAGCGTGAGCCTTCAACTCCGCGCGGAAGGCTGCCTCAGCGTCGGCATAACGTCCGTCGGTGAATAACACCGCGCCGAGCGTTTCGCGCGGGGGGAGATACCAGTCCGGCGGCTCGTCATAGTTCAAACTGTCCTCCGCTTGCGCTGCTTTGCTCAAGAGCTCGGCCGCCTTTTTGTAGTTACGCTGAGCGCGCGCAATGTTCGCATCGAGCATCATGCCCGCCAGATCGAACAATTGGCGCGCGGAGTTGAATCCCAACATCGCGTCGGCCGGCAGCGCTTTCGTTTCCGCTGCGAGCGCGTCTCGTTCGGCGGCCGCTTTGTCCAGCTTGGCGACGCCGGTAAACGCCATTCCGCGAGCGAAATGCCAGGCCGCATGTAACAGCCGAAGGCTCTTGTCGGGTTCAGGCAGGTCCAAAATCTCGTTCCATTTACGGAAGCGCACCAGCACGAAGGTCTTGGTCGGAAGGAACCATTCGGCCATCGGCGTTTCCTTCACGAATGGTGTCATTTCCTTGACAACCTTCGTCGCGATCCGATTGGCCTCGTCGAAACGCCCTTCAAACGTGCTGCTGATCGCGAGGAAGTGCAGGTTGTGCGTGTAATACATCACCGGATACATTCCGGTCACATGATATTTGTTCACGTATCCCTGGTCGATACCGACCGCCTGTTCATTCGCCAGCGACGCGCCGTGATAATCGCCCGTGCGTATGTACACGTGCGCGGGCATGTGGACCAGGTGGCCCGCGCCCGGAGCAAGATTGGTCAATCGTTTCGCGCTGCCCATGGCCTGTTCGGGCTGCTTCGAGGCTTCCACCGCGTGAATATATAAATGATTAGCCCCGATGTGATTCGGATCGCGCTTCAGCACGCCTTCGAGCACAGCGACGATCTCGCGTGTACCTTTCTCCGGCTGCCCGTCGTGTTTCCAAAGCGGCCACGGGTGCAGGTTCATCGCGGCGTCGGCGAACAAAACCGCCGCGTCGAGATCGTTCGGATTCTTCTGCATGACATCGCGCATGGCCTGCGCGTAATCGCCTGCCAGCTTCTTTGGATCAACCTTGGGATCGGCTGAAAAGCGCTTGGCCAAGGCGCGTATGAATGCCTGCTCGCCCGGCTTCGCATTGCCCGTCAGCGAACCGGCCTTCTGGATGGCGTCGTAGGCCGATTTTCGCCGGCCGGGATCGATGTCGGGCTCATTGTAGTTGGGGCCGAGGGCCAGCGCCAGGCCCCAATATGCCATCGCGCACTTGGGATCCAGCTTGGCGACGTAGCGGAACGATCGCGCCGCTTCTTCGTAATTGAAGCCGTAGGCGAGCGTGAGGCCCTGATCGAAGTAGCGTTGCGCCTGAGCGTTCGTGGTGGTGATGGCATGATGCAAATGCCCGAGACCGTCCAGCAGCGGCGCAGGTCCGTTGTCCTTGGTCTCGGCTGGATGCGAATGCTGCTGTGCCAATCCGATGGCCAAAGAGACGGATAGCAGAAGAGTCGCGCGCTTTAGCATTTTTTGATTGTAAGCAACTCCAGCTCTTCCAGGGTTCTCGGCCAATCGTCGTGCATCAGGCGTGAGAGCGCGCGGTCGGCCAGCAGTTTTCCCCCGGTCTGGCAGTTGGCGCAGTAGTTCGTTTCGTTAGCGGCGTAGCGGATGCGTTGAATCTTCGCCCCACAGCGCACGCACGGCTCCTTGTAGCGGCCATGCACGGTCATGCCTTCGCGGAACGCCGATACCTTTTCCGGAAACTTGTCACCGGATTCGGTACGCAGCCGATCGACCCACTGCGCGAGAACATGTTGGATCGCGGTGTACAGGCGCTCGATCTGCTCGCGCGTGAGGCGCTGCGTCAGCGTCACCGGGGAGAGTTGCGCCTCGAACAGAATTTCATCCGAGTATGCGTTGCCGATGCCGCTGAACGTCCGCGGATCGGTGAGGGCGCGCTTCAGCGTATGGTTGGCCGCAGTCAGAGCCGCCTCGAACGCCGGTAAATCCGCGTCCAGCACCTCAAGGCCCCCAGGATTCACAGCGCTCAGTCCAGTTTCGCCTGAGACCACGTGCAGCGACGCGCGCTTCTTCGATCCGGCTTCAGTCAGCAGCAAACTGCCCTTCGGAAAATCGAACGCCGCCAGACCGCGCGGACGCGCTACTTTAACGCCCCGCGGCCGCCAATGAAGGCGTCCGGCGATCATCAGGTGCAGCACCAGCCACAGGTCGCCATCGAGGCCGATCGCGATGCGCTTGCCGATCCGGCGCAGTTGACGCACAAGCTTTCCCTCGACGCTTTTGAGCGGCGGATCGACGCTGCGCAGCAGGAACGGGCTCGCCACCCTCACATGCTCGAGCGTCTGGCCGAGAATGCGCTTCTCAAGCGCCTCAATGTACACGACGATATCAGGCAGCTCGGGCACTGCATCACAGCGTAACTTAACGTTGGCTCGGCATGCGCCGCTGTTTCAAGCGGCTGTCTCAAAACGGCCATTGCGCTTAGCCGCGCAGGCCGTGAATCACTGGTTATTCAACTTGGTAGCGCGGCTCGGTTGCAAGTTCGATGCGTTGGCCGTTACAAGGGAAGCACGTTGGGAAATGCTCTTGAGACTGCAGCGTGAAACTTGCCATCGGCGGTGACCATCTCACAGCGCTGGCGAAGCGCCAGTGCCAGGTAGAGACAGTCGTAGAGCGATTGGCCGCTCGCGATCGCCAATGTCACGGCGTCATCCATCAGATCCCGGTCGTCAACCAGAATCGGCGAGTTGATCTTCAACAGCCGGTGTGCCTCCTTCGCTGAGGAAGCGATCATTTCCCCACGCCGGACTCGCTTGCACAGGACGCTGGAAACTTCCAGAAGCAAAAGCCCCGGCGCGAATAGCTTGATGCTCTCATGCTGATAGTGGCGGAGCAGCCGCAGCGCCGCTTGCCGGGAAGGCTCGGGTAGGAACCACTTCACTACCACGCTGGCGTCGACGACGGTCCTCTCGGCCGGCATCAGCGGTCTCTATTCCGGTCTTCCCGGATCAGAGGAGCGCTATCGCTCATGCGAGGCAATGAAGACGCGAGACGCTCCAGTTCTTTGTTCGATTGCCGCATCTTTTCGAATTTCGCGCGCTCGCTCAAGTCCGATTGCAAGATTTGAATTACTTGGGCGTTCAAGCTCCGGCCTTCGGCGCGGGCGTGCTTCTTTAGCTGGCGGTAAACGGAATCTGGCAGCTTCTTGATGGTCAGATTTACCATGGCACCACTATGGTACCAAAATGGAACCAGAGAAAACAGTTGGTCTGTTCCGCCGCCAGCTCTCCATGAGATCTCCCGAAACGAGACTTGCAGCGCTTGGTTAGACAGTCTGCTTCAGGTGTAATTCCTCGGGAGCCGCCCGGCGCCGGCGTCCACTCAACAAATAGACGGCGGCGCGCAGTTCGAGCAGAGGATCGTCCGATGGATCGATCCCATCGATCCGCGGAATGGGATCAAAGATGATTTGTTTCTGTTCGTGAGCGCTGTCTGGAACCGGCTCTGTCAAAGTGATCCCGCCAAGATCCAACACAGTCCGTCCCTCCGGCCAATGGTTGGTGGCGTCATCCACGATATCTCCGTCATTTGCTAGCTGAACCTGAATCCGGAATGCAATCGGCGCCTTTGCAATTCTTTCCGCGAGTTCATCGAACAGGAAGTTTGCACTCTTCGCAGCGACAATTGCATCGGACAGATGATCGCTGCCGGCTTCCGGCACGATCCGGTATCGTCCATAACGGCTGACGCCATCTTTGCTCGTGAAGCGCATGGCTGTCACGCCGAAGTATGATTCCCGGGCGAAGCTGGATGGGGTGGGCTTGGGCGTCTGCACGAATGCGAGTGCCTTTGGATGACTGCCTAAGAAGACTTCGATCGGAGATGGTGATGGTTTTGATGGATCGCTCGAAGCGACTGCGCGCAGGAACTCCAAAAATTCCTGGCCTGTTCTGGTGGGAAATCCATCCGTCGAATGACTGATGATGTCGGTGTGAACACGTTCGGCGAGGTGGAAACGGATCGCCAGTCCACGCGGATTTGCATTGGGAGCACTATCGGGTACCAGTGGAACGCCGGTGGAGTTTGAGAATCGCACCGTTACCGGCGTGGACTCCCGATTCATGTGAGGCGCCCGTGTCAGGGAAGCCGCACCCGGCGAAGGCGTGAATCTTCCCATCAGCATGGCGCCTTTGGCATGTGCTGGTCGAAAGCCAGGGTGTATTCCGAAGATAGTGTCCAATTGCTGAAGCAGATCTTTGCTCAGCGCGATAATTTTCTCGTCTGTGGGAAGTGGCAAGGTGAGGTCCTCCTCAAGAATCAGTCTACAGTAGCGTGGGAGGACAGGAAGGTCAATTCCACGCATTGACCTTACACGGCCACGGTGGCGATCAGGCAGGCCCGCTCCTCCATAACCCCAACAATGTCGACGGTTCGAGATAGGCGCCTTGCCATCGCACCGCGAAATGCAGATGCGGGCCGGTCACGCGCCCGCTCGCTCCGCTCTTCCCGATCGGCGCACCCTTTTCTATGTTGTCGCCCTCCTTCACCAGAAATTCAGAGAGATGCATGTATTGAGTGAAAAAGGACTCTCCATGGTCGATCACAATGAAGCCGCCTTCGAAGTACATGTCGCGAGCGATCGCGACGCGGCCGGAGTTCGCGGAAGTGACCTGCGTGCCAAGCGCCGCCGAGTAATCCAGTCCCTGATGTACGCTGAGCGTCTTGCCGTTATATGTCCGCCGCACGCCAAATGACGACGTGTAATGCGTATGGGCCGGCGCTACGAACGCACCTTGCCAAAGCCGGTTCGGGCCGGAGGAGGCGAACACGCTTTGCTTGATCGCGACTTCATCCTTGATTCGCGCCTGAACTTCCTTGGGTGGCTCGATGTATTCCTGCGGAACCGTGATCGCCGAGGACCGGTAGGCGCGCCGGATAACTTCGATGTCGACCGTTTCATTGCCCAACGTGAGTGGATAGCGGCCGGGCGACCGGTTCAGGTTCACGCCCGCAAGAGCCGAGAACGCTTCGCCATCGGGCCGGAATTCGATCTTCTTGCCCAGCCAGTCCGCAGGTCCGGAAAAAGACCTCGATTCAAAAAGTATTGGGGCTCCATTAAAAACCGGTCGAGGACTCCATCGCACCGGTGCATCGGGAAGCGCCGCCGGACGCTGTTGGGCGAGGACCGATCCGGCGAAGGGCAACAGCAGTGCCTGCCGGCGGGTCATTGGGATCAAGATATCACGCCTACAGTTACACGATCTGGGACGACTGGCTTCGTTTTTTCAAACTCCGGACTCTCGGCGCTAATCCTAAGAAGACGCGGGGGTTTGCGTCTAAAGATTGGGTAGAAATCGGCCGATCTCTCCTCCGTGGGCGGCGTGTATCTCGAAAACCGGCTGAACTTCCTCCGCAGCGTCCAAAACCCCGATGGCGGTTGGGGATATTTTCCGGGAAAACATTCCTGGCTGGAGCCAACCACTTATGCAATGTTGGCTTTACACGGGACACCGGGCTCGCAAGCGGAGGTGGACCGCGCCTGGAAATTGGTACGCTCCTGGCAAACTTCGGACGGAAGCTCCAGGCCAACGGGCGAGATTCAGGGCGGAACCTGGGTGACGGCGCAGGCGGTTACCCTGGCTTGCGTGCGCGGCGCTTATGATGACGACCTGCGGCGCGGCGTTGACTGGCTTCTGCGAGTGGCCGGAGCCGAGTCGAGTCTCGGGATGCGCGCGGCAGCGTTCTTCCACCTGCTCAAGACCAAGGCGGATGTCACGCACCAGGGCTGGCCTTGGAGGGACGGAAACGCGTCTTGGATTGAACCGACAACGCACGCACTGATCGCACTTAAGAAGGCTGCGGCCCACTTTCGAACCGCGGAACTGGATCGCCGGGTGAGCGAAGGCGAGGCTCTCGTGCTCAGCCGCCGGTGCGCTGATGGCGGCTGGAACTGCGGGAATCCGAACGTGTTGAATTTCGATCTGCCATCGTATCCGGAGACGACCGCGCTCGCGCTGCTCGGTTTGCAAGGGCGTCCGATGCAGGGATTGGCGGAGCCGCTGGCGCTGGCCGCCCGCTATCGCGCGGAGACACGATCGTCGCTCGCTCGTGCCTGGCTGGTGATCGCGCTGCGGTGTCATGGCGGGAATCCCGCACCAGCCGGCGAGGACGGGAAGATCTCGAACGACGTGATGCTCGTGGGCCTGGAAGCCCTTGGCCATCCGGACGGAAACTACCGGCTGTTGCAAACCGGAGCGACTGCATGACGCGACGTCAATTCATCCCGCTCGCTGGAATCGCCGCCACGGCCGGATACGCCAGCCTCAAGCTTCAGAAGGAGCCCAAACTGCCGGACGGTCCACCTGGCAATTCTGCCGTTGCCATCGTGCGCGCGAGGTCTTACTCGGAGGACCTTGTCAGCCACATGCTGGACGGCGTTCGGCAGTGCGGGCTGGACGTGCGTAGAAAGCGCGTCTTGCTCAAGCCGAACCTGGTGGAGTTTGACTCGGCGACTGTCATCAATACGGACGCGTCCGTGATCGGGGCAGCGGTCGAGTTATTCGATCGGCTGGGCGCGGCGGAAGTGAAGATCGGCGAGGGCCCGGGCCACCGCCGCGACACGTTCGATCTCGCCGATGATGCGCACTATCGCGACATCATTCCGAAGTTCGACAGCATCTTCACCGACCTGAATCGCGATGACGTGTCGCCCATCAAGAACTTTGCCGGCGAACCCGAGTTCTATTTCGCAAATACCGTGCTGGCGGCCGATCTGATCGTTTCGCTGGCCAAGATGAAGACCCATCACTGGGCGGGCGCGACACTCTCGATGAAGAATTTCTTCGGCCTGGTACCCGGCTCCATTTATGGCTGGCCGAAGAACAAGCTGCACTACATTGGCATTCCGGAATCCATCGTCGAACTGAACCGCGTTTTCCGCAATACGTTCGCGATCGTCGACGGCGTGGTCGGCATGGAGGGTAATGGTCCGATCCAGGGCACTCCTAAACAAGCAGGCGTCCTGGTGATGGGCAGCGATCTCGTGGCTGTCGACGCCACCTGTTGCCGGATCATGGGGATCGATCCGGAAAGAGTCGACTATCTGCGCATGGCCGCGAATCTCGGCCACGTGCACGCTGGACGCATCGAGCAGCGGGGCGAATCCGTGGCGTCGGTGCGGACCAATTTTGCTTTGATCGATGAGTACCAGCGGCTGCGGCTGGCCTGATGCTTATTCGAGCAGTGGGGCGCGGATTGCACGCGCTCGAAAATCGCATTGCCTGGTGGTCGCGGCACAAAGGCCCGGCAATCGTATTGGCCGGCACAATTTCGTTGACGGCGCGGGCGCTGTTACTGCCTGTTCTTCCAATTCCTAAGCCGGCCATTCAGGACGAATTCAGCTATTTGCTTGCGAGTGATACTTTCGCCTCGGGCCGGCTGGCAAACCCAACGCCGCCGTTCGCCGCGCACTTCGAAACGTTGCAAGTGATCATGCGGCCCACTTACGCGTCAAAGTATCCGCCGCTATCGAGCCTGATGATGGCGCTCGGACAAAAGCTGGCGGGTGAGGCCTGGATCGGCGTTTGGATGAGCACGGGCATTTTATCGGCTGTTCTTTGTTGGGCGCTGCAAGGCTGGCTTCCACCGGTGTGGGCGTTCGCCGGCAGCTTGATCGCGATCGCCCGCATCGGCATCGTGAGCTATTGGACGGAAAGCTATTGGGGCGGAACGTGCGCTGCTATTGGTGGCGCGCTTGTGATTGGTGCCTTGCCGCGACTGATGCGGCGGTCGCGTCCAGGCCCCGCGATCGCACTGGCAGCAGGGCTCGCGATCCTGGCAAACACGCGGCCCTACGAAGGCTTGGTGTTGGCGATCGGCTGCTCGGCGTTGCTGATTTTTGCGCTCGCGAAACGGCCGCTTGCGATCGGTCGTCTGTGCAAGGCCGTCGGTCTTCCAATGATGCTGGTGCTCCTTCCAGCCGCGGCGTGGATGGGTTATTACAACTATCGCGTGACCGGAAATCCTCTCGAGATGCCTTATCTGGCCCACGAGAAACAGTACAGCGTCCGGTCGCCATTGCTGTGGCAGACTACTGGCCCGAGTCGGGCGCCCGTCTACAGCAATGCTTTTCTCAGAGACTTCTGGACAGTGGCGGCGGCCAACGAGAATCAGTCCGCCCGCGATCACTGGCTCAAGGCTCACGCTTCGGATCTGATCACGCTCGGCCGGTTTTATCTGGGCTGGCCGCTGATTATTTGCATGATCGGATTCGCGCGCCCGCTTTGGCGCGACCCGGCCGCCCGCTGCGCGCTGGTGCTTTCGGCTGCCTTCTACGCTGGAAGCGCCTTCGACGCCCGGCTTTTCCCGCACTATGCCGCCCCGGCAACCGCTTTGGTATACATTCTGGCGGCATCGTCGCTGCGCGCGGTTCGGAACGCCTGGCCCGGCAGCTTCGTCGAGCGACAGTATGTTACCTGGGGTGTAATTGGCGTTTTTACGTTGACCACAGCCGCTGGCCTGCTACAACCTGCTAACCGTTACCTTTTCGGGCCGATCGACTACCACGTACGGGCTAAGCGGGCCGTTATCCTGGAGCGGCTGCGGAGTGTAGCGGGCAAACATCTGGTTCTGGTGCGCTACGGGGCTCGACATGAAATGTATGAGGAACTGGTCTACAATTCGGCGGATCTCGATGGATCTCAAGTGGTTTGGGCCCGCTCGCTGGGTACGGAGGAGGATCGGAGGCTCATCGAGTATTACGTCCATCGGAGGGTTTGGCTGGTCGAAGAGGACGGAGAACCGGTCTTAAGTCCCTATACTCCTGGCCGGGAGAAAGGTACTATTACCAGTAACTTGGACGGACCAGCCGCTAGTCGATTTTAGGTTGGTTCTAAGGGCAAACGCTGATTTATGGTACCGGCTTGGGATGATAACTTTGCTATAGCGGTGGACGAAACCATCGCAAGGGAGAGGAGAAGCAAATGACACGTATCACCAATCTGGTTTGGAAGCTGAGAATCTGGAAGGACACCCGAGGACAGGACCTCATTGAATATGCATTGATGGCCGGTTTCGTGGCGGTGGCCGCGGGCGCGATCATGCCGGGTGTTGCGACCAGCATCAGCACGATCTTCAGTAAGATCTCCAGCGTGATGACTGCTGCTGCATCGCAGAGCTAACCCCTTAGGGTGGGTAGGCGAGCAGACGACCCTCTTCCTCGCCTACTCTCCTGAGGATTTCTGTCTGCACGCACAGGCCTTTTCTTTTCAATGCGATAAAGCCCCCGCCTTTTCTGTTTCCACTGTCAGGCCGCCCAAGTTTCCCGCCTCATCGAACTCCATCTCTTCCGCTGGTCCAATGATTTCGAGCATCGGGTTTTTACGAATCTGGTCGGTCAGATTCTCGCTTAATTTCATAAAACCGAGCTCCATCGTATTCTTGAACCAACCGTAAGTGATGTCAGAGAGATTGACTTTGCCGACGGTGGAAGCGATTCGTTCCAGGCATTCACGATCGCTTGGGAAATGAATAGGCGTCCGGATAGCCGCGGGCGTCGAAGCTGTAAGCGAGTTGATCCAGGTGGGATTCCAGTCAATTTTCTTGAACAAGCGGTCGTGGATCACGTCAGCCATTCCGACTCCGGCCGCGTTTCCATAACTGGTACTGCTCAGATCACGGGCAAGGATCCGTTCCATGCGGTGCTCGTGAGGCCAGGGGTTCGACTCGCCGAACACGCTGCGGTTGACGACTTTGGTGTCCATGCCGGCGCCGCTGATGTTCTTGCCCATTTCATCCAGAATGAGAATATCAAGCGGCATTGGAATCCGGCCCATCCAGCTCTTGACGAGCGCGAGCAATTCCTCTTCGCTGCGCTCCATATCTTCCACCGGAACCGCGGTCAACTGAGCGGTATCGTGATTGGCGTCTTCCAGGATCGCGAGGCCGCCCAAAATCTTGCCTGACTCGAGCACCTGGCGGCCGACGCTGCGGATGACGTGCTCGAGGCCGAGCTTGTAGGCGTAAGTGTGATAGCGCTGAGCGCCGGCGAATTTTCCAAGGCCGATGGCCATCATCTTGAAGAGGCCGCTCTCGATCTTGCCGGCGAAGTCGGTGTGCCACTTTACGCGCCCAATCAACATTACGCCGTCGCTTTCAAAGGCGGTGCGATCCATGAAGGCTTCGATGCCGTCCGCGGTTTTGCCGAGTGAAACGACTTCGAGCTGGCTCACGATCGGGCAGCCCATGGAGCGCTCGTGGATCCCATATTTCGCCAGCACGTCGGCTTGTCCTGAGGCCGTCGCAGCGCCGTGACTTCCCATGGCGGGGAAGATAAACGGCCGGCAGTCCTGCGATTTCCAATACTCGACCACCGAGCCGGCGATGGTTGCAATGTTAGCGATACCGCGGCTGCCGATTCCGAGAGCCACTGTCGACCCGGGCTTCAACCGGGAGCCGAATTGGGAAGCGTCGAGCTGCCGCCGCACTTCGCCCGCGACATCGTGAATCCCGCGATCCGGAAATTTCTGCCGAACAGAAAATAATCGGGGAAATTGCATGTTTTCAGCATACCCGAGTCGCGCGGCAAGCGGCCTGTGTTACGCTTTGCCGAAGACATGCTCGAGTTTCTGCTGTATCTGATCTCTGGAATCGGATACGGCTTGTACTTTGATTTGAATCCACTCGAAACCGGGTTGGTTGCGCTCGCGCTGTTGTGCTGGTCTCGAGGATGGTGGCCGCGATCTCCGGTGACGCGGCTATGGCGGGCTTGGACGCGGCTGGCTCACCGGAGAAAAACCGCGGTTGCGGCTGTTTTCCTATTCGCGCTTTTGATTCGGGCAGCGTTGCTGCCGGTGCTTCCCGCACCGAACCCGGTCGTGGCAGATGAGGTCAGTCATTTGTTGATCGCCGACACGCTGGCACATGGGCGGCTGACGAATCCGGCGCATCCGATGTGGGTGCACTTCGAGAGCATCCACATTATCCAGCAGCCGACTTACAATTCCGACTACTTTCCGGGGCAAGGCGCGTTGCTGGCGCTGGGGAAGCGGTTCGGTCATCCGTGGGCCGCGGTCTGGATCTTGAGCGCAACGATGTGCGCGGCATTGTGTTGGATGCTGCAGGGCTGGGTACCACCGGCGTGGGCTCTGTTCGGAGCGATGCTGGCTGTCGTTCGGTTTGGCATCGCGAGCTATTGGGTGAACGGCTACTACGGCGGCTGTTTGGCGGCGGTCGGCGGCGCGTTGGCGCTGGGCGCATACGCCCGATTGATCAAGAAGCCGGGTGCAATGTCTTCGCTGGTGTTTGGCGTAGGAGTAGTTGTGATCGGATACGCGCGGCCATTCGAGGGGTTAGCGGTCGCCGCGCCCGCGGCCATTGGAATTGCAGTCGCGGTACTGCGAAAGCGGATGCCCGTGCGGCTGTTCGTACCCGTCGGGGCGATCGTGCTCGCGGGCGTCGCGGGTATGCTCGTTTATTCGAAAGCCGTGACGGGCGATCCGCTGCGAACGCCCTACGCGGTCAATCAAGCAACGTATGGCTGGCCGATGACGATGCCCTGGTTTCATCCGCCACAAGTCGAATTTCGTCACGAAGAATTGCGGCGATACTACGAGTACGAAAAGGACGTACACGACCGCAACGCGACGCTCTCCGGTGAGCTGAAGCACAGCACTTTGAAGGCGCAGGAAATCTGGCGGTTTTACTTTGGTCCCGCGTTATCGATCCCGCTCATCATGCTTCCCACGGTCTGGCGGAGCGGACGATTGCGTCTGCTGCTAATTGGCGCCGCGCTGACCGTGCTGGCTGGGTTAATTGAGACCGGCAGTTCACCGCATTACGCTGCGGCTGCGACCGGATGCTTTCTCGCTTTATTGGTGGAGTGTTTCCGGCGGCTGCGGGGACGCCGGCGGGCGTTGGTATTCGTGGCTCCCGCGATCATGCTGCTGATCCTGGCGGTGCGCGTTGGCCTTCAGCAGTCCGGGCTTCCGTTCACACAGGAAGTGAACTATCAATCGTGGTGCTGCGTGAAGCCGGGGAATCCGAACAAGACGCGAATTCTCGGGATGCTGGAGCGGGCCGGCGGAAAACACGTGGTGCTAGTGAAGCCAAAGATCGATCCGTCGAATGTTTTCCAGTGGATTTACAACGATGCCGATATTGACGCGTCGGATGTGGTGTGGGCGCGAGACATGGGCATCGAGCGAAACCGCGATGTGCTCGAATATTTCCACGATCGCAAGATCTGGATTGTGGACCCGAATGTCGAGCCGGTGACTATGGCCGCCTACGAGCACTGATCGCCCGGGGCGGCCGGCCAAACTCGTGTTGCTGTTTTTCCATCCAGACGCGGCCCGCACGAAATGAGACGCCTTCGGTTTCGAGGCGCAGCCTCTGTTCGAGTCCATTTTCGCCGGGGAGCAGGATCTTTCCCTTGGCTCCAACGACGCGATGCCACGGCAGTCCACGCGCCGCGCGCAGAGCCCAAACCACTTGCCGGGCGCAGCCGGGAAATCCAGATGCCTTCGCGACCTCACCATAGGTGGCGACTTTTCCTTTGGGGATTTTGCGGACCGTGTCGCGGATGATGCTCAACATCATCACACCGGTTGGGCCCGATACCAGGCCAGTGTCCGCTTCAGTCCTTCTTCGAGAGTGAATTGTGGATCATGGTCCAGATCACGGCGCGCCGCGGTTGTATCAGCTTGCGAATCGCGCACGTCACCTTCGCGAGGAGCGGCATACTTCGGCGGCAGCGAAATCCCCTCGATCTTCTGCAATGCTTCCCAGACCTGATTCAGCGAGTAGCGATTGCCGTTTCCGGCGTTATACATCCGGCCTGAGACTCGCTCGGCACGGGAGGCTTTGATGCACAGGTTCGCGACATCCTCAACATATGTGAAATCACGAGTCTGCTCGCCGTCCCCGAAAATCGTGGGCGATTTGCGCTCGATCAACGCCCGCATGAATAGCGACAGTACGCCTGAATAGGGGCTGGATGGATCCTGCCGCTCGCCATAGACGTTGAAGAAACGCAGCGCGACGGTTTCGAGGGCAAAGCATTCGTGAAAAACGCTGGCGTAATATTCGCCCATCAGCTTCTGGACCGCGTAAGGCGATTTCGGGCGCGGGAGCATGGTCTCGACTTTTGGAAGCACGTCTGTGTCGCCATAAGCTGACGATGACGCGGCGTACACGACGCGCCGCACCTTGGTTTCCGCGCTGGCGCGAAAAACGTTGAAGGTACCGTCGATGTTCACTTCGTGCGAAGGAGCCGGATCGTGAATCGAGCGCGGGACGGATGGGATCGCCGCTAGATGAAACACGACATCGGCGTCACGCACCGCTGGAGCAACTGCGTTGTAATCGCGGATATCCACCTTCTCGAATTCGATGCGCGAGCGAACTTCATCGAGATTCTTAGAGTGTCCGGTGAGGAGATTATCGATGACACGCACGTGGGCGCCGGTTTCAGCCAGGAGCTGTCGTACCAGTGCGGATCCGATGAAGCCTGCTCCTCCGGTGACGATGTAGCGTTTCATGCGGCCAGGCGCTCCACTTCCTTTTCGATGAACCGCAGGGAATCGGCTGCGATTCTCTCGGCGCCCGGCGTAAAATCGAAAGCTTCGAGAGAGACCCAGTGCTGATATCGGCGGCGCTTCAAAACCTCGAACACTGGTTTGAAATCGTAAGTGCCGGTTCCGGGATGGCGTCCGTCCATTTCGTTGATATGCACGTGCCGGATCAGATCGAAGTAGCGATCCACGAGGGCGTCGTGCGGCTCCTTTTCATCGACAGCATTGTGCGTGTCAAACATGGTGCGAACCGCGGGACTGTTGATCTGATCCACGATGGCGGCTGCTTCAGCGAGCGTTGTTACGACGTCGCACTGACCGATCGGCAAAGCCTCGACGAGAATGGTCACGCCCCGTTGCTGGGCGTGAGGCGCAACTCGCGCGAGGCCGTCGACGTAGTTGCCGGTTGCCAGCTCGCGGCTCGCCCCGTCGATGGTGCAACGCTGTTTTGGCGACCCGAATACCATGACGCCATGCTCGCCCAGATCGGCGCAGAGATCGATTAACTCGAGAATGTGACGCCAGCTTCGTTGGCGTAGCGCGGCATCCGCCGTGGTCACATGCAGGCCTTTGGGTGAGACCATCAACCAGTGCAGTCCAACGAAGCTCAATCCCTCGTCCTGGATCAATTGACGATAACGCCGCCGATCGTTGAGTGCAATTTCAGACGGGCTGTCCGCGAGGGTAAACGGCGCGATTTCGATGCCGGTGTATCCAATCTGGCGAACGTTGCGGCACACTTCTTCGAGAGGCCGTTTCTCGTAGGCCTCATTGCAGATTGCGTGCTTGAATTGAAACCTTGTGGTCACTCACGCTCCTTGGTGGCGACCGCGACGAGAGACAATCCCGGCCAAGGCAACAAACGGTCGACGCGGCGCCAAATCCAGACCGTCTTGTCGAAGAGCTTCAACATCACTTTGCTGATATGGCGGCGGCGCAACAGTCTTCCGTAGAGCCACCAGGCAGGTGTCGAGATCTTGTTGAGATAAACCATTTTCTTTATCGAGAATCCGTGTTTAGTGAGAGTCTCTGTGATCTCCGCGTTAGTGAAGCGGCGTTGATGGCCGAGCGTCTGATCCAAGGTTCCAAGCAATGCGCGACCCTGGGGCACGAGGACGACGATCGATCCGCCGCGCTTCAATACACGGCTTGCGGACTGGATCACGGCGCCGGGATCGGCCGCATATTCGAGGACGTTGATGCACAAAACGGTGTCGAAGGGACCACCGGCATCGGCGAAATCCTGCGGATGTTCGGGGTCAAGTTTGCGCACGGCGACGTTTGGAGTACGCAGGAAGCGGTTGTGAAGCGCGTGCAGATAGAGCGAGTCTTTCTCGGCGGCCACATATTGCAGGCGGCGGCCCATCAAACGGCCGGCCAGGTTTCCAATTCCGGCGCCCAGTTCCAGCACGGTATCGCCCAGATGAGGGCGCAACAAGCGGGCGAGCCAGCTCAGATACTGCGGAGTGCCGGTGAGGTTGTTGAGAAACCCGCGGCCATACGGCTCTACGTAAAGATCATCGATGAGCCAGAAGTGAAAGATCACGCCCAGCGCTTTCACGCCGTCTTTCCAGCCAATCTTTTTGCCTTCTTCATAAGTGCGGCCGTGATAGCTGATGGGCACTTCGTAAATGCGCAGCTTCCGCTTGGCGGCTTTCATGGTGATCTCAGGCTCGAAGCCAAAACGGTTGGAGCGGATGGGAATGCTCTTCAGCAGGTCGGTGCGAAACACCTTGTAGCCCGTCTCCATGTCGGTGAGTTTCAAATTGCAGAACATGTTGGAGAGCAGCGTGAGCCACTTGTTGATCATCGAGTGCCAGAACGGCAACACTCTGCTCTGTTCGCCGGCCAAATAGCGCGAGCCGAAAACCGCGTCGGCGTGTCCATCGAGCAAAGGACGCAGGAGCCGGGGATACTCGGATGGATCATATTCGAGATCGGCGTCCTGGACGATGCAAAAGTCGCCATGCGCCTCTTGGATCGCGGTCCGGACGGCTGCGCCTTTGCCTTCATTGACCTTTTTGCGAAAGAGCTTGATACTCGGCTCGCGCAGGGCAAGACGGTCCAGGATTTCTGAAGTGCCGTCGGTCGAGCAATCATCGACGATGATCAACTCCCGGTCCATGCTCTCCGGCAGCGGGGCTGCGAGCACTTGTGCGAGGCTGCGCTCCACCATAGTCCGCTCGTTGTAGACGGGGATGAGGATGGATAGCCGCAATTCCCCAGTATAGGTGCGGATTGCAGGAGCAATCCAGTGTAGGCTGCGAAAGGAGACGCGCGAGAGCTTAGACGTTCGGGACGACGCTGGCTTCCCGCTCGATGGAGTGCGAATGGAGCTCGGCTAGTTCTTTGGGTATGTGATCATCGGCCTGATAGAGGGCGTCGGTACACAACAAAGAGACCGAGTGCTCAGTGATTACCCCCTCGCCATCGCGAATGCCGGAGCAAGTGGCATAAAAAGAGGCCGCCTGGTGTGGCGGCCCAAAGTATTTTGAAACGCAATCGTGCTTCGGATCGGGGATCCTAGCGCTTGGAGGCGTGAGCAGGTTCCTCTTCGAAACGTTGCGCGCGCACCCACTCGTCGGCTTGCTTTTGGGCTTCTTCCTGCGTGATTCCGTAGCGCTCCTGGATCCGGCCAATGAGCTGATCCTTTTTGCCTGCGATCTGCTCAAAATCACTGTCGGTGAGCTTGCCCCACTTTTCGCGGGCCTTGCCCTTGAGCTGTTTCCAGTTGCCTTCTACTCTATCCCAATTCATGATTCACTCCTTCGCGCGGACACGTGGCACGACGAATGCCAATCTTTAAATGGCTGACGCATCATGAGCACCCGGTTTTGTTGCGTGGAAAAAATTACTGCCGAGAAGCATGTCACGGTTAGCGCTGTGGCTATGAAAATCCGCGGCCTGGTGATTACACTAGAGATTGGGCCCCATCTTCGAGACGAATTTTCCAGGCATCGAACGAATCGCGCGTGGAAAGGTGCGCGATGTTTACGCGGCTGGAGAATTCCTGGTAATCGTGGCTACCGACCGGCTTTCTGCTTTCGACTACATTCTGCCCACGCCGATCGTCGACAAAGGCCGCGTGCTGACGCAGCTCACCATTTTCTGGCTGGACTTGCTGCGTGACATCGTTCCCAATCATTTCATCTCGGCGGATATCAGGGATTATCCGGGGCAGTTTCATCCTTATCGCGCCGAGCTCGAGGGCCGATCGATGCTGGTGCGCCGCGCCCGAATGATCGAGGTGGAATGCGTCGCGCGCGGCTATGTGTCCGGCTCAGGTTGGAAGGATTACAAGCGCGAGGGACGCATTTGCGGGATCGGGCTGCCCGCCGGACTGCGAGAGTCCGACAAGTTGCCGGAGCCGATCTTCACTCCGGCGACCAAGGCCCAGTCGGGTCATGACGAAAACATTTCATTCGAGAAGGCGGCCGAGGAGATTGGGGGAGATCTGGCCGGCCGGCTGCGCAGCCTGACGCTTCAGATCTATCGCCGCGCCTCCGAGTACGCAGAGACGCGCGGGATTATCATCGCGGATACGAAATTCGAATTCGGATTCATTGGCGATCAGTTGACGCTGGCTGACGAAGTGCTCACACCTGACTCGTCACGCTTCTGGCCGCGCGCGGGATACGCGCCCGGTGGGCCGCAGGCGTCTTTTGACAAGCAGTATGTGCGGGACTTTCTGGAATCCATTCATTGGAACAAGCAGCCACCGGCGCCTGCGCTTCCCGAGGACGTGATGCGCCGGACCAGCGAGAAGTATCGAGAGGCATATCGAGTGCTTACCGGGAGACCGTTGTGAACTGGATCGACATTCTACTGTTGCTGGTAGTGGCCTTCTCGATTCTGTCGGGCCTGCGGGCTGGGGTAGCGCGCGTCGGAATCGGTTTTTTACCGACCCTCCTCGGCACTTTCTTCTGCTCTCGTTGCTCAGGAATCGTTACGCCGTCTGCTCACGATTAGCTATGCGCCGTAGCTATCGCCAACACACTCCGGTTCAGATTTAGCTTAACTACAGACCTTGCTCCTGGCTGACTCGTG
>JACXTT010005407.1_pt1 | contig 18551 bp, 22 predicted proteins | sample 9270951 | NCBI WGS metagenome assembly JACXTT01 (sample SAMN15532306, study PRJNA645909) | rock metagenome | isolation source: weathered quartz diorite | place: Puerto Rico | collected 2017-06-21 | reverse complement strand
GGCGCGCCGGGTGCCGCACCGGCCGCGGCTCCGGGCGCCCCCGGCGCGGCCCCCGCCGGCGAGGCGAAGAAGGGCGAGGAGAAGAAGGAAGCGGCAGGGGCGAAGAAGGAGGCCGCTCCCGGCAAGAAGGAGGGCGGGAAGAAGTAGCCGCCACCGTAAAGGTACGGCACCGGACACCGGCCGCCCGCGGGAGCGAGGACTTCCCCGGCGGCCGGCGGCGTTTAGGGTGTGAGTCAACGACATGGCAGGTGATCCGCTCAAGCTGATCGTCGGGCTCGGTAATCCGGGCACCGAATACGCGCGCACGCGTCACAACGCCGGCTTCCAGTTCGTCGAGGAGCTCGCCAGCCGTCATGGGGCGACCTTCCGCAGCGAGCCGCGCCATCGCGCGGAACTGGCGCGCGCGCGCATCGCCGGGCAGGACCTCTGGCTCCTCAAGCCCATGAGCTACATGAACCACAGCGGTGACCCGGTGCGCAGCGTCGCCGACTTCTATAAGGTGCCCGTCGGCTCGGTGGTGGTGGCCTACGATGAGCTCGACTTCCCCGCGGGCGTCGTGCGCCTGAAGCTCGGCGGCGGCGCCGCAGGCCACAACGGCATGCGCGATGTGATCGCGCACATGGGCGATGCGTTCTGGCGGCTGCGCATCGGGATCGGGCATCCCGGCGATCGTGCCGCGGTGCTCGATTACGTACTGGGGCGCCCGGGCGCGGACGAGGCGCGGCTCACTCGCGAGGCGCTGCTTGCGGCAGCCGACGTCGTGCCGCTGCTGCTCACCGAGGGCGCGCAGATCGCCATGAACCGCCTGCACAGCCGCGAATCCGCGTCGGGTCGGCCGGCGGAGCCGGCCAACTCCTGACGCGCGAGCCTCGAGGCCGGGCATGCCCATCCGCTGCGGCATCGTCGGTTTGCCCAATGTCGGCAAGTCGACGCTCTTTAACGCGCTGACGCGCTCCCAAATCGCCGCCGAGAACTATCCGTTCTGCACGATCGATCCGAACGTGGGTGTGGTAGCGGTGCCCGATCCGCGGCTCGCGCAGCTGGCGGCCATCGCCCGGCCCGAGAGAATCGTCCCGACCAGCGTCGAGTTCGTCGATATCGCAGGCCTGGTAGCGGGCGCCTCGCAGGGCGAGGGGCTCGGCAACCAGTTCCTGTCGCACATCCGCGAAGTCGACGCGATCGCGCACGTGGTGCGCTGCTTCGAGAGTGCCGATGTCGTCCACGTCGCCGGCCGGGTTGACCCGCTCTCCGACGTGGCGACCGTCGACACGGAGCTGGCGCTTGCGGATCTCGCCACGCTCGAGAAGGGGCTGGACCGCGCTACCAAGGCGGCGAAAAGCGGCGACATGGATGCGATTCGCCGGCGCACGCTCTTCGAGCGCGTCAGGGTGCAGCTCGATGCGGCGCAGCCGGTGCGCGCGCTCACCTTAACCGAGGAAGAGCGGCGCGATTTGCGCGAGTTGCAGCTCCTCACGGCAAAGCCGGTGATGTACATCGCCAACGTGGCGGAGAACGGCTTCGCGGACAATCCGCTGCTCAGCGCGCTCGAGCGCCACGCCGCCGCCGAGGGTGCCGTGGTGGTGCCCGTATGCGCGGCCATCGAAGCGGAGATCGCGCAGTTTGACGAGGCCGAGCGCAGCGAGTTCCTCGCCGAGCTCGGGCTCTCGGAGCCGGGACTGAACCGCGTGATCCGCGCGGCCTACCGCCTGCTTGGCCTGCAGACTTTCTTCACCGCCGGCCCCAAGGAAGTGCACGCCTGGACGGTGCGCATCGGGGCCTCCGCACCGCAGGCTGCGGGTGTGATTCATACCGACTTCGAGCGCGGCTTCATCCGCGCCGAGGTCATCGCCTTCGCCGATTACCTCGCCGGCAAGGGCGAAGCCGGTGCGCGCGAGGCCGGGAAGCTCCGCCTGGAGGGCAAGGACTACATCGTCCAGGAGGGCGACGTCATGTACGTCAGGTTCAATGTCTGAGCGAGAGCACGAATCGCACCCCGACGCGCCGGCCACACCAAGGATGAGCCGCTCTTCACAGCCGCAGCAAACTCATGCGGCGAGCGCGATACACCTCCGGCTCCATCTGGTCGCAATCCGTCGCGAGAGACCGCGCGCTCAGTGCTGGATTCACTACCGCCCTGACCGCGCTCCCCGTTGCCTTGTTGGCGCATCCCGGCAAGAGAAGGACGGCGACTGCAGACATCGCGCCGAGGCTTAAAAGCCGGCCCCGAAAGCTGCCATTGCGCTGAGACATCTCGCAGTCGACTTCCGGTGAATGCACGGCATCCCCTTAGCGCGCTGTCCAGCCGAGGCCCGGGAACACTCAGACAGTCCAATGCGTGCGCAGTTCCCGGTTAAACTCGGTCCAGCGCTCTTCCGGAAAGAAAATGCGCGCACCCTCGAGCTCGACCCGTCGGCGCGCGCCTGGGATCGTGTCTGCCAGCCACCGCGACCACTTGATGGGGAAGTAGATATCGTCGGTTCCCCAGACGATCAGCGTCGGCACCTGCAGCGTCCTCAAACGACTCTCGAGCCTTGCTGTCTGGGCGTTGTCGAACGCGGCGAGAAAGCGCTGAAAGTCGCGGGTGCGCTGCTCGGTCCGAACCAGGGGACGAAGGTAAGTTTCGATGGTCTCGTCGGCAAGCCGCTCCGGGTGCTCGTACGCCGGACCCAGAGCCTGCGGCGAGCGATAGAGGCTCTTGTCGGCGAGCATTCCCTCGAGCGCACCGCGCAAGCCACCCGCAGCCGCCATGGCCAGGAAAGGCTTGAACGCCTCCGGCGGCCAGTTGTCATGCGTATCGCAATCGGTCAGGGTGAGGCTGCGCAGCCGCTCCGGGTGCAGCGCCGCGAAGATCTGCGCTATGCCGCCGCCGCTGTCGTTTCCAACGAGATCCACCTGCCCGATGCTCAGCGTGTCGAGGAATGATTTGAGCATCAGCGCATTCGCCGTCACCGACACGTCCTGATCCGGCGCGATCTCGGTGTCACCATGCGCCAGGAGATCCACCGCGATGCAGCGCCGGATGTCCGACAACTGCGCGAGCTGATGGCGCCAGAGATGGCCGTTCAACAGCACCCCGTGGACGAACAGCGCAACCGGCCCTGTGCCCTGTTCGGTATAGCTAATGCGTCCCGCAGCCGTCTGGACGCTGCGCCGAGCCGCCGATACCTTGCTGCCGCCCATGGCTCACCCCTCCTGCGGCGCCGGCGTGAAGCTCTGCGCCTCCTTGAGCTTGCGAGCACAGTCCTCGCAGCACACCTCGACGATCTTGCCGCCGATCTTGACCTTGATGGAGTTTGCATCCAGCTTGCAGTCGCAAGCCGCACAGGTCTTCTCAGTCATGATACCGCCCTCCGATGAATGCCAGAATTCCGGGAGCGATGAGTAGGCCACGCTGCGCCCGGCAGCGCTGTCAGAATCTTTAGCGACTTGGTGCCGCGGGCCTTGAGCGCTGCAGCGAGCGGCGGAACTCCGAAGGGGTGCGGCCGTAGGTGCGCTGGAATGCAGCGCTGAAGTGGCTGTGGCTGCAGAAGCCGAGGTCGAAGCCGAGAGCACTCAGGTCCTCGCACCGCGCGATCAGGTCAAGTGCGCGCGCCAGCCGAAGCCGCAGCTGGTAGCGATAGAGGGGAAGACCTTCCACTTGCTGGAATGCCTGCGTGAGATAGACGGGCGAGCCGCCCACCTCCGCGGCAATCTCGGCCAGCGTCCAGCGCCTCGACAGGTCGGCTGCGAGCACGAGCTTCGCGCGGTCGACGAGACGCCGGCGTGCGAGGCTCCCGCCTGCGGCCCGGGTGCTGCGCGGTCCGAGCGCGCGCCCGACGAGCGTCAGCGCGACGCTCTCCGCCTCGAGGGGTTCGGCGCTACCTGAGTGCAGGCTGTGCTTCAGCAGGGCGACCAGTGCCTGTGCGCGCGGATCGATCCGCAGCCGCTGCATGCGAAACGCCAGATCCGCGCGGTCCTCGAGCAGGGCGGGCGGCGCGAGCTCACGGAGCGTGGCCTCGTCAACGACCAGGTCGAGGCTCGCATCGCCGCCGGGAACCGGATGGCTGACGCGGTAGCCTTCGAAGGCGTTGAAGAACAGCACCTGATTCGCCTCGGCGACCGCCTCGTCGCGTCCCAGATGACGCACGTAAGCACCGCGATAGGGGAAGACGAGGTGCGTCGCGCTCGCGTATTCTTCCGCGCCCTGGCGGCGGTGGCGGCCCGCGCAGCCCACGTCCTGGACCGCGACACAGGGACTTCTGAGCAGAGACTGAACGGTGAACTCAGACATGCATCGTCCTGGGTTGTATCCTCACTTGTCGTCTGCAGCCGCCCGCATGGCGGCGAGATCGAGCTTCTTCATCTGAAGCATTGCCTGCACGGCACGTCCCGCGCGGCCCGGATCGGGATCCGTTAGCAGAGCACCCAGCCCTTCGGGCACGATCTGCCAGGACACGCCGAAACGGTCTTTGAGCCAGCCGCACGGGCCCTCAGCGCCGCCGTTCGCAGTGAGCGCGCTCCAGTAGTGATCAACCTCCTTCGCGTCCCGGCACGAGACCGACAGCGAGATGGCTTCGGAGTGGCGGAACTGTGGACCGCCATTCAACGCCTGGAAGCGCTGACCCGCCAGCGTGAACTCGACCATCAGCGCCGTGCCTTTCGGGAAGGAGACGGGCAGGCGTGTGCCCTCACCGTATCGGGATACCGTGTCAATCATCGAGTCCGGAAAAATCGAGACGTAGAACTTCGCGGCATCCTCGGCTTCACCGTTGAACCACAGGCACGGAGCGATCTTGAAAGTCTTCATCGGGTGCTTCTCCTTTAAACTCACGACGAACAGGCAGCCATGACATCGACCGACGGCCGATCAGATCCGGCGCTCGAGTTCACACGCCGCCGGTACAGGTACAAGAGGAGTGCGAGGATTGTACCGCCCGGCATGAGGAGCTCCAGCAGCGCATACGGCCCGAGCCTTCGAAGCGCCAGCGCGGCGGGACGCAGGAAGTCGATGAGATTCATGTCTTGCTCCGGTCATGGCTGGCGGGGAGCCCCCGCTTCAACACCACGACGTATGAGCCCGGCCGGTTTCGACATCCCCGGGTTTTCAGTTCCGCCACGCACGCCGCAAGGGAGCCGGCGGCGCTGGATCGCGCCGGGGCACGCGGTTCCAGAGAGTCAATTGACGCGCAGGCTCGGGCGTTTGACACCCAAGGGCGCGGATGAGGACAATGCGCGCCCCTCGTGGAAAGGTAGCTCAGCCGGTTAGAGCACGGCACTCATAATGCCGGGGTCGAGGGTTCGAGTCCCTCCCTTTCCACTATATATTTCAACGGATTATGCTCTAGTAGCGGCGCTACAAGAGCGGCGAACGACGACGGCAAGTCCAAGGCAAGTCCAAAAAGCCGGTTTTGGATGGCATCTGTGGCCCTCTTTGCCCTCCCTGGCTGCGCCTCCCTGCCGGAACGAGCCACGCCGAAACTCGCTTTCCAGGCGCCACGGATTACGCGATGACCATCAATATCGCGCGGCGCCCCGACTGCTACATCGAAAGCAACCCGATCACGTTGCATCTGATCGGCGCGCATCCCTCGACGGGCGCGGTCGCCGGCATGTGGGCCGCGCAAGCCACCGCGCACTATGCCGTGAGCGCGTGGTTGGACCGTGAGGTTGATGCTACGGATTCCAGGGGCTGGCGCGTGACGCGCTCGATCTGGCAAGTTCTAACAATCGGAATGGCCGGATACAACGTCGCTCGAAACCGCGACATGAGTCTGCCGCCATTTGGCGATGGCGTAAATCCTGTCCACTGTGAGCGATCCGTAGTTCCGCACCACCACTAGGCCGCGCCGCTCGAGGACTTGGGGGCGTCCGGCGCTTGCATCCTATCGGCCGATCAACTACTCGTAGCCGGACAGAAAGCCGAGAGGGTTAATCACTATGGCTGACGAGAAGCCGCCGAATTGGCCGAAGGTGGAACTAGGGCCCGAAAAGAAGCTGCGACCCGGGCAGATGAAGCGCGAGCCTCGGGACGGAGACCGTGGCCGCCGCGGCGGTGGCGGTCAATGGTATTCCGTACGACGCCCGAGGAAATACAAGCAGTCAACCAGGCGCGCCACCCGAAGCTAAGCCCGGCGCCGATCAATTGCCAGATCAGGGGAGGGCAATATGACCGCACTCTCGCTGCGGCGTTTGGGGTTGATGTACAAGCGACTCGCGATTGCGCAGGGCTTTGAGGACGAGCGTGACCTAAAGCTCTCACAAACCGCTTTCTACAGCGGCGCTCGAGGGGTACTGCGGGTGCTCGATCAGATGCTCTCGGACAGCGACTATGACGAGCTGCACGAGACCATCGCGAGGCATGGCCGGCGGATCAGGGCCATTCAGGGACGGCGTCCCAGAGCGTCCCGGCACTGAGCCTCGTTTGCGGGGCCGCTAATGTCGGTAGCCCGGCGCATCCGCAGAGGCGTGCGCCCTTCGCTGTCGCACCAAACACTCTCAACGGGCCAAGTAGTCCAGTAGTGTGGGGAACACGCCCCCTTTAGCGCGCCCCATTGTCGCCCCCGAGCAACGTTGCTCTTTACTCATCGCTTGTCAGGGGCCCCGGTCGCGCCCGCCTTAATAACCGCTCGTCTGATCTCTCCCGGCTTAAAAGATCGACTTCACAAACCGTGATCCATCGCACAAAGCGAACGTCGTGGGCCATGCGTTACTTGAGCCGCTTGTGACGCAGTTGGAGGAATTGATTATGTCTAGCGGCGCACTCAGCCGGCGTTGGCTCATTGGGATCGCTCTGGCCGGGATGCTTGAGGCTTGCGGAGGCGGCGGTTATGGCGGCTCAACCACACCCGCGCCCGTCATCACGGACATCAACAGCGCGATGACAGCCAGCGGCAGCAAAGGCTCCGCGTTCATCATCGACGGCAGCAGCTTTGGAACGTTGTCTGGTAGCGGAACCACGAGCGGGTACTCGGTCGACTTCCGTGATGCCACAACTAACGCCATCGTGGCAACGGCGAGCTACGCCGGTACTGGGTGGACGAACGTGTTCATCAAGGCGGTTGTGCCAACTTCAGGCCTCACCGCGGGTACGACCTACAAGGTTACCGTGACGACGCCCGGGGGTACGACCAGCGGAGTCAGCTTCCTTGTAACCGCTTCGGTTGCGCTGAGCCCGTCCACCATTGCGTGGGGCGGGACGTCGGCACTGCCTGCCGCAATCCAGGGATTCCCGACCGTCGTCGTCCCGATCAGCGTGATGTCCGGAGGTATGACTACAACGACCACGCACATCTACACCTTCGGCGGAAATACCGCGGCGAGCGGCACTGTTTCGGGGCGGGCTTCTAACGTCACGGTTGTGTATTCCAACACGCTTAACGACGGAACCGGCGGCACGACGGCCGGGACGCTGGCGGCGAGTTCGTGGACAACGGAGACCAACGCGTTGCCTGCAGCACGCGGCTTTGCCGCGGGTGCGCTCGCTAACGGCCTCAATTCCAAGGTCAACGCGAGCGGTGTGGTCTACGTGCTCGGCGGCCTCGATGCGTCGGGCGCTGCCACCAACACCGTGTACTACGCCTCGCTCAGCAGTGCAGGCGCGGTCGGCACGTGGGCAACGACCACGGCTCTTCCCGGCGCTCGCTATGCGTTGGGCGCTGCGGTATACCGCGGACGACTGTACGTCGCCGGCGGTAATGATGGGATCGACACGCCGGCCGCAACCATCTGGTCAGCGGGTATTAACAGTGACGGCACGCTGGGGACCTGGACCACGACACTGCCGAACCTTCAGGCGCCTGTGGCCTATCACAGCGTCGCGGCTGTGGGGGGTGTACTGTACGTGCTGGGTGGCACCTCGACCGCTGCGGTTGATCCGATCTCCGCGTCGCAGAGCGCGGGATCGGTTAAGGACGTCTACTACAACCCAATCAACCCGGACGGAAGCCTAGCGAACAGCAGCTGGACGGCCAATCCATCGAGCCTGAACAAGATCGTCGAAAAGAATACGGTTATCGGGATCGGCAGCGACGTACTCGCGAGCGGCGGCCTCTACAACGGTGCATCCAGCGGCGCCACCGAAGAGCAGTACTCGACTCAGAGCACCACCGACTCGAGCCTCGGCTCCTTTAATGGCGCCACCGGATCGCACACGATCTCGGGTACCTCGGGCGGATACAACTTCTTCAACCATTCCGCCACGCTCTATGTCGATCCGGCGGGCAACCCGCACGTCATGATCCTCGGGGGTCAGAGTCTCGCACTTCTGCCCGCCGTACAAATGGGCGTCTGGTACATGAAATAGCCTACGAGAGGGAAGCAGGGGCAGTCGCCAAATGCCGACACGTTGTTCGTCAGTGTGAACTGGACTTTGATCTGCGCGTCGGCAGAAACCGCAGGAGTCGACCTATGAAACTATGGATAGCACTTGCTGCTCTCAGCATTGCGCCCTGCAGCTACGGCGCGCCGCCGGGAGGTCACGGAGGCGGAATGCCGCCGGGCCAAACGGGCGGCATTGGGCACACGGACATGGGAATGGGGCACGCCGATATGGGCGTGCACGGTCCGCAGGCCAGTTCCAGTAGCCACGGTCAGGACCTGGGCGGTTCGCCGACGCAGTTGCTCGATCAAAACACGAAACTCGCCGCGAACCTCCAGAAACTGCTGCCCACTGGCATGACGGCCAAACAGGCGTGCGGCGAATTCAAGAATCTTGGCAGGTGCGTCGCGGCCATCCACGTGGCACACAACCTGGACATCCCGTTTACCGATCTGAAGCCGAAGGTCACGGGGTCGGGCGCCATGTCTCTCGGGAAGGCGCTTCACGCCTTACGACCCGACGCGGACGCGAAGGCCGAAGTGCGTAAAGCCGAGGGCGAAGCTCGAGAAGACTTACGCCCGCCGTCGCCGTAAACAAGAGCCTTCCACTTTAAACAACTTCTGATCTAGCCCAGAGACGCCGCCCCATCAACGGGCGGCGCTCTCATGGTTATGCCACCGATGCCGGCTCCGAGACCGGAGGAGTATTCAGGGGCAGCGCCCACGCCCGCGAAAGCACTGAATCAGCCGTGACCAACTCGCGCGTCCTCGCGCCGCTACTACTCTGCTAACCGTAGATCCATATCGACCCACTTTTCGTGTTCGCGCATCTGCCGCGCAGCCTTCTCTGCAGCTTCTTCCAGGCTCTGAGCCTCAACTTCCATTGTTCTCGCCGGTTCTTTGTCCTCCGGCTTCAGATAAAACCGGGCGACCCATTTTCGGGGCTTCCTTTTTGCCACAATTGTTTCTCCGGGTCCGGCCCCTGACCACGCGAAGCGCACCTGGTCACATGGGTTAACTGTGGCGTTGAGCCAAAATATCTCAGTCTGCGTTACAGCCGGCTCTGCTGACTGGCCAGATGGAGCTGAAGTTAGAACCCCGACTTATCGTCGGCTGCCTGATCTTCGACGAAAACAGGCATACCTACGGAGCTTGAGACGGCACAAAGATCAACGGAAGCGCTGTGGCCGCAAGCGCCATCCTCAAGGAAATCTGATTGAGAGTCTTCGGCGAGTGCGACTAAAAGGTAATCGGGCTCTCCGACTCCAACCGCAGTCTTCATTTCTCGCGACGACTCGCCTTAATCATTTCGCTAAGGCGCCGCATATCGTCCAGTGACCGGCGTAGCCTTACGGTGGGCTCTAGTACAGGCGGGATTGTCCTGTCGTACGGGTCGTTGGCCGACTCCGTCTGTTGCGGCTCCTCAATCGACGGGTCCCTTGCAGACTCTTTGCTCATGCGTGTTTTTCCGGGGATCAAAGTAAATCGAATCTAATGGAATCAACAGTAGCGCTGCTCCAATTTGGCATCTGTGGATGCGATCACAAGTGTGTGTCAGCCAAATCTAATTCTGTAAAGCCAACCGGCCGCAGGAGACATATCGCGCGAGCGCTCGAGCAACGCAGCTGGATGCTGTGGAGCACCGCCATTTACGAAAACGCCGCCCGAAGGCGGCGCTCTCGTGCCGTGGCGGGCGTTGGCCCTCACGGCGGGGACCGCGATTACGGGATGACTGGCGGCAGTAGCGTCTGATCGACGGGGTTGAAGCAACTCGGATGTCCAAAGCCACTCGCACTCACGCCTTCCATTTGGCCGCTCTGCGGGGTGATGTCGTAGATGATATTGTCAGGATGCGTCGTGTCTCCGGCGAACAGCGCCGCAACGCCGTTCACGCCCTGCAGGTGGTCCAATCCCAGGTTGTGGCGCACCCGCCAAGCGATCTCGTGGTCGGTGCATGAGGTGTCGCCGCTGACTCCGACGCCACCGACGACGCTGTGACCGGCCGCATAGAGCCCGAGTCCGCCGCCGAACACGTTCACGCCGCCCACCCGCGTCCCGATCATCGGATCGGAGGACGTACCGAACTCCTGCGCATCGCCGGCGTACGCATTGATCGTATCGACCGGGTTACTGTGCTGCAGACCATACAATGAGCCGCCTGGCTGAACGGCCGAGAACAGGTTGGCGGTCGACAGTGCGAGCCCGGCGACTCCCACGCCCGCGTGTCCGCTGGCGTTGCTGTTTGGGCCCAGGTTGAATGAATTGGCCGTGTTGGCCTTCTGCGCAGAGATTACGCGGCTTCCGGGCCATTGCGACTGAAAATTGGCGCCCGAAAAGGCAACGGCGCAGACAAAGCCCTGCCGATTGACGATCGCGGCCCACATGTTCAATTGGAGGCCGCCGTTAGCCTGCGTAACGGCGCTCTTGAGAGCGCTCTTCAGGGCCGCGTGCGATACGGGACAGTCGTCCTGCGCAAATGCCACCGGTGCCACAAGTGCCGCTGTTACCGCGATCGAAAACATACACGTGCGAACTTTCATTGTGATTCCCCCCTTGACCAATGTCGTCGTGCCAACTGACAACGGTCGTCGATGTAATCCACAGATTCTGACTTGCTAATTCGCTTCCCTTCTTCAGTCAAAGAAAATTCTCGCTGACCGACGACGCCAGCGATTTGGCGGTCGAGGGAGCACGACGGTCCGGTGGTCTTCAGAGGATCACCGCGTCTGCGTGGTCTTTCGATCAGATCGCAGGCGGTATCGGTTGAGCTAACGACCAAAAACTAACGCGATCTACAACGGCTTTTTGACGCCGCTAAATGTTGTTCTTCCCCCAACTGTTAGCATACGCCGCTCGCAAACAGTGGAGGGTGGGAGAAACCCTCCAGTTACGCGAACGACACCACAACCCGGCGTCGTCTGTAGCTTAGCCACAGAGCGCCGCATTCACGCGCGTCCGCAAGACGGCATCGCAGCTACGGCCAAGCCAGCGCCGCAGAAGGAGACGCGTGTTCTACGCCGCGTTTGGCGGCGAAGTTTTGGAACTGAGTATGGGTGACCGCAGCCTGTACAACGCACCGGGGGCTGCCGCTGCCGATCTGTCGGTGCTTCGATGTTTGATTGCTTGATGGCCTGACGGCCAGCATCTCCGAGCACACAGTCTCGGGGCGCGCGGGAGATTCCTCATAATGCCGGGGTCGAGGGTTCGAGTCCCTCCCTTTCCACCAATAGAATCAGAGTGTTAGCGATCGGGTCCTCGACTGCCGACTCGCCGTAAGCGCACGGTAAGCGCGAAAATTGAACTTTTTGCGTTCTCGATCAGGAAATCCAGGCATTTTCGATTGCGCTTATAAGCGCAAACCAAAATGCAGCTGAGGTCGTGAGACCATCTTCGTCCAGTAACAGCTTGCTGCCGAAAAGCCTTCCCACTTCAAGCGCATGGTGAGCGCAAGAACGGGCTTTTCGTTAAGTTTTGCGACGGCTTCGCGTCGCTGATCGGGCGCAAGGTGCGCATAGCGCAGGGACATGCCGACGGAGCTGTGACCCAGAAGATCACGCACTGTGTTCAGCGGAACGCCGTGCTGGACCAGGCGCGAAGCAAAGTGATGGCGCAGGTCGTGCCAGCGGAATTTGCTGATCCTGGCTCGCTTAAGCACCTTTTCCCATGCCGTCTGAAATCCGATGGTGACACCAAAGACACGCATTCCAGTTCCGGACTGTTCGCGCCAGCGTCGCAGCACGCTCAGGGCTTCCTCGTTGAGCGGCACATGTCGAGTCTGGCGATTCTTCGCGTTCCGGCCCTCGACGGTGAGAAGCTGACGGTTGAAGTCCACAGAACCCCAACGCAACTTGACGATCTCGCCGCGCCGCAGTCCCGTATTCATGGATGACAGTACGGCGGGCATCAGGTGATCGCCAAAGTGAGTCAGCGGAGGCAGTGTCCGCTCGTGCCGTGTTTGCCGCCGGTTGTTGGCAACCGTGCGCCGATTCTGCATTTCCAAATCGCGCTCCATCAGGGCCTCTCGGAGCCGCGATTCTTCGGCCTGATCAAGAAAGCGCACCTTACCTCGGCGATCAATGCGTGGCTTGTCCACGCGCCGCACGGGATTTTCGGTCAGCTCGCCAGCTTTCACTGCACGTCTAAGCACGCTTGAGAGCGTAAAGAGATCACGCAAGACAGTCGAGGGACTGCGGCCTTCATTCAGACGCCGCGCCTTCCACGCCTCAACGCGTTCAACCGTAATGGCAGTGAGCAGTTCTGGGTACCAGGTTCTGAAGTGCCGATACAGCTTCTCGAGTGTGTCGGCAGCAGTGCGCGGACGGCTAACTTGAACCCACGCCGTATACGTGTCGGCGATGAACATTCCAAGCGTGATACCGTCCGTTCCGCCAAGGCCGTGCAACAGATGGCGGCCATGCGCCACATTGCCGAGGACCTTCTCACACCTTTCCCGCGCTTCATCTGGCTCGATCGTCCCTGCTTGACCCAATGCGACGCGCCGATTTCGACCGAACCGCGCGTAGTAGGAACGGACGCCGCTGGGCTGCACGCGCAAGGTGAAACCAGACAGCCGGCTGTCGTAGATCTCGAAGGGCTTTTTCGTGGGCTGGGCGACTTTGCTCGAGAGCAGCGTCGATCCACTGATGGCTCGCATGGCGAGGTCTCCTCCGGTGGCAGTCGAGAAGCTGAGTCTTGTCGGGTTGCGCTTAATTGCGCGAACGGTGTAGGGGTGATGGCACGCTACTGAGCGCGCCATCAGATGCCGCCGCCGACGCCGTTGGCGGCGTGACCTCCCAGGGCGTGAACCGCGCGTTGTCAGCTACCGCAGGAGAGGGTCACTTACGATCAGTCGCGTGAACCACCCGATCTTCCCGATTGTGGACGCTCGGCTCCCACTTCGGCCTGGGAACGACGAGCGCCGCGCAAAGTTTTCTGAAGAAATGATGCGCCGGTGCGCCGGGCGAGCGAGGAGGTGCTAGTGTGCTATCGACTGCAAAGGAGAGAGCAATGAGGACGCTCACCACAGTCGTTCTCTCATTACTCGCGATCACGGGCTGCGCCATCCAAGGCGGAGAGCTGCAGCAAAGCGTCAGCTTCGCTACCGCTGTACCGCAACCGGCGACGCCTCCCTCTACCCCGTCGCAGCAGGACAATTCCTTCCCACGGCTTGTGCTGCCGCTGACGGGCGGCGGACCACCCGTGATGGCGATCCCCGTAGGCAGCGGTCTCTATCTACCTTTGACGGGCGGCCCCGTCATCCCGGGGATACCGATTACGCCGTGAGGCGAAGCGCCAGATGTCCGTTCCAAAGCGCGTATAAATCAGGATTGACACAGGGACCAACCCGAGGGACATCATGCGTTCACTCGGCATTTCGTTCACGAGTTTGGTGGGGGTTCTTGGCGCGGTGCTCGGGGGATGCGCGCTCACGGTTGCCGCGAGCTTCAGTCCGGTGCGCGGCCCCCTAGCTGAGGCGCACCCCGTCCCCAGCTACCCAGCGCGAGGAACCGGAGTGCTGTCAGGTCAGATGACCGTGAGCCTTCCTGGCGATGGATCCTGCACCGGGACCTGGTCGCTCCGAGGCAGCCAGCAGCAGTCGTTCGACCTCTCGGCGGATTGGGATCTGATTTACGGAGCGGGCTATCACTCTGCGCACGTGCTCGGCGTCCGGGAGTTTCGTGCGCACGACACTCACCTGCACAAGCGGGAGCGTCGTCCGCACGGAGTTGAGTAACGAGACCAACACGCGAGGCCATACGCGCGGCGTTGCGGAAGATGATCACGGAAACGTGTTCAAAGTCAGTGTCTGCAATCCCGCGATGTCTATGCCGGTAATTGACTATAAGGGGAGGTCAGCCATGCACAGGATTACAGGAGCACTGCTCGCGGTGTTCGTTGTCGTCGTGCCGACCAATCAGGCTCAAGCCTCGGACTGGCGGTCTCAAGCCTCGGACTGGCGGTTGGTAGCAGAAGGCGTCGATCACTCCACTCTGGAAATCGACCTAGGTAGCATCAAGCCGCAGGATGGTTTCGTTACGGCGTGGGTACGACGTTCCTACAAGTCGCCCCAAACAGACCTTGGCCGCCACGCCTATCGATCAACGATGACCCTCTGGGCGTACGACTGCAAGGCAGATCGATCTCAGCTTCTCCAGTCTATGGCATTCGAGGGACCGGCTGGGCGTGGCTCAGCTGTCGCCTCGGAGAACCGGTATTTAAGCAAAGACGCTTGGAGCTATGTTCAGCCTGACACCGTAGACGAGGCTGCTCTCAAGTTCGTCTGTTCGCACGCGCAGAGCAAAGCGCATCGCCAGCCGGCGGGCACGTAACCGCGCGGCGGCAGTGGAAGCATAGCCAGAAACAACGAAGCCCGGCGCGTGGCCCGGGCTCCCGGGAGCTATACGCTGTCCTCGATAAGCGCCTCAGCACAAGTGCGCACGCCGGCCAGTTGATTCTCCGCCAGGGCGAGGGCCGAAGACGCCGCCGCGATTAGGGAAGTCCTTTCGGCCCACGCGGATGTCTGCTCGTCTGCTCCGGTGCTCTGGGTCGTTATCGACCGGTCGGACGCGAGCGTCAGGCGTCAGCTCTCAGGTGGCGAGGTGAAAACTTGCGGGGCCTACCTCGAGCCAAACTCATAATGCCGGGGTCGAGGGTTCGAGTCCCTCCCTTTCCACCAATAGAATCAAAATGATACGGAGCGGCCGCCTGAGGGCCGTCCCACGGTAAGCGCACCGTAAGCGCAAGAAGCGGCTTCTCGTTGAGCTTGGCGACGGCTTCCCGTCTCTGATCGGGTGCCAGGTGCGCGTATCGCAATGACATCGCGATCGAGCTGTGACCGAGGAGGTCACGGACGGTGTTGAGCGGCACGCCATGCTGAACCAGGCGCAAGGCAAAATGATGGCGCAGGTCGTGCCAGCGGAAACCAGTGATGTGTGCACGCCTGAGGATGTGTGACCAGGCCGTCCTGAATCCCGTCGATACTTCGAACACCCGTTGGCCGCCACCCGACTGTTCGCGCCACCGTTTGAGAACACTCAGGGCTTCGTTATTGAGCGGGACGTGACGCGTCTGGCGACTCTTCGCATTTTGGCCCCCTACTGTGATGAGCTGGTGCGTGAAGTCAATCAATGCCCACCTCAATTTGAGTAGCTCGCCGCGTCTCAGTCCGGTGTTCATCGAAAGGAGTACGGCCGGCGTCAAGTGATCTCCGAAGTGTGGCAGAGGAGGAAGCAGCGCTCTGTCACGAGCTTGCCGCCACGCATTCGCCGACTCGCGGGCTTTACACATTCGCACGTCGCGCGCATGCAGGGCATCCCGGAGCCGCGTCTCCTCGGCATTTGTCCATGAAGCGCACCTTGGGTCTGCGGTCAATTCGAGGCTTGTCTACGCGGCGAATCGGATTCGCGGCCAACTGGCCGAGCTTCACTGTACGGGACAGCACGCTCAAGAGCTCCCGCAAGACGGTGGTGGCCGCTTATAAGCGCGCGAACAAAGTGTGTGGGGCTCCGTAACGCGGCTGTGTCGCCTCTCCTTGCGCAGGCCATGTATGGCAAGCCCCGCTGAGTCGATACGCCTCGGATTACTTGTCTGAGTGGTGGATTGCGTCCGAGACACGCGTCGCAAATCCCAGTACCTGTGTGAGTGCAAGTTTTGGAGCGACAGAACGATCGTCGCGGACTACGGGGCGCATCGCGGATTTGTGATCTCCCGCGTAGGAGCTCGGTGTCAAGATTGCCGACGGCTCGGATCCAGCCTCGAGCAAGCGCCACGGTAAGAATGCGGAAGAGCTCGACTCGATGACGCGGCGCGGTCTCACGGCGCTCGAGGCCATTCGCGCCGCAACGATCTCTGCGGCCGACTTGATCGGGTGGCCCGATGACGTTGGCGCTGTGGAAGGTGGGAAATACGCTGATTTGATTGCCGTGCAGGATGATCCGCTCGCCGACATACGGGTCCTGCAGCATGTGACCTTCGTCATGAAGGGCGGCCCCATCATCAAAAACGAGCTCACCGGCAAGGCGCCTTGAGTTTCACGCGCGCAGGCGCATCCGCTTGTTTCGCCCACCCGGAGTAGCGGCGCGATGCAGATCGGAAGCTTCAGTCGCCATTATTTAGCGTGTCGGTGTACTAGCCTGTGCTCCTTGCTGCGCGGCTGAAGCAGCGTGTGCCGCGTCTTCCCCACCGGCGAGACGCGTGGGCCGGCGCGGACGGGCTCGGCCGCTGAGCCCACGACCTCGATGGAGGGATGCTTGTCGGCAGGTTGCAAGACACGGAGACGGCTCGTGAAGGAGCTCCCACCGGCGAAAGTCGTGCCAAGGGAGGGCGATGAGACCGAACGCGACGGCCGGGGTGCCGAACACGTGGCGCCCGAGATCGGAGCGCCTCATGGGGCTTCAGGCGAACAGCGCCGCGATCTGCTCGCGCTGGCGCGTCCGGGAGCCGCCTGCGGCCGCCCGCGAGATTGTCCTCGAGGTGTGCGAGCTTCGCGGTCGCCGGGATGATTCACCTGACCGCCGGATGAGCCGCGATGAACTTGCGCGAGCTGTCCCCAGCTCGCGGCATCGACCTCTCCCGTCCACGCCGGGCGGCGGCTTGACCGTGGCCGCTACCTTTCCAACGCGCGCAAACGCGCCCGCGCACAGCACGGGAACGCGGAACTTCAGCGGCCGATAAACATCCATCGCGTTGGTTCGTTTGTTCTGATGCAGACCCGCTGCGGGTGTATCCGCGGCACCCCGGCGCCAGACCAGAATCAGGGACGCATTCCGCGGTCCGCCACGTGCGGATGACAGCGCCCCGAGGTCGGGGGTGACAATATGACCCAGTCTTCTCGTGCGCTCACGGCGCTGGCGGCGCTCGCCGTCGCGATGTCAGTCGCCGCGCAGCCGCCGCCGCAAAGCAACTCGCCGCCTGCGGGCTATCCGACCGCACCGGCCGGCTATCAGCCGCCGCCCGCCCCGCAAGCTCCCGTCTGTGCGCAGCCACCAGCGAACTGCCCGCCGACTGCGCCCGCGTATCAGCCGCCTAGCCCGCAGCCAGCCCAGGCGTACCCGCAGCCGCCGGCGGCGGGCTACCAGTTGCCGCCGCGCTACGTGCCCCCGCAGCCGCCCCTCGAGGATCAGCGTGTTCCCTATCACGTGCATCGCGACGCTCGCAACGGTCACGATCACGTCTACCCTGATCGCGGCTCGGTCGTACGCGACGTGCCTCGCGGCGCGCTCATCGTCAACTACGCGGGCGTGTCGTACCGCTTCTACGACGGGGTCTGGTTCGAGCCGCGTGGCCCGGTGTTCGTCGTCATCGCGCCGCCGATCGGCCTCGTTGTCCAGACCCTCCCGGCGTTTGCGACCCCGGTCGCGCGCGGCGCGGAGTCCTATTTCTACGCGAACGAGGTCTACTACCGGCCGCGCCCCGACATCGGCGGATACGAGGTGGTGAACGACCTCGAAGACGAGCCGCTATCGGGATCTGTCACGCCGTCCGCGGGCGCACCGGGGCCGGCGGCGGCGCCGATTCCAGCGGCAAACCCTATGTCGGCGCCGGTCGTAACCCCCGCTGCCACCGCGCCGCAGGCGGCTGTCGCAGCACAGGCACCGCTTGCAGCGCAAGCATCAGTGCCCGCACCAACACCAGTCGTTGCGCCGCCGCCCGTCACAACGACGTCCGCCGCGTCGGCGCCGGCCGGCGGGTCGCCGCCCGGGATCTGGGCATCGGCTTATCCGAAGAACGGTCAGTCGGCCGACCAGCAGGCCCGCGATCACTACGCCTGCTATCAGTTTGGCGTCGCGCAGACCGGCTACGACCCGCTGCGTGCAGGCGGCGGTGTCGCGCCCGGCCAGAGTGCCGAGCGCAGAGACGCCTTCGAGCGTGCGCGGGCGGCGTGCTTCGAGGGGCGGGGCTATTCCATTCGCTAGAGATGCTTGTGCCCGCGGTCGTTCACGACAGTCCGGAGGTCAGGCGGGCAAGGAGCACAACATGGCCAGGAATTCTTCAGGAGCAGGCGTCGTTCTGCTGCTGCTGGCGCTGTCAGGGTCCACAGCCGCGCAATCCCAGTCCGCGCCCGGGCCCGAGGAGCCCACCCCGGCGCCGGTGGCGTCCTTCGGCAAGGGTTTCTACATCTATCCCCAGAACGGCCAGACGCCGCAGCAGCAGTGGGCCGACCGCTACGCCTGCGACAACTGGTCGAAGAGCCAGAGCGGATTCGACCCGGCCCGCCCGGACGGTGGGGTGCCGCCGGACCAGACGGCGTCGCGTCG